>Ga0209181_10000050_pt1 | contig 169913 bp, 147 predicted proteins | sample MAT05_FD_187208 | JGI IMG/M metagenome (GOLD analysis project Ga0209181, IMG submission 187208) | Freshwater microbial communities from Lake Fryxell liftoff mats and glacier meltwater in Antarctica - MAT-05 (SPAdes) (version 2) | ecosystem: Environmental > Aquatic > Freshwater > Ice > Liftoff...
ACGCCGTAAGTACGAATTGACAAGATCGAAGCTGGTCCGTTACTTACGCCGTAAGCACCACCGCCAGGAGAAACATGAACGCAGCGCTGAAGCTGGGCGAGACCGCAGTTGCAACCGCAGGCCTTGCGATGCGCGCCGTCGTCTACCGGGAGTATGGGACGCCGGAGGTGCTGAGCGTCGAAGAGGTGCCGCGCCCTTTCCCTGGCGATGAGGAAGTGCTGGTACGGGTGCACGCCGCCGCGGCGAGCATCGCCGACCACCACGTGGTGACGGGCAAGCCGTACCTCATCCGGCTCACAGCCTATGGTGGGGTGCCCCGACCGAAGAACCCGGTGCCCGGGCAGGCAGTGGCGGGGCGCGTGGAGGCGGTCGGCGCGAAGGTCACCGCCTTTAAGGCAGGCGACGAGGTCTTTGGAGAGGCCACCCGCGGCGCCTTCGCTGAGTACGCGGTGGTGAAGGCGAAGCTGCTCGCTTTGAAGCCGGTCAACGCGTCGTTCGAAGAGGCCGCGGCGATGCCGTGGGCCACCGCCGCCCTGCAGGGCTTGCGGGATGCGGGAAGCTTGAAGAGCGGAGAGCGCGTGCTGATCCACGGGGCCTCGGGTGGCGTCGGCACCTGGGCGGTGCAAATCGCGAAGGCGCTCGGGGCGCACGTCACCGCCGTGTGCAGCACTCGGAATGTCGCGCTGGTGCGATCGCTGGGTGCGGACGAGGTCATCGATTACACGCAGGCCGACTTCACCGCGGGGGGTGCGCAGTTCGACGTGATGCTCGACCTCGTCGGCGACCGTTCACTGTCGGCCTGCCGCGGCGTGCTGAATGTGGGCGGCCGATATGTCGCGTGCGCTGGAGGAGGCGGCGATTGGGCAGGGCCAATCTTCAGGCTCATCGGTGGGCTCGTCTCGTTCATGTTCTCAGGCCGGGCGTTCAAGACGTTTCTCTCGATCTGCCGTCCGGAAGATCTGCTCGCGCTCAAGGCGCTCGTCGAGGCCGGCAAGGCAAGGCCTGTCATCGAGCGCAGCTTCGCCCTCGGCGAAACCGGCGCGGCGCTGACCCACCTCGGGCAGGGCCGCACCCGAGGGCAGGTGGTGATTCAGATTCGAAATGAAAACGGGAGCGCCCGATGAGGACGCTCCCGTTGGGTTGCGAGGCTTCGCCGCCGGCTCAGGGCGCCGGAATCAGCACCTTGTCGACGACATGGATGACGCCGTTGCTGGTGAAGTAGTTGACCTCGGTGACGGTGGCCTTGGTCGCGGTGGAATCGGCGATCTTCACCTGCTTGGGGTTTCCTTCAGCCGTGACGGAAAACGTCTTGGTCGCGAGGGCTGTCGTGGCGACCAGGGGCGCAGCGAGGGCCAGCGCGGTGGCGGCGTAGACAGGAGCGCCCGGCACTGCATGGTAGGCAAGGACGTTGGTCAACGCCTGACCCGTGGGCGCAGCGCCCAGCGCGGTGAACGCGGCGTTGCTGGGGGCGAAGAGGGTGAACTGCGCGGTGCCGTCGAGGACTGCGGCGATCTTCGGCGCCGTCGCGGCCGCTCCGTCGGCGGCGAGCACGGCCGCCTTGAGGCTCGAGAGCCTGGCTGCGCACCATCAATGGAGATTCGTCGTCCGCAGCAACCTGACCCAGGGAGATTTTCTGGTCTGGGGTGGAACTGTGTCGGCGGGCGTGATGGGCAGCCGCGACTTTCTGCGTGGGCTGAGAGTCTCTGCCAACTTGTCGATCGACTCAGTTCGCATCGACGGCGCGCGGCGGCCGGTGCTGCTGCCGCAAGCCGAGCTGTCGATCACGTTTTGAACGGCGTCGCGCCCACAGCAACAGCGCCAGCAGCAGTGGGCTGATCGCGGTCGCGCTGCACCCCGTCTTCATCGGCACCACCGGGTCGCCCTTCGCCTGCCACAGGTGGCCTGTCACCGTCCGTGGCTGGCCGTCGACCCAGACCTCGGCGCGCCACCAGTCGCTGCCCGTCGCTGGCGCCGTCATCGACTCGGTCGCTTTGAAGTCGTCGGCGTCGACCTCGACCGTCTTCGCGAGCGTGCCGTTGTGGAACAGCTTCAGCTGGTGGCCCTTTCCTCCCGTCACCTTTGCCTCCAGCGTCGCGGAGTCGGCCTTCAGCGTGTCGCCCAGCCGCGCAGCGCCGGCGGTGAGCTCAACCATCGGGTCCATCGGGCCCTGAAGCTTCACCACGGTGCGGCCCTGCTTCACGCCCTCGAGAATTCCGGCGGCCGACAGCTCGGTGGCGAACACCATCGTGGTCGGGCTGCCGATTGGGCTGTCCAACGCATCCATGCCCTTTCCCGCCGAGTGGTCATCGCTGCCGCCAATCGGCGCCACGTGGAGCCCCGCCTTGACGAGGTTCGCCCAGTACGAAATCGCCTCGCGGGTGAAGAGCAGGCCAGTGACGTTCCAGCCACCGGTGCCGATCTCTACCGCGCCGAGCTGTTCCTTCGGCACCTTCTGCTTCCACGCGCAGCCGATGCACTGCAGGCCGAGGTCGAGCATCGGGTGGTTGATCGCGAGCACGGCGCCCTGGTCAGCGAAGGCTTTCGCGGCGAGGTCGAAGCTCTGGCCGTCGATGCCGAAGAGGTGGTCGACGTACTTCGTCGCTCCGATGCCGTTGGCGTGGCCGGCATAGGTGGTGAACTCGACGCCGGGGATGAAGAGGACATCGGTCGAACGGGCCTGCGCGTCGTTGAGGAAGTCGAGCTGCGCGACGGTGTTGTGGTCGGAGATTTCGACGAAGTCGAGGCCGCGGCCGCGCGCGAAGGCAGAGATTTCATCGAGGGTCGGGGCGGCGTCTCCGCTCTCGCGCGAGTGAACGTGGAAGTCGCCCGCGTACCAACGCGCCGTCGTCTTCAGCGCTGCGACCGCGACGTATGGCTTGCGCTCGGGCTGGGCCGGCAAGGTCTGCGTGGTGCGCAGGTCGATCTCGAGCCGGTACTTCGCGGGCGACGTCACCACCTTCGCCTTTCCGATGATGACCTTCCACTTCCCTGCCGGCAGTGAACCGGTGAGGTAGCTGCGCGAGGCGGCGTTGGCGGCGATGACGATGGGCTCTTTGTTGCCGCCGCCCCAGCCGCGGAACCGTTCGGGGTCGCGCAGGCCGTAGTCGAGGATGTTGTCTGGCTGCTGCACCGGGTGGCGAACCTCGATCTCCGCGGTGCCCGCCGGGACGTCGAACGGAATCAACACGAAGTCGCCGCCGGTCGACGGCAGCTCGCCCTCGAGGATGATTGGCTGCGCCACGGCGGCGAATGAAACGAGACAGAGGAGAAGGGGCCCACGCATGCGCGACGGCTTAGCGCGTTCGTGCGCGCCCACTGAGAACGCCGCGCCCGGTGCGTCACTTCGTGGTGACTTCTTCGCGGCGCGCGAAGTCCCACGCGTTCATCAAGCGGCTCAGGCCTACGCCGATCATCCCAGCGGCGAAGATGAGCACCGCCGAGCCCGCGACGCAGAGGGAGGCGACGAGCGCGTCGTTGTTGCTGAAGGGTGGCCGTGTCTGAAGCGCGAAGTGGGCCGCGAGTCCGAAGGCGACGCCCCCGCCCGTCGCGATCACCGTGCCACCAATCATCTTGGCGTACGCGAAGTACATCCGCGTCCGGGGGCGGTCTTCGTGCTCCTGTTCCGGTTGCTGCTCGACCCGCGGGGTGAGCGTCAAAGGTTCGGCGGCGGCGGTCAGCGCGGCAAGCAGGCAAAAAACGAAAGCGAGTCGGGGCATCGACGACCGTCAATGCAATCGGAAGGCCTCAGTCCGTTCATAGGGAAGAAGGGCCGGCGGTGTGCAGCCCCCTGCACACCTGTGCGTCACAGCCCACGAAGAAACGCGAGGTCCTTCCAATCCCACAGCCGCTGCGGCGCGACATCCACGTTCGGGGGTCCGTCATTCCAGCCGTGGGTCGCGATCGCCGTCGCCCCGCGGGTGTGGATGAAGAGGCTGAGCGCGGCGGCGACGCCGAGCAGCACCTTCCAGACCGGGCGCTGCTTGACGTTCGCGAGGATCCACTCGACGGGCTTGAAGAGGAAGTAGACGAAGTACGGCAGCACGTCGGTGAACAGCCGCGGACCAAACGCGTGGCCGCCCCACCAGTGCGGAAACGCCGAGATGGTCAGCCAGTGCGCGGCAATCACCGCGACGAAGGCCCACTCGAGCCGTCGAGGCCGCGCGAAGAAGCAGAACAGCAGCATGGGCGTGTAGACGAAGAGCCCGCGTCCCGGGCTGACCAGATTTCCCACCAGCGCCTGGCCGAAGTGCCCATCGCCCGGCTCGAGCCGTTCGGGGAGGTAGTACGCGGGCAGCAGGGCGTCGAACACCGCCAGGTTGTAGAGGCAGAACGGGATCGCGATCGCGAGCCCTCCGAGCGCGAACGGCAGCAGCCACTGCCGTCGGGTCGCGACGAACCAGCCCGCGCAGGAAAGAATCGTCAACGCGTTGGTCGGTCGAAAGACGTACGCCAGCCCAGAGAGCAAGCCGACCGCGAGCGCCGTCTTCCAGGTCTGCTGCGGCCGCGTCAGCACGAACACCACCGCCGCGATCGCGAGGATTGACGGAGAGTGCTGCCAGAGCACGCGGCTCGCCGTCGAGTACGCGCCCGTGCCGAACGTGAACAGCACGGTGACGATCAGCGCTGCGCGGGGCGTCGTGACCTGTCGCCCGGTGAGAAACACCAGCACCGCGGCGCCTGCGACGAACAGCGACGCGATGATCAGCTCGATCGTGTCGTAGTACGTCAGCTCGACGCTTCCGACGGCGTGGAAGCGCGTGAGCCACCGCTGACTTGCCGTCTGGAGCTTCGGGAACTGCGCCGCGATCGGAACCGTGAGCCGAACGAACCCGTCGAACACCGCGAGCAAAGGCAGCGCCGCCAGCGAGGGGCCCAGCGGAAACCCGCCGTAGAGGTGACCATGGCTCTCGACGATTCCGTGCGGCTGTTTCAGCGCGGTCGGCCGGAACTCGTCGAGGTCGGCGTTGCCTTCGTGCAGCAGGCTCACCACGGTCGGAATCGACCACTGGCTGTCCGACTGCACCTTCACCGGGCTCACCGCGTAGACGACCAGCGCGACGACGAAGATCAGCGCGGGCGCGGCGATACGGGGCATCACACCACTCGCTCAGAGCTTGAGCGGCCCTCCGGCGTCGACCCTGGCAATCACCTGCGCGGTGATGTCCTCGGCTTCCGTCCACAGCACGGTGCCCTTCTCGAGCACGGCAGACGCCTTCTTCGCCTTCGCCAGCTCAGCGATGACTGGCTTGGCGCGCGCCAGCAGCTGGGTGCGCAGGCCGTCGCGCTTGCCCTCGAGCTCCCTCAGCAGCCGGGTCCTGGCGGCGTCATCGGCGGGCTTGGTCTCATTCCAGGCCTTCTCGAGACTCTTGGCCGCTTCGCTTCCAACCTTGCAAGTGTCGAGGAGGTTGCGCAGGTCGAGGGTCAGCAGTGTCATTCCCAACAGATAAACCCATCCACTAGGATGTTTCCATGCCCGTCAACGGACCCACCGGACCCACTGGCCCCAGGCCTGCTGGTGCAACAACGCCCTCTGCTCCGGCTCCGGCCGCGAAGCCGGCTGCGGCGCCTGCTGCTCCGGCGGCCCCTGCCGGGTGGAAGCCAGCAGCAGCGGCGGGCCCGTCGACCCCTCGAAGCGCGTCTGGTTTCTCGAGCGGTCCGGCGCGGGCGACGACCTTTGCCCCCGTCGCGATGCCGTCGAACCCCGTTCAGGCGGCGATGAACTCGGCGATCGATCGCTACACCAGCCGGGTTCAGACCAACCTCCACCACGACACGATGAGCCTCGCGCGCGGAGAACGTCCGTTCACTTCAGGCGACTCGCTGAGCACCGCGCAGCAGGAAGAGCTGAAGAAGGCGAGCGTCGACTTCATCAAGGACATCCCGATTGGGGCGCTGTCGCCCGAGCTGGCGGCGCTCGTTCAACGAAAGCTCAAGGACGCGGGCGTCGAAGTGCGGGATGTCGCGTCGACGAAGCTCGGCGACCTGGGCGACCTCGGCGGAGACATCGCGAAGGACCTGGTGAAGGACTTGAAGCAGGACTCGCCGGCCGTCTTCTACGGACTGGCTGCGGGCGCTGCTGCCGCCGCGGGCTACGTCGCGTGGAGCCAGGGCAGCGCGGGCCTCAACAAGCTCGGCATCAAGCCAGAGGTGAAGCAGAACTTCTTCGACAACCAGCTGTCGGTGAAGCTCGGCGCCGATTGGCAGGCGCACTTCAAGGACTTCAAGGCCACCGCGACCGTCGCGGGAAACGTGAGCCTCGGCGACTACGGCCGGCTGACCGGCAGCGTGACGGCGAACTCGCGCACCGGCATCGACAACGCGACCGTCGGCTACGACATCACCCGACCCAACTGGAACCTGTCGGCGAACGCGGGCTTCAACAGCCGCGGCCTCGAGTCGGTTTCGGCGCGCGCCAACTACAATCCGAGCGAGAACCTGCGGCTGTCAGCGGGGGTGGATCACAACTTCCAGACCAACACGACCTCGGCGTTCGGCGAGGCCGCGTGGAAGGTGAACAAGGACGTTGACCTCGCGCTGTCGGCGCGGCGCGACTCGAACGGCAGCAGCTACGTCGGCGCCGGCCTCAACATCCGGTTCTAAGCGGGCCGAAACAATCGTGTCCTTCCGGTAAGGGTGCGTGAAACAGTGACGCGTGCGCGTCGCCTGGCTCGTCTTGTTCCTCGTCGGTTGCAAGGGCGTGCCGCTCGCAAAAAATAAGCTCAACGGCTCGGCGGGCGGTGAGCTGTACAGCGGGTACACCAAACCAGACGTCCTCTGCTTCAGCTGCCACGGAGGCACCGCGAAGGGACACTGGCGCGCGCCCGGGCTCGAAGGTCCCATTCAGGACATGTCGACCGAGCAACTGCACGAGGTCATCAACACCGGCGCCGGCTGGATGCCACCCTACAAGGACGTGCTGACGCCGGCTGAGGTGGACCAGATCCTCGAGTGGCTCCGCGAGCGCTTCCCCGCACCCGTCACCCTCACGCCGCTCACCGAGCCCTGAGTCTGCTCAGTGGTGCTTCTCTTTCTTGATTTTCACCTTGCCGGGCCCGGGCGGATTGATGACGACGGTGCCGTTCGGCTTCGAGCGCCCGTGCCACTTCCGGTAGTGGCCCGGAGCGAACCCGAAAATCCGCCGCGGCACCACCCGCTCCTCGACCACCACCCAGCCGCCGCTGTGCGACTGGGTGCGGTACCAGCGACTTCCGCGGCGGTGCCAGTACCAGTTGTCGACGAAGAAGACCTCGTCGTCGTTGTCCTCGACCACCTGGATCCCCGGCTCGACCACCACCAGCCGCGGCGGAGCGGGAAACACGATGTTGGGCAAATCGACGTCGATGTGAACCTGCGAGAGCAACAGACAGAGAACAAGGGCAGTCATTATTTGGCTCCAAAGGCGGCAAGCATCGCCAACGCGAACTGCGGCCACGGTGGCTCGGCCAACGCCGCGTCGCCCTTGAACTCTAGCTCGCCCTTGCCGCCGAAAGTGGTCGGCCCCGAACGCGCGAGCGTCACGCTCATGCTCGGGGTGCGAATCAGCGCGCGCTCGTTGTCGATCTCGAACCGCACGATCTTCCCCTGCCACTGGCCCGTGATGACGACCGGCGTGCTCTCGCTGCCCGCCTCTTCCAGCACCAGCATCAGGTTCACGCCCGACAGGCGCTTCGGCGTCACCGACACATCGATGCCGACGCCGCCGAGCACCCCGCCCCAGCTGCCATCGGCGCGCTTGGTGAGGTTCACATTCGCCTTCCGCACGCGCACCGAGTCGAAAGACGCGCCCATCGCGCCGAGGTTGATTTCCCCCGTCGGCACGTACTCCGTCTGCGTCTCGGGCAGCGGCTGCATCGAGGCGCAGCCAGTCAGCACCACCAACACCAGGGCCAGTTGTCTCATTGCCCCGGAAGCTACCTCTTCGAGAGCCAATCCTGCAGCGGGCGATAGTGCCGCTCGCCCGCCGCTTGCGCCTCGAGCGCCGCGACGGTGAGCCGCGCCGCTTCGACGGTGGTGAAGTAGGGCACGCCGCGGGAGACCGCTTCACGTCGGATGTTGAAGGCGTCCGGCGTGTCTTTGACGACCGTCGTAATCAGCAGCGCCACGTCCGGAGGACACGCCCCCACGTTCGGCACGACCTGCGTCTCGACCCGTTTGCCCGCGAGGTAGGCGTGCGTGCCCGGCGTCGTCAGCAGCGTGAAGCCCAGCGCCTTGAGCCGCTTTCCGAGGTCCACCACCGCCGGCTTGTCGTCGTCCTGCACCGAGAGGAACACCTTGCCCGTGCGCGGCAGCGCCGTGCCCGCCGCGAGCTGGCTCTTGCCGAAAGCGACGGCGACCGATTCCGACAGGCCCATCACCTCGCCCGTCGACTTCATCTGCGTGCCCAGCAGCACGTCTGCCTCGGGGAACCGCGTGAAGGGGAACACCGCCTCTTTCACCGCGACGTGGGCCAGCCGCGGCTCTGCCGTGGTGCCGAGCTCTTCAAGCGTCGCGCCCAGCGCCAGCGACGCCGCGAGCTCGACCAACTGCAGCCCTGTCGCCTTCGCCACAAAAGGCACCGTTCGCGCCACGCGCGGATTCGCCTCGAGGACGATGACGGCCTTGCCCTGCACCGCGAACCGCACGCTCAACAAGCCCACCACCTGCAGCCCGCCCGCGATCGCCGTCGCCGCGTCCTTCAGCCGTTCGATGACCTCCGCCGACAACGAGTGCGGCGGCAGCGTCACCGCGGCGTCGCCCGAGTGAATGCCCGCCTGCTCGACGTGCTCGAGCACCGCGACCACCAGGACGCGGCCGGTCTTGTCGCGCAGCAGCTCGACGTCGGCTTCCGTCGTCTCGGCGAGGAACTTCTCGAGGTCGCCTGGCTCCAGCTCGGCCTCGTTGCTCAGCAGCCTCGTGCCCGCAGCGCCGCGAACAACCAGCGGGTAGCCCAGCTCGGCTGCCACCTGCTTCGCCGCCTCGAGGGTCTCCGCGCTGCGCCGCGCCGGGTGCTGTAACCCCAGCGTCTGCAGCAGCTCGAAGAACTTCGACCTGTCGAGCGCGAGGCCCAGCTGCGCCGGCGCCGTGCCCAACACCTTGACCCCTTCGGCCGCGAGGCCCAGCGCGCTGTGCCCGCCGAACTGCGCGAGCACGCCCACGGGGTTCAGCAGCGTGCACAGCTCGAGCACCTCTTCGCGCGCCAGAGCGCCGACGCAAATCTGGTCAAACTCCGCCGGCGACGCGGCCGGCGTGCAGTCGAGCAGCACGACCCGGAGTCCCGCGGTCCGCAGCGCGCGCGACGCATGCGCACAGCTCCAGTCGAGCTCGCCGCCCTGCCCGATGCGGCGCGGCCCGCCCCCGAGCATCACCACCGTCTTCTCCGCGGGCGGCGGAGTGCCAGCCGCTCCGTCGTAGGTCAGCGCCCAGACATCGCCCTGCGCGCGCAACGTCGGCCGCACCCCGCGCGCCTGGCGCAGCGTCCGAACCTCGGCCTCCGTCGCCTTCCACAGCTTTGCGAGCAGCGCGTCGGGGAAGCCCTGCGTCTTCGCCATCCACAGCGCAGCGTCCGTCACCGCGTCCAGCGTCGCGAAGGCCGCCAACCGCCGGCCCTGCTCGGCCACCACCTTCAGCTCGGAGGAAAACCAGGGCGCGTAGCCCACCGCTTCCGCGCCCGTCAGCGCCTGCTGCCACGCGCCAGAGGCCGCGCCTTCCAGCGAATGCTCCGCGCGCATCAGCGCTTCACCCAGATGGGTGCCCACCGCCATCACCTCGCCGACGCTGCGCGCACGGCCGTCGAGCGGCGACGCTCCGAACCGCTGCGCCTGGTCGAACCGCGGCGCCCGCACCGCCACGTACCGCCCCGTCACCAGCCCGCGCTTGACCAGCGACTCGCCCAGAAGGAGCTTCGCCGCCTCGACCGCCAGCGGCCGCCCCGAGGCGCGGCCGACCAGCGACGTGTGAAGCGGCAATGTCACGTCGAGCTCCACCAGCGCGAGGCGATTTCCATTCGGCTCTACTGCGAGCCGCACCGCACAGAGCCCCTGCACCGCCACGTTTGCCACCGTCGCCAGCGCCAGCGCTTCCATCTGCTGAAGCAGTGACGGCCCGAAAGTGCGCGCGGGAGTAATCGCCAGCGAGTCCTGCGGGTGAATGCCCATCGGCTCGAGCAGCTCGACCGAGCCCGCGACCTCCGACGTGCCCTTCGCATCGGCGAGCACCAACAGCTCGGCCCGCCGCCAACCGGCCAGCGCCGCCAGTGACACCTTCGCGTTCAGCTGCTCGGCGTGCGCGAGCCCGTCGAGCCCTACGCCCAACAGCTTCACCCCTTGCTCGGACGCCAGCCGCGTGCCCAACGCGAGCGCCGTCGGCCCGCCCAGCGTCGCCACGACTGCATCCGGCTTCTCGAGCGCCACGATGCGCGTCGCCGCCTCGAGCGTCACCGGCTCGAGGTACGTGCGGTGCGCCACGTCGGGGTCGGTGGCCAGCGTCGCCGGGTTGCTGTCGAGCAGCACCACGTCCGCGCCTGCCGCCTTGAAGCCCAGCAATGCTTCCGTCACCGCCGAGTTGGGAACGTCGGCGCCCGCACCGAGAACCAGAATCTTCATGGGTCTTCTTTCTCCTCTTGAGGCCGTCAGGCCCGGATGTCGTTGGCCGCGTCGTCGCCGCCCGGCATGCGAATGATTTCCTTCTCGTTCTCGATAATCAGCGTCTCGAGCAGCGCCTTCTGCACGTGAAGCCGGTTCTCGGCCTCGTCCCACGCCGCCGACTGCGGGCCGTCGATGACGCTCGCCGCAATCTCTTCGCCGCGGTGGGCGGGCAGACAGTGGAGGACAATCGCCTTCTTCGCCGCCAGCTTCATCAGCGCGTCGTCGACGCAGTAGCCCTTGAACGCCTTCAGCCGGGCATCCTTCTCGGCTTCCTGGCCCATGCTCGTCCACACGTCCGTCACCACCACGTCCGCGCCGGTCACCGCCTTCTGCGGCGAGTCCGTCACCTGCACGTTCGCGTTCATCACGTCCGCCGCGGGCCGGTAGCCCTCGGGCGAGGCGAGCTTCAGGGTGAAGCCGAAGAGCGTCGCCGCCTCGCAGTACGACCGCCCCATGTTGCTCGCGGTGTCGCCGACGAAGGCGACGGTCTTGCCGGCGATCGCGCCCAGGCGTTCTTCGATGGTGAAGAGGTCGGCCAGCAGCTGCACCGGGTGTCCACCGTCGGTGAGCCCGTTGATGACCGGCACCGTCGCCGCGCCCGCGAACTGACGAATGCGGTCGTCGGCAAAGGTGCGCATCACGATGCAGTCGGCGTAGCGCGACGTCACCCGCGCGGTGTCCTGCAGCGGCTCACCGCGGCCCATCTGGCTGTCCGTCGGGGGCAGCGTGATGCAGTGGCCGCCGAGCTGGGCGATCGCTGCCTCGAAAGAAACGCGGGTGCGCGTCGACGCCTTCTCGAGAATCATCACCAGCGTGCGGCCCGCGAGGGTGTTCATCACGCGGCGCTGCGAGCGCGCTTCCTTCAGCACGCGGGTGCGGCGCATGAGCGCGCCCAGCTCGTCCTTCGACAAATCCGATAAAGTCAGGAAGTCGCGTTTCATTTCCAGCTCTCCTTCAGTGAAGTGAACAGGCTTTCGAGCCGCGGCACCTGCGTCGCACGTGCCTCCAGCGCCGCCGCGGCCTTCGTCAACGTCAAGAGCTGCGTCGCCACCGCGGTGTCGCCGGTGCCGCCCAGCGAGTTCTTTCGCGCGGCCGCCGCCTTCGGCTCGAGCACCGTCAGCGTGGCCGCGTCGAACCGCGGGTCCACCTCGACTGCCTGCGCGAGCGTCAGCTTCGCCAGCGGAACCTGCTTCTCACGGGACACCCGCACCAGCCGGCCGACCGCCTGGTACGCGTCGCGGAAGGCGATGCCCTTCTTCACCAGCGCCTCGGCGAGGTCCGTGGCCTGCGTGCTGCCGTCTTCCAGCGCAGCGCGGCACACGTCCGGCTCGAACTTCACGTTCTTCAAGCCAAGCCGCAGCACCGAGAGACATTCATCGAGCCGAACGCCCATCTCGAGCAGCGGCCCGCGGTCTTCCTGCAGGTCGCGGTTGTAGCCGCCGGGCAGGCCCTTCACCGTCGCGAGGAGTCCGGTGAGCGCGCCGATCGCCGAGCCACTCTTCCCGCGCAGCAGCTCGAAGAGGTCGGGGTTTCGCTTGTGCGGCATCATCGAGCTGCCACATGCGATCTCGCCGCCCAGCGTGACGAAGCCGAACTCTTTCGACGAGAAGTCGATCAGGTCGGTCGACAATCTTCCAAGCCGCACCAGCAGCCGCGTCGACGCGTAGAGGAAGTCGAGCGCGAAGTCGCGATCGCCCACGGTGTCGAGCCCGTTGTCCGTCATCCTCGAGAACTGCAGCGCCTGCTGCACCGACGCGCGGTCGGTGTTCATCGACGTACCGGAGATCGCGCCCACGCCCAGCGCCAGCGTGTCGGCCTGGTCGAGCACGAAAGCAAAGGCCTCGGCATCGCGCAGCAGCCCCGCCGCCCACGACGCCCACCAGTACGCGAGGGTGACGGGCTGCGCGCGCTGCCGGTGCGTGTACGCGGGCAGCACCACGTCCTGACCGTCTTTCGCGTACTGCAGCACCTCAGCCACCAGGCCTGAAATGGTGTGCAGCGTTCGCGCGCACTGCTCGCGCGTCCACAGCCGAAGGTCCGTCGCCACCTGGTCGTTGCGCGACCGCGCGGTGTGAAGCACCTGCGAAGAGTTGCCGATGCGCCGGTGAAGCTCGGCCTCGACCGCCATGTGCACGTCTTCTTCGTCGGGCAGCACCAGCGTGCCCTTCGCGGCGTCTTCCCACAGTGAGACGAGCCCTTTGTGAATCGCGCGCGCGTCCGCGTCGGGCACCAGCTTCTGGCGCGCGAGCATCGCGATGTGGGCGAGGCTGCCGATGAGGTCTTCCTTCAGCAGCGCGCGGTCGAGCTTCAGCGAGCTCGAAAAGGCGAGCACCTGCGGATGCAGCGTGGCTCCCCCGGCGGCGTCTGTCTTGGCAACGACTGAGCTCATCCTTTCCCCTTCTTCCAGATGGTTCGAAGCTGGTTGGCAACCCGCGACGGTTTGATGCCTTTGGCAGGTACGAGAAAAATCGTGTCGTCCCCCGCGATGGTGCCCAGAACCCCCGCAGGCCTTCCGGCGTCGATCGCCGCCGCCACCACCGACGCCGCCCCGGGCCGCGTGTGTAACACCACCATCGCGTCGCCTTCGTCGACCGTCGTCACCAGCGCGTGCACCGCTTTTAACCCCTCGACCCCACCACCGACCGGCGCGTCATCGAGTTCGTACGCCGTACCGCCTTCAGGCAGCTGAATGCGCCGCGCCATCAGCGCGCCCAGGTCGCGGCTCAACGTCGCCTGGGTCACTTCGATTCCTTCTTTTTCGAGCAGCTTCTTAAGCTCTTCCTGGGTGCTGATGACCTGCGAGCGAATGAGGCGCCGAATGGTGTCGCGGCGCGAATGCACCTCAGTCGTCATCCGACCGTCACCAACGTCCCGACGCCCTGGTCGGTGAAGAGCTCGGCAATCACGCTGTGCGGCGTGCGGGCGTCGATGACGTGAACCCGCTCGACGCCCGCCTGCGCCGCCCAGAGCGCGGCCTTCGCCTTCGCGAGAAGGTTTCCTTCGAAGGCACCGGCCTCGAGCTTCGCGATCAGCAGCGACGTCGGCATCTGCTGCACCAGCTCGTCTTCCACCATCAGGCCCGTCGCGCCGGTGAGCAGCACGAGCTTTGATGCGTTCAGCTCTTTGGCGACCATCGCGGCGACCTGGTCTGCGTCCAGCGGCACGCTCTCGCCGTCCTCGGTGATTCCGACCGGAGCGATGACTGGCACGTACCCGCGCGCCAGAAACATCTCGAGCATCTCGGCGTTCACCTTCAGCAGCTCACCGACGGCGAACTCGCCCTTCACCGACGTGCCCTTCTTCGCGCGCAGCAGCCCGCCGTCCTGCCCCGACACGCCAATCGCGTGGCTGCCGTTGCGGTTCAGCACGGTGACGAGCTCGAGGTTCGTGCTGCCGGTGACGAGCACCTCGCGCAGCTTGGCGTCGCCCGACGCGTTCGGCGCTTCGCCGTGGACGACGATGGGCACCATGCCGACGGACTTGAGCAGGTTCACGTCTTCGCAGAACGCCTGCCGCAAAGAGTCCTTCGCCAGCGCCGCCTTGCCCAGCTTCAGCACGCAGCGCTTGCCGGAGAAGCGGGTGATGTACGAGAGCGCCTGGGTGAGCAGCGTCACCTTGAAGCTCGGGCTGTAGTTGGTGAGGCGGTCATCGCGCGACACCGAGCCATCGGCCGCAGACTTCAGCAGGCTGGTGTAGTCGGCGTTGATCTTCACGTAGTCATACGAGAGGTCGCAGCCCCACGCGATCGAGTCGGCTTCGCCCGCGCGCAGCTCGACGGTCACCTTCACCTCGGGCTCCCGCATCCGCGCCTTGAGCCGCGCCGGCGAGTCGAGCGTCGGCTTTTTGTCGTAGACGCAGATGCCCTGAATGGTGACCCGCGAGGCCGAAGGGTCCAGCGCCCAGCCCTGCGAACCGGCGCGCGCGCCGACGGTGGCGAGCACGCGGCCCCAGTTCGGGTCGGCTCCGAAGATGGCTGCCTTCACCAGCGACGAGCCGGCGATCGACTTCGCAAAGTCCGCCGCCATCTTCGTGTTCGGCGCGCCGGTGACCTTCACCTCGATGAGCTTCGTCGCGCCTTCGCCGTCGGCCGCGATCTCGCGCGCGAGCTCCTGGCACAGCGAGAACAGCGCCGCGCGGAACTTCTCGTACTGGTCGCCCGGGTCGGTGATGGGCGCGTTGCCCGCGAGCCCGTTGGCCAGCACGAAGACGGCGTCGTTCGTCGACATGTCGTTGTCGATGGTGAGGTTGTTGAAGCTGCCTTCCATCGACGAGACCAGCGCTTGCTGAAGCATCGGCGCGGAAATCGAGCAGTCGGTGGTGACGACCGCGATCATCGTCGCCAGCTGGGGCGCAATCATCCCCGAGCCCTTGCAGATGGCCGACAGCGTCACCTGCTTCCGGTTCAGCGAGATGGTGCGCGAGGCGACCTTCATTCGCGTGTCAGTGGTGAGAATCGCTTCGGCCGCCGCTTCCGGCGCGTGCGTCAACGCGGCCACCAACCGGGGCAGCGCGTCGATGATTTTCTCTTTCGGCAACCGCACGCCAATGACCCCAGTGGAGGCAGACAGAATCGCCGAGCCGCCAGCGACATTCAGCGCCGCCGCGAGGGCGTCGTGCACCTTCTGCACGTCTTCCAGGCCCGATGGCCCGGTGAGCGCGTTCGCGTTGCCGCTGTTGATGATGACCGCGTGCACGCCGATCGCCGGCACCCGACCCGCCGCATCGATGACCGGAGCCGCCCGCGCGGTGTTCGCCGTCAGCGCTGCCGCGGCCACGCAAGGCGTCGGGCTGTAGACGAGCGCGAGGTCTTTCTTGTTCGGCTTGATGCCGGCGTGAAGCCCCGCGAACTGGAAACCCTTGGCGACGCTCATCAGGTGACCCCCTGCGTCTCGCGCAGCCCGAACATCAGGTTGAAGTTCTGCACCGCCTGGCTCGCCGCGCCCTTGAGCAGGTTGTCGATCGCCGAGATGGCGACCGCGTGGTTGCCCTCGACGGTGACGCCCACAATCGTCCGCGGCGTGTTCACCACCTGGCCCATGCGCACGGCGTCGGCACCTTCGACCAGCGTCACCAGGGGCTCGTGTTGGTACGCCTCGGCGTACGCGGCGTTCACCTGCGCGGCAGTCACTCCGGGCTTCAGCGTCGCCACCGCGGTGGCGAGAATTCCGCGCTTCACTGGCAACAGGTGCGGGGTGAAGACCAGGGCCGCCTTCTCACCGGCCACGCGCGACAACGTCTGCGCAATCTCGGGCGTGTGCTGGTGCTTCAGCGCCCTGTACGCGCGGAAGTCGCCGTCGACTTCCATGAAGCTGTAGTCCTCGGTCGCCTTGCGGCCCGCGCCCGAGACGCCCGACGCTGCGTTGACGACGAGGCTCAGCGGCTCGGCGAGCTTCGCGCGCAGCAGCGGACAAATCGCCAGCGCCACCGCGGTCGGGTAGCAGCCCGGGTTCGCAATCAGCGTCGCGGCGGGAATCTCTTCCCGGAACAGCTCGGGCAAGCCGTAGACGGCCTTCGAAAGCCACGCCGGCGCGTCGTGCGTCATTCCGTAGAAGCCCGGGTACTGCGCGGCGTCCTTGAGCCTGAACGCGCCAGAGAGGTCGATGACCTTCGCGCCCAGCTCCAACAACTTCGGAGCCAGGTGCAGCGCGCTTTCTGAAGGCGTCGCCAGAAACACCACGTCACAGTCACCCGCCAGCGCGACGCCCTGGTCGTTGCCGACGAACTGCAGCGCGCTGTCGATGCCCAGCCGCGCCGCCACCGACTCGCCGACCCAACGGTCGCTGGTGAGGAAGCCCAGCTGCACCTGGCCATGGCGCGCCAGAATTCGAGCCAGCTCGATTCCTGCGTACCCCGAAGCCCCGATGATCCCCGCTTTCAGCGTCTGCATGGTGGACGCATATATATGCACCAATTATGCATGCGCAAGCCCTACTGCCGCGGGCCGAGAAGAAACTCGAGCGCCGCCGGCAGCCGCTGCGCCCAGTAGGTCTCGCTGTGCGTCGCGCCCTGCTGCACGACGTACTTCAGAGTCGTGGGCTCCGAGTAGCCGAGGGTGCGGTAGGCCTGTGCGAGCTGCGCGGTGTTCGTCTTGTCGTCGCTCGAGTTTCCCGAGTCTCCGCTGTCGACATAGGCGCGCAGCGGCCGCGGACTTAAGGGCGTCGCGGCAACCAGCGTGAGCAGCACCTTGTTGTCCCACCAGGTAGAAGGAGACATCGCTCCGACGAGGCCGAAGGTGGTCGCCTTCGTCGTGCCTGCGTACGCGGAGATGAGGCCGCCCAGCGATGAGCCGAGAATCGCGGTGTGCTCGCGCTCGGGCAGGGTGCGCAGCTCCGCGTCGACCTTCGGCTTCAGCTCTTCCACCAGCATCCGCACGTATTGAAGGCCCTTGCCGCTGCCGGGGTACGTGGTGTCCATCGTCGGCGTGTATTCACCGATGCGGTCATTCGTCGCTTCTGGCCCGACGATGATTGCCTCGCGGGTGCTGCCGTTTTCCGCCGCCGCGTCCATCGCGTTCTGTGCGTACCAGGGGTTACCGCCGAACGCCGTCGCGGGGTCGAACAGGTTCGCGCCGTCGTGCATGTAGACGACGGGGAAGCGCGCGCGCGCGTTCTCGACGTACGTCGGCGGCAGGTAGACCCAGACAGGCCGCGTGTTGCCGAGAATGGTGGAAGAGAAGGAAGGCCACCGCTTCGACCACTGACCGTTGGTGGTGAAGAAGTGCGGATAGATGTCGACCGTGGTGCCGGCCTTTACGGTGTAGTTCGGCCCGCGGCTCCAGTTGAGGTCGTCGACCAGCGGCTTGAACTCCAACGTGCCGGTCACCGCGGTCGTGGTCAGTGTCCACGTGTCGTCCGGGCCGGCGGTCATCGGGTTGCCAGTGGTCCAGTTGAAAGGAAACGCCGAGCCGCGCATCCACAGCTTTCGGGTGCCCGCCGGGTAGTGCACGCGGACCACCGTCGCCGGCTGGCCGGCATCGCCGACCATGCCTGCGTCGACGAGGAGCCCGGCATCGACGAAGACGCCTGCATCGAAGAAGACGCCTGCATCGGCTTCGACCGAAGCGTCAGGCGTGTTCTGGGACGGCACGCCGCACCCCAGGGCGAGGAGCAACAGCGACGCGAGCGCGGCAAATCGGGCCTTCACCCGCACCGCTCTACTTCGCGGGAGCAGCGACGACAATCGGCTTCAAGTCCCAGCCGAACCGCAGGGGCTTGCCGTGCTCGTCGTTGATCACGATCTCACCTTCCTGCACGAAGCCGCCGCGGTACTTCTCGGCGTTGACATCGAACTGGAACTTCTTTGCCGCTTCCTCGGGCGTCGCCGCCTTGATGCTCCGCTTCGAGAGCCCGCAGCCATGCACCTGGAACTTTTTGTCAGCCATGGCGCGCACCATACAGTTTGCGCAGCGCGAGCTTGATCAATCGTGCGTGGTCGAACGCAAGTCGCGAAGGAAGCGCGTCGATTGGCCACCACTTCGTCCCGTTCATCCCGAGAGCCTCGCCAGCCAGGGAGCCCGAGAGCTGAAGAGCGAACAGGGTCGTACAGCTCCAGGCGGTAGGAGTGTCCCGGACATCGCGCCCACCCCCTTCGACGGAGGCCACGGTCACCAGTGGCGACCCGGCGACCTCGAGCCCTGCCTCGCAGCGGAGCACGCGAACCGCCGCCTCCTCGGGCGTCTCGACACCCGGCGCCCACGGGGCTCCTCGCGGTGCATCCGTCGGCACGAACCCACCCGGCAGCGCCCACTGGTTCGGCTCGGCCGGCGCCTCGGCAGGCCGGCGAATCAGCAGAACCTCGCAGTCGCCCCGCACCACGACGACATCGACGGTCGGATTCGGCCCGAGCTGCCAGAAGGGCTCGAAGGCGGCGCGGAAGAAGTCGAAATCATCGAGCCGCCGCATCACCTCGAGGGCCTCGCGAAATGCGCGGTGCGGTTGCTCGCTGGCGTGCGTGCCGCTGGCGCCCGCCACATCGGCGAGCAGCAGGTACCGAAGCCGAAGGTTGGTCGCGACCTGAATCTCATCGCTGACGACGTTGCCGCCACCAAGAAAGAGGCAAAGCCCGTCGTGCGCCTGCATCAGCGCATAGAGGCCCGCCGCCTTGTCGTGAAGCGCCTCGCCGACGAGGCACACGTGGGTGAGTCCTTCGGCGATCGCGTCGGGCGGTGACTCCTTCACCAACGTCGCGAGCACTGGCAACCCCAGCTGGTGCGCGCGCTTCAACACCTCGCCCTCGACGCCGTGGGTCGTCCCGCCCGTCACCACCACCACGCGGTCCCTGGGCAGCTGCGGCATCAGCGCATCGAGCAGCGAGATGATCTGCGCCCTATCCGCCACCGGCATTCTTTCCCACGCATGCAGCCACGCGCCGGCGAAGCTGACCGGCCGTTTCCCCTCGAGCACCCGAGAAGAGTCGTCGACGAGCAATGGGCCGACGCGTTGCATCAGCGCCGCATCGCGCTCAGTGCGCGCCCGCCGCTTCGCCTCGACGACGGCGGGCGTGTAGTGCCGCGGCGGAACATCGTCTGGCACCACGAACTTCTGCGAGGGCCGCGCCGCATCGACCGCGAGGTACGCATCCTCAGCGCGCGCCAGTTGGTCGAGCTCGTCATCGTTGAGCCCGCACAGCCGCGCCGCCTGCACCTCGAACTTCATCGACGTCTGGTAGAGCCCGGGACCATCCGTAGACAAGACGCACCGCACCCCACGCGCGAGGTACCGCCGCAGCGGCACCTCGGCAGACGTCTGGATGTTGTTCAGCGCGAAGTTGGAGTTGAGGTTGAACTCGACGAACGCCCCGCGCTCGGCCAGCGCATCGACGGTCGCGTCGTCGACGCCGAACAGCCCGTGCCCGATGCGCAGACACACGTTTCGCGAGGTCACGTGCTCGAGCACCGCGCGAACATTCTCGGGGTGGGCCGGGTTCTCGCCCGCGTGCACGCGCGCGACGAAGCCGGGCCACGCGATGCGCGACAGCCGCTGCAGCTGCCGGCCGAACGCGTGGGTCGAGTTCGTCTCGTGGCCCATGAAGTCGACGCCCACCAGAGCGCGGCTTCCGGCCAACGCTTCGACGCGATCGATCAAGTCCTCGTCCCACTCGAAGTCGTTGTGCCGCGAGAACGCGAGCAGGAACCGCAGCCGCACGCCTGTCTCGGCCTCGATGATCGGCAGCGCTTCTTCCGCGAGCCGCAGGCGATCCGCGCGGTGGATGTCTCCCAGCGAGAGCTCGGCGTACTGCACCTTCGCGGCGCGGTAACCCTCGGCGATTTTCCACAGCAGCGGCACGAACAACTGCGGCGCCTTCGTGATGGGCGCCCGCGCCCGGTACACCGCTTCCATGTCGACGAAGGTCGATTGGCGATCCAGCGGCAGGTGCCACTTTTGTCGCCAGAGGTCCGCGTCCGCCAAACTGAGCGGCGGGGTCGTGCCACTGAGCCTGCCCATCCCTCGACTTCTCTCGGGATGAACCGAGGGGATGCTCTCGGGGTGAACCGCGGCGAGCGCCAACAGGTCGTCGGCCCGCGGAGCCCCCGCGAAGTGGCAGTGCAGATCCGTGCGCGGCTCAAACACCTTCGTCGCGACCACGCGGACCGATGGGTGCGGGTGCCCGTTGTCGGCGAGGTACCGCGTCTCGAACGGAGACAGGGGCTCGTCGTCCAACAGCCGGTCTCCCAGCCACACCCCGTCATCCTGGACCCGCAGGTGCTTCACCAGCGCCGCATACAGCCGCGACCGAACATCGCCGTCGACCTGAACCGCGCCGTCGACCACGCGCAGCGTGAAGAGCCCGCCCGCGTCGAGCTTCACAGCACTTCCGGATTCATCACGTGCGGCGGCCGCCGGCCTTCGAGCACCGCGAGCAGCACATTCTTCAAACCCAGGCGTCGGCCTCGACGTTGTCCACGCCCACCGCCATGTTGCTCACCACCTTCAACCCCGGCGCGGCGTCGAGCACGCGCGCGTCGATGCGCTCGGTCAGCATCGACAGCACAGCATCGCAGCCGCGAATCTTCTGCAGCACCACGTCGGGCGACGGCGGCGTCGGGCCATCGAACAGCTCGACGGTCGCCGACGCCGACAGCTTCTGAAGCGCGGACTCGGCGATGCGGCGGGTGACGAAGACGCGGGGGCGGCTCACCCCTTCAACATGTCACTGCTCTCAGCCGATCTGCACTTCGAAGTCGGTGGCCTGGTCTTCCTCGCGCACTTCATTGTGCGCGTTGACCTCGATGCCCTGGCCCGCGACGGTGCCGTCGAAGCCCCAGTCGAAGCCGCGGTCGTGGAAGGTGTTGCCGCTGCCCGAGATTTCCACCTCGACGCCGTCGAACGCGTGCGCCGGGTCGCCGTGCAGCAGCCTGTTCACCACGCTGCGAACTTCGCTGGCGTCGATGTCGTCGATCTGAATCTCGCCGTGCACGCCCGCGTTGCCGGCGACGGTGAAGTCACCCTCGAGGGTGATGCGGGTCTCGGCCTCGCCGATGACCGCCGCGCTGGCCGGGCTCGCGAGGAAGGCGACGAGGTCGGTGAAGCCCGAGCCGTCGATGGGAATCGTGGTCTCGACAGTGACCGAGCCCGACGCTGTCGCGTCCCCCGGAATCGACAGCGCGTTGCCGAGGCTGTCTTTCACCAACTCCAGCGGGCCGCCCACCGAACCTTCGGCTTCGATGGACGTGACGCGCGTCATCGACACCGGCCTGCCGTCTTCGAAGTTCAGCTTGTAGCCGGTGGTGCCTTCGACCGAGGCGTCTGCCGCGCCGCCCGCCGAAGCGAACTGCGCGCCGACCGAAGCGCTGACCTCGACCGAGGCGAGGTTGTCCTGCAGAAAGGAAAGGTCACCAGGGCTCGGCAGCAGCGCCGGAGCGAGGATCGCGCCCGGCCCGCTCGCCAGCGCGGCGACACCCGCTGCGCCCGCTGCCAGAATCTTCGCCGCCTTCGCCGCGTCTTCCGCGTTGTCGAAAGTGAACTCCATCTTCCCGCCGACGCCGGCGGTGGCCGTGCCGCCGGCTCCGAGGCCGACGCCCGCGCTGACTTCGCCCGACACCGTGTAGACGTCGTTGCCGTTCTCGTCCCTCGAGAGGCCGACCTGAATCTCGGCGCTCGCGTCGATCGCGACACCGAGCTGCGCATGGAAATCGCCGCCGATGCTCAAGCTGTCGCCTTCCTCGAGCGAGTCGATGTTCTCGGTGATGCCCAGGCCATTGTCGATTCCCTCTTTCGCGAGCTCGCGAACCTTCTCGACGACGGGGCCGGCGAGCCTGAGGCCCTGCTCGACCGCGTACTGCACCGCGTTGCCGACCTGATCCTTCGTCCAATTCGCGGCGTCACCGACGAGGTCCACCGTGCCTTCCGCGACGTCGACTGCGAACTCGCCGACATCTGTCGCGACGCTCAAGATGCCTTCGCCGAGGTCCGTCGCGAAGCCGGCCACCGCTCCGAAACCATCGGCCACGGCGCCGATGACATCGCCGAACCCGTCTTGGACGCCGTCGACGAAGCCACCGTCGCCGCCGCGCTCGGCGAGCTCACCCGCCGCGTCGTCTTTGCCCGCAGCGCGAAGGGCGCTGGTGGTCGCGTCGAACAGCAGGTTGGTGCCGCCAGCGTTCTTGAACTCATAGAAGGCGTCGTCGAACTGGAAGAGCTCGCTGTCGTCGTCGACCTTCGAGGCGAGCGTGCGACCCAGCGTCCCAGCGGTGACGGCGCCGCCCGCTTCCGCGACCCGCGCGAGGGACTTCAGGGTGTCTTTGATCGCGTTCTTGTCGTCGCCGTCTTTGTAGTGGCCCTCGGTGTTCGAGCCGAGCGTGGTGGCGATCTTGTCGATCGTCTCGGCGGACGCGCGCACGAGCGTATTCAGATAGGCGGCGTCGCCGGTGTGAACGGCGGCGAGGCGTTCGAGCTCGGCAGACGCGGCCTTTGCGGCCTGCGCTTCGTTGCTGCCGGAAGAGAGGGCGCTGTCGTACGCGCGGTCGACGCTGACCGCGTCCTGCGTCGCCTGCTCCGTGGTCGTCAGCTGGGGAGCGGGCGGCCCAAGCGCGGCCGGGGGCGACGGGTTCACCACCGCGAGGCCCTTTCGCTGCGCCGCCATGATGTCGGCGATCGAGAAGCTCGGAGCGACCGACGCGAGCTGCTGCGCCGCGAGATTTCCACCGCTCGCAGCCAGGCCGCGGGTCCGCAGTGCCGTACCCCTGCCGGTCGACAGCTCGTCGCGCAGCAACTTGGCTGGCCTCTTCTCGATGACGGCCGCAGCGGCAGTCTTCTTCTGGAGCGCAAGCGCAGCGGCCTTCGCAGCGGCGAGCTCGGCGGCACGGCGGGCGGCTTCGGCGGCGGCACGGCGGGCGGCTTCAGCGGCGGCGGGGGAGGTGTCGGTCAGTCGGGGCATCGGGAGGCTCCTTGAGTGCGTGGCAGTCGTGTCATTAGCCCCCCACCAAAAGATGGGTTACCGCACCCCACTGTCAGGCGGCTTTACGCGTTGGTGGGCGCTGGACACACCGTCGCCCACGTCCGTGCTGATCCCTTCGTGATCCTGAACGAGACGGAAGGTGGCAGTCAACATCGCATCGTTTCGAGGACTTAGGTCCGGCTCAGGGGCTGCTCAACCCGGGTGCTCACCCGCCGTCCCCACCAGGAAACCCGATGACCGCGATTCGCCGCTCCGAAGACCCGAGCTTCACTGTGCGCTCGACCGAAACCGAAGCCTCGACGGCGCCTGCCGCGAAGGCTGCTCCGAAAGCGCCCCCGAAGGCCGCCGCCCAGAACCAGCTCGAGAGCCACAAGTCGCCCGCCCCGCCGAAGCAGCCCGACGCCGACCTGGTGAACGTCTCGACGGACCTCATCAAAGGCTACGTGCACCCGGGCCTCTTCGAGTCGAGCCGCCCTGACCTCGCGCAGAAGCAGCTCGAGAAGCTTCCGCCCCGCGAGTTCAACGCAGTGCTCGGAAAGCTCGACCAGAGCGGCTCGCTCGAACGCTTCATCGGCCAGCTCGATGACACCCAGAAGACCGCGTTCTTCGACACCGCCGCTCGCAAGGGCGCGTTGGAGCGTCGCGAAGCGGTTCCGCAACACGGCGTGATGAATCCTCCGACGGTGCCCGCCTCGTACGCCGCTCCAAAGGAAGCGCCCTTGGGTCTGGCGAAGGCAGTCAACGAGGCGAACATCGAAGGCGCGAAGCAGCTGTACGGCGCGCAGCAGGACTACCTGGATCGCTACGAAGCCGCGGTTCGGAACTGCAACAGCGGCGCAGAGCTTCGCGCCCTCGGGCCGTACGCGAAGTTGGAGACCGTCTCGAATCTCACCCACCCTTCGCATCCGCAGTACTCGCAGCTGCATCGCGACTGGAGCGATGTCCGCTATCCTTCCGGAGTTCGTGCCCAGGCGACCATCAGCAACAAGCTCTCGGACTTCATGGGTGAAGCACACGCCGGAAGCTTCTTCGTCGAAGGAAAAGTCGAGGTGAAGACGAAGGCGGGGTTCTCGGGCGAGATGGAAGGCCGCCTCTACGACACTGGGAAGGTCAGCGACACGAAGGCGTCCGCCAAGTTCACCGACGCTCAGAAGCTGAGCCTGGGGCTCGACTCGAAGGGCAAGGTCAGCGTGGGCGCCGGAGTTGGGCCGATGAAGTTCAAGGTGAAGGACGGCGAGGCGACGATCGGCGCCGAAAGCAAGAACGGCCAGAACGAGGCGAAGGCCCACGCCAAGTTCGACAAAGACGGACTCAAGTCGTTCGAAGGGGAAGTCAACGGCACCGGGCTTTCCTATGACGACGGGCGTCTTCAGCTCGATGTGTCGTTGATCCACGGCGCCGGCGGCTACGGCTTCTCCAACCTGGAAAAGGGCGAGTTCGGTGGTGGCGTGAAGAAGACCTTCGAGCTCACCAAAGACGACGAAGTCACTCTCAGGGCCGGCTTCGGAATGCAGGGCCTCAGCCCGGCGAACGCAAACCACGCGCTCAACCGCTTCGGCATCTGGGAAGAGCCCGCCGAGCTGTTGCAGAAGAAGCCGTGGCAGTCGCTCGACGCGAAACAGAAAGACGCCTTCCAGCGCCGCGGTTGGTCTGAGCAGGAATGGAGCTCGAAGGTGAACGCCCATGGTTGATACCTGGACGGAGGTCGCGGACGCCCGCCGGATTCTTGTCTCAAGCGGGTCGCCCCTTCGAAGCACGAAGCCCGGCGAAGTTCTGATTCTCTTGCTGCGGCTGCTGACCGCGCTGTTCGTCGGTCTGTCGGCCTACAACTGGGACAGCGAGAACCTTCAGCTGCTGATGGGACTCGCCGTCTTCTTCGGCCTGCCGCTGTTGGTCGTCGAGACCTGGCAGAACAAATACGAGATTCGCCCGCGCGAAGTGTTCCAGCGGTCGGGTCCTTTCGGCCTCTTCACCCAGCAGTCGGTTCCACTCTCGGCCTTTCGCAGCGTCGTCTGCGACTACGACCGTCGGATGGTGGACGTCTCCGAGCGGGACGACGATGGAGACCAGGTTGGGCCGACGATCCTCGCGGCGAAGAACAGCTTCCGCGTGACCCTCGAAGGCAAGCACCACGTCTTCCGGCTGGCCTCTTTCGACGACTCACCAATGGCGCGGATGCTCGCGATGTCGATTGCGAGCCGCTTCGCCCTCGAGCTGGTCGACCTGCAGGCGCTGCCGTCGGACGAGGAAGTCAGAGCAGCCGAGCGACTGATGTCCGACCAGCGTCTGCGGCCGGGCTGATTACTTCTTCTCGCGCTTGAGCTGCCGAATCGACTCTGCCGCTTCGTCTTGACCGCAGTTGAGCTGACCGTCGCTGCGTTCTTCCTTCGGCAGCTCGGACAACCCGCGAAGCGCCTCGATGGCGTCGCGGTCACCCAGCTCGGACAGCCGCACTGCCGCCTTTGCCCGAACCTCGCAGGCGCGGTCACCCAGGGCCTGCGAGTAGAGCTCGACCCGGTCGAGCGTGGCGTGCGCCCCAGAGAAGTCGAGGTACCTCAGCGCGCCCCACTGTTTGCGCGACCGCTTCCCGGTCGCGAACGCCTCGAACATCGGGTTGAACGCCTCGCGCGGGACCACCTCCATCATCGCCCGCAGCTCGGCATCCGACTCGGCGGCCGCGAAGTCCTCAGCCAGCGCCTCGAGCAGCAGCGGGTGCGCCGCGTGCAACGCCTGGTACGTGCGCTCGCGAAGCAGCGCCCGTTCTTCCGAGTGCCGATCGAGCCGATGAAGCGCCGCGGCCTTCAACGCGCTGAGCTCGGGCACCTCGGCCGGCGCCTCTTCTTCGCGCTGAGTCAACAGCTCGATCGCCTGCTCTGCGCCGCCGGTCTCGATCATCTTTGCCGCGCGTTCCGTCGGAGTCGCAGGCAGCAGCGCCACCGCCGCCGACGCAGTGCCGACAATCAGCCCTGTCCACAGCAGGCTCTTCCACCACTCGCGATCGACCTTCTTCGCGACGACGATCGCGCGCCGCGCCTGGGTCACCCCGGCTTGACCGAGCAACGTCGTGCGCTGCTGCACCTCGGCCCACTTCGACGGGCGGTCTTCCACCGCAGGCACCTGCGACACCACTGGCGGCAGCGAGCCTGCCGACGTCGCGCTGAACATGCGCCGGCTCGGCGTCGTCACCGAAGACTCGTTGGGCCTCAAAGGCAGCTGCGGCATCAGCCTCTCGAGAAGCACCGCTCCGTTTGACGGCCGTGCGTCCGGAGACTTCTCGAGGCAATCCATCACCAACGAAACGAGGGCCGGCCGTTCTTTCAAGCTCGGCATCACCTCGCCCAGCGGCCGCGGCGGCGAGAGCAGGTGCTGCTTCAGAAAATCCTGCGAGCCAGGGCCCGGAAAGGGGAACTGGCCCGACAACATCCGGTAGGCGAGCACCCCGAATGAATAGACGTCGGTGCGCGTGTCGAGCGTCCCCGCCGTTGCCTGTTCCGGCGCCACGTACGCGGGCGTGCCGACCACCTGCCCTGGCTGGCTGATGAACGGGTTGTCGGGCCCGCCCAGCGGCGCTGCGCCATCGAGCCCGTCGGGGATTTCCATCAGCCGCGCGATGCCGAAGTCGAGCAGCCGCGCCTGGTCGCCGCGCGGGGTCGGCGTCACCACCACGTTCTGCGGCTTGATGTCGCGGTGGACGATGCCCTTCTCGTGAATCGCTCCGAGGCCATCGGCGATCTGCGCGAGGATGACGATCGCGCGATCGGGAGCCATCGGCCCCTGCCTCATCACCTTCTCGAGTGTGTCGCCCTCGGCGAGCTCGAGCACCAGAATCGTCGCTTCGGGCGCCGACTCGAAGTCGATGACGCGCACCACCGACGGGTGGTCGACCGTGCAGAGAATTCGCGCCTCGCGGCGGAACCGTTCGGCCATGTCGGGTCGCTTGCCGAGGTCGCGCTTCAACACCTTCAGCGCCACCTTGCGGCCCAGCGACACCTGCTCGGCCAGGTAGACCTCGGCCATGCCGCCGCCGCCCAGGTGACTGAGGACCTTGAACCGGCCTCCGAGGACGTGCAGGTCTGGCTTCAAAACTTCGCGCACACTGCCACCGTGGGCGCAGCGAGTCGAAGATCTGATGGTTGCAGCGACGCCTCAGCGCGACTGCAGCTCGAGCGGAACCATTCGGAGAATACGTTCTCGCCGCGCCAGCGCCTGACTCAGCCGCCGGTTCAGCAGCTTCGTTTCAGTGACGCTGACGCGATCTTCCCGCAGCTCGAGCAGCCGCAGCCGCGCCCGAAGGGCTTCGAGCTGATCATCGAGCACCACCGGCTGCACGTTGCGGCGGCCCTTCTCCACCACGTTCTGCGTCCACACCGGCAGCGGCTGCATCCGCACCATCTTCACCAGCGCATCCGGCGTCGCGCGCTCGAGGGTCAGCTTCACCAGCATGCCGTCGCGCTTCGGGCCGTCGTCGTCGCCGACGTCCTGGTTGCTGACGAGGTTTCCCAGCGAGAAGGCGACCACGGCTTCACTTCCGTCTGCGCGCACGACCGTCTGAATCGGCTGCAGCACGTGCGGGTGGTGGCCGACGATGGCGATCGCTCCCGCTTCGACGAGCTTCACCGCCAGCCGGCGATCTTCCGGGCGCGGCTCGGCCTGGTACTCCTCACCCCAGTGCGGAATCACCACCAACGCGTCGCAGCGCCCGGCCGCCGCGCGCACGCGCATCAACAGCTGGGCCTCGGTGTAGCCGCCGCTGGATACATCGTCCGCGTAGTGCACCAGCGGCACATGCGGCGCCTTCGGGTCGGCCAGGTTGTGGAAGCGATTGAGGAACCGCGTGAAGGCAAAGAGGCCGATGCGCATCCCATTCCGCTCGACCACCAGCGGCTGCCACGCCGCTTCTTCGTTCACGTCAGCGCCGGTCGAAAGCATTCCCGCGTCAGCGATCGCTGCGCGCGTGGCGACGATGCCTTCGCGATGCTGGTCGAGCCCGTGGTTGTTCGCGAAGGTCGCGATGTCGACGCCCGCCGAGGCGAGCCCGCCGAGCAACGACGCCGGCGCATCGAACAGCAGCCCGCCACTCACCGCCTTCGGGTTTCCGCTGATGGGCGTCTCGAGGTTGACGATCGCCAGGTCCGCCTTTCCGAACGCCTGCGCCAGTGGGGCGAACACGTGGTCCCACCCGCCGTTGTTCTGCGCCGTCGCGTGCTTCGCGGCGCTGTTCTTCACGGGCGGATGCGGAATGACGTCCCCGCCGATGATCAGCTCGACGCGCGCAGGCGCAGCAGCCACCACCAACATCAGGGCAAGAGAAGCCGTCACAAGTCCGGAACTCGAACAACATGACCGAGAGCCAACGACACTGCCGCGACCAGCTTCCCCCGCACGTCGAATGAGGTCGTCACCCTTTTGATTTACCACCTGCGGGACGCTACGGCAGTTTGGGAACCAGCAGATTGCCGGTCTCGCTGCGAAGGTTTCCGACGAATGATGCGAAGCCTTGTCTGGCGCTCTCTTCGCTGGCTGAGATTCCGGGAGCAACGATCATCGAGACGCCACGGTCAAGATTGGCCGCCGCGCTAACGCGTGCATGAAGCCAGTCGAACCCGTGCTTGAAGAGGAGCGCTTCGAGAAGCTGATCGAGCGAGACGACGCGGCCCGCCAATCGGGTGGCGAAGGGTGCACAGCGAGGTTCCGTCGCCAGCGCGCGCAGCGCATTCTTGTCACCGGTCACGAAGAAGCCCGTGGTTTCCCGCGCTGCCAGCGGAATCAGCACCAGTTCGCCCGCATCGACTCCTGGCACCTGGGCCAACCGCTGCGCCTCAGCGTCCGTCAGAGCCTCCCCCGCCTCCTCGACGGCTGCGATGAATGCCATCAGACGCTCTGCCGTTTCAGCGCCGTGACGCTTCACCGCTTCGTCGGGCTTCTTCACCGAAGTTTAAATCTCGTCGTGGGGAGAACCCTGACCTCCGCGTGCGTGGCTCCGAGAAGAATCAGCGATTCATCAAGCGCGTTGTAGCCAGCAAGCTTGTGAATCGCGTCGACGTCGAAGAAGCAGATCACGAAGCAAGAGCGGCAGTCTTGTCTTCGTCGGGGGCTTCCAGCATTCGAGCCGCGAACTCGGCCGCGTCTTCGCCCAGCAGCGACCAGTCGAGCTTCTCACGGGCATGCGCCCGAATCGTTTCATCGCCGCGCGCGGTTTCTGGCATCAGCTTCAGCGCGGCGTTCGCTACCGCGAAGAACGTCTTTCCCATCGAGTAGGCGTAGTTGAGAACGATGAAGCCCGGGTCGGTCTGCTTGGGGGTCGCCAGCCGCTGCGCATCAGCCGCAAGTTGATGGGCCGTGGGCCAGGCAGCGGTTGCATGGAACCTGGTGTCCGGCTTTCCAGAGAGCAAGGTCACGGCCCAGGCGTTCGCGGCGACTTCGTCTGCATCCGTGTCGTCGCGGCGCACTTCGGAATCGACCAGCGCACTGTCCGGCTGAACGTGGCCGAGGGCGACATGGCCCAACTCATGGGCGACCAGGAAGAGCAGCCAGGGAGACCCAGTGCGACCCGTCGTGAGAACGATCACCTTCCGACCGCCGACGTCGACGGCGAGCGCGTCCGGCTTCTTCGCCTTCGCAGGAAAGTTGGTGGTCTGCAGAACGGGGATACCGATGGACCAGCAGTACTGAACGAGCGCTGGCAGATCGATCCATCCGCGGGGCTCAAGAAGCTGCTCCCTGAGCTCAGCGGCAGACGCAACGACTTGAGCCACAGGAGAAGGCGCAGCAACTGCCACCGTGCGTGCGAGTTGGCAGGCCAGGGTCTTGGCGACCTCGAGGTCGCGCTCCTTCACGTTGGTTCGATGCTTGAAGCGGGCGGGAACTGAGATCGGCTGCGCCGAAGCCTCGTGGCCGTTCAGCGAAGCGAGATCGAGGCCAGCGGTGCGCGAAACATGGAGCAGTGCCTCTGCAAAGCCCGAAGGAGAGAGCGCGGCCTCATCGTCCCACCAGGATGGGAGAATGTTCCGTTTGACCCACGCCCGAGGCAGGCCGAATGACGCCAGCTTGCGGTACAGATCGTTCATTGGATTGAAAAGCTTGGTCACTGGCGGCCTCCTTTGTTGCTGGAGTCTAACGCGTCCTACTGACGTCCAGGGCTCCTAGCCCTGAACTGGCTGGAATCTGAAGAGAATCAGCGAGGAGAAGAACGGGGTCGGGGCCTGAGCCGCGGGGGTTACTGCTCGAGCTTCGCCTTGATTCGCGCCGCGTCGTCGATGCGCTTCAGCCGGGTGTAGCAGCGCATCTGGTTCACCATCACGGTATGGCGCCAGCGGGGCTCGAGGTTCGACACCGACGGCTTGTCGGCGAGCCACGCGTCGGCCTTCTTCAGCGCCTCGTCGCACGCGCCTTCGTCGGCGAGCCTTCCAATCTCGCGCGAGCGCGTCTCACGAATCGTCGAGCCCACCGCGTTGAAGGGCGCCTGCACGAGCTTCTTTACCCGCTTCTCGATGCCGGCCAGCGACAGCACCGACGCCTCTTCGTCCTCGGCGGGCGGCGGCGCCTCGTAGATGGGCGGCTCGTCTTCGACGTTCGTCATCGGCGGAGGCGTGAGGCTCGGTGCGGGCCCGGGCGCGGGGCCCGGCGCAGTCGCGGGCCAGCTCGGCGGGTTCGACCATTCGTCGTCGGGGCTGACGATGGGAGGCGTGGCGGCAAGCGGCGCTCCTGCGTCGCCGACGAAGGCTTCGATGGCGGGCGTGGGAGGGCTTGCGAGGTCTGGCTTCTTGGTGACGACCGGCGCTGGCGCCCACGCTTGCTCGCGCAGCTGACCTTCGCGCCACTCGACGCTGCGGCCGGCCTTCAGCGTCGTGCGCGAGCCCGGCGCGCTGATTTCGACCACGCCCTCTTCGACCGCGACGATGACGCGGTGAATGTCGCGCGAGACGAGGAACCGGGTGCCGATGTCACGCACTTCGATTTCGCCGGCCTTCACCGTCATCAGGCGGTCGGGCAGGTGCTTCGCCACCATCACCACGTCGCCCTTCTCGAGCGTGAAGCTCAGCGCCTTCTCTTCGAGCGTGTCGATCTTCAGCTGCGTATTGCCGGTCAGGCCCGCGCGGCTGCCGTCGGGAAGCGCAAGCCACAGCGCCCCGCCCGCTTCGGTGGTGACCTTCGAGCCCTGCGCGACCGTCTGCGCCTTCAGCAGCTTGCCGCCCTGGCTCGAGGCCTTTCGTGCGCCGGTGACCCTCGCGATCAGCGGCTTGGCGACGGGCGCCGGGGGAACAGGCAGCTCGGCGAGCTGCGTGGGAGGCAGCGGAACAAGCTCGTCTTTCTTTGCGAGGTGCTCGGGCAGCGGCGGCGTGGTCTGCACCTGGCGCCAGACGAAGAACGCGAGGAACAGCGCGGCAACGCCGGCGAGCGCGAACCCGAAGTAGCCCCGGAACCACGACTTCGACTCGGCCTGTTTCTCGGCGGCCTCTTTCAGCACCGCACCAATCCGCCGCGCGGCGATGGGGTCGAGCGGCGGCGGCGCAGCGGCCGAACGGAGCTGCAGCAGCGCCTGGGCCTGCCGTACCTGCGCGAGCTGCACCTGGCAGTCGCCGCACGTCGAAAGGTGCGCCTGCGTGGCAGACGGAAGCGCGGGAGTTGAGGCGAGCTCCCAGAGGCTGTCGCGGGTGAGGTGCGCGCTCACGAGGCACCGCCGCCGAGCTTCGCGACCGCTTCGGTGAAGTCGATGCGCGCCCGGTTGAGCCGCGAGCGCACCGTGTTCACGGGGATGCCCTCGAGCTCGGCAATCTCTTCGGGCTTGAGGCCCAGAATCTCGTGGTACGTGAACACGGAAGCTTTCTCGGGCGACAAGGCGGTCAGCGCCTTTTCCATCATCGCTGCCGCTTGTTTAACCTTCGCCGCGTGCTCTGGGTTGCTGGGCGTGCCGGCTTCGAGCGCGGGCATGTCATCGGTGAGGTCTTCGGGGCGCCGCCGCTTGCTGCGCAAGTGCATCAGCCCCACGTTCACGCACACCCGGTGGAGAAAAGTGGTGACCTTCGCGTCGCCCCGGTAGCCCTTCAGGGCCTTCATCAGCTGCAGGTACGACTCCTGAAGCAGGTCTTCCAGGTCCGCCGACGGGCCGACGACTTTGTAGAGAACGCCCCAGGCCAGCTGGTACGTGCGCTCGTAGAGCTGCGTAAATGCTGCGCTTTCTCCGTCACGGGCAGCCAGGGCCAGCGCCCGCAGGGGGTCGACCGGTGCAAAGTCGGCGTCCATGAACGGGAAAGTGGCGGCCAGCGCATACATCTCGAGGGGTTGGTTGCCGCCCGAGACAGTTGCGATCCGCCGCTAAGGGTCCTTTTTCAGTCGAGGAAGTAATCGGGCAGCGGGTCGGTGCCCGGGGTCATCAGGTACTTCGCCAAACCGGCCGGGGTGAGGCCGTCGGCGAGCAGCACTTCTTCGTCGATGCAGAAGTTGCCGCTGAAGGTCTTGGCGTCTTTGGTGAGAATGGCGTGGGCCGCGTCGCCGAGAATCTCGGGCTTGCGGGACGCCGCGATGACGGCTTCTCCACCCAGCAAATTCATCACCGCCGACGTCGCGATGACCGTGCGTGGCCACAGCGCGTTGACCCCGACGCCCTGCGCTTTGAACTCTTCGGCCATGCCGAGCACGCACATCGACATGCCGTACTTGGCCATCGTGTAGGCGACGTGCCCGCCGAACCAGTGCGGCTTCATGTTCAAGGGCGGCGACAGATTGAGGATGTGCGGGTTCTTCGCCTTGAGCAGGTGCGGCAGCGTCGCCTGGCTGCAGAGGTAGGTGCCGCGCGCGTTGATGCCATTCATCAGGTCGTAGCGCTTCATCGGCGTGTCGAGCGTGCCGGTGAGGCTGATCGCCGAGGCGTTGTTGACGCAGATGTCGATGCCGCCGAACTTCGCGACGGTCTGCGCGACGGCGTCGGTGACCTGCTCCTCGAAGCGGATGTCACACATAATCGGCAGCGCCTTGCCGCCGGCTGCCTCGATTTCCTTCGCCGCGGTGAAGATGGTGCCTGGCAGCTTCGGGTGCGGCTCGGTGGTCTTCGCGATGATGGCGATGTTCGCGCCGTCGCGGGCCGCGCGGAGGGCGATGGCGAGGCCGATGCCGCGGCTTGCTCCGGTGATGAAAAGGGTCTTGCCGTTGAGAGAGCTCATGGACGTTTAGCCTTTGCGAACGTCGGCGTAGCGTTTGCCGCCACCGACGGGGAGTTGAGAATCGAGCCAGCCGGCGAGGACGACGCGGCCAGAGCCGTCGCGCTGCCCACCCCACCCGGCCGTTTGATCGACGAGCTGCTGGTAACCATCGGCCTCGAGCATCGCGCACGCGCGGGCGCTGCGGCCGCCCAACAGGCAACCGACGACGAGCTTGGTGTCGTACGGAAAGTTCGCCTTCATCACCGCGAGAAAGTCGGGGCTGCTGAGCGGGATGTTGATGGAGCCCGAGGGATGGCCAGACTCGAACTCCTGTTCGGTGCGGACGTCGACGTAGGTCCAGCCGCCGTCTACCAGGGCCTTTGCTTCTTTCGGGTCCACGCGTTTCGTCGTCATCGAAAAGCCCGTATAGCCTCTGGGGCGCACTGCGATGAAGTCATTCCCCATCCTCCTCGTCCTCACCGGCTGCATGTCGTCACCGCCTGGCCCTGCGTTGACGGGCGTCTCGCCGCAGCGGGTGAGCGTGTTCGTCGCGACCGAGCTGAAGCTTGACGGTCAGCGCATCGAGTACGACGTGGCGGCCGACCTCGACCACCCGTCGCAATCGGTGTTCAGCCTCGACTTGCAGGTGAGGCTCGTCGGGCCCGAGACGGTCGAGCTGCTGAAGGCGCGAAGGGTGAGCACGACGCAGGTGGTGGCGACGGTTCCGCCGACGTTGATGCTCGGGAAGTACGCGGTCGAGCTGTCGACGGCGCGGGGCACCGCCCGGCTGGCCAATGCGGTGGAGGTCGCGAACTGCTTCAACGACTGCGAGCTGGCTCCGGTCGATGGCGGGTGTTTCTCGTTTCCGGATCTCGACAACGACGGCTTCGGGCCCACGGGCGGCGGGGGGCCGGTGTGTCTTGACGCGGGAGCGCGCGTCGCCAAAGGCGGCGACTGTCTAGACAACGACCCGCTGGCGCAACCGGATGCCTTCGAAATCTGCAACGGCATCGACGACGACTGCGATGGCGTCATCGACGACGGCACCTGCGTGGCGGATGGCGGGTGGAAGGTGCGCGCGGACACAGCGGGCGACGACTGGGTGGCGGCGACGAACTACGGGCGCGGGCGCGTGTGGTTGCTCGGCGCGCAGAAGCTGTTGGTTCGTTCAGGCAGCGGGGCTTTTGCCGACGTGGGCATGAACTGCGCGGTGCCGCTGACATGCGCGTGGGCAGACGTGACGACGGGGCTCGGGTATTTCGGAAGTGCTGGCGCCGTGCAGACGCACTCGACGATTTCGACGTCGTGCAACCCCCCGTTCGCCGTCACTGGCACAGTCGCCGGGCTGCAGGGGCTCGGCACGCGGGTCTACGGAGCGACGCGCGACGGCATGTTTCTCGAGGGAAACAACGCTGGCTTTTCGCTGCGTGGGGGAGTCAGCGGCACCGTGAACGCCGTGCACGGCGCGACGGGAAATGCGTTGTTCGCGGTGGGCGTCCAGGCGGGAAAAGCGAAGGCGTGGCGGCTGGTGACGGACGGCGGCGTGGCGATCGACGAGCCGCTGCCAATCGCAACTCAGCCGCTGACCAGCATCTGGGCGGTGGATGAGTCGCTGGCCTACGCGGTCGGTGCGCAGGGCGCGTTGCTCGAGCGGTCGCGCGGCGTGTGGCGTGCGTTGCCGTCGGCCGATGCGGGCTTGAGCGCGGTGCGGGCGTTCGGTTCAGGGCGCGTGTACGTGACCACCGTCGACGGGCGCGTGCTGCGGTTCGATGGCTCGAAGTGGCAGCAGTTGTACCGGCACCCCGCCGCGGCCGAATTCACGGCGCTCACGGGGACTGCCGAAGATGACCTCTGGGCCGTGGGGCGCCAGGGGCTCGTCGTTCACTGGAACGAGTAAGCCGTCAGAAAGAAGAGGCACCGTTCATCCCGAGAGAAGTCGAGGGATGAGCCTCCGCAGAGCTCCGCAGAGCTCCGCAGAGTTACGCAAACGCGTGTGATCGTGCCCCGAGGAAGCTCATCCCTCGTCTTCTCTCGGTTCGGGATGAACTGCGGCCTGTCTTCTGCCGGCTCTGCCTGGGTTACCGGGCGTCCTGCGTGTAGTTGGCGCCGTCGTTGTTGAACCAGAGGTCTCCCTGGTCGCGCGACGAAGAGCCATCTTCCGGCGCACGGCAGGTGAACCCGGCATGAACTGCGAACTCGATGGTCTGCCCGCTGGCGACGTGCGGCAGGTAGTACCACCCGTTGATGATGGGGCACGGCACGTCGGTGGACTTGAGGACGCGCGAGGTCGCCCAGCCGTCGGTCGTGAAATGCAGCTCGAGCCAGGTGATGGAAAGCACAGTGAAGCCGCGGTCGAGCCACCCATGTTCCTGGGCGTAGGCGACGAGCTCGTCCATCTCGGGGTGGACGAGGAAATGGATGACCGCCGACGGCACGCCCGAGTGCAGGTGACCCGGAGGGGGCGGCAAATGCGGCGCTTTGGGCTCGGGACGAGGCACGTGCAGGTGGATGTACTACCAATCGCGCGAACCCTGAAAGTCCGGCCGCCTTGACCTTCGCGCGGGTCGGGGGTCTTGAGGGTTGTGAGCATGTCGTCGGAAAACCCCCGCCCTCCGCTTCGCCTGGTGCCCGTCGGGCCCCGCAGCGATTCGGCGCTCTGCCAGGACTTTCTGGCGGGCGATGGCTCAGCGTTCGGTGAGCTGGTTCGCCGGCATCAGGAAGTCGTCTACCGGTTGCTGCGTCGGTACACGAAGACGACGGACGACGCGTTGGACCTCTCGCAGCGCGCATTTCTGCAGGCCTTCGAAGCGGCGCGCCGTTCGCTTCCCCGCCTACAGAAGACGTCGGTCGAAGTTCCGTTTCGTGCGTGGCTGCTGCGCATCGCGGTGAACCTGGCCAAGAACCTCGGCCGCGATGGACGGCGGTGGGTGACGGCGCCGGTCGAGGCGATTGAGGCGCAGCAATCGGCCACCGCTCCTGAAGCGCTCGAGCAGCTGCTCAGAGCCCAGCGCGAGGCCTTGACGAAGGCGGCGGTGCTGCAGCTGCCGCGGCGGCAGCGGGAAGTGCTCACGCTGCGCGTCGATGCGGGGCTGTCATTCGGTGAAGTCGCCGCGACGCTGAACATCACTGAAGGCAACGCGAAGACGCACTTTCACTACGCGGTGAAGAGGCTGCGCGACGGAATCCGGAAGCTGGCGCCCGATGCGCTGGAGGAACCTTCAAGATGACCTGTGACGAGCTCGAGTTGCTGTTGCCCGATGGTGCCGAGGCGGAAGACGCAGAGGCGCACTTGGCGGGTTGTGCCCAGTGCCGCGAGACGGCGGTGCTGCTCGGCCTCGTCGCGCAGCCCGCGCTGACGCCGAATGAAAGAGCGAAGCTGGTCGGCTTGCCCTCGGCGGTGCAGGGGCAGTGGCAGCGCAAGCAGCGGCGGTTCAGCGCTGTGAAACGGCTCTCGGGTCTGGCGCTCGCGGCCTGCGTGGGCGCGGTGCTGGCCGGCGGCCTGGTGTGGAAGTTGAACGGGGCGCAGCCGCAGCCGTTGGTGCAGCCGCGCCTCGAGCCAGAGGTGTTGGTGCTGATGGACGACTCGAGCCCATCGACGTCCGACGAGGAATCGAGTTTTGAAGTGTCGTGGCCCTCGCTGAATGATGACGGAGACGTTCTATGAAGAAGTTCCTGGTGGCTGCTGTGATGGCTGTGTCTGCGGTGACGTTTGCGGCTCCTCCTGCTCCTGCGGCGGCAGTCGACGGCGACAGGGCCGAGCGCAAGGCCGAGATGCAGAAGAAGATGCACATGTTGCTCGTGGTCGGCATCGCCGATGCGCTGAGTCTCAACGAAAGTGAAGCGCTGAAGATGTCTGACAAGCTGAAGGCGTTCGAAGAGAAGCGGCGCCCGGTGCGCGAAGGCATGGGGGACTCGCTGCGGATTCTCAAAGCAGCGGCCGATGGGGACGCGACGGCAGCCGCGAAGGTCGACGGCGCGGTGCAGAAGCTGTTCGACGGCCGGCAGCAGATGGCGGCGATGGACAAAGAGATGTTCGCCGGGTTGTCGCAGGGGCTGGCTCCGCAGAAGCGGGCGCAGCTGGCGATCTTCCTCGCGAAGTTCCACGCCGAAGCGAAGGGCTGGAAAGGCGGCAAGGGCCGTCACCACAAAGACCGCGGCTGAACGGTCAGTTCTATACAGTCGCGTTCCATGACGAACGCGATCCGGTTTCACAAGACGGGTGGTCCTGAAGTGCTGGTGTTCGAGCCGGTGGAAGTGCCGGCCCCATCGGCAGGGGAAGTGCGGTTGAGGCAGACGTTCGTCGGAGTGAACTTCCTCGACGTCTACAACCGCACCGGCCTCTACCCGACGACGCTGCCAATGGTGCTCGGTTCCGAAGGAGCCGGTCGCGTCATCGCCCTCGGGTCAGGTGTCACGTCGCTGAAGGTCGGTGACCGCGTCGCGTACGGCACGATTCCCGGCGCGTGGTCCGAAGAGCGCAACGTGCCAGCCGAGGCGCTGGTGAAGATTCCCGAAGGCGTGTCTGACGCGGTCGCAGCAGCGGTGATGTTGAAGGGAATGACGGCCGAGTACCTGGTGCGCCGGGCGTATGCGGTGAAGAAGGGAGACACGGTGTTGTTCCACGCGGCCGCAGGCGGTGTCGGCTCGATCGCGACCCAGTGGGCGAAGGCGCTGGGCGGCCGGGTGATTGGAGCGGTGTCCACACCCGAGAAGGCCGCGCTCGCCAAAGCAAACGGCTGCGAGCAGGTGGTGGTGACGAAGCAGCGGAACTTCGTGACGGAAGTGAAGGCGTTCACGAAGAGCGTGGGCGTGAACGTGGTCTACGACTCGGTGGGCGCGGAGACTTTCGACGGGTCACTGGCGTGCCTCAAGTCGCGCGGGACGCTGGTGTGCTTTGGGCAGTCGTCGGGGAAAGTTCCCCAGCTCGATGTCGGCAGGCTCGGGGGCGAACGCTCGCTGTACGTCACCCGGCCTTCGCTTCATGCGTACGTGCACACGCGGCAGGAGCTCGAGACCAGCTCGGCGGCGCTGTTCGAAGGGCTCGCGAAGGGGTGGCTCAAGGTGCCGCCGCCGAAGCAGTTCGCGCTGAAGGACGCGGCCGACGCGCAGCGGTTGCTCGAGTCGCGGCGGTCGACCGGGTCGATTGTGCTGAAGGTGGATGAGGTCGCTTTCGCCGCGCCTTCTGCCGCCGCGAAGAAGAAGAAGGCTGCCCCCGCGAAGAAGAAGGCGAAGAAGTGAAGCCGACGGGTGCGGCCTTGGTGGTGATGCTCGTGGGCTGTGGGGTGAAGCCGGCGCCAGCGAAGGATGCGGGGTTTCTGACCGCTCCGGGGCTCATGGGCGTGCACGTCGCGACGTGTGAAGACGCGACGTGCGGCAACGGGCTCAACCCGCCGCTGGGTGGGAACCACTGCCCGTCGTGGCTGCCGTGCCGGAAGTATGACCTGCCACAGCAGCGCTGCCAGTGGATCCACAACCTCGAGCACGGCCACGCGGTGCTTGCGTACAACTGTCCTCAGGGTTGCCCCGAAATCGTCAGCGACCTGAACGCGCTGTGGCAATCGCTGCAGGCGAACCCCACGCGCAAGCGCATCCTGGTCACGCCAGACCCGAACCTTCCGTACAAGGTCGCCGCAATCGTCTGGGGCTTCGGCTGGCAGGGCGACACTTTCGACGCCGCGGCGATCAACGACGTGCTCTCGCATCAAGACGAGCAGGCTCCCGAGGCGTTTCTGGGCTGCGCCGAATGAAAGAGGTAAGGCACCCGCCGAATGCGACTCTTCGGCATCGGCGACACGCACCTCCCATCGACGCGGGAAAAAACGATGGACCGCTTTGGTTGGGCGGAACATCCGCTGCCGCTGCAGCGCGCGTGGGACGCGAAGGTGACGGCAGACGACGTCGTCATCGTCGCGGGCGACATCAGCTGGGGCACGCGGCCCGCCGAGGTGATGGAAGACCTGAAGTGGCTCGACGCGCGGCCCGGCAAGAAGGTGCTGCTGCGCGGGAACCACGACTTCTGGTGGGGCGACTCCACCGCGAAGCTGAAGCGCCTGTTCGAGCCGTTCTCGACTTTCGTCGGCTTTCTGCAGAACTCCGCCGTCGAGGTCGGCCCGTGGCTCATCGCCGGCACGCGGCTGTGGACGGTGCCCGAGGCGCCGCCGATGCCGGGCGGAGAGATGGGCGACGAGGCCCCGAAGACGGACTACGTCGAGCGCGAAGTGCGACGGCTCGGCTTGAGCATCGACGACGCGAACAAGAAGCAGGCGGCGAACCCAGGCCTCACCCGCGTCGTCGCGGTGCATTTTCCCCCGCTGTATTCGAACGCACTCGAGACAGCGTTCTCGAAGGTGATCGAGGCGTGGAGCCCGAAGGTCTGCATCTATGGCCACCTGCACGGGCCCGGAATTCCGGCCGGCTTCACGGGAGAACGCGCGGGCGTGAAGTACGTGCTCGCGTCGTGCGATGCGGCGGGGTTTTCACCCGTGCTGCTGCTCGAGTCGTAATTGGCGTCGCGGTTCTCGCTGCAGCTGCCGTGGAAGCCCGACGACCTGTACCGGGTGCCCACGCCCGATGGCGCGCGCATCGCGCTCGGCCGCTACAACCCGCGCGGACAACGCCGCTTCCTCACTCCCATCATTCTCTGCCACGGCCTCGGCGCCAACCGCTTCGACCTCGACTTCAACGAGCGCTACTCGCTGGCCCAGTTCCTCGCGCGACGCGGCTTCGAGACCTGGGTGCTCGAGCTGCGCGGACGCGGCATGGCGGGTAAGCCACTCGACGCCACCTTCGACGACCAGGCCCAGCACGACGTCGGTACCGCGCTGCGCACGGTGTTGAGTGCGGGCACCGCAAAGGACGCCTTGTGGGTCGGGCACAGCAAGGGCGGGCTGGTGGCGTACGCGCACCTGGCGCGGCACCCAGCCGCTCCGATTCGAGCGATGGCGACGCTCGGCACTCCAATTACTTTCGAGCACCAGGTCGGGGTCCAGCAGTTCGTGCGTGCCGCCGCTCCGCTGTTCAAGGCGAACCTGCTCCCGATGCGGCTGGCGACGCGGGTGCTCGCTCCGTTCGGGCTGCCGCCGTGGCCCATCGGTGGGTACCTCGCGAACGCGGACAACATGGAGCCGCAGGTGGTTCGGCAGGCCATCTCGAACGTGAGCGCCGACATTCTCGGCGGCGTGGCGCGGCAGTTTCAGCGGTGGATCAACTCGGGAAAGATGGATGGCGAAGACGGCTTCGACTACCGCGCGGCGCTGGCGAACGTGAAGGTGCCGCTGCTGTTGATGGCGGGGCCGAGAGACGGGCTCGCTCCGCCGGCGGCGGTGGTGCAGACGCGAAAGCTGTGGGGCGGGCCGACGGAGTACGTGCTGCTCGCGCGCTCGGCCGGCTTCAGCGCGGACTACGGGCACGGCGACCTGACGCTCGGCCGCAGCGCGCCCGACGAGGTGTTTCCGTGCGTCGCCGAGTTCTTCGAGAGGTACGCCGAACCAATCGCTTAGACGCCTACAACGGCCTGCCCTTGCAGTGGTTCGGCGGTTCGGAGCTCACGCCGCCGCCACAGGAAGTAGATGGGTGGGTAGACGAGCAGCTCCATCGCGAAGCTGGTGACGAGTCCACCGACCATTGGCGCGGCGATGCGCTTCATCAGGTCGGCACCCGTGCCTGACGACCACATGATGGGCAGCAGGCCGAGCATCGCGGCGCACACGGTCATCGCCTTGGGCCGCACCCGTTTGACCGCGCCGTGAATGATTGACTCGACGAGATCTTTCTCGGTGTTCAGCAGCCCCTTCTTCTTGAACTCCTCGTGCGACAGGTCGAGGAACAACAGCATGAAGACACCCGTCTCGGCGTCGAGGCCCATCAGGGCGATCATCCCCACCCAGACCGCGATCGAGACGTTGTAGTCGAGCGCCCACAGCAGCCAGACCGCGCCCACCGCCGAGAACGGAACTGCCATCATCACCACCGTCGCCTTGAAGGCCGAGCGGGTGTTCAGGTAGAGGAGCGCGAAGATCAGCACCAGGGTCAGCGGGAGGATGAGCTTCAGCCGCTCTTTCACCCGCAGCATGTTCTCGTACTGGCCGCTCCACACCATCGAGTAGCCGGTCGGAAGGGTGACGGCCGCCGCGACGGCGCTCTTGGCCTGCTCGACGTAGTGGCCGACGTCAATCTGAGCGGTGTCGAAGTCGACATAGACGTAGCCCGCCAGCAGGCCGTTCTCGTCGCGGATCATTGCGGGCCCGTGCGCGAGCACCACGTCGGCGATCTCCTCCATCGGAATCTGGCCTTGCCCGCTGGGCAGCGGCAGCAGCACTCGCCTCAGCGCCTGCAGATCGTCGCGGTAGTCGCGCGCGTAGCGCACGTTGATCCCGTAGCGCTCGCGTCCCTCGACAGTGACCGACTGGTTGTCACCGCCGACAGCGGTCATCACCATCAGGTTGGCGTCGTCGATCGACAGGCCGTACCGGGCGAGCCGATCGCGCTTGAGCACGAAGTCGAGGAAGAAGCCGCCGGCGACCCGCTCTGCGTAGGCGCTGCGGGTGCCAGGCACCTTCGAGACCGCGGCCTCGGCCTCCTTGGCGATCTTCTCGATCGTCGCCAGGTCGGCGCCGAGGATCTTGATCCCCACCGGCGTGCGAATGCCGGTCGAGAGCATGTCGAGCCGACCCTTGATTGGCATCGTCCAGGCGTTCGAGATTCCCGGCAGCTGCAGGGCCCGGTTCATCTCGTCCTCCAGCTCGCCGTCGGTGATCCGGTCGCGCCAGAAGGTTCGCAGGACCCCCTTGAGCCACCCCGGCGCCCACGAAGAGTACCAGCGCGGGTGCTCGCGCCACTCGGCCTCGGGCTTGAGCAGCACCGTCGTCTCCATCATCGTGAAGGGCGCTGGGTCCGTGGACGTGTTGGCCCGCCCCGCCTTGCCGAAGACGCGCGAGACCTCGGGGAAGGTCATCAAGATTTTGTCCTGCAGCTGCAGCGCCTTCTCGGCCTCGGCCACCGACATCCCCGGCTCGACCGCCGAGGGCATGAAGAGAATCGTCCCCTCCCGAAGCGGCGGCATGAACTCCGAGCCCAGCTGCAGGTACACCGGTACGGTGCTGATCACGATCAGCAGCGCTGCCGTGATGGTCGCCTTCGGGTGGCGCAGCACGAACCGGCACGGCGGCTCATAGAGGCGGTGCAGCGCCCGGCTGATCGGGTGTCGCTCTTCCGAGCGGTAGGTGCCGACGAGCAGCGCGGTGGCGATCGAAGCCAGGATCCGCGGCCGGAAGGTGAACGGCTCGATGCGGGCGAACAACATCCGCAGCGCCGGGTCGAGGGTGATCGCGAGCGGCAAGCTTGAGTACCGGCTGAGGAAGACGCTGAACGCGAGCGGCCGGAACAGCCGCCCTTCCTGGTCGATCAAGGTGAACACCGGCATGAACGCGACCGCGATCACCAGCAGTGAGAAGAAGACCCCCGGGCCGACCTCGAGCAGCGCCGCCAGTCGCACTTGATGGAAGTCGCCCTTCTTTCCGTCTTTCTGCCAGTGGTGAATCTTGTTGTAGGCGTTCTCGACCTCGACGATCGCGCCGTCGACGAGGACCCCGATTGAGATCGCGATCCCCGCCAGTGACATCAGGTTGGCGTCGATGCCCATCAGCTTCATCGGAATGAAGGCCAGGGCCACCGAGACGGGGATGGTGACGATCGGGATCACCGACGAGGGAAAGTGCCAGAGGAAGATGAGGATGATGATCGAGACGACGATGATCTCTTCCAGCAGCTTGTCTTTGACGGTGGTGATCGCCCGCTCGATCAGCTCCGAACGATCGTAGGTCGTGACCACCTCGACGCCGCTGGGCAGCGAAGGCTTCACCTCTTCAAGCTTCGCCTTGACGCGGTTGATCACCTCGAGCGCGTTCTCGCCCGCCCGCATCACCACGATCCCGCCCACCACGTCGCCCTTGCCGTTGTAGTCGGCGATGCCGCGGCGCATCTCGGGGCCAAGCTCGACGGTGGCGACGTCTTTGATCAACACCGGGGTGCCGCCCTCGGCGCGCAGGACGATGTTCTCGATGTCGTGAATCGATTTGACGTACCCGCGCCCGCGCACCATGTACTCGCGGCCAGACAGCTCGACCAGGCGCCCGCCGACGTCGTTGTTGCCGGTGCGAACTGCCTGAATCACCGCGTCCAGTGGGAGCTTGAATGACACCAACTGGGTGGGGTTGACGGTGACCTGGTACTGGCGCACCTGCCCGCCGATGGTGGCGACCTCTGAGACCCCGGGCACGCTCTGCACCGCGTAGCGCAGGAACCAGTCCTGGTAGGACCGAAGCTCGTCAGACGAGTGCTTTCCGCTGTTGTCGACCAGCGCGTATTGAAAGACCCACCCGACGCTGGTGGCGTCTGGGCCGAGCTCGACCTTCACTCCCGGCGGCAGCTGGGCGGTGATCTTCGAGAGGTACTCGAGCACGCGCGATCTTGCCCAGTACAGATCCGTGCCGTCCTCGAAGATGACGTAGACGTAGCTGAAGCCGAAGTCCGAGAACCCGCGAATCGCCTTCACCCGGGGCGCTCCGAGCAGCGCGGTGGTGATCGGGTAGGTGACCTGGTCCTCGACGAGATCAGGGCTGCGATCCCAGCGCGTGTAGATGATCACCTGGGTGTCCGAGAGGTCGGGCAGCGCATCGAGCGGGATGGTGCGCATCGACCACCAGGCGAAGCCGAGCGCGACGAGCGTCGCTCCGATGACGAGGAAGCGGTTGTGGGCCGAGAAGCGGATGACGGCCTTGATCATCGGGCGGGCTCGACAGCCACGGGTCCTGCCGACATCTCGGCCAGCGAGGCGCGCAGCCGTGACTCAGAGTCGATCAAGAAGTTCGCGCGGGTCACGACCCGCTCGCCTTCGTCCAGCCCGTCGAGGATCTCAGTGAAGGTGCCGTCGCGCGCTCCCAGCTTGACCCGGCGGGGCTGAAACTTGCCCTCGCCGACGGCCACGAAGACGACCTTGTCGGTGCCCGAGTCGATGATCGCGTCGGTCTGCAGTCGCAGCCCCTCGCGCGGCGTCCCGTGAAGAACCACCTCGCCGAACATCTCGGGCCGCAGGTCGCCCTTGGGGTTGGGGAAGGTGAGGCGCACCTTGACCGTGCGCGACTTCGGGTCGAGCAGCGGGTCGATGAACACCACCGCGCCCGTGAACTCCCGGTTCGGGAACGCAGTGAGCATCAGGGTGGCGGTCATCCCCTCTTTGATGAAGCGCAGCTCGGACTCGTAGACGTCGGCCAGCACCCACACCGACGAGAGGTCGACGATCTCATAGGGCATCGCGCCGGCGTCGAGCTTCATCCCCTCGACGATGTCCTTCCTCGTCACCACCCCGGCCAGCGGCGAATAGAAGGTGAGCGTCTTGGTGGGCTGCCCGTCGCGAGCGATTCTGTCGATCTCCGACGGGGGGACATCCCACAGCGCCAGCTTGCGTCGCGCGGCCGCGACCAGCGTCTCGCCATCGCCCATCACTGCGCCTCCTGCCTTCGCCAGCGCACCCCGGGTCTTCAGCGCGAGCAGAAACTCTTCCTGGGCCGAGAGCAGCTCCGGGCTGTAGATCGAGAACAGCGGGTCACCCTTCTTGACCCGCTTGCCGACGAAGTCGACGTAGACCCGCTCGACGAAGCCGGGGACCTTCAAGTTGATGTGCCTCACCCGGGTCTCGTCGATCGCGATCCGCCCGACGGTGCGCCAGGCCCCGCCGATGGGGCCCGCCTTCACCTCGACGGTCTTCAGGCCGATCAGCTGCTGCCGGCTCGGGTCGATGTCGACCGTCGCCATCCCGGGCACCGTCGGGGCGTCGTTGGCTTCGCCCTCGTACACGGGCAGGTAGTCCATTCCCATCTCGTCCTTTCGCGCGATCGGTGACGTCTGCCGCGCGTTCATCGGTGAGCGGTAGAAGAGGACCTTTCGCTCGGCTGTCTCGCCGCTCTGGCTGGCGACGGGCGGGCCGCTCGCTGGGCGCGACAGCAACAGCACCGCCCCGGTGGCGATGGCTGCGCTGACCAGCGCCACCCCAATCAACGCCATTGGGCCGAACCTGCGCTTGCTCACATCTCGCTCCCGCCGGTCGCATCCATCGACACGACCGGGATTTGTGGCAGCTCGACCGCGGAGAGGGTGACCTCGGCCTCGGCGATCAGCACCCGGTGCGCGGCCGCGATCGCTTGCAGGTAGCCCTCTTGATCCGCAATCAGACCGGCGTTGGCTTCCAGCACCGAGGCAAAGGTGAGCCGGCCGACCTTGTACTGCGACAGGGTGCTCTCGGTGGTGGCCTGCGACTGCACCAGCAGGCCCTGCTCGTAGAGCTCGATGGTCTGGACCAGGGCGGAAAAAGCCGCGCGCCGCTCGGCCGTGCGCAGCCGCAGCTGCTGCTCGAGGGCGGTGACCGCGCGTTCTGCTGCGCTCGACCAGGCCCGATTCTCGGCGACCGCGCGGCGCTGCTTGCTGCCAGCGAACACCGGCAGCGGCGCCGCCACTGTCACCAGCCACATCGGGGGCAAGGTGGTGCCGCGAATCATCACGCCCACGCCCAGCCGGAGGTCGGGGTAGTAGCCCCGGTCGGCGAGCGCCACCGCAGTGTCCGCGCGGGTAATCCCCAGCCGGGCCGCGGCCAGCTCGGGGCTCAAGGCGAGGGCGGTCGCGGCGTCGAAGCGGGCCGCCAGCGGGGCGAGGGCGGGGAGCTCTCGGACGTGGGTCGAGGTCTCGATTGGCTCGTCGAGCGGGTGGTCGCGAAGGCGGTTGAGCCGCTGCACCCGGGTGCGCTCTTCGGCCTGGAGCGCGAAGCGGCGCTGCTTGAGCCGGTTGCGCTCGAGCTGGGCGCGAAGGACGTCCGACTGGGCGGCGTCGCCCGCCTCGTAGCGCGCTCGCGCGGTGGCAAACGACTGTTCCCAGATTGCGTCGAGCTGATCGAGCAGCTGCAGCCGGTCGCGGGTCAGCACGAGCTCGAGGTAAGCCCGGCGAACCTCCGCTTCCGTGGACAGCTGCACCCGCACCACGGCCAGGGAAGCCTGCTCTGCGCCGAGCTGGGCGAGCTGCTGGCTCAGGCTGAGCTTGCCGGGCCAGGGAAGTGTCTGGGCCACCATCAGCGAGACGAAGCTGGTCGGCTCTCGCCCAATCTCGAGGCTGGTGAAACCGTCATTCTGGATTCCGACCTGGAGCACGGGATCCGGAAACGCGCCGGCCTGGGGCACGCGCTCGCCCTGGGCCCGGACCTCGGCCTGCGCCCGCGCGAGCTCGGGCCGGGCGGCGAAGCTGTCGTCGATCAGCCGACGCAGGGTTAAGTCAGCCGCCAGTGGAGGCTGCAGCGGCTCGGCGTCGGCAGGCCACGACAGCACCAGCAGCCCGAACACAGCCCGGGCCAGCGCCCCTGCGCAGGTTTTGCACTGGCTGCCCATCGCCTCACGCTCCACGGGAAATCTTCCGCGCCTGGCAGAGCAAGGAGCGCGCCGCCGCGGCATGCCCATTGCTCGATCGCTCGACAATGATGCAAGGACAACCGACGCCGCAGCCGTCTCGCCCCGCGCCCGTCGGCCCGACACAAATTGATCCCGTGTGCGGAATGACGGTGCCTCTGAGCAGCCCGCACCACCACCGGCATGACGGGCACGAGGTTGTCTTCTGCAGCCCGCGGTGCCTCGAGAAGTTCGTGAGTGATCCGCCGAAGTACCCGCGGAGTGGGCAGAAGGCCCCGGCGCCTCCCCCGCAAGCGCAGCCCGCAACTGCCGACGGCGCCCAATGGGTGTGCCCGATGCACCTGCAAATTTTGCGCGACGCATCGGGCAGCTGCCCAATCTGCGGGATGGCGCTCGAGCCGAAGGTGGCGGCGTCGGCCGAAGCGGAAGAGAACCCAGAGCTCCAGCAGATGAAGCGGCGCCTCTGGGGAGCCGCGGCGCTGACGGTGCCGCTGCTGGTGTTGACGATGGGCGACATGATTCCCGGTCAGCCAATCTCGGGCCTGATGTCGGTGCGGACGCGGCTGCTGCTCGAGCTGGGGTTCGCGACGCCAGTCTGCACCTGGGCGGCCTGGCCCTTCTTCGTGCGGGCCGTCGCCTCGGTGAAGAACAAGAGCCTCAACATGTTCACGCTGATCGGCCTCGGTGTCAGCGTGGCCTATGGCTACAGCGTGACGGCCGTTCTCTTGCCCGGCATCTTCCCTGCCTCGTTCCGCAGCGAGGGCGGCGAGGTGGCCGTCTACTTCGAGGCCGCGGCGATGATTGTCACCCTCATCCTGCTGGGCCAGGTGCTCGAGCTGCGCGCGCGCAACGCGACCGGCGCCGCGATTCGCAAGCTGCTCGGGTTGGCCGCGAAGACCGCGCGGCGAATCACCGAGGGTGGCTCGGAAGAAGACGTGCCGCTCGAGGCAGTCATGGTCGGCGACCGGCTGCGCGTCCGCCCCGGAGAGAAGGTGCCGGTCGACGGGGTGGTGCTCGAGGGGACGAGCGCGATCGACGAGTCGATGGTGTCGGGGGAGCCCATTCCGGTCGAGAAGTCGGCCGGCGATTCAGTCGTCGGCGCGACGGTGAACGGCACCGGAGCGCTGGTAATCGAGGCGCAGAAGGTCGGGTCCCAGACCCTGCTGGCGCGAATCGTCGCGATGGTGGCGGCAGCGCAGCGCAGCCGGGCGCCGATTCAGAAGCTCGCCGACGTCGTCTCAGGGTGGTTCGTGCCAATCGTCGTCGGCGTCGCAGCGGTCACTTTCCTCGTCTGGAGCCTCGTCGGCCCTGATCCGCGTCTGGCCCACGCGCTGATCAACGCGGTCGCGGTGTTGATTGTCGCCTGCCCCTGTGCGCTCGGCCTCGCGACGCCGATGTCAATCATGGTCGCCACCGGCAAGGGCGCGGGCATCGGCGTGCTGTTCAGAAACGCCGAGGCGATCGAGGTGCTGCGCAAGGTCGACACCCTGGTGATCGACAAGACCGGCACCCTCACCGAGGGCAAGCCGAAGCTGACCTCGGTGGTCACTGCCGAAGGCTTCGACGAGCCGACGCTGGTGCGGCTGGCTGCGACGCTCGAGCGGGCGAGCGAGCACCCGCTGGCGGCCGCGATCGTTCAAGGGGCCGAGGCCCGCGGGGCCAGGCTGGGTCAGACGACCGGCTTTCAGAGCTTCACCGGCAAGGGAGTTCAGGGGACGGTCGACGGCCGCGCGGTGGCGCTGGGAAACCTGGCGCTGATGACCCAGCTCGGCATCGCGCCCGGCGCGCTCCAGGCCCAGGCTGAGGCGCTGCGCAGCGAAGGCCAGACGGTGATGTTCGTCGCGGTCGACGGAGCGCCGGCCGGGCTGCTGGGCGTCGCCGACCCAATCAAGGAAGGCACGCCCGGGGCGATCCGGGCGCTGCACGCCGAAGGGCTGCGAATCGTGATGCTCACCGGCGACAGCCAGACGACCGCGCAGGCCGTGGCCGACAAGCTCGAGCTCGACGAGGTGATTGCAGGGGTGCTGCCCGACCAGAAGGCGGAAGTGGTGAAGCGGCTGCAGGGCGAGGGTCGGTTCGTGGCGATGGCGGGCGATGGGATCAACGACGCCCCCGCACTCGCGCAGGCCCAGGTCGGAATCGCGATGGGCACCGGCACCGACGTGGCGATGGAGAGCGCGGGCATCACCCTCGTCAAAGGCGATTTGAACGGCATCGTGCGGGCGCGGCGGCTGTCGCGCCAGACGATGGCGAACATCAAGCAGAACCTGTTCTTCGCCTTCTTCTACAACGCGATTGGCGTGCCGATCGCCGCCGGCGTGCTCTACCCGTTCTTCGGGATTTTGCTCTCGCCAATCATCGCCGCTGGCGCGATGAGCTTCAGCTCGGTGTCGGTCATCGGAAACGCGCTGCGCCTGCGGCGGGCGAAAGTTTGAAGACGCAATGATGGTTTGGCGCGCCCTGCTGCCTCACTGTGGCAAATAGGGAGCATCGGCCAACCGGCAGTTCCAGCGGTTGCGCGCGTGCGAAGAACGGCATGGCGCATGCGGGTGGAACTGAATGACAAACCTGAAGGACACCCCAACGACGTCGCCGAACGGCGAGGAGTTGCCATGTTGCGAAGCGTGAAGGAACTCGAGGGCTACACGGTCAGCGCCACCGACGGCGAAGTCGGGAAGACGGTCGATTCGATCTGTCGTTGACGAAAGAGAAGATCAAGAACAGCCCGAGCATCGACGTGGACCAGCCCGTGTCTCGCCGACACGAACACGACTACTGCAGCTACTACGGGTACCCGTCGTACTGGGGATTCGGTGGCGTCTGGGGCATGGGTGCCTATCCTCAATACCAGTCTGGGGAGCCACTTCAGGCCACACTCGACCGCGCCAGCGAGTCGGGCGATCAGCACCTGCGCAGCGCCCGCGAACTGCGCGGGTATCACATTCAAGGCAGCGATGACTCCATCGGCCATGTGGAGGACTTGTTGGTGGACGACGAGTCCTGGCAGGTTCGGCATCTGTCGATTGCGACGAGCAACTGGTGGCTCGGCAGACGATCAAGAACTCGCCTGAATGGACCAGCCGTACGCCTGTCCGATCGCGACTACGAGATCCGCTTGCATCAGCACTACGGCCAGGAGCCCTACTGGGCGCCTTCAAGCCGAGCCGCGCCCATTGCCGCTGCCGCTTCGCATCAGGAAACAATGCCGAAGCGTTGACCTGCTGGAACAGCCCGCCGTGCATCACGATGTCAACCCATGGACGATGACGAGAGGACGATACGATGGCGAAAAAGAGTGGTGGAGCGACCCGGCCGGCCAAGTCCAGAAGCGTTCCCTTGCACGAGGTGAATTCGGCGAAGCCTGCGTTGGGCAGCGGTGCGGCAAAAGAGGCTGAGCTCGACCGCCTGAAAGGCGAAGAGCGCACCCTTGTCCTGGACAGCAAGAACGAGACGGTACGCAGCACGATGCCGCAGTCGGCCGAGTACATCGCCGCTGCGATGACGGACTCGCTCGCCGAGGAGCTCGGCGAAGCTTCCGTCGAGGCTGCGACGTCCGGTGACCATGCCGCTGAGAATATCCGCGACGAGGACTTCGCCGAAGAAGTGGGCGGCCCGTTCGTTCAGACGAGCGCGCGGCAAGAATTTGCTGGCGGCACCGACGCCTCGAACCCCGTCGACGCCGAACCGGCTCCGTTTCCGATGGCGAATGCTCGCCGGCCGCAGAAGTGACTTGGTTTCTCGCGGCAGTTCAGTATCCGATGCACCGACCCCGTTCGGTTCGGCGCGATCCGCGGTTGACGACGATCAGCCAGTCGTGATCGGCGGTGGCGGAAGCGTGAGCGGGCCGATCTGCATCGCCAGCTGAGCTTTGTCGAGGCGAGCACGGGTCTGCGCCCAGGCGTGCGGTGAAGAGCGCTGCGGCGGCCTGCGCGTGATCGTCGCTGCCGACGAAGAGCCACGACTTGCGACCGACCGCGATGCGGCGCAGTTCTCGCTCGCTGGCGTTGTTGTCGAGGCGCAGCAGCGCCTCGCGTCACTCCAACAGCCGAGTTCTGCGCAGTCGTCGTCTGACGGCTCGGCGTTGGGCGCCGGGTACAGCACGTCGTAGATGCTCTTCGCATCGGCTTGCACGTAGCCGGTGAATCCCTTGAAAAGGTCGACCACTGCGTCGCTCGTCTCGCGAGGGGCGTACTCGAAGAAGGCGAAGTCCTTCAACTGCCTTTCAGCTGGCTTTGCATCTGCTCAATTTCCGCGCGCCGGGCTGCGATAATCTGGTTCGCGAGCTCTTTCGCCGGAGCGTATCGGCCGCCCGACTTCTCGACCTCAGCGAGCGCAAGAGCACGTTGGTGATGTTCGGTCATCATCGAAAGGAACGCGCGATCGAACTCGTCGCCAGAGGCAGCCTTCAGTCCGACCAGATTTGCCATCGGCGCAACTTCAGCGCCGGCGGGAGCGTCCGAGGACTCGCCCCATTCGCTGAGCCACTGTCGCATCTCGGCCATCTCCCGAGAGTGCAGCTCGATGAGCTCCGTCGCGAGCCGGCGGACGCCTTGCTGGCCGGCACGGGTATCCGCAAGGAGCGCCATTTCGAGCACCTCCTGGTGGTGGGGAATCATCGCCCTGGCGAACTTGATGTCCTCCCCATTGTGCTGAATGGCCAGGGGGACGAGCACGCTTCGCGGGTGCCCGCCAGCCGATTCCTTGTTCTTCAGCCCCACCACGATTCCGACGCCGACTGCGACTGAAGCCACGATCGCCAATGCCATCCAATATTTTTTGTGCACGTTGCTCCCCGGTGGGCGACCCATCAAGGATCGCGCGCTCAACCCCCGGCGATGCAACCCGCTGACCGTTTGCCCTCCCAATAAGCTCGGCGGTCTGCTCCACCAAGGGTGATGCGTTTATGGCGGTGAGGCGGGTCGACGAGGCATTGCGCCCCGCACTCTGGTTGCGCTCCTCACTCGGGGCCGCGCTTGGCCGGCGCGATGCAGCCTTTGAGCTCCAAGACCACAACCTGGAGAAACCCATGGAACCCAACCGTCCGTCTGGCGTCGTCGGTGGCACCCCTTCAATTGATCCGGATGCTGGCCTTCGGAAGACGACTGGGCCGTCGGCAGTCGACGACGTGATGGCCAATCGGAAGATTGCCGCAGTTCGGGCCGAGAAAGCCCAAGAGCGGATCGACGCTGCAGCGCGCCCAGCCAAGACGAAGAAGCGCAGCCGCTGACCTGCAATCACCACACGAGTCCGACGATCAGGTACAGCGCCGCCGCCACCCCAGCGGCTGAGAAGTTGTATGGGGCCGCGTAGCGCAGGTACCTGGCGTGGTCCGCATGGGCGACGTTCGACGCCATGTTCGTCATTCCCGCGACCGGAGAGGTGACATCGCCGAACGTGCCGCCGGTGATGACGGCGGCAGCGCACAGGGGGATGCTCGCCCCGACAGTCACCGCCAACGGAATGGCAAACGGCATGATGAGGGACGCGGCTCCCCAACCAGAGCCGATGAAGTAGGTGACGGTGGCCGAGAGGATGAACACCGTCACTGCCACGCTCCAGACGGGCAGAGCGTTGCCCACAAGCTGCTGGATGAACACGTTCAGACCGAGCTTCTGCGCGACGGAGGCCAGCGGCCAGGCGATGCCGAGGATGGCCAGGGTCGGCACGATCTCGTTGCCCCCGGAAATGAAGTCCGGGATCATGTCTTTGAAGCCATACTTCTGGAACGCGTAGAAGATTGAAGTCACGAAGATCGCGATGAACAGCGCCACGAGCATGGCTCTGTTTGGTTCGGTGTTGGCGATGGCTCCCAGCAGCGACGCGTCCTTTGACCGCTGAAACCCGAAGAGCAAATAGTAGAAGATGCTCAGCCCGATGACGCTGAGCATCGGCACGATGAGGTTCATGAGCCGCGGCGTGATCAGCGGCTGCTTCGAGTCCATCGCCATGTCCATCTTGGCGGCCGGGAACTCGAGAGGGATCGCCCTGAGCCAGACCGAGTAGGCGGTGGTCTGGGCTCCCACTCCGGCGCTCTTCAAGCCGAGTCCGATGAGCAGTGGACGCCCACCTGATGCACCCGAAACCGGGAGAAACGTCCGCGCCTGGCTCAGCGGCACCAGGAATGAGACGTCTTGGTCGACCAGCACAGCTGGGCCGCACGCCGCCAACGCCAACGCCATCGCGACTGCTACTGGTTCTCGTGACAAGAGCTCGCCTGTAGTACGCGCCGGCGGCCAGGCGCAGTTGCGGGTCCTGCTACGGGTTGAGCTCGTGCTCGAGCTTCTTCACCGAAGCGGCCGCCGCGTCCTGGCCACAGTCGTCATCGGTGGGCTTCTTCTTCGGAACGTCGCTCAGCTTCTTGAGCGCCGGCACGGCGTCGAGAGAGTGAAGCTCTCCCAATCGCCGCGCGGCGATGTTCCGGATGCGGCAGTCGTTGCTGCCGAGCGCGAGGCCGTAGAGCCCGACGAGCTTGAGCCCCTGGCCCGCGTACTCGAGATCCGTCAGCCGCAGCGCGCCCCACTGCGCCTTGTCCGGAGCGGCGCTCGCCACTTCCTGCAACACCGGCAGCGTCGAGCTGCGCGGCCACGACGAAATCAACTTCCGAATCGACGCCGATTCCTTCGGGCCGAAGTCTTCGCAGAGCCCACGCACCACGTGCGGCTCCAGCGGCACCCCTTCACGCGGAGCCAGCCCCGCGAAGAGCTCGGTCTCTTCGTCGTGGCGACCCACCTGGTGCAACGCCGCCGCCCGCAGCATCACCATCTTCGGCGTCTTCGCGAGGTCACCCGCGTCGTCGATGACCTGCAGCGCCTCCGAGCCACGGCTCTCGTCGAGTAACCGCCGCGCCGCACGCTCGGGCGCACGCAGAAAGACGAAGGCTCCCGCTGCAAGGGCGACCCCCAGTACTGAGACGCCAGCGACCGTCGGCCACCGCTTCGGCTTCGCGACCTGCGCTTCGTGGGTGAGCCGCAGCACCGACGCCGGCGGCAGCAGGCTCTCTTTCGTCGGCCGCGAGATGCCCAGGTGCACCAGCGCCGCAGCGAGCTCGGTGGCATTGGTGACGCGGCCTTCGGGCGCCTTCGCCAGGCACTGCATCACCAGCGCGACGAGCATCGGGTGCTGCGCGAGGTGCGGAGCAGCGTCGAGCAACGGCCGCGGCGCGGTGTGCACGTGCTGCCCGATGAACTCGCCAGCGCTGGGGCCCGCGAAAGGTAGAACGCCCGACAGCATCCGGTACGCGACGACGCCCAGAGAATAGAAGTCGCTTCGGGCCTCGGGCGGCTTGCCCATCGCCTGCTCGGGAGCCAGGTACTCCGGCGTGCCCAGCACCATGCCCGCCTGGGTGACGTTGTTCGCGGGCGAATCGGAATCGGCGAGGCGCGCGATGCCGAAGTCGAGCAGCCGCGCCTGTTCCTTGAGGTCGAGCGACATCGTCAGCAGCACGTTCTCGGGCTTCAGGTCGCGGTGAACGATGCCCTGCGCGTGGATCGCGGCGAGGCCCTGCGCGAGCTGGGTGAGGATGCGCAGCGCGCGGTCGACAGGCAGCGGGCCCTCGCGCAGCCGGGCCTCGAGGGTCTCGCCTTCGACGAACTCCATCACCAGGCACGCGGAGCTCTGATGGAAGCCGAACTCGATGACGCGCACGACGGCGGGGTGATCGACGGACGAGAGCAGCCGCGCCTCGCGCTTGAAGCGCTCAGCCATGCCGGGCTGCAGGTTCAAGTCTTCGCGCAGCACCTTCACTGCGACGGTGCGGCCCAGAGAGACCTGGGTCGCGCGGTAGACGAGGCCCATGCCTCCGCCGCCGAGGAGCATGTCGATGCGGAAGCGGCCGTCGAGAATCAGCGAGCCGGAGACAAACGTGGTGGATCCGACCCGGGTGTCGGCGGTGCCCACGTTGCTCGGTTTCTGCTCGGCCATTTCGCTAAGGGAACATGCCTGAAAGGGACGCTCGACTACACTGTCGCGGTGAGTCCTGCGTGGGTGTTCGTCACTTCGAACGAGAACAAGTGGCGCGAGGCGCAGGCGATTCTTGGCCGCCCGCTGGAAAGGGTGGCCCTCGAGCTGCCCGAGCTGCAGGCGCCGAGGACGCGTGAGGTGGCGCTCGAGAAGGCGAAGGCGGCGTACGCGCTGCTGAAGCGCCCGGTCATCGTCGAAGACGCGGGCCTCGAGCTGCACGCGCTGGGCGGCTTCCCCGGCCCGTTCATCAAGTACTGGGAAAAGTTGGGAGGCCTCGCGAGCATCTGCCGCGCCGCCGACGGGCTGCCGAGCCGGGCGGTCGAGGCGGTGTGTGCGCTGGTGGCGATCGACGGCGCCGCCGTGCATGCAGTCGAAGGCCGCTGCCTGGGCACCGTGTCCGACGCGCCCCGTGGCACGACGGGCTTCGGGTGGGACGCCGTTTTCATTCCTGAAGGCGAGACGCGCACCTGGGCGGAACTAACCCAGGCCGAAAAGGATGCGAAGTCTCACCGGCGCCGCGCGTGGGAACAGCTGTCGGCGCGCCTCGGGGGGTAGATGCGAAAAGCATGGGTGCTGGTGGGCGTCGTCGTCGCGGTCGCGATTGCGGCGTGGCTGATGATGGACAGGAACGAAGTGCCGGGGCCGAGCGGCGACGCGCCAGCGGTGACCGAGAGCACCCAAAAGCCTCAGCGCAACGTCGCGCCCGAGAAGCTGAACGCGGTGCTGCTGCAGCCGGTGAAGGCGCAGACCGGCGCGGGCACCATTCGCGGCAAGGTCCTCTCGAGAGGCGAGCCCGTCGCCGGAGCCACCATCACCGCGACGCGCGCCGAAACGAAGGAGTCGCTGTCTGAGCGCAGCTGCGAGTGCGACAACGCCTGCGGCCAGAAGCTGCTCGCGTGCGGCTGCGGCGAAGCATCCGAGCAGTTGAAGACCCTGGTCACCGAGCGCAGCGGCGAGGTGATTCCCGTCGGGCGCTCGGTCACCGCCACCGACGGAACCTTCGAAATCACCCAGCTCGACCCGGGCGAGGTCGCGCTCTGGGCCGACAGCCCACGGCTCGGCACATCGCTTCAACAGCACGTCGCCGTCGGCTCGGACAACGTCGCGCTGCAGCTGGGCGACGGCGTCGCGCTCAAAGGCAAGGTGACCATCGACGGTGAGCCGGCCCCTGCGAACGCGTGGGTGACCGCGATTCACGGCGAGCAGAGCCGCTTCTTCGATGTGCTGACCCAGGGCGACGGCAGCTTCACCATCGGCCCGTTGCCGGTCGGCCTCTACTCACTGGTCGCTGGCGCTCCCGGCGCCCTGCCCGGCCACCAGCACCTGCGCAAAGACAGCCCGACCGAGGGCTTCGAAATCGCCCTCTACACGCCGCGCGTCATCACCGGAGTCGTCGAGCTCGACGGCAAGCCCGTCAGCGGCGTCGCCGTGAAGATGAGCGGCAACCACCGCGAGAGTCAGACCGTCAGCGGCGGCGACGGCAGCTTCCGCTTCACCGAGCTGCGGCCCGGCAGCCACCAGCTGTCCGCGCTGAAAGGCGCCCTGCGCTCCGACGTCACCGTCAAGGTCCCCAGGCGCGGCAACCCCGACCTCGTGCGGCTCACGCTCACCGAGGGCGCGCGCCTTGTCGGCACCGTTCGCAGTGCCAAAGGGCCCATCGCGAAAGCAAAAGTGAACGTGAGGTCGATGAATCAAGAGGACGAGGTCGAGACGGACCTTGACGGGAAGTTCGAGCTCCAGACGTTTGCCGGAAGTGGCGCGAACCTCTTCGCGTCCGCAGAAGGCTTCGTCGCGAAGCTCCAGAAAGCCGACCTCATCTCGGGCAAGGACACCCGCGTCGACTTCGTGCTGGTACCCGAAGCGCGCATCGCCGGAATCGTTTTCGACACCGACGGAAATCCGTTGCCGGGTGCGCGGTTGATGGCGACCCCAGAAGAGGGTCACGACGGAAGCAGGGGCGACGAGTCCAGCCAGGATGGTGGCACTTTCGAAATCAAAGGGCTCTCTGCCGCCGCGTACCAGGTCACAGTCTCTCACCCCGAGCATGCGACGCTGACGACGAGGGTGGTCGCTCCCGCAGTCGATTTGAAGCTGCGGCTCGAAGACGGGCTGGCAGTGGACGGCGTGGTGGTCGACGAGGCTGACCACCCCGTTGTCGCAAAGGTGAGCGTGCTGAAACCAGGCGACGACAACAGCCATGACGCCACCTCGGGTGCCGACGGCCGCTTCCGCGTGCGGGGCTTGACCGCGGGTCCCCAGACCATTCACGCAGACGCGACAGAGGGTTCGACCTCGAAGGAGCTGAACCTCTCGGGCCACGAAGCCCCGGTTCGGCTCGTGCTCGAGGGGTTCGGCACCATCTCGGGAACCGTCGTCGACACGGCCGACAAGCCCGTCGCCGATGCCGGCGTCATGGCCTTCTCGAAAGAAGGCCGCTACGGCAGTGCGAACTCGCAATCCAACGGCGCCTTCACGCTTCCAAAGCTGAAGCGCGGGGCCGCTTACACCGTCGTCGCGATGGCCACCGATGGGCCGCCCGACTCGGAGCCGGTGGCGGCCACCTCGGGCCAGACGGGCGTGAAGCTGGTGGTGAAGCCGAGCTTCAAAGTCCGGGGTCGCGTGGTCGACACCGAAGGTAAGCCGCTGCCCGAAGCTCGCGTGAATGACCGCCCGGTCGAAGCCTCGGGCCGCTTCGAGCTGCGGCTCACCCCGACTGGCACGATGCGGCTGCGCGTGACTGCTTTGGGTTACGCCGGCGTGCTGAAGGTGGTTCGGGTCGAGGGCAAGGACGTCGACGTCGGCGACCTTCAGCTGGGCGGGCGTGCGTTGCAGCTCGTCGTGCTCGACGCCTCGACGGGCAAGCCCCTGTCCAGAGCGACGGTGTGGATGGCGGACGATTGGAAGACTGGCCAGGGCGAGCCCGCCGCGGAGACGGATGCGGATGGAAAGACAACGGTTCGTGGTCTCGCGACGACGGGTGCGGTGCTGATCGTCAACCACGACACGCACAGCCCGCTGACGGTGCCCATCGAAGATGCAGCGAACGAAAAGACGGTACGTCTCGAGGCCGGCGCCACCATCGACATCAAGGTGACCGACGCGTCGGGCAAGCCAGTGGCGACGGAGGTGACGGCGCTCGAGGGCGAGACAGGCCGTGCCGTCTCGTTGCCGACCGATAGAACAGGAGCCGTGAAGTTCGAAGGCATGGCGAAGGGAAAGTGGACCTTCCTCGCGAAGGAAGCGCGTGGCGCAGCGAGGGCCCAACAGGTCGTTCAAGTCCCCGAGCGCGGCGTCGTCCCGCTGACCCTGGCGCTGAAGACGGGTGCTGCGTCGGTCTCGCTGGTGCTCAGCCCTGGCCTCGACGCGATCGTGCTTGTCTTTCCTCCGGGCGTTCGCGCCCCCACCCGCGGCGCCGACCTTTCGGAGCTCTGGGCGATGGCGATCGAGACGAAGCACGTGGGGAACCGCATCACCGTCGAAGGTCTCGACGTGGGCACCCACCTCGCGGTCATCCTCAAACACGCAGGTGGGATGAAGATGTTCAGCACGACCTTCGACGTCACGTCCGCGTCGCAGCAATCCGTGACGCTACAAGAGGGAACGTGGACGGACGCGACGATGGAATAGCAGCGCGCTTCGGCCGCCGAGGCCCAATGACTGACTTGGGAGTTCACACGTGAACGCAGAGTTCACGTCGGCACCGGTCAACTGGCCGGATCTCCAGCTGGTTGCATTTGGCAGGGCGCATGCGAGGGAAGCCTCGCTTACTCTGCCCGTCCCCCCCCGCAACCCGAGAGTGCTCCTTCCGATGAAATTCCAGATCCTGGGCGTTGCCGCGTTTGCCGTTCTCTTTGCTGGGTGCAGTTGTTCGAACGGCTCAGGTGCTCCCTGCTCCACGAGTGACAACTGCCCGACGGGTCAGGTCTGCGTCGCGCAGGTGTGCACGATGGACGGCACGGGTGGCGGCACCGGTGGAAAAGGCGGCGGCTCGGGTTCTGGCGGCGGAGTTGGCACCGGCGGCGGAGTCGGAACCGGCGGAGGTGATGGCGCCGGCGGCGGGTCGGGAATCGGCGGCGGCGCAGGCGTCGGTGGCGGAGCAGGCGTCGGTGGTGGAGCAGGCGCCGGTGGCGGAGCAGGCGTCGGTGGCGGAGCAGGCGTCGGTGGCGGAGCAGGCGTCGGTGGTGGAGCAGGCGTCGGTGGTGGAGCAGGCGTCGGTGGCGGAGCAGGCGGCGGCGCGGGCGGTGGTGGCGTGGTTGTGACCTGGCTGCTCGACGTTGCGACGACCTCGGGCACGGGCACTGGCTCGGTGACGTCGAGCCCCGCGGGCATCAACTGCGGCAGCAGCTGCAACGCGACCTACGACGACGGCACGGTGGTGACGTTGACGGCGACGGCATCGACGACTTCGAACTTCACGGGCTGGAACGGATGCACGCCGACGGCGACGCCGAACATCTGCACCGTGACGATGTCTGCGCAGACCAACGTGCGCGCGGAGTTCACGCTGAAGACCTACACGCTCACGGTGGCGGTCACCGGCACCGGCACGGTCGACTCGAACCCGCCCGGCATCTCGTGCGGCCCGAACTGCACGAAGGACTACTCGCACGGCACGCTGGTCACGCTGACGCCGGCGCCGGGCGCGGGGCAGATGTTCTCGACGTGGGGTGGTGCGTGTACGGGCTCGGGCTCGTGCTCGGTGACGATGAACCAGGCGCAGTCGGTGACGGCGACCTTCATTCCGCAGGTCGTCGGCGTCTCCGTCATCAAGACGGGCAACGGCACGGTCACTTCGTCCCCCGCGGGCATCAACTGCGGTGCGACGTGCAACGCGAGCTACGCGATCGGCACGGTGGTGACGCTCACCGCGGCGAGTGACGTGAGCTCTGATTTCACGGGCTGGTCTGGCTCGGGCTGCAGCGGCATGGGCACCTGCGTCGTCACCGTCGCCGGAGCCACCCAGGTCAACGCCAACTTCGCCCTGAAGACGTGGAAGCTCGATCTGACGAAAGCGGGCAACGGCTCGGGCACCATCTCCTCCACGCCCGCCGGCATCAACTGCGGCCCGGCGTGCACCACGCAGAACGCGACCTTCAACCACGGCACGATGGTGCTGCTCAGCGCAGCGTCGGGCGCCGGTTCGAGCTTCACCGGCTGGAGCGGCGCCTGCACGGGCGTCTCGCCCTGCACCGTCACGATGGACCAGGCGCGCAACGTCACCGCGACCTTCACCCTGCAGACCTTCGCCGTCACCATCACGAAAAGCGGAGGCACTGGCACCGTCACTTCCAACGTCGGGGGCATCAACTGCGGCGCGACCTGCTCGGCCACTTACAACTACGGCACCGTCGTGACGTTCACCGCGTCTCCGGCAGCGCAGGTCGTCTTCAACAGCTGGGCGGGAGTGAGCTGCCCTGGCACGGGGACCTGCACCCTCACCGTCACCGCTGCGACGAACGTGATCGCGCGGTTCGAGCCCAATGAGCTGAAGGTCGTTCTCGCCGGCGATGGCTACGGCGTCGTGAGTTCGAGCCCCGCGGGCATCAACGGCTGCGGCCAGCTTTTCGGCGGCGGCACCTGCGTGGCGTCCTTCAACGTCCCGACCACGGTGACGCTCACTGCCACCCCGGACAACGCCTTCCCTTCTCGTCTTTCGACGTTTGCGGGCTGGTCGGGCGCGTGCTCGGGAACCAGCCCCTGCACCATCACGATGAACAAACAGACGACGGTGACCGCGAACTGGGACCTGAGGCCGAACATCGCGTTCCTGACGACCAATAGGGCGGCGGACTTCGGCGGGCTCGCCGGAGCCGACACCATCTGCAGCGACACAGCGACCGCTGCGGGCCTCAACGGAAGCTTCAAGGCCTTCCTGTCGACCTCGACGGTCGACGCCATCACGCGGCTCGGAACTGCCTCCGGGTGGGAACGTGTCGACGGCAAGCCGGTGGCAAACAGCGTCGCCGATGTCGTCGCGGGCAAGATGTTCTACCCGGTGCGAATCACGCCTCTGCCCTTCGACGCCAAGCAGGATGGCGTCTGGACGGGGACGACCGCGAACGGTGTGGCCCAGCTTTCGTCGTGTACCAACTGGACCGCGGCGACGACGAGCACCACCAGGGTTGGCGACAGCTCAGCGATCGGGATCCGCTTCACCGAGGCAGTGGCGATCGCCTGCAACACAACCAATCGCATTTACTGTTTCGGAACCGACCGCAAGGCGACGGTGAGCGTGACTCCCCCGGCGACCCGTCGCTACGCGTTCCTTTCGGCGGATGCCTGGGTCGTCAGCGGCGGTCTCGCCAACGCGGATGCCTTTTGTCAGACCGACGCGACGGCGGCTGGTTTGCCGGGCAGCTATCGGGCCCTTCTGCCGACGACCGCGGCCAGTGCAGCGTCTCGCTTCAGTACGGTCGGCGCCGTCTGGACCCGCACCGATGGCGTGCCGCTGACTGCAACGGCTGCGGGCATGTTCACCACAGACATCTGGGACACGTCTCCTGTGTTCAACGCTGCCGGTGCGTGGCTCGGCGGCGGACTTGGAGTCTGGGGTGGCTCTTCCGACCTTGCCACCGTCGGCACCCTCGCCAGCACCTGCCTCAATTGGACCTCCAGCTCGGGTACGGCTGCCATCGATGGTCAGTCGGGGCACGGGTACCACCCCTCGCTGTTCGGCACGGTGCCGAACGGAAAGTGCAACTCGCAGTCGAACCGCGTGGTCTGCCTGCAGCAGTGACGTGCGAAGCGAGCATTTCTGGTCGTTGACCAAAGAGCTCGATTTCGGTCTCGCCGTCGTGGCGCTCTCGAACACGACCGCGACCAGCAGCAGAGGCCTGCCTGCCGCATGGTACGGAGCGTCCGCAAGACCTCCCTGAGATAGCGCCTCGACGGCCCCTCGCCGGGGTGCTAGCCAGCGCGGTGATCATGATCACCCTGCGCTGCATCACGGCCCTGGCCCTGGCGTCGCTTTCGATGTCGTGCAGCGACGCGCCCGGAACCGTGAAGGTCGAGCTGAAGCGCAAGGCTCCGGAAGGGAAGCCGGTGGCGACCTTCGGCTCGGAGACCATCACCGACACCGAGCTCGCCGCCCGCTTCGCCGAGCTGAACCCCTACACCCGCGCGCGCTACCAGACGCTCGAGCAGAAGCGCGAGTACCTCGACGGCCTCGTCCGCTACGAGCTGCTCGCCCGTGAAGCCGCCAGGCGCAACCTTCAAAACGACCCCGAGGTCGTCGAAGCGATGAAGCGCGTGATGGTGCAGCGCCTCATCAAGACCGAAATCGAAGACAAGCCCGGCGTCGTCAGCGCCGACGAAGTGAAGAAGTACTACGACGCCCACGTGAGCGACTACGTGAAGCCGGCGATGACCCGCCTGCGCCACGTCTTCGTGAAGACGGAGAACCGCGCGAAGGGCGACGAGCTTCTCAAGCGCGCCCTGGCCCTTCAGCCACTCGACTACGCCGCCTTCTCGCTGCTCGCCCGCGAGAACTCCGAAGAGCCGCGCACCCAGCCCATCGAAGGCGACCTGCGCTTCCTGACCGACGACGAGCTCTCGAAACAATACGGCCCCGAGCTCGTCACCGCCGCCGCCGAGCTCAAGCAGGTCGGCGAGGTCTACTCGAAGCTCATCGAGACGAAGGCCGGCTTCCACGTCCTCAAGCTCGAAGGCCGCCAGGTCGCGCTCAACCTCGCGATGGACCAGGTGAAGCAGAGCATCGAGTCCACCCTCGCCAACGACAGCAAGATGGACAGGTACCGCGCCTTCCTCGAAGGCCTCAAGAAGGGCTCGGCGCTGACCGTGAACGAGTCGAACCTCGCCGGCGTCGTCGTCGACCCGCGCGCGCCGATGGTGCCCAGCACGTCGGCCGGTGGCTTCGTGCCGCCCCCTGCTCCGCCCGAGAAAACCGACAAGTGAAAGGCTTCGTCGCCACCCTCGTCATCGCGCTCGCCGGCTGCCCCGAGCAGGCGAAGGTCGGCCTCGAGCCTTCCGTCATCGCCACCGTCAACGGCGCCGTCGTCTCGCGCACCGACTTCGAACGCGAGCTCTCGCGTGAGCTGCAGGCGCTCGAAGGCAGCCCGCCCCGCACGCCCGAGCAGATCGAGCCGTACAAGCAGACGCTGCTCGAGACCCACATCGAACGCACCCTGCTCCTCCAGGCCGCCCGCGAGGCCGACATCGTCGTCTCGCCCGAAGAGGTCGACCGCCGCGTGCTCGCGCTCGCCTCCGAGTACCCCGCCGAGAGCTTCGACTCTGCGCTCGCCCAGGGCCAGACCACCCGCACCGAGCTCACCCGCACCACCCGCACCCAGCTCACCATCGAGAAGCTCTTCGCCGCGAAGGTCTACGCGCGCATGGCCGTCACCGAAGACGCGATTCGCCGCGAGTACCAGGAGAAGGCCGACGAGTTCCAGGAGCCCGAGTCCGTGCACGCGCAGCAGATTGTCGTGAAGGGCCTCGACGAAGCGAAGCGCCTGCAGTCGCAGCTCTACGCCGGCAAGAAGTTCTCTGACCTCGCGCGCCGCTACTCACTGTCGCCCGACGCCAAAGTCGGTGGTGACTTAGGCTTCGTCGCCCGCGGCGTCATGCCCTCGCAATTCGACGAGGTGCTCTTTCGTCTAGGCGTCGGGCAGGTGTCCGACGTGATTTCCACCGACTACGGCTTCCATCTCTTCAAGGTGCTCGAGAAGAAGCCGCCCCGGAAGAAAGAGCTCATCGAAGTGCGGCCCGCCCTCGAGGCGCGGCTGCTCGCCGAGTTGAAAGAAGCCGGCCAGCGGGAATTCGTCAAAGCCCTGCGCGTCAAGGCAGACGTGAAGGTCAACGACCAGGTGCTGCTCACCGTCACCGGACGGCCAACCAGCGTGCGACAGGTGGAACCATGAAGAAGCTCCTCGCTGCAGTGCTGCTCTTTGCCGTGCCCGCGTACGCCGAGTTGGTCGACCGCGTGGCGGCCGTCGTGAACCGCGACATCGTCGCGTTGTCGGAAGTCGAAGCGCGGGCCGCCCCTGAGATGCAGAAGGTCGCCGCCGAAGGCGATGCGTCGAAGCGCGCCGAGCTGCGAAAGCAGATTCTGAAGCGCTCACTCGACGGGCTCATCGGCGAGAAGCTGATGGAGTCGCAGCTCAAGGAATTGAACGTCGAGGTCGCCGACGGCGAAATCGAGCTCGCCATCGAAGACGTGAAGAAGCAGAACAACATCGACGGCGCGCAGTTCGAACAGCTCCTCCAGTCAGAGGGCTATTCGATGACGAGCTACAAGACCTTCATGAAGAAGCACCTCGCCCGCATGAAGCTGGTGAACCTCAAGGTGCGCAGCAAGGTGAAGGTCAGCGACGAAGACCTTCGCGCCGAGTACCAGCGCCTCGCGAAGACCGAGTCGGATGACGCCGAAGTCCACGCGCGCCACGTGCTCGTGCAGCTGACGCCCAAGGCCACCAACGAGCAGGTCGAAGCGGCCCGGGTGAAGGCCGTCGGCCTCGCCGCCGAAGCGCGCCAGCCCGGCGTCGACTTCGCCAGGCTCGCCAAGGACAAGTCAGAAGGCCCCAGCAAGGACGACGGCGGTGACCTCGGCTTCTTCCGTCGCGGCGTGATGGTGCCCGAGTTCGAGCGCGTCGCTTTCACCCTGCCCATCGGCGGAGTCTCCGACCCCATTCGCACCAAGTTCGGCTGGCACGTCATCAAGGTCGAAGAACGCCGGGCGCTGCAGGCGAAGCCCTTCGACGAGATGAAAGACCAGCTGCGCGAGAAGCTTCTTCGCGGCCAGCTCGAGCGCTACACCGACCAGTACATCGCGGAACTGCGCGCGCAGGCGGTGGTCGAAGAAAAGCTGTGAAGCCCATCGTCGCCATCTCGGCCGGTTGCCCCTCGGGCATCGGGCCAGAGATTACGGTGGCGGCGCTGAAGCACCCGAAGGTCCGCCGGGCGCTGACGCCGCTGGTCTTCGGTGACGCGTCGCTGCCAGTTCCATCAGACCAGCTCGTCGCCGTCACGAACCTGAAGGCGAAAGACCGCACGCCCGGCAAGCCGACCCATGAAGGCGGCCGCGCGCAGCTCTCGTACATCGAAGCCGCCATCGCCGTGGTGAGGGCCGGGCAGGCGCAGGCGCTGTGCACCGCTCCGGTGTCGAAGGAACAGATTACGCGCGCGGGGGTGCGCTTCATGGGCCACACCGAGCTGCTCGCTGAACGCTTCGGCTGCGAAGTGCTGATGCTCCTCGATGGGCCCCGCCTTCGCGTCGCGCTTGCGACCAACCACCTTCCGCTGGCGCAGGTGCCGGGTGCGCTCGAAGTTTCGAAGCTGGTCAAGCAGCTGCAGCTGTTGTCGAAGTCGCTGGGCGGCCCCCGCATCGCGGTGTGCGGCGTGAATCCACACGCGGGCGAAGGCGGCGAGCTCGGGCGCGAAGAGGTCGACGTCATCGGGCCTGCCATTCTTCGCGCGCGAAAGAAGGGAGTCGATTGCCACGGCCCCTTCGCCGCCGACGGGCTCTTCGCCGGCGTGGCTAAGAACTTCAAGTTCGGCGCGGTGCTCGCGATGTTCCACGACCAGGGCCTCGTCGCGGCCAAGGCGCTGGACTTCGACCTCACCGTCAACGTCACCCTCGGCCTGCCCGTCGTCCGCACGTCGCCTGACCACGGCACCGCGTACGACATCGCAGGGAAGGGAAAGGCAGACCCGGCGCCGATGATTGCCGCGCTGCTGCGAGCCGTCGCTTAGCTCTTCGCGCGGCGCTGAATCTCTTCGCGCAGTGAGTCGTTGTCCCAACCGGAATCGAGGCGGTGCTTCCCGGTGCCGCGAAGCTCGTCCTGCATCGTCTTCTCGGTCTGCTCGAGCACGCGCTTGGCTTCGGCGAAGAAGGCGCTCTGGTCCTTGCCGACGTGCTTGAACATCAGCTCGATGTTCGTCTCGTCGTGCTCCTTCCAGCGCTGCGCGATGCGGTGCGCCGAGTGGGCGCGGTTGCCGAGGTGCACCAGCGCCGCTTCGCTCATCTCGAGCGAGCCGCCCATCGTCTCGCGGTGGATGGCGGTGATGCCGAGCTTGCGCAGCTGGTAGTAGTGGGTGCGGTTTCGCGCGCGCGCCAGAATCGGCAGCTGCGGGAAGTTGCGGCGCACCAGCTCGGCGACTTCGATCGACTTTTCCACGTCGTCGATCGCCAGCACGAACAGCTTCGCCCGCGCGCAGCCGGCTCCCAGCAACAGGTCGAGCCGCGAGGCGTCGCCGTAATAAACCTTCTGGCCGAGGCGGCGCAGGATGTCGACCATCGCGGGGTCGAGGTCGAGAACCGTGACCGAGTGGCCGCTGGTCCTCAGCACGCGGCCGATGACCTGGCCCACGCGGCCGAACCCGGCCATCACCACTTCGCTGTCTTCGTGGGACACGGTGTCGTGCGCGCGCGAAGGAGACTTCGCCGCCACCCTCGGCAACACGAAGCGTTCGAGGAAGATGAAGATGGCGGGCGTCGCGAGCATCGACAGCGCGACCACCGCAATCAGAGGCTTGCTGTAGGAGTCGTCGAACACGCCGTTCTGCTTGCCGAAGGAGATGAGCACGAAGGCGAACTCGCCGACCTGCGGCAGCGCCAGCGCGACCAGCCATTGCGCTGAACGATCGAGCTTGAAGCCACGGCCCAGCGCGAGCAGGACGCCGGTCTTCAGCAACAGGCTGCCCAGCAGCACCGAGGCAATCAGCAGCGGGCGGTCGGCCAGCAGCGCGAAGTCGATTTCCGCCCCGACCGAGATGAAGAAGAGGCCGAGCAGCAGGCCCTTGAACGGCTCGATGTCGCTCTCGAGCTCGTGGCGGTATTCGCTGTCGGCGAGCACGACGCCTGCGAGGAAGGTGCCCAGCGCCGGCGAGAGGCCGACCAGCCCCATCAGCCACGCGATGCCGACGACGAGCAGCAGCGCGAAGGCGGTGAACGTCTCACGAAGCTTGGTCTCGGCGAGCAGGCGGAACAGCGGCCGGACGACGGTGCGGCCAGCGAGGATGATCAGGCCGACGGCGCCGATGATCAACAGGCCCTGCAGCCAGCCCGGGCGGCCGGTCGGCTGTGTCTCCGCCGCCACCGTCGGAGCGAGCGTCGCGAGCAGCGGGAAGATGGCGAGAATCGGGATGACCGCGAGGTCCTGGAACAGCAGCACCGAGAAAGACGCCTGGCCGCCCGCCGTCTTCAGCAAGCCCTTCTCGGCGAGGCTCTGCAGCACGATGGCGGTCGACGACATCGCCAGAATCATTCCGACAGCGATCGCAATCTTCCACGGCACACCGCACGCAAAGGCGACGCCCGCCGCGACCAACGACGTGCCGACCACCTGCAGGCCGCCGAGCCCGAAGATGGGCTTCCTCAGCGACCACAAGAGCTCAGGCCGCAGCTCGAGGCCGACCAGAAAGAGCATCATCACCACGCCGAACTCGGCGAAGTGCATCACGTGCGCGCCATGGCCGACGAAGCCCAGCACGCTCGGGCCGATCAGCACCCCCGCGATGAGGTAGCCGAGCACGCTGCCCAGGCCGAGCCGCTTGGCGACGGGAACGCAGACGACCGCCGCCGCCAGGTAGATGAGCGCTTGAAAGAGAATGCTGTCACTCATGGCGAGGGCACCGCCTCGAGGCCGGGCTCTTTCAAGAACCCTTCCACCGGCGCTCCGAGCTTGTCTGCCTTTGCAGCGGCGTCGAGGTCGAGGCGGTCTTCAACCAGCGCGGTGAGCAACGTGCGGTACGCATCGGCGTGGTGGGTGAAACCCTCGGGGTCGTCGTACTGCAGCGCCGAGTGAATCGTGAAAGGCGCGAGGAACTTCATCTTGCAGAGGTTCGCCGTCTGTTCCCACGGCGCGAGGAACTGGCGCACCGAGAAGTTGTTGAAGCCTTTGTTCGAGTACGCCTGCTCGGGGCCGCCCGTCGTCATCGCGTTCAGGGTGATTTTCCCCGCGAGGTGGTTGCCGTTCGCGCCGTACGCCCAGCCGTGCTCGAGCACGATGTCCTGCCACTCCTTCAGCAGCGCCGGCGTCGAGTACCAGTAGAACGGATGCTGAAAGACGATGACGTCGTGCTCCAGCAGCAGCTTCTGTTCCTTCTTCGCGCTGATGTTGAAAGACGGGTACGCCTCGTAGAGGTCGTGCACCGTGACGCCTGTGACTTCGCGCGCCACCTGGACGAGGTGACGGTTGACGCGTGACCGCTCGAGGGCGGGGTGCGCAAACACAACCAGGACGCGTCGCTGAGCCAAGGCGCCGTGTTTAGCGGGGCCACCCGGGTTCCGCCACCTGCCCGAATGGCTAGCCGCGACGGCGTAGAACGCGGACCAGGGCGAGCAGCCCGAGCAGGGAAGCAGTGCCACCCGCTGAACAACCGCACGGCTTCGGCTCCATCGGCAACGGCAGCGGCGGCAGCGAACCCCCATCGGGAAGCGTCATCGTGCCGGCGTCTTCCGGCTGGGGGAGCCCCGCGTCGGAAGTGACGACCATGCCCGCGTCCGCTGTGCCGGCATCCATCGCCACCATCATTCCCCCGTCGATGAACGCCGGCGTCGTCACCGACGCGCGCATGCCGAGCGAGTGGTTCCAGAAGGTGCCCGAGCCCGTCGTCTGCCGCACGACGGCCACCGCGCGGTACTCGAGCATCGCCATCGGAGCAGCCGTGAGGTCGAGGTACGTCGTCGCGGCAATCGGCACCACGGTCACGCGCACTTCGGGGGAAGCCGAGCCAGCGATGCGGCGGAAGACGTGGTGGCCGATGACGTCAGGGCCGGTCGCCTGCGACCACATCGTGCGCACGCCCTGCCCTTCGACCACCGCGGTGAGGCCGCTGACACGCGGCGGGTAGAAGAGCCGCAGCGTCGGGTCGCCCAGCAACGCCTGGTGAATGCTGCGCCCGCTGGAGTCGTACACGAAGCTGCCCTGCCCGATGATGCCGCGGTTGAACGCGTCGCCGAAGGTCTCGAGGGCGGCGAGAGAATGGAGGTTCGACGCCGGCCGCGCGAACCACGTCGACGCGAGCACCGGCCCCTTCGTGGCGAGCGCCGCGCGGAGGAAGTTGTTCGAGTAGTTCCAGTCACCGAAGTACGAGCCGAAGAGCCCGACGAAGATGGCGTTCGGCGAGCCATTGACGAAGTCGGTGGTGCTGCCAACGCCGCCCGCGCCCGTCGAGGTGCCACCACCGCAGCCAAAAGCGAGCAGGTAGCCGCCGTCGGGCGAGTTGAGCGTGGTGAAGAAGTCCAGCGCGTCAGGCGGTCGCCCGGTGATGGCGGTGCCGTCGCGAAAGGCGACGCGCGAAAAGGCCTCGCCGCCGAAGTAACCGAAGTTGTCGTCGACGAGCACGCGTGAGGGCAGCCGGGTCTGGCCGGTGCGGAACGCGTGCGCTTTGTCCAGGTACCGTTCAATCAACACGATTCCCGCGTCGGCACCGAACGCCGGCAGCCCTTCGAAGTCCGCGCGGCCGACCTGCGTCTCGGGGTTCGTCGCCAGGAAGCTCGGGTCGAACTTGCCGTCGCCCGCGTCGTTGAAGAACGGGCCGACCCCCACCGCCTGGGTGTCTGTCCACTGGCCGCCATCGAGGTCCGCGTAATAGAGGTCGGCCGGCCAGGCGCCGCGATGGTCGGGGTGTCCGTCGGGGTTGATGTTTCCCGAGAACGCGCGCGGCACTCTTCCCAGCAGGAACACCGACCGCAGCCGCGCGCCATGCGTGGCGTACGCCGCCGCAATCTTTGCCTTCACCTGCGGGGGCGTCTCGCTTCCGTTCAAGGTCTCGCGCAGCACCACCCAGCCGTCGTCCCGCAGGTCGTCTTCCCACTCGATGAGCTTCGACGACACCGCGGCCGCCTGCGCTGCGTCGACGACCACCATCACCACGCCCTGGTCCTCGCGAAACGGCGCCTCGACGCCGGCCATCACCCAGCCGTTGCCTCCGCGCTGAACGTGAAACTCGGCCGGCACCGTCAGGGGCCCGGCCACGAACCAGCTGGTCAGCCCCGCGTCCTGGTTGCTCGCCACCACGCTGAATGAAGCAGCGCCCACATCGCGTCGGCGCAGCGTCACGCTCGCTGGCGCACCCGTGCGCGCCTGCCATTGAATCAACACCCCGCCATCGGTGGGGGTCGCCGTCAATTGGGGATCCAGATCCGCCACCGTCTGGGAATAAGCGGCGATTCCGAGCAGCAGGGTCCCTGCGACGAGCGAATTCCGCATGAAATGAAACTTATGTCGGTTTCGTCCCACTTCGGGTTGCAGCGCCGGGCCGGGCGGTGCATTTTCTCTGTCCTCAAACCCATCTTTGGAGTCTTGAACAATGAACTTGAAAGCCCTTGCCCTTGCCGTCGCTTTTGCCGCCCCCGTCGCCGCTTTCGCTTGCGAAGGTGAAGGCCACTCGGCGGAAGCCGCTCCGAAGAAGGTCACGGTTCCCGAGCTCGCGAAGCTGACCTCGGCCAAGCAGGCCACCGTGCTCGACGCGAATGACAACACGTTCCGCGCGAAGAACGGCATCATCCCCGGCGCCATCCTGCTCACCTCGTCGTCCGAGTTCGCGCTCTCCGAGCTGCCGAAGGCGAAGGACACCAAGGTCGTCTTCTACTGCGCCAGCGAGAAGTGCGGCGCGTCGCACGGTGCGGCCCAGAAGGCGCTCCAGGCCGGCTACACCGACGTGTCGGTGCTCCCCGAAGGCCTCGCGGGCTGGAAGAAGGCCGGCCAGAAGACGGCGTCGTTCAAGCCGAACAGCTGATTCGCTGCGAAGTCGCAGTAGCGTGCGGGGGCGGCTCGAAAGGGTCGTCCCCGTTTCGTTTTCAAAGTGACGCGATGACCTCGACCCCTCCGGCGTTCCTTCGCGAAGTCTCGACGCTGATTCGCGCGCGGTACCCCCTGCTCTACCTCGTCACCTGGGAAGAACAGCGCGTCGATGCCTTGCTCGACTCGGTGGCGAAGAACCTGCGGCGTGACCTGCTCGAGTGGACGGCGACGAGGGGTCTTCGGGCGATTGGCGGCACGTACAAGGGTCCTCCGCCGGAAGAGACGCTGTCGCCCACGGCGGCGCTGACGGCGATCGGCAAGCTGCAGAACCCTTCCATCGTGCTGCTCAAAGACTTTCACCGGTGGCTCGACGACCCGCTGACGGTTCGCGCGCTGCGCGAGCTCGGCCACGCCCTGAAGTCCTCGTTCACCACCGTCGTGCTCGTTGGCCCGGTGCTGAAGATTCCCGAAGAGCTCGAGAAGGAAGTGTCGGTCATCGACGTGCCGCTGCCGTCGAAGGAAGACCTGCTGGCGCTGCTGAACGAGATTGTCGCCGTCGTCGTTCGCAACAAGCGGGCGGTGGTCGAGCTCGACAACACGCAAGCCGAGGCGCTGGTCACCGCGGCCCAGGGGCTCACGCTGTCAGAAGCCGAGAACGCCTTCGCCAAGGCCATCGCGCGCGACAACCGGCTCGACAACGACGACGTGAAGCTGCTGCTGGAAGAGAAGAGCCAGGTCGTCCGCAAGTCGGGGCTGCTCGAGTACGACGCGACAGATCAACGGCTCGAAGAGGTCGGCGGCCTCACCCATTTGAAGAAGTGGCTCTCGCGCCGCGGCAACGCCTTCACCCAGGCGGCGCGCAGCTTCGGGTTGCCCGAGCCGAAGGGCGTCTTGTTGCTGGGCGTGCAGGGCTGCGGCAAGAGCCTCACCGCGCGGGCGATCGCGACCAGCTGGCGCATGCCGCTCGTCCGGCTCGACATGGGGCGCATCTACAGCGGCTACATCGGCTCGTCGGAAGAGAACCTGCGGCGCGCGATTCGCGTGGTCGAGAGCCTGTCGCCGGTCGTGCTCTGGGTGGACGAGATTGAAAAAGCGCTCGCCGGAGCAGGCGGCGGGGGCGGCGATTCGGGCGTCTCGGCCCGCGTGTTCGGCACGCTGCTCACCTGGCTGCAGGAAAAGACGAAGCCGGTGTTCGTGGTGGCGACGGCGAACCGCATCGAGCACCTGCCGCCCGAGCTGCTGCGCAAGGGCCGCTTCGACGAAATCTTCTTCGTCGATCTTCCAACCGAGAAAGAGCGCGCCGACATCTTCGGCATTCAGCTGCTCAAGCGTGGGCGCGAGGCGGCGCGGTTCCCCTTGCTCGAGCTCGCGAAGGCGACCCCTGAGTTCTCGGGGGCCGAGCTCGAGCAGGTCGTCATCTCGGCGCTGTACGACGCGTTCGCCGACGGAGTGGAGCTGTCGCCCAGGCATCTGCTCGCGGCGATTTCCGAGACGAAGCCGCTGGCGGTGACGATGGCGGAAGACGTGCGCCGGTTGCGCGAGTGGGCGATTTTGCGCACGAGGCCGGCGTCGTGAGCCGCGCGTCCCGGTTCGACAAGCTCGAGGGCGAGCGAGGCGAAGAAGCGCAGCCGGTGACGGGTGCGTCGCTGGAAAGGTTCGGCGCCGAGCCCGAGCTGGGCACGCGGGGGCCGGCGGTGGATGCGGCCGCTCCAGCGCTGAACGCGGAAAGGTTGAAGCGCTTCGACGCCGATGGGGCAGACGGCCTCGGGCTCGATCGCGATCCGCTCGCCGCGTTGCCGATGCTCGAGTGCCCCGCCTGTCTGACGTCTTGCGGAAAGTTCGAGCCCAGGTGCCACGCGTGCCGGGTGTCGCTGACGGACGAGGCGGCGCGCGTGCACAACCTTCGCCGCCTCGAGGCGATGAACCAGGGGCAGGCCGCGCTCGCGGAAACCGCCCGGCTGAAGCACGAGGAAGAGAACGACGCGGCCTCGGTGCGGTGGCTCGAGAAGCAGCGCGTGGAAGCGGTGGCGCTCAATCCGCCGCGGCAGAAGACGTGGGCGCCGTGGGTCTACGGGGGCGTCGTGCTCTGCGTGCTGTTCGGAGCCTTCGCCGGCAGCCTGCGCGCGAAGGTGTTCGCCGGGCTGCTGGTGCTTGGCCTGCTGGCGACGCGAATGACGCGCGAGACCTGGCTTCGCCTCGGGGAACAGGTTCGCCGCCGCGGGCAGTAAATCCACCTGACAACTGCGGGTGGTTTCAGTCGCGCTTCAGCTCGGAGAATGAGAGGTCGAGGTTGTTCTCGACCACCCCGAGCAGGCTGTCGAGGCCCTGCGAATCCAGCCGTGTGGCCCCCTTGAGCCCACGGCGCGTCTGTTCGAGCAGGCGGACCCGTGCTTTTTCGATCCACAGCGCGACAGTCGACCGCGGCGTCTTCATCGCCTTTGCAAGCTCGGCGTGCGTCTCGCCTTCGAGGTAGTGCCGGCGCAACAAATCGCGGTCTCTCTCGTCGAGCTGAGAGAGTGCCCCTTTCAACGCCACCGTCACCTTTCGCGCTGCGTCCTTCTCGACCAGCTGGAGCTCGGCGGTGGCGTTGATCAACCCGGCCAGCGTCGGAGGTGAATCCGGCGCCTCTTCGCGCACGACGTCGATCGCGACGCGCTTCACCACCAGCCCGACCCACGCCTTCAGCGCCGCCCTTCCGGCGTACTGCGCGAGCCGCGGTGACGGGCCGACCAGCAACTTCTCTCTCGCGCGCTGCACTGCTTCTTCGTCGCGCTTTCCCTGCCGCAGCCAGCGGTCGAGGTGCGCGAGCGCTCTCGGCTGGCCGTCGAGGCAAGCGAGCGCGAGGAAGAGGTCGGCAGGCAGCCAGGCCTTCGGGTCGTCGAAGGCCTCGGAGGCCAGGTGAGGTGCGAGGTGCCTTGCGAAGCGGGCCTCGTCGAGCTGCAGGTCGGGGTGTGCCTCGCGCGCCGCGGTCAGCCAGCGGGTGGCTTCGGCGCGGGTCAGGCGCTTTCGGAGGGCGGGCGATGACGCTCTCGACAGTTGCTCGAAGAATTCACCAGGCACGGAGCGCAGGGTCGCATGCCCAGTTGCCGTCAGCTACTTTGGACAGCAGCGTGGCCTGCCCCAGCGAGAACCAGCTGCTCGATGCGATGGAAGGCCGGCTGCCTGCGTCCGAGCGCGCGAAGCTCGATGCGCACGTGGAGGAGTGCGGCGTGTGCCGCGAGCTGCTGGCCGCTTCGCTTCACGCGACGACGACGTTGATCGAAGCGGAAGACAAACCGAAGCGCGCGCGCACGCGAAGCTCGGACTCGCTGTTGGGAGCGACCGTCGGTGAGTACGTCGTCGAGCAGATGATCGGCAGCGGCGGCATGGGCATCGTGTACCGCGGCTCGCACCCGGTGCTCGGCAAGCCGGTGGCGATCAAGATTCTTCGGCCCGAGCTCGCGGCGGATGCGGGCCACATGCGGCGAATGCTCGGCGAGGCGCGCGCGATGAGCTCGATCGCGCATCGAAGCATCGTCGACGTGTTCGGGTTTGGTGAGCTCGCCGATGGCCGGCAGTACATGGTGATGGAGTTCCTGCAGGGCGAGCCGCTGAACCGGATCATCCGCACCCAGGCGCCGATGCCGGCCGCAGCCCTGTTGCCGTTGCTCGATGGAATTCTCGAGGCGCTCGCGGCGAGCCACGCAGCGGGCGTCATTCACCGCGACCTGAAGCCGAGCAACCTCTACCTGGTGCGGCAGGCCGATGGGACGACGTACGTGAAGCTGCTCGACTTCGGGCTCGCCAAGCGCGAGGTCGACAACCAGGGCCACACGCGCGCGGGGAAGCTGGTGATGGGCACGCCAGGGTACATGGCGCCCGAACAGATTCGCGCCCAGGAAGCCGGGCCCGCGGCAGACTTGTATGCGTTGGGAGTGATTGCGTACGAGCTCTCCACCGGGCAGCGGCCGTTTCGCGGGAAGACTCCAGTCGACGTGATGCGGCAGCAGGTCGAGTCGACGCCGGTGGCTCCGTCGCAGCGCGCGAAGGGTCTTCCGCCCGGGCTCGAGCGGTTGATTCTGTCGCTGATGGCGAAGTCACCGAAGAATCGTCCGACTTCCGCGGAGGAAGCGCGGAAGGTGGTGAAGGCGATGATGGCGGCGCCGGTCACCGTCACTGCGGTGCGCCGGTCTCCAATGGTGATTGCCGCTGTAGGCGCCTCGGTCGCGCTCGCCGCAGTGGCCGTCACCGCGCTGCTGCTCGCGCCGGGGGCACGGCCGGCACCAGCTGAGCTGCCCCTTCCCCACCCCCCCCAGGCCACCCGGGCAGTTGTTGAACCGCAGCCAGAGCCGGAGCCGCCGCCACAGGTGGAGCAGGCTCCAAAGTTGGTCGTTGAACGCCTGACCCAGAAGTCGCTGCTGGATCGCGCGGCGAGGCTTCGGAAGCGGTTGGTGAAGGCGACGCCGAAGGGCGAAGAGCCGGACGCGATGGCGGCGATGTTGATCAAGAACACCGAGCGAGACGCGAAGGCCGCCCGCGGCGACGCCGAGCTGAAGCAGGTCGAGCAGACGTTGGCGGACATCGAGCGCAAATACTTCAGGCGCTGAGACGTAAGATGCGCGCACGTGCTCGGGTTGATCACAGTGGTGTTGGCGGTCACAGGGCCCATCGATGCGGTGGTCTCGCGTTCGATCGACACGACGCCGGAGCGCGCGGATGACCTGCTCGAACGCGTGGTCGCTGCGCTCGACGCCGAAGGAATCCCGGTGCGCCGTCCTCCGGGAAGTCCAGCGCTGGCGTGTGCGGCCAGGCGCGCGTGCGTGCGCGACACCGGAGTGACGCTGGGCTCGCGCGCCGTCGTCGCCGTCGACATCGGCCACGTCACGGGCCAGATGGCCGTGAACGTCGAGGCGGTGTCGGTGCCAGACGGCCAGCGCCTCGCGCAGCTGAGCTTCTCGATTCTCTCGGCGGGCTATCCGGCGGGCGTGCAGGCGGAGCTCGAGAAGTTCGCGCGCGCGCTGAAGAAGGCGCTGGGGCCCGAAGATGCGCCGGTGGTGGCGAAGCTGGAACCGGTCGCGGCCCCGCCACCGGTGCAGGTGGTCGCGCCGCGCGAGGCGACGTCGTCCGCCCCGGTGGGTCCGCTGATCGTCGCGGGGCTCGCGGTCGCTGCAGCGGTGGCGTCTGTCTCATTGGGAGTCTCGGCGAACGGCAAGGCCTCGGAGCTCGAGCGCGCGAAGACGACGTACCTCGGCATGCCGTCGTCGAACCTTTCCCGCGCACAGGCAGAGCAGCTCGCCGCGTCGGCGAACGGTCAATACGCCGGGTCCGCCGTCGGTGCAGGAGCCGCGGTGGCGCTGGGCGCCGGAGCGCTCGTCTGGTGGTTCAATGCGAAGTAGCTCCGAGAGGCGCCCAGTTCACCCCGAGCGCTGTCGAGGGCTGAGCATCCCCGGTGCTCGGAATCTGGCGGCGATCGCGTGTGCGACGATCGTGCTCGCGGCCTGCGTCGCGCCGGATGATCGGATCTACGCGTGCGAGAACACGCGGTGTCCGCCGGGGCTGGCGTGCGTCGACGGCTACTGCGTGACGCCGGATGCAGGCGGATCTACGGGAGGCGGAACAGGCGGCGGCGGGTCAGGCGGGTCAGGCGGAGGCGGCTCAAACGTCGGCGGCGGTTCCGGGTCAGGCGGTGGCTCTGGTGCGGGAGGTGACGCAGGCGCCCCACCCTCGAACGACTTCTGCGCCAACGCGATCGCACTGACGTTGATCGACGGCGGAGCCAGAGTGACGGGCGACCTGACGAGCGCAAAGAGCGACTCCTCGCAGTGCAGCTCGACAGGCCCGGACGTCTATTACAGCTTCTTCGGGCGAAGCCCGATCACCGCGCAGGTGACGCGCCTCGACGGCGGCACCTGGACCCCGCACCTGATGCTGAAAGCCTCGTGCGCCGCCGCGTACCTCGTCTGCGCGAACACCCCGCCGTCGCCCACGGTCACGTACAGCACCGCAATTCCGGGTCAGTACTTCGTGCAGGTGGACTCTGCGCTGCCAGGTGCCGGCGCGTTCCAGCTCGAGGTCACCGCCGCACCCATCACTGACGGAGACCTCTGCGTGAACGCGATTCCGGTCACGCTCGGCGACTTCGAGGCGACGACGGTCGACGCCGAGTCCGACACCTCACTCACCTGCTCCCCGTGGATCGCCGGCAACAGCGATGTCTTCTTCACCCTCGACCTTCCCGACGCCGGCGCCGCCGACGCCGGAATCCTCACCGCGCAAATCATCTCGGACGCGGGCCGCCAGATGGTCATCAACATCCGCACTGGCTCAACCTGCCCCGGCGCCGCCGCCGGAAACCCCGCCTGCGGCAGCCACTCCGCCAGCCCGATTCCCACCGCGCGCGTCCCCGCCCTGCCCGGCCCCTACGTCATCGTCGTCGGCGACCGCGCCCAGAAAGGCCCGTTCTCGCTGCACCTCACCGTCCAGTAAGCCGCTTTACGTTTCGCGCATTGGAAGCCCGTCGTGGGCTCCGTTCTCCCGATGAACCCTGCACTGGGAGAGCACCATGTCCATCCGCGTCTCGCCGCCGGTCGTCCGCGTTTCCGCTCCACTGCTCTCGTCGCCCCCGCCGCCCGCGCTTCCCACCGCTTCCACCGACACGTTCCAGGCCGCGCAAGCCGCCACGGCGAGCGCGGTGCTGAAGCCCGGCGACAAGAGCGCCGCGGTGAAGGGCTGGCAGGCGCAGCTCGTGACGCTCGGCTACCTGCTGCAGCGCGACGTCATTGGCGGCACCGGCGCCTTCGGCCCGAAGACGGAAGCCGCGACGCGCCAGTTTCAGCGCGACCACGGCCTGCCCGTCACCGGCAAGTTCGACGCAGCGACGAAGACCAAAGCCACCCAGGCGCTCAGCCAGGTGGCGTCGCTGGAAGGCACGACGCTGCAGCGTGGGCAGACGAACGAAGCGGTGCGCGTGTGGCAGACGAAGCTCGTGCGCGCGGGCTTCCTCACCCAGGCGCAGATGAACACCGGCCCCGGCATCTTCGGCCCGCAGACGGAAGCGGCGACCACTGCGTTCCAGCGCACGAACGGCCTCGTCGTCTCGGGCAAGGTCGGCGTCGCGACGCAGGCAAAGATGACGAAGGTGATCGAGGCAGAGCCGTCGGCCTCGGGGCCCGTCACCGTGCGCAACATCAGCCAGCTCTACAGCAACGGCGCGGAAGACGACTGGAACCGCAACAGCAACTGCGGCCCCGCGACGGCCGCGATGATTGCCGACGCGTTCGGCTACCACCCCGCAGGCTGGAGCGACGGCAAGCTCGTCAACTACCTCGGCGGCCAGGGCGGCGTCGCGGCGGCGGGCGCGGGGTGGCCCCAGGTTCAGACGATGGCGGGGGCGGCGGGCTTGAACTCCAGCGCCCCGCGCTACGGCGCCGACCTCGGCTGGGTCCGTGCGCAGCTGGGCGCTGGGAAGTTGATCGCCGCCAACGGGAACCGTGGCGTCACGCTCGACAACTCGACGTCCAACGACGGCGTCACGGGCGGTCACTGGATCGTGATCAAAGGTGTCGACGCGCAAGGAAACTTCCTGGTCGAAGACCCGTCTACCGACTGCAAGAAGCTCAGCCCGTCAGAGCTGGCGCGCTACTTCAACGACCGCGATGGCGGCGGCGTCGCGCTGGCGATCGGCAAGTGACGACTCAGGCCGCGCGGAGCGTAATCTCGGTAATCTCGCTCGACGGCCCGATGCGAAACGGAGGGCCCCAGTAGCCCGTGCCGCGGCTGGTGTAGACCGGCACGCCCCAGAGCAGCTTGAAGCCGGCGATCACCGGCTGCTGCAGGCGCACGAAGAACATGAAGGGGAACATCTGCCCGCCGTGCGTGTGACCCGAAAGCTGCAGCGACACCTGCTCATCCTTCGCGAGCCGGGCGAAGCGGGGCTGGTGCGCGAGAAGAATGCGGGGCACTCCGGCGGGGGCTTTGGCGAAAGCGGCGACAGCGTCGGGGCGGTGGTAGTCAGAGAAGCGGCCGCCTTCGAGGTCCGTCACTCCGCCGACGACCAGCTGCGCACCGTCCTTCTCGATGACGCGGTGCGCGTTGTGAAGCACCGTCATTCCCAGCCGTGCCGCCTCGGCCTCCCACGCAGAGCCACCGTGGTAGTACTCGTGATTTCCCGTCACGTAGAAAGTGCCGTGGGTGGACGACAGCTGCGCGAACGGCGCCACCTCGTCTCGCAGCGCAACCACCGACCCATCAATCGCATCGCCGGTGATCGCCACCATGTCGGCGTTCAGCGCGTTCACCTGATCCACCACGCGCTGCGCGAAGGCCCTGCCCAGCGTGTCGCCGATGTGAATGTCGGTGAGCTGCACGATGCGGAACCCGTCGAGCCCCTTGCCGAGGCCCTTCACCGGCACCGAAATCTTCACCAGCTGCGGCGTCCCACGCGCGACGTAGAACCCGAACACCAGCGCCGGCACCGTGACGCCGAGCACCACCCACGCCTGCAGCTGCCCGTGGCTTCCGCCCATCGCCCAGAAAATCAAGTCGGACAGCGCCGTCGCTGAGAGCAGCACACCGAACGCGCCCATCCAGATGAAGCCGAACCACTGAATGGCGATCGCGACTCTTCCCCGCAGCAGCCGCGAGAGCAGCAGCCCACCGGGAATCGTCGCGAACGCCGTCCACAGCGCAGCCCAGCCAACGGTGTTCCACAGCTCGGGGAGCTGCGCGCCGCGGATCAACCGCACGCCCAGGTAGTAGTGCAGCGCGAGCACCACGCCGACCATCACGAGCACGAAGGACAACCCGCGGATGAAGAGCAGCACCGGGATCTGCCCCACTCCGACAGGCGGGTCCGGCGGACGTTGCGTCTCGGCTGTCGGGGCGGTCATTGAAGGCTTGAGACCTTAACGACCGCCGGGGTGTCGCGCACGGCTTGACGCCCGAGGGCAGGGGCTGCTTTCACCCTTCTTCATGAAAGCCCTGCTCGCGTCCTTGAGCCTCCTCGCCCTCGCAGCCTGCAGTGCGCCCGCGACCTGCCCCGAGCCCTTCTACGACGGCAAAGGCAGCGACGAGGCCTGGCGCTCGATGCAGGACGGCGAAGCGCGTGCGACCAAAGACGACACCAAGGCGGTCACCCTCTTCGCACCCACCGCAGGTCAGCTGTTCCCCAGCGCGTCGCCCTTCAAGCTCACCTGGACCACACCGCTCACCGCTTCTCTGCAGCGTCCCACCCGCGCGCGCCCCTCGAGGCTCAGCCAGCTCAAAGACTTCCTCTACGGCTCCGCCTGGGCGCACCTGCCTCCGGTCACCGGCCCGCTTCATCTGCTGCGGATAAGCGACGGCACCAACGCTTGCCCCATCGAAGTCGCCACCACCCGCCTCGAGTGGACGCCCAACGAAGCTGCGTGGGCGAAGCTGAAAGAGAAGGCCGGCAAGACGCTGACGCTCGACGTCTACTCGGCGTACCTGCTCGAGAACCGCATCTCTGAAGGGCCCTTTCACCTGACGAAGCCTTTGACCTTCACCGTGACCCCTTGAAGCGCTTCGTCTTTGCGACGCTGCTCGTCGCCAGCGCGTGCCGGCCCTCGTCGGATCCAGGGGGGCCTGTGCCCGCGCTCGTCTTCTCGTCGAGCCCCGCGTGGCCAGAGAAGGCGGTGGTGCCTGCTCCCGTCGAGGGCCGCTTCATCGTCACCAACAACCTCGACGACACCGTCTCTTTCTTCGACGCCTCGAAGGTTGGCGAAGGCACGCTGCCCGAGCTCTCGCGCATCCCCGTCGGCGTGAACCCCGTCGAAGTCGAAGGCCCGCACCACGCCGCCGTGGATCCAATGGGTGAGTTCTTCTACGTCGGCCTCGCGAACAACACGCCTGGCATCGGCAGTGGTCCGCACGGCACGCACGGCAGCGCCGACGTCGACGGCTCGGTGCTGAAGTACCGCGCGCGCGACAACCGCCTCGTCGGCAGCGCCCGCGTCGACCGAAACCCCGGCGACCTCGTGATGAACGCCGCCGGCACCCTGCTCGCCGTCTCGCACTTCGACCTGCTGCGCGTCACCGAGGCCCAGCGCGGTGAAGCACCTGACCCCGATGCGCGAGTGCTGCTGCTCGACCCCGCGACGATGGCGGTCAAGTCGCGCATCCGCGTGTGTCCCGCTCCGCACGGCATCCTGTTTTCGAAGGACGGCAAGCGCCTCTACGCCGCTTGCTACAGCGACGAGATTGCCATCGTCGCGCTCGACAACCCCGCGCTGCCCGTCACCCGCGTGAAGGTCGCCTCGAACGCCGGTGACGCGTTTCGCGCCATCTACCAACCGTACGCGCTCGCCGAGTCGCCGCTGACCGGAGACGTCTTCATCAGCTGCCCCGCGAGTGGGGAAGTCCGCGTGCTCAACGCGGCTACGCTGACCATCGACGCCGCCCGCACCCGCCTCGTCGGCGGCAGCCCGCTGCTCTCGGCCTTCAGCGCTGACGGCAACACGCTGTGGGTGCCGCACCAGGGCGATGACCGCATCTCGGACCTCGACCCGGCCACCGGCGCGCAACGCCGCCAGCTGACGCCGCCGCGCGGGAGCTGCACCAACCTGCACTCGGTGCTGCCGACGGCCGACGGAAGATTTCTGATCGTGGTCTGCGAAGGTTTTCACGTCGAGCCCGGCGCCATCGTCGTCCTCGACACCGCCACCGGAGCGACCCTCAGCACCACCCCCGTCGGCGTCTTCCCCGACTACGTCGGCTTCCTGAGGACGCCATGAGGGCTCTTGTTCTCGTGACGTTCGTCCTCGCCGGCTGCAGCTCGCCCAGCGCTGTCGCGTACGGAGAGCAGCTCTTCAACGACCCGGCGTTCGCGGGAAGCCAGTTCAACGTCTGGTCGTGCGCCACCTGCCACGCGACACGCGCCGGCGACACGCGGATTCTTCCTGGCGCGACCCTCGTCAACAGCGTCAACCGCGCGTCATTCTATGGTGGCAAAGAGGCGCGGCTCATCGACGCGGCGAGCTTCTGCTACGTCTACTTCATGCGCGGCCCTCGCCCGCTCGAGCCCGACGAGGCGCACAGCAAGGCGCTGTACGAGTACCTCGCGTCGCTGGGCACCGCGCAATCGTCGACGTTGCCGATGACGCTGGTGCTGGCGACGGAAGAAGTCGCGCGCGGAGACAAGGCGCGCGGGGCAGAGGTCTACCAAAAGGCCTGCCACAGCTGCCACGGCGACACGAAGACGGGCGTTGGGCAGAACAGCGTGCTGGCGAGCAAGCTGCCGAACGTGGCCGACGAATACCCCGCTTTATTTCCGGGCATCGCGCCGTCACTCGTCTTCATCGAGAAGATTCGCCACGGCCAGTTCTTCAAGGTGGGGGGCAACATGCCGTTCTTCAGCAAGGAATCGCTGAGCGACGAAGACGTCGGCGCGCTGCTCACCTACCTCGGGCAGTAGTAGAAGGCTCCAAGGTGACCTCGCTCTACCGGAAGTGTGCTGGGCTCTTCATGGTCGGCTTTCCCGGGCCCGCGCCCGACGCCGAGGTGAAGGCGCTGATCGACGACGGCATCTTCGGAGTCATCCTCTTCAAGAGGAACATCGAAACGCCCGCGCAGACTGCGGGGTTGATTCGAACGCTGAAGGCGCAGGCGGGCCGGCCCTTCGTGCTCGCGGTGGACCAGGAAGGTGGGCGGGTGGGGCGGCTGCGGGGCGCTCCGTTCACGACGCTGCCGGCGATGCGCGACATCGGGAAGAGCCGCGACGTGACGCTCGCCGCGCGGGTCGGGCAGCTGCTGGCGTTCGAGGTGCGGGCGCTGGGGTTCGACTGGGACTTTGCTCCGGTGCTCGACGTCGACACCAACCCGAAGAATCCCGTCATCGGCGATCGCGCGCTTCACCACGAGGCGAAGGAGGTCGCACGGCTCGGCGTCGCGTTGGCGCAGGGCCTGGAATCGGGGGGCGTCGCTTCCTGCGGCAAGCACTTCCCCGGGCACGGCGACACGGCGCAGGACTCGCATCTTGCGCTGCCGCGGCTGCCGCACGACCTGCAGCGACTGCGCGAGGTCGAGTTGGTGCCTTTCGCTGCGTTTGCGAAGGCGCGGCTGTCGTCGCTGATGACCGCGCACGTCATCTTCGAGGCGCTCGAGTCGGCGGTGCCGGCCACGATGAGCCGCGCGGTGCTCGAGGGGTTGCTGCGCAAAGAGCTCGGCTTCGAGGGCGTGCTCGTCAGCGACGACCTCGAGATGAAGGCGATCGCCTCGCACTACTCGGTGGAACAGGCGGTCGTCGACGGTGTGAACGCGACCGTCGACCTCTTCCTCGTCTGCCACGACTCCAAAGTGCAGCGCGCGGCGATCGCGGCGCTGGTGCGCGCGGTGGAAGAAGGTCGGGTCGCCGAGGCGCGCATCGACGAAGCGCTGGGCCGGCTGGCGGCGCTGTCGCGGCGCTTCGCGCGCGGGCCTGAAGATTTGCTGGGCACCCTGGGAAGCGCAGAGCACCGGCGCCTCGCCGCGGGCCTCGAGGCGGGCACCTTCGTGGGAGGAGATCCCACCGAGCGCTGAGCCCGATGCGCCTGCGCAGACGTCGGGACCCGCAGTATCTTCCGCCGCATGGCTCCCCTCGCCCCCGCGTACGTCGGTCTGACGCCGATCATCCTCGAGACCGCCGAGGCACTTCGGCCGCTGAAGGCCGAGCTCACCGCGCTGGTCGAGGTGCTGCGGCAGGGCCTCTTCCTCGACCTCGGCGTGCGTTACCCCGAGGTGGTGCTGCACGAGAACGCCGAGCTCAACGACGGCGGCTACCGCATCTTCCTCGACGAAGTGCCGGTGGCGACCTCGGTGGTGAAGCTTGGGATGAAGCTCGTCGACGAGGCGCCCGAGAAGCTGCGTGCGAAGGAGCTCGAGTGCGTCAAGGCAGTGAACCCGTGCAACCAGCACCCCGCGGCGTGGGTCGAGGACGCAGCGGCCGAGGCGCTGGGCTTCAAGCTGTTGAGCCCTGCCGAGGTGGTGATCGAACACCTGGGCGTCGTGCTGCATCGCAACGCGCGCCGGTTCGTAAGAGTGCAGGGGGTGCAGGACATGCTCGACTCGCTCGCGCTGCACGAGCCGGCGATCGTCCGCACGATGGTGCCGAACGTGGTGACGCTGCTACAGCTGACCGAGATCCTGGGCCGGCTGGTGGAGGAGGAGATCTCGATTCGTGCGCTGCCGGTTATTTTGCAGACCCTCGGCGAAGCTGCGCCGTCAGGCCACGGCACGCTGCGGATGACGGAAGAGGTGCGCGCCGCGATGAAGGCGTACGTTGGGCATCGCTTCGCTTTCAAGGGCCACACGCTGGTCGCGTTTCTGCTCGACCCGTCAATCGAAGAGTTGATTCGAGCCTCGATCGTGAACAACCCGGACGGCACGGTGCACCTGTCGCTCGATCCGGAAGCGGCGCACGGCATCGTTCAGGCAGTGCGCGCCGAGGTCGGGCTGCGGCCGGTTCGCGCGCCGCGGCCGGTGTTTCTCACGTCGGCAGACATCCGGCGCTTCGTGAGGAAGCTGCTGGAGCACGAGTTTGATCCGCCGTTCGCGGTGCTCAGCTACGCCGAGCTTCCAGCCGACCTGAACCTCGAGCCTGTCGCGCGGGTCTCGATTCCTTGAACACGCCCGACCCGCTGCTGCTGGGACTCGCGCGCGCGCCGGTCGTGGCGAATCACCCCCGCAAGCCAGCCGTCGCGCTGCTGCTCGCGTTCCTCTGCCCGGGCCTGGGCCACCTCTATTGCGGCGCTGTTCCTGCCGCGCTCGCCTGGGCCGTCGTCCCTCACGTCGTGCTGATGGCGGTCTTCTATTCGGGCGTGGTGCACCCGCAGTGGCTGCACGTTCACGCGCTGACGGCGATGGGTACGTGGCTCGCGATGCGCGCGGTGCAGATGGTGTTGGCGTGGCGGCTCGCGGCGCGGCTGCCGCAGTACGTGCTGCGAAGCTTCAACACCCCGGCGCTGTACGTGGCCTTCTTCCTCGGCACGTCGATCGCCGGAAGCTTGATGAGCCTGCCGGCGCGCGAAGCATGGGTCGAGACCCACAAGGTGCAGGCACCCGGGATGTCGCCGGTCGTGGAAGTGAACGAGAGCGTCTTCGTGGTGAAGGTGGGCGCCGGTGCCGAACCGTCGCGCGGCGCCGTCATCGTTTACGAAGCGCTCGAGAAGCTGCACGTGGGGCGCGTGGTCGCCGTTGCGGGTGAGAAGGTCGAGCTGAACGAAGGGGCGCTGGCGGTGAACGGAAGCGTGGTCGCGACGAGCCCTCGGATCCTGGACCTCGCGCCGGTCACGATTCCGTTCGGCAGCGTGTTCGTGCTGGGCGATGACCCCGACCACGCCGTCGACAGCCGCGAGCTCGGACCCGTGCCCGCCTCGAAAATCGTCGGGCGCGCGGCGGTCGTGTTTCTCTCGCTCGACCCCAGCCGCATCGGCAACAAGCTCTGAGCCGACGACCCGCTGGGTCCGGCCCGGCCAGCACGCTCAGAAAGCCCTTCGAACGAATTCGATCGAATCTGCCGCGATGCGTCAGAAGGCGGCCGGACGAATCGGATCGAACCTGCCGCAGTGCGTCAGAGCCGTTCGAACGAATTCGATCGAATCCGCCGCGATGCGTCACGTGCGGTTCGTGCCGCACTCGATCGATCTGCCGCAGTGCGTCGGACGATCTTCGATCTACTTCGATCGAACCGCTAGAACTCAGGAACGGCGGCGGCTTGGTCGGTTCAAGGCCCGCGGTTCTGACGCATGGCGTCAGTAAACTTCGAGCAGCTGAACTCGACACTCGTACTTCGGGTGACGCGGGTCGATGTACTCGACCTTGCCGGTGACCTCGTCGAAGTTGCCGGTGAGGAGCCCGGGGATGATCATCAGTCCGGCGTACCAACCGTCTTCGAGCAGCTTCGCGTCGCCGATGTCCCGCTTGTAGGTGATGCGCCCCTTGAAGGCCCAGACGCTGTGCATCCCGTCGGCGTGAATGCCGACCCCGGCGTCGGGCGGAGACACGAGCCCATCGATTGCCGTTGGCGCCTGCTGCATTACCCACGCGTCGAACCGCACGCTGCTCGACGGCTGAATCAGCGACAGGTCGACCAGCGACCCATCAGCCCCCTGGCGCATCTCGATGACGGTGCTCTTCGCCCATCTTCCCGTCGCCGAAGTCCCGGAACCCGGACAGGGCAAAGCCATCGCAGCCGCCGGCTCATCGCAGCGACGGCGCCCGGGGCTTGATGACGCGAAGGAACTTCACCTTCACTTCGGGGGGCTCCCAGGTGAACTGCCACACCGACGACCAGCCGAGCGCGCTCGGAGCCCCACCGACCTCCGAGGTGTCGCCCTGCTCCCGCACCACCTTCCGCGACAGGTGCAGCACGAACTCGTCGAACTCGGTGTCACCGGACTTCTCGATGACGGTCGCCTCGGCCAGCGCGCCATCGCCGTCTTGCCGCAGCATCAGCACGGTCTTGAGGCGCACCCGGGAGACCGTGTCCTTCAACACCTTGGTGAACGCCATCGACTGCAGCCCCGCCTCGGCGAGCCGCTGCGTGTTGATGTCGCCACCCGACGGCCCGCCGCGAGAAATCATTCGCCCCATGCCCGACTCGGTGAACTCGCGCGCCTGTTCATCGTTCGCCATCGGGTTGCCTGTCTTTGCGAACCGTTCGGCCGGCTGGGTGTACGTCTCGAGCACTTCTTCCCGCAGCATCTGCCCGGTGCTGCGCCTGGTCAGCTTCACTTCCTTGCCCACGAAGCCCTGCCTGAGGTCCGCCTGCAGCTTGGTGAAGTACGGCTCGACCAGCCCGCCTTCTCGTGCGGCCTTGCCGATCATGTCGCCGATTTGATCGTTGATTCGCTTCGCGGCGCGCTCGGCCTGATACTCGCGCACCGCCACCGCGTCCGGCTCTTCACCCGGCCCGTTGCGAATCGTGTAGCCCTGCGCCTCGCTGTCGTCCACGTCGCGCCCCAGCCCTGGCATCACCGTGCCGACCCGCGGAACCAGGAACGCCGACGTCTGCCGTGGCGAGTCGGCCTGTTCTCCCACTGGAGCAGACGGCGCTGACGCAACCGGCTCAGGCGCAGACGGGGCCGCAGCCTCGACCGCCTTCTTCGAGGACGAAGATGCCGCCGTCTTCGCCTTCTGCGGCTCGGGCTTGAGCGGTTCGGGCTCCGGCAAAGGAGGCACAGGAACAGGTGCCGGCGGCTCGACCATCACCCACTCCACCTCGATCGCCTCCGACTTCGCGGGCAGGGGTAGCGGCGGCGGCCGCAGCACCACCCAGGTCACCAGCACGGCGTGCAGCACCAGCGACGCGAGGAGCGCCCAGTGCAGCCGTCGTGGCTGGCGTGAAACCATCCCTACGTCCTTACCACTCGTTGCGCGTCACCACGGGCAGCTGCAGGGCCCTTTCCCGGTCTAAGTCCAGGTTACCGACGTGCAACGACAGCGGTGATTGCACCCACTTGTAGATGCTCTGCAAAAACAGCCGGACGAACTTCTCGACCCACGCGTCCAGCCGGTCACCCGCAATCTCGGGGAACATCGCGCCAAGTGCAAACCGCACCTCGGCGGGGCTGAGCTTCTCGCCCGCGAAGAGGTGAAAACAGGCGTCCAGCACCACGAAAGGCATCAGCTCTTCCTCGCCCACCTGGTTCGGGGCGAGCTCCGGCCCTGCCGGCCGCGACATCACCTTCGCGATGCCCTCGTACCTGGTCTGCTCGTAGAGGTAGTCCAGCAGGTACATCACCACCGTCTTCGGCACGTTCGAGATGACGGCGAGCGCGCCCATCAGGTCGCCGCCCACCGTCGTGTAGCCGACGGCCTTTTCCGACATGTTTCCCGTCTGGAGAAACAGCCCGCCCGAGGTGTTCGCCCAGTTCCACATGCGCTGCGCCCGCAGCCGCGCCTGCACGTTTTGCCGGGTGACGGGGGTGAGCTCCTTGCCCGGGCCGAGCATCTGCTTCGCCGCCTCCATCTCGCGCTCGAAGGCGTCGTCGATGCTGACGACCGAGAACGCCACGCCCAGGTCCTTCGCGATCGTCGCCGCGGCGTCGGCAGTGCCAGCCGAAGAGAAGCGGGTCGGCATGTAGAAGGTCTCGATCAACGAGCCCGGATTCTCGGGCCGCGCGCGCCTGGCATACCGGTGCGCAATCAACAGCGTCAGCAGCGAGTCGCGCCCGCCCGACAGCGCGATGCCGATGCGCGAGAAGGCCTTCGTCTTCTCGAAGTAGTCGCCGATGCCCATCGACAGCGCGTCGAGCAAATCCTCACAGAGCATCTGCCGGGGGGAACGCCGCGTGTCCGGCCCAGGCAGGAAGAAGCTCTGCGCGGCGGGCACCGGGTAGGTGAGCATCTTCCGGTCGGTCGTGAAGTCGGCCACCTTCAGCGTCGGCACCTCGCGCTGCGTCGCCGCCCACTGGCCGTGGTCCGACCGCCAGGTGCTGTTCTCGGTGCGGAGCCGCGACGTGCGGTCGAGGTCGACGACCGCCACCGTCCACCCTTCCTTGAACCGCGGCGCCTCACAGACCCACTTGCCGTTCTGGTTGATGAAGCCGCCGCCGTCGAAGATGAGGCCGTCGTTCGCTCCCACCGCATTCGCGTAGGCGATGGTGCATTGGTGGTCGCCGGCGCGGGTGGCGACGAGCTCGCGGCGGGTGCCTTCGACGCCGATGCGAAACGGCGACGCCGAGACGTTGATCATCAGCTCGGCGCCGGAGTACGCGCGGCGGCGCATCGGCCCATCGGCGCTCCACAGGTCCTCGCAGACCTCGGCACCGAGCACGCCGAAGTCGAACTGGAACAGGTAGTCGCCCAGCGGCACGCCCGAGCTGTGCAGGGCCGCCATCCCGGGTGAGCCCTGGGTGAAGGTCCGGCCCTCGTAGAAGATGTTGTAGGTCGGCAGCTTTTCCTTGGGCACCAGCCCACGAATCTTGCCGCCCGCGACGACCGCGGCGCAGTTGTAGCGAAGGCCCTGATGCACGACGGCCACGCCCAGCACGAACACGGTCGAAAGCCCCTTCGTGACTTCGGCAAACCGGGTCAGCTCGACCCACTGGCGATCGACGAAGGCCTGCCACTGAATCAAATCTTCGGGGGGGTAGCCGCCAATCACCTGCTCGGGAAAGACGGCGACGGTGACGTGCTCGGCGGCGATCTGCTTCGCCTGCGCGAGGACGCGATCGACGTTCGAACGGAAGGCACCGACGGTGGTGTTGACGTTGGCCAGCGCGATTTTTACCAGTCGCATTTTCAGTTCACGAACCCGTCGGGGCGGCTGGGCTTCAGGCGGGTCATCACCCCTGAGACTTCTTCCAGTAACCGCTGCATCCGCCGCTTCACGTCGAGCTCGCACAGCAGCGCGTACCGGCGGGGAATGTCGCTGACGAGGGTGCTGGCGAGGACGTCGACGAAGGCGCCGCCGCGCAGCCGCGCAGTCACCTTGGTGAGGCGGGCCGCCACTTCCGGAGGTAGCCGCGAGGTGAGCTCGACCACCGCCTGGCGCAGCGCAGACTCTTCGGAGCCGTCGAACTCGGGGTCGGGCAGCAGCTCGGCTTCGACTTCGCGGTACAGGCGGCCCTGCGCCTCGGGCCACTCTTGAAGCAGCCGCGCGCGGGACACGCCAGTGAGGACGACGTTGAACTTCCCGTCTTCCAGCTGCTGGTGCACGGACATCGCGCCGACGCACATCAGGGGCAGCAGCTCGGGGCTGCCGCCGTACTGCGCTTCCCACCCCAGCGCGAGCTGGGCCATCGCGAAGACGCCATCGCCCTTCGCCGCGTCCTCGACCATGGCGCGGTAGCGGGGCTCGAAGATGTGCAGCGGAACCGCGGCCCCGGGAAAGAGCACCACCGACGGCAGAGGGAAGACCTTCAGCCTCGGCGCGGCGGCGTACGCTTGACCGAGTGGATTCAGACCGCGGCCTCGGCGGGCTTGCTGCGGTTCTTCCACCACCCGACGATGCCGGGAAGAATGGAGAGGACGACGATGACGATGATGATCTTCTCGATGTGCTTGCCCGCATCGGGCCACTGCGCGCCGAGGAAGTAGCCGAGCAGCGTCATCGAGAGCACCCATGAGGCGCCGCCGACGACGTTGAAGAGGGCGAAGCGGCGGTAGGGCATCAGGGCCGCTCCGGCGACGACGGGGACGAAGGTCCGAACCAGCGGCATGAAGCGGGCAATGATGATCGCCTTGCCACCATGCTTCTCGTAGAACGCCTTCGCCGCCTGGATGTGCTTGGGCTTGAAGAAGCGCGACTCGGGCCGGGTGAAGAGCATCGGGCCCATGCGCTTGCCGATGATGTAGCTGGTCGCGTCGCCGAGGATGGCGCACGGAATCAAGATGAGGTTCAGCAGCACAATCGACAGGCCCTTGTCGGTGCCCGCGTAGAGGCCGGCGGTGACCAGCAGCGAGTCGCCCGGAAGGAAGAACACGAGGGCGCCGGTCTCTAGAAAGATGACGAGGGCGAGGCCGGGGTAGCCCCAGGCGATGATGGCGCCGGGGTTGCGAATCAGGTCAATCAGGTCGTGAAAGATTTGCGGCATGGCCAGTTCAGCTAGCACTTGTGCGCACAAACAAAAACCCCGGCGCTCAGGAAGAGGGCCAGGGTCCTTGAATGAAAATCATCAGGTTTTTCTTATTCGGCGCTGGCCGTCTCGCCGGCGGGCTTGTTGCTGCCGAGCTGCATGGTGGCGAAGTTGATGTTGTTGTAGCCAGCCGAGGCGCAGCTGAACATGACGCGCTTGATGATCTTGAACTGCACTTCCTTGTGGGCCTGGATGTTGATGTCGCCCTTGAAGCCGCCTTCGCTGTCCTTCGCGTAGGAGTGCAGGTCTTCGAACTGCTTCTTCATGTCGCGCAGCTTCTCTTCGAGCGCGGGAATGTTGAGGTACTCCTCGCGGGTCATGTCGTCGACGCGGCCGATGACCGTGCCGGACACCGAGACCTGATCCATCGAGACCATCACCACCGGAACCAGCTGAACGTCCTGCACGTTCGCCGCTTCAGGAAGGACGATGTCCTTGCTCATCATCAGAATGTCGCCCGTCGCCGAGAAGTTCGCGATCAGGAAGAGCACGATCACGACGAACATGTCGACCAGCGGCGTGATGTTGAGGTCTGCGTTCTGCGTAATCTTGTGCGCGTGACCGTGGCCGAACACCTTGCTGTGCTCGAGCCGCTTGCCAACGCGCTTGCCTGGAATCTTGATCATTGGTTGGTCGCCTTCAGCCCATCGCCGGGGAAACTTGAATCGACGGGAGCCCGGCTCCGATGAGGTCGTCGATGATTTTCACGAGGTCGTCGTACTTCACCGCGTCTTCCGTCTGCAGCGTGATCGACTGCTGATCCGGCAGGTTGGTGCGTACTTCCTTGATCTTGTCCTTCAGCTTCTGCAGGTCGAGCCGACCCTTGGAGTCGCGCACGTAGGGCATCGGGTCGTACACCGAGCCGCCGACGGTGAGCTTGAGCTCCTTGTCGGTGATGAGCAGCGTCACCGGCACGGTCTTGGTGTCTTCCTTCTGCTCGTCGGTAGACGGGCCGCCGGACTGCGACACCTGCAGACGCCCAATCTGCGTCCACACGGCCGTCATGATGAGGAAGCTGATCATAACCGCCATCAAATCGATGAACGGAACGAGGTTGATGGCAGCGTCGAGGGCTTTCTTACCGCCCTTGCTCGACGTGCCGAGGTCCATACCGCCGGCCATGCGCTACTCCTTGAAGCTCTAGAAAGGTTGGTCGTACCGACAACATCCCCTCGCCCCCGGTTCCATGACCGGGGGACGAAGGTAGGTGAGCCGCTTACTCTTCCTGCTGAACCGGGACGGACACGTTCTTGAACTTGTCCTTGTTGCTGATGATGAGGTTCAGCACCGCGACCGAGGTCTCGTTGATGTCGTTGATCAGCGACTGGGTGCGGCCGTTGAGCACCGAGAAGAACACCAGGGCCGGGATTGCAGTGAGCAGACCGAACAGGGTGCAGTTCATCGCTTCAGAAATACCTGCAGCGAGAATGGTCGCCTTGTCGGCCGGGTTGACGTTCGCCACTGCTTCGAAACAGCCGATGAGGCCGTTCACGGTGCCGAGGAGGCCGGCGAGCATTGCGGCGTTGCCGAGCATCGCGAGGTAGCCGGTGCGGGCTTCGAGCTTCGGGGTTTCACGCAGCGAGGCTTCGTCGAGCGCCGCCTGCACTTCTTCTTCGCCCTTCGGGACGTTCATCAGGCCCGACTTGATGACGTTGGTGAGCGGGGTCGGCTTCTGACCGGCGACGTAGTTGATCGCCTTGTCGAGATCGCCCGCGTAGATGTGCTTCTTGAGGCCGCGGAGGAAGCCGTCCTTGTTGATGGAGGCCGAGAAGTAGAGAACGATCGCGCGCTCGATCACGATCGCCGCGGCGATGATTCCGCAAAGGGCGATCGGGTACATCCCGAATCCACCCTTCGTCCAGCGGCTGGCGATCAAATCGAAAACACCACCTTCACCACCACCGTGTGCGGCTTCGGCGGCCAGCAGGCTGAGATTCGCAAAATTCATTTCTGTGTTGCCTCCAAGTTACTGGGAGCCGTGATGGCTTCCGTACCTGCCCAGTTCGTTGCGGAGTGGATCAGGATTTAGGACTGTTTCCCCGAAAAGACGGCGGACTCTACCCAGCGGGAAAAATGGGTGTCAATCTCCGCGCCTCACAAATGGCCCGGAAGCGAATCGGTGAGCTGCTGCTGGACAAGGGCGCCATCACCAGACCCCAGCTCGACGCGTGCCTTGCCACGCAGAAGCAGACCCACCAGCGCCTGGGCGTGCTGCTCGTGCAGAAGGGGTACGTCACCGAGGCCGCGCTGTCGTCCGCCCTCTCGGAGGCCCTGGGAATTCCCCTCGTGAAGCTGGACCAGGCGCCCGACTGGAGCGCCGTTCACATGCTCCGCCCCCGCTTCTGCGAGCAGAACGACCTTTTCCCCTATGGGCTCGACCGCAGCGGCGAACGAAAGCAGCTGCTGGTGGCGATGGCGGACCCGCTGAATGCGCCGGCCATTTCCGAGATCGAGTTCACCACCGGGCTCGTCGTCGGGGTGCGGCTCGCGGCGCTGTCGGCGATTCGCGGCGCCATCCTTCGCTACTACCACAAGGGCCAGGGCGAGCCCGGGCGGCCCCCCGCTGCGGTGAAGCCGGGTGTGGTGCGCGTGGTCACCGCGCCTCCGGAAGACGAGCCCGACGACATCATCGTCGGCGAAGAGCTGCCGCCCGAGACGCGAAAGGCCGCGCTGAAGGAAGACATGGCGTTTCTCTTCGGCACGCCCGTCGAGGAACAGGCGGTCGAGAAGCTCGAGAAGAAGTTCTGGGCGCTGATGCGCGTGCTCTCGCGCAAAGGCATCGTCTCGAAGGAAGAGTTCGCGCGCGAGCTCGAAGAGTCCGACGGCTGAGTGCGCCTGGGTGGCGCAGCGCAGCAGTCCAATCCGACGACGTTCTCCACCTTCACTCTTCGGTCGCGGCGCACTGTGCGCCGTCGTGAGTGAGCCGGCCAACGTGCCCTGCCCTATGGTTCCATGAGCAGCGAAATCGAGCGCTGCCAGCGACGGGTCGACGGCTTCGGCCTGCATGAACCCATGCCCTGCACCGTAGGGCTCGAGTGCTGCGGCGGAGGCCGTGCCCGATGGTGCGGTGACTCACCGACATCGCGCGCCGTTGACTTCAAATACCAGATGAGTCGAAGCAAATAATTCGACTTATTCAAATCATTTGGGTTGTTATTTCTGGATGCCGACCACCGCTGACATCTCGAAATAGAAAGGAGCAGCTCAATGGGATTTTTCGATCGTCTCTTCGGCACCACCACCGTCTCAACCCTCGGCCCAAAGGCACCCCAGAACAAGGACCCGGCGCTCGAGCGGTACCGCTACCTGCTGCGCACGGCGCCGCCGGACGCGGTCGAGCAGGCCCACGCCGAGGCCTTTGCGGCCCTGACGCCCGAGCAGCGCGTCGAGGCCACGAATGCGCTCAACCCGCAGCTGGCAGAGCCCGAGCGCATCGCCGCGGCGAACGCCTCGGATCCCCGCGCGCTCGCCCGCGCCGCGACGCGCGCCGAGCTGACGCGCCCGGGTTCGCTCGAGCGGACCTTTGGCGGTGCAGGCGGCAGCATTGGCGGCACGCTGATGAGCACCATCGCCGGCACCTTCATCGGCAGCGCGATCGCCCACCAGTTCCTCGGTGGCTTCAACGAGCCCGCGCCCGCGAGCGAGCCCGTGGCCTCTGCAGACGAGAGCGGCATCGACGATTCTTCCGGGGGCGACGACTTCGGCGGCTTCGACGAATGATGGCCGCGGTGACTCACCGCCACGACTTCCGAGGCTCAGCGTCGAGGTCCGGTTTCGCGGGCTGCAACGGCTGTCCTTCGCGTCGATGCGGCCGTCGCGGTTGTCGTCGAGTTCGGCGAGCGCCTCGAAGCCGTTGCGCGCGCGTCGCCGCCCGGCGTGAACCGCACGGGCTCACCTTCGCTGGCACCCTCGCGGGCCGCCGGTGCCGCTGCTCGCTCCGCCGCCCGTGCCGCCATCCGCCAGCATGTTGCCGCAGAGGCAGGCCCCGAAGGCTTTGACAACCCATGACGCGCGAGGCGGTGGGCTGCCGTCCAGCCGAGCGCTTCGACAGTGCTGTCGTTATTCCGTGCAGATCCGCCAGTGCCTTCAAGGGTCAAACACATGGCGTTTCTCTTCGGCACGCCCGTCGAGGAACAGGCGGTCGAGAAGCTCGAGAAGAAGTTCTGGGCGCTGATGCGCGTGCTCTCTCGCAAGGGCATCGTTTCGAAGGAAGAGCTCGCGCGTGAGCTGGAAGAGTCCGACGGCTGAGTGGTGGGCGCTACGGCGCCCAGACCGCGTTGCCGGTGCCTCCCCACCGGGCGAAGAAGTCTTTCAGCTGGGAGCCGGTGAGCACGACCATGCCCACTTCCGAAATCGGATCGCCGACCACGTAGCCAGCACCGTCGCGGCCGATCACCGCGATCGAGTGGCGCCCATCGAACGTGTACTTCGCGCTCGAGCCCGCCGCGGCGTACGCGAGGTTGAACGCCTGCTGGTACGCGGTCGGAGTGGTCGAGACGACGCCTGGCTCGCCTTCGAGCACCACGACCCGCTTCTTCGCGAGTTGATCTGCGATGCGGGTGAGCATCGCCGCGTCCGACAGCAGCGTGTCCATCGGAGCGACCTTCAGCCCCAGCGCCTGCGCTCCCTGGCGAATCTGGTACCGGTTCGTGCCGACATGATCGGTGCCGATGCCGTACGACTGCCGCGACCGATGGATGCTCTGCTCGATGCTGAGCCCGCCCGGCTCCTTTCCAAAGATGCGCGCGGCCATCGCCAGGCTCGTTGGCGCGCACGTGCCCGAGAAGTATGCGCCGTCTTTGTTCCACGCCGTCCGGTGCAACTGGTTCTTGAAGAACGCGTTGCGGTTCGCCGGTCGCACCGCGAAGTCGAACGGCTTCAAGGCCGGGTCGACCCACGACAGCCGCGACGCCTGGATCCACCCGGTCTTTCCGTCGTACTTCACCTTCCGGTACCCGTTGCTCGGCGCGACCGCGGCGAGCACGACGACCTGACCCTGCGGCAGGTAGCCCAGTGGCTGGCCCGGGCCGTGATCGGAATCCTTCACTCCGCCGTGCGGAGCGACCGACGTCAGCAACGCCCCAGACGCCGACGCCGAGCTGCGAAACGCGCTGTACGCACGCACCACGAACTTCGAGCCGACCACCGGGCCCGTCGGTGGCGAACTGCCTGCGTCGCTCGACTCGCCCGCATCGGCAGGCTGACCCGCGTCGACGGCCACGCCCGCATCCGCTTCCTCTTCTTCAGGCTCGGTCGCGCCGCCGTCGCCCGGCTCTTCGGGGCAGAGGTCTTCGACGCAGAAGGGGCCAGCATCGGCAGGCTCCTCGAGCTTCACCACCTCGCCCGTGCCTTCGTCGCTCGCGTCCGGCGACTCGAACGTCGGGTCATCAGCAGGAACTTCGATCAGCTTCGGACCCGGGCCACATGCGGCCGCGATCACCATCAGCCCAAACACACTTGCTCGTTTCGTCATCATTCGTGGCGCCCCAGGGACGGCATTGATTCGAGAATCGATTTAGTTGATTCACGAATCAACCAAGGGTCTCCGCAGTGACACCGCAGGGTGACAGGACTTTGCGCACCCCCACACGTTTCACCTCGTCGCGTCGTGAACGATTCCTCGCGCTGTGGCATCTGCAGGGTGTGACGGACCCCACGCCCAAACCTGCCGCAGCCCGAGTCGGTACAGTCGTCTGGGCGCTGATCATCGTGGCCCTCGTGGCCTGCTCTGCCACCGGCGTGGTGACCTTGTTCGGCTCGAAGTTCGGCCCGGGGTTTCCCATCAGCGCCGATGCGCTGGCTGGCGACCCCGCGCCAGTGCGCCCGCCCCAACCTGCCGCTCAGAAGAAACGAACGCCCTCGCCGGTTGGCTCACCTCGGTCGTGGTTCTCGCCGCGATCTACTGGCCGCTGGAATGGGCGTGGCCTGCACGGGCAGGGCAACGTTGGCTGCGAGCGTGCGTCGGCACCGACTTCTTCTTCCTCACCGGGCAGTACCTCGTGTGGAACGCGCTGGCCGTCGCGATCCTGGTGGGGCTGCGGGCTCGCGTCGACGCGGCCGGCACCTTCGAGAGCGTTCGCGACGTGCTGCAGCGCCAGCCCTTCGTGCTCCAGGCGCTCGAGGCGCTGCTCCTCGGCGACCTGAGCGTCTACTGGTTTCACCGCGCCTCACATCACTTCGAGCGCGAAGCACCCGGGCGCGGTGGCGAACTTCGCCAACCTCTCTCCATGGTGCGACTTCCTGTTTCGCACGCACCACGATGGCGTCGAAGGCAACGAGACGTTCGAGATGGGAGTTCCCGAGGCGTGGCCGACGTCGTACCCAAGTCAGCTCCTCGCGCCCTTTCTGCCGCGCGTGCTGTGGCCGAAGCTCTTCACGCCGAGAGCGGCCACCTGTGAACCGGAGAGCCCGCCGCGGAAAGCTCTCGGTAGCGAGCAAGCATCGCTGCCAGGGCGCGCTCCCTGGGCAGGTAGGTCTCGTAGTGGGCGGTGAAGTTTCGCTGCCAGATCGCACCGGTGATGCCGCAGCCGATGCGCTCCTGGATGACGGACAGCCATTCGTCCGCTTCGTTCGGCTCCACGCCTGAATCGACGAGCCCCTGGCGGGCCAGGGGCAAGAGCCGCCCCGCGAGGGTGCTGACCCCCAAAGGTCGCGGCGGGCCGCTCTCGTCGGGCCACAGCAGCTCTGCGCCGAGTCCGTGGCGCGCCGCCTCGTAGAAGTTGCGCCGCGCGTGGCCGAAGGTGAGCCGGGTTACCAGCGCGTCGGCGGTGGAAGCAAGCGCCTGGGTCAGACCAATCGCGAGGGCTGCGTTCGCAACCATGTCGTTCACCGTCGGGCCCGCGGGCAACGCGCGGAACTCGATCCGAAGGTGGCCTCCGGCCGCGTCGTCGTAGACTGCGCGGTTCCATCGCCACACGGTGCCGTGGTGAAGCCGAAGCTCGCCCAGGTGGGGCACGCGGCCGGCGCGGAGCACCGCGGCCGGGTCCTCGTCTCCGCACTGCGGCAGCAGCGGATCGTGGAGCGCAACCGACTCGGCGAAGAGCTCGTGCGCCGACTGGCGCACCCACCCGTGACCGAACGACACCCGCGCCGGACGCCAGTCGCCTTCCTCGCTGGCCCATCGATCGTCGACCGATTGCCGAAAGAGCGCGACGCGGGTCTCGTGCCACAGGCGTTTTCCGAGGAAGTAGGGCGAGTTCCCTGACACCGCCAAGACGAACGCAGTCGCGATCTGCGCGGCGTTGTAGGTGCGGGCAAAGGCCTCGGGCGTCACCCTCAGATGCAACTGGAACGAGGTATTCGCACCCTCGAATGTGACGTCGTGGGCGGTCACATCGAGCCGTTCATCGCCCTCGATGTGGACGGCGAAGGGCTCGCCGCGAATCCGCTGGATCCCATGGGACAGGGCGCGATACCGGAGCCCCTCGGTGAGCGCTGAGGATCCAAGATCCTTCTCGGTGAGGGTCGGCAAGATGCCGATCGCGACCGGGTGAGCCCCGTGGGTGGCCGCTGCTCGCTCGATCTCCCCGAGCGCCGTCACGAGCTCGCGGGCCATCGCCGAGAACGGCCGACCCGCCAAAGGAGACGGACGCGCGTTGATTTCCATGTTGAAGCGGTCGACTTCCAGCGTGACGCGATCGTCCACGATTCCGTCGAGGACCCGCTGATTGATGGGCATCGGCCGACCGGCGTCGTCCACGAGGTCGAGCTCCAGCTCGGCGCCGACGGAGGGCTCGCCGACCCCGAAGCCGGGACGTCGAAGCAGGTCCCCCAGGACCTCGATCGATCGCCGAAGCTTGTCGGCGAACGCGACAAAGTCCCGTTCATCGAAGCGTTCCTTCCGGATTTCGATGCCCATGGCTCTCCTTCCACGGTGAACGACAAGCGGCACATTCGTCGGGCCTCCGACGGTACCCACCCAGGTGCACAATTCCAACCGATTGCCGGCGCGCTCCTCTGCGGCAGCGGAGGACGTCGTTGGCCGTGGGGTGGTGTCGCCCTGCTCAACGACCTCGACACGCGCTGCTCCTCGGCTTCACGATGGTGGCAGCTCCGGATCCTCGGCCTCGTAGTAATACTTGAAGCACATCTCGCACAGGCCGTGACTCGTATTTGCCGGACAGCGCCCCACCCATTCGGGCACCCAATCCCATCGGTCTTTTGCTCCTGCATGTCTGACGAGGCGACAGTGTGAACACTGCACAACGAGGCCGCGTTCATCGAGATACTGATTGACGTCGGCGTCATGGGGTGCGCGCGTCAGCGGGTCGTGTGGTGCTTCGACCACCAGCGAATTGACAATGATGAATCCGGCGCGATTGCGCAGCGAGTACACCTGCATGCTGAACTTCCGGAACAGGGTTGGCGCCGAACACTCGTAGACATGAGACGAGGGGTGCATCGAAGCGCCCGCGTCTGCCGTCGTGGTCAGGAACCGTTGGTAGAAAGGTCGCAGCGGTTCCGGAATCGCGTCGAAATACCGCGTGCCCAGGCCCCAGTCGGCCCCCACTTTCGGCTGTCCACCGTTTTGCTCGGCGAACTTCACCCATGCGGGGCTGAAATACGCCAACCGGAAGTCAGGCCAGAGGCCGAAAACAATCGCCCGAGTCTTCTCGAGGTCTTCGAGCTTGAAGTAGGGCTGGAGCAGTTCGCCGAAATTGTCATCCAGACGAGTGTTCATGCTGTCCCTCATGTGCGGTTGATTTGAGCGCCTGGTGAAGTGCGATTCTGGTGCTGGCGTTCGGTGCATTCAGCCCGGGATGATCGCGATCGTCAAAGCGCTGGTGAAGGAAGACAGCTGAAGGCTTCGGTGGCTTCGCGCGAGGTCAGCTCGAGCTTCTGGCCAGCAAACCCATCGAACAGCCGCCGGTGTGCCACCAGCGAAAACTCATCCACGCGCACCTCATAGTCGGCCACCCACCCCAGCAGCATTGGCAGGTTCGCGTCCTGGGCCTCACGGCTCGGGTATTTGTGTGGCTCCCACGGGCGCGCGCGGCAGTTCTGCAAGCAGGCTTCGATGCCCGGGTTGAGGAAGAGCAGCAGATCGCTGCGCTCGGCTGCCGCGCCCAGCAGATCCGCGTAGCACCCTTCAATCACCCACCGCTCGTTCGCAGCGGTGAACTGCTCCAGCGTCGCCACGCTCTGGCTCACGGGCGCGCGCTGGGGCGGCTGCACGGGCAGCCAGGCCAGGGTGTCGAGATCCAGGTGCGCGGCCGCGAGCTCTCGCGCGAGCCGCGCCGCGAGGGTGGACTTGCCAGCGCCCGAGTTGCCAATCAGAACGACGCGCACGTTTCCTAAAGACGTCAGTCGGTCTGCGTGACGACAGGCAAGCGCAAGGTGAAGGTCGTGCCCACGCCCGCCACGCTGTCGACAGAGATGGTGCCGCCGTGGTTCTCGGCGATGCCCTGAACGATGGAAAGGCCGAGGCCCGTGCCCTTGCCGTCGGGCTTGGTGGTGAAGAACGGCTCGAAGATGCGGGCGCGGACTTCGGCGGCGATGCCGCTGCCCGTGTCGGAAACCGAGGCCAGCACGTGGGCGCCTTCCGTCTTCGTCACGATGCTCACCGTGCCGCCGTTGGGCGTCGCGTGGCAGGCGTTGGTGATGAGGTTGACGAACACCTGCACCAGGTTCTGCCGCACCGCGAGGAAGTGGGGCAGCTCGCCAAACTGGCGCGTCAGCTGGACCCCGTGCTTCTGCAGCACGTGCTCGCAGAACCCCACCGCCCTTTCGACCGCAGCGTTCAAGTCGACCTCTTCCGGCTTTTCCTGCGCGGGGCGGGCGTAGCTGACGAGGTCGCGGGTGAAGCGCAGCACGCGATCTGCGTTGGCCGAAATCTTCCGGTACTTCTCCATGTCGCCGGCGTCGGCCGTCGGCTGGCCCAGCGACCGCTTCAGCAGCGCGTCCGCGTAGGTCGACACCGCCGTCATCGGGTTGTTGATTTCGTGCACCACGCTCGCGGCGAGCTGGCCCAACGACGCCAGCTTCTCGGCCTGGATGACGCGCCGTTCGAGTTCGCGCATCCGCGTCAGGTCCTGGCCAATCGCAATCACGCCCTCGACCTCACCCTGCTGCGTCATCACAGCCGACGTGGCGAAGGCGACCTTCACTTCCTTGCCGTCGCGCCCGATGACCCGCGTCTCGAAGCTCGACATCGCCTCGCCCTTCAGCGAGGCCGCCATCACGCGCATCACCTTCAGCCGTTCGGCCTCGGGCACGAAGTCCAGCAGGTCCTGCCCCAGCACCTCGGGCTTGGCGAAGCCGGTGATGGTGGTCAGCGCCCGATTGAAGACGACGACCTTGCGCTCGCGGTTCACCACCAGAATCAGCGCGTTGGCGTGCTCCAGCAGCTCTTCGAGGTACTTCCGCACGAAGGTGAGCTCGTCGATGAGCTTCGCGTTTCGCACCGCCACCGAGACCTGGTTCGCCAGCTGAATCAGCACGCGCTCATCGCTGATGAGGTCGGCCGAGAGTCCGGCGGGGTACTCGATGTTCACCGCTCCGAAGAGCTGGCCCGACGCGACCAGCGGGGCGCAGACGCCGCGGACGCTGCCGTGGAAAATCAGCGGAATCTCGGTGGTGGTGAGCTTGACCTTGTCGGCCGGCAGCCCCCGCGTCTCGAGGTGCGTCTTCTCGACCGCCGAAGACTTGAGCCAGATGACGTCGCGCGTGCCTTCGCGCATGCGCCCTTCGGCGTAGAGCGAGGTCAACGCCATCGTGCGCGGGTCGGTGATGCGAACGCAGAAGGTGCGGCCGGGGAAGAGGCGCTTCACGCCACGCGCGACGGTGGCGACCAGCTCTTCTTCGCTGGTAGCGCCGGCCACGTTTCGCCCCAGCTCGAGCAGCACCGACTCGACGCGCGCCTGTTCGATTAACGCGCGACCGGCGGCGGCCAGCGAGTCACCGACGGAAGAGAGGCCGCGGGCGACGACGGCCACGGTCGCTCCTCGGCGGCTGAAGGTCAGGCTCACCGTCTGGCCCGTGCGGCACGTCACTTCGACTTCTTCGGTGCGGCCTTCGTCGGGCGCCTGGGCCGGCACCTTGTCCATCACCTGAGCGAGCGCGATGCCGCCCAGGTCCTTCGCGCCGACCAGAATCTCGAAAGCCGCGTTCGCGGTGAGCACCCGCAACGTCGGGTCGCAGAGCGCGGCAGGCGAATCGACCATGTCGAAGAACGCCTGAAAGGCGTCGCCGGCCGGCCCGAAAGAAACGAAGGGGCGCACGGGCGAATCACTCTTCATGCGAGGTGGCCCGGTTCAAGTCGAGGATGTGCGCGTCGCCGACGTACGGCTTCGTCTCGTACTTCGTAATCTTGCCAATCTTCCGCACGATCTCGGCCATGCGTTCGGCCTCGCGGTAGATGATGTCGATCGGCCGGAAGATGGGCTCGGTCTCCTTGATTTTGCGCCGCAGCAGTTCCGCGTAGCCCATCACGCTCGTCAACGGCTGGTTGAGCTCGTGCGCGGCGGTGCCGGCCAGCGCGACGAGCACCGCGTTCTTCTCGCTCTCTTCCAATCGGGTCTCGACGTCGGACAACTTGCGCTCGAGCTTCAGCCGATCTCGAAGGTCGGTAAAGATTCCGAGCGTCGCGACCTCGCGCCCCGCCTCGTAGACGATGGACGCCGTCATGCTGACGGGGATGCGGTCACCCATGCGGGTAAGGATTTCCTGCCGCGACGCCGTCAGCCGCCCCACCCCGCCATGCTCGCCACTGCGCAGCCGCTGCATCACCTCGCGCGCCTGGCTGTCGCTGTACAGCTGCTTCACGTTGAGGTGCGCCTTCGCGTCTTCCGAGGTCCAGCCGCACACCACCTCGGCCGCCTTGTTGAAGAGGATGATTCGCCCCTTCATGTCGGAGGCGATGATGGCGTCGACCGAGCTGTCGATGAGGCGTTCTTGAAACTCCTTCGTCTTTTGCAGCTCTTCCGCCAGCGCGCGCTGCCGCGTCACGTCGCGCATGGTCAAGATCGCCACCGCGCCTTCGCCCTTCAGCGGCGCCGCCGACAGCGACACCGTCAACCGCCGGCCCGCCAGCGTCCGCGCCTGGATGTCGACCTCGGTGCGAACCTGCCCGCGCGAGACGGACAGCAGCACATCCATCATCAGGCCGTCGTCGGTGGGGTTGGTGAGCGCGTTGATGTGGCGCCCGGAAACTTCAGACGGAGCGAGGTCGAGCAGCCGCATGCCCGCGGGGTTGAGCGAGAGCACACAGGCCTTGTCATCGAGAATCGCCACGCCGTCAGACAAGTGCTCGAAGTACGACTCGTAGCGCTTGAGCCGCGCCGCGCGTTCTTCGGCGGCGATGCGGGCGTCCTTCTCTTTCTCGCCCTGCTCGCGAATCGCGTCGATCTTCTGGGCGTTGCGAAGCGCGACCGCGGTGGCGTGCGCGACGGTCGCCAGGAACTCGACCTCGCGGTTGTTGAAAGGGCCCCGTGCGCTCGACCGCCGCAACAGCAGCACCCCGAGGACCTTGCCGCGCACGCCCAGCGGGAGCGCCGCGATGTTGCGAATGCCCAGCGCCGCCAGGTCGTCCTTCACCGACTCGAGCAGCGGGTGGTGCGGAGCGTCTTCCACGATGACGGGCTTCCCCGTGCGCAGCGCCTCGCGAATCTCGGGGTAGCGGCGCAGGTCGATGCGCAGGTCTTTGAGGGCGGGGTCGTCGCTGGCGGCGAGAATCACGCCTTCGCCCCGCGCTTCGTCGACGACCACCATCGCCGCGCGGTCGATTTCGAGCTCGTCGGCGAGGCGGCGCGTCACCTCGTGAAGCATCTCTTCGACATCGGTCGAGGTGGCGTAGCGGCTGGTGAGCTCGAGCAGCACCATCGTCTCGCGCTGCCGCTGCATCGACTCGCGATCGCTGTGGGCCTGGGCCCGCGCGCGCTGCAGCCGCATGCCGAGCTCAGCCTCGAGCGCCTGGGTCGAGACGAAATCTGCGACGCCCGGCAGGTCGCGTTCGGCGCCATCGGGGTGGGTGATGGCGAGGACTTTCAGCTTCGAGCCCGCCGGCGACTTCAGCAGGGCCTCGAGCGCCTCGTGGCCCTTGTCGGCGGTGAGGTCGACGATGGCGAGCTCGGCCTCGGGCGGCACCGGCAAGGTGGCTGGCATCAAGCGCAGCCCTTCAATCACCTGCACCACGCGGGCCCGCGTTGCAGCGCCTTCGGGGAGGATGACGATAGAACGACTGGACAAGTCGAGAGGCTTTTAGCCCCTTACAACGCAAAACGCCTCCCCCGATGCGAAGGGGAGGCGCCGAAGGCGACTGCGGTTCCTCTGCGATCAGCTATCGGCGAACGAGAACCTGACCGGGCGGCGGGCGCTGGCCGGGGTACTGGCTGTAGTGCTGGTGGCGCGGCGGGTACGGGATGAACACCCACTCCTGCACCGTCTCGTAGTGGGCGGGCACCAGCTGCGAACGGGTCACCGGGTAACAGCGCTCGTCGCGGCGGTGATGGTTGCGCCAGCCATTGCCGCGGCGCTGGCGGGTCTCGCGGCACTCCGTCACCGTGACCTGCTCGTAGCGCGCGGAGACCCAGGTCTCGATGCTCTGCAGTTCGTAGCGCCCATCGGGCTGGTTGGCCGGAGGCTGCTGAAAGACCTGAACTGCTGCGTGGGTGTCGCAGGGGGCGTCTGCGAAGGCCGCAACGGAGGTGAGGGTGGCTGCTGCAACTGCGACCGCCATCAGGTTCGTTTTCATGCTCGCTATGACTCCCCTGGTGCGGGATCTATTCAGCCATGCCCGCCTACACCCGCCGCCCCGTCGTCGCTCCCCGTGTCTCTGGCGTCGCCCTGCGCGCCTTCGTCAGCGCCCTCGAGTCTTCAGCGCTCGGCAGCGCGCTGCTGGGCAAGGTGACGCGCGACAGCGGCCTCGACGATTTCCGGCAGACGCCCGCGCCACACAGCTCGCCGCTTCAGGTGCCGCTGCCGCTCGATGTCTCTGCTCCCCGGTCGCGTCCAGGTGCGGAGCTCGCCGCCGAAGCGGTGGCTTCGTCGCCCGCGGGAAAGCTGCAGACGGTCGCTGCTTTCGGCGAGGCGTACCGCGGTGGAAAGACCGACCCGGTGCAGGTCGCGCGCATCTTGAACCAGCACATCGAACGCCTCGACCACGGCCCTGACCGAATGGCGTTCTTCATCGCGCGGAAGCCGGAAGAGGTGCTGGCTGCGGCTGAACGTTCGGCCGAGCGGCTCAAGAAGAACCAGGCGCTGTCTGCGTTCGACGGGGTGCCGGTGGTGGTGAAAGACGAGGTCGACCTCAAGGGCTTCGCCACCACGCTCGGCACGTCTTTCATGAACACGAAGGCGCAAACCGACTCGACGGTGGTGGCGCGGCTCAAGGCTGCGGGAGCGTTGATTCTCGGCAAGGCCAACATGAACGAGATTGGCATCAACCCGATTGGCGTGAACCCGCACCACGGCGCGTGCCGGAATCCGTACGACCGTTCGCGCATCTGCGGAGGCTCGTCCAGCGGCTCAGCGGCGGTGGTGGCGGCGGGCCTGGTGCCAATGGCGATCGGCCTCGATGGGGGCGGCTCGATTCGCATTCCTGCGTCTCTGTGCGGAGTCGTCGGGCTCAAGGCGACCTTCGGGCGAATCAGCGAAGCCGGAGTGCCGCCGCTGTGCTGGACGCCGGGGCACCTGGGGCCGATTGGGCTCACCGTCGCGGACGTGGCGGCGGCGTACGCGCTGATTGCCGGACCCGACGAGGCCGAGCCGGCGAGCCTTCGCCAGTCGGGCGTGCACCTCACCGACTTCACCGCCGGGAACCTGAAGGGCGTGCGGCTGGGCGTGTGCCGGCCGTACTTCGAAGACGCAGACGCGTCGGTGGTCGAGCGCTGCCGCGAAGGGCTCAAGGTGTTGACCGATGCCGGAGCCACCGTGGTCGAGCTGCCAGCGCCCGACCTCAACACCCTGCTCTGGTCGCACGCGATCATCATCCTCTCTGAGATGTCGGCGTCGATGCTGCAGTACACCAACGAAGACAGCTCGCGCTTCGGCTTCGACACGCGCACCAACCTCGCGATTGGCCGACACTTCCGCGCCACCGACTACGTGCACGCGCTGCGGCACCGGCACCTGATTACGAAGGAGTGGCTCGACCTGATGAAAGACGTCGACGCGGTGGTGAGCCCGACGTGTGGCATCACGGCGCCTCCGGTGCCCGAGAGCGCGCTGCCCGATGGGGAATCGAACCTTCCTGTCGTCGACGCGCTGATGCGGTACGTGCGGCAGGGAAACGTCACCGGCTTCCCGGCGATCAGCGTCCCGGTCGGCTACGACGGCGGAGGCTTGCCGGTGGGGCTGCAGCTGACCGCGCGCCCGTACGAAGAGCACCTGCTGCTGCGGCTCGGGCGCGTCATCGAAGCGAAGGTCGAACGCCGGCAGCCGAAGGTCCACGTTCAGGTGCTGTAGGCGTGTGCCCGTCACGGCTTTTCCAGGGCGCGTTCGTCTCGCTCGTTCGTTCCACGAGCGAGATGGCGCTGAATGAACTTCACGACTTCCACGACCGCGAGGGGCAGGAGAGAGCACCCTGCCACGACGCCCCAGTCTTTCGCGCCAAGTGGGACGGTGCGGAGGATGACGCGCAAGAACGGGACGTAGACAGCCGCCACCTGCAGGGCGACGCAAACCGCCACGGCTCCCCACAGCCAGCCGTTCTTGAAGAGACCTGCCTCGAATGCCGAGCGGGTCTTCGATCGTGAGCTGAAGACGTGGGCCACCTGGGCCAGCGCGAGAGTCATGAACGCCACGGTGATCGCATGCTTCAGGCCCTCGCCTTCCGAACCGTGCATTCGCATTCCGAGGAAGAACGCCAACAACGTGACTGCGGCGAGCAGCACCCCTTGCCAGCCGATCAGGACCAGGAGTCGCGCAGGCAGCAGAGGCGCCTTCGGATCATGCGGAGGCAAGCGCATCATGCCGGGCACCGAAGGCTCGAGGGCCAACGCGAGCGCAGGGAAGATGTCAGTGATCATGTTCAACCAGAGAATCTGAAGCGCGCCGAGGGGCAGCGGCCAGCCAACCATCAGCGCGACGAACACCGTCAGGAGCTCCGCGAGGTTGCACGAGAAGAGGTAGACGATGAACCTGAGGATGTTCGCATAGATGATTCGCCCCTGTTCGACCGCGCGGACAATCGTGGCGAAGTTGTCGTCGACGATGACCATCGCAGCCGTCTCTTTGGCGACCTCCGTCCCCTTGATGCCCATCGCGATGCCGATGTCGGCCTTCTTCAACGCCGGAGCGTCGTTCACACCGTCACCGGTCATGGCCACAACCTGCCCCTGGGCCTGCAACGCTTCGACAATCTGAAGCTTGTGCTTGGGCGAGACGCGGGCAAAGACCGCAGCCCCCTTCACGGTCTGCTGCCAGCCCGCGGCGTCGAGATTGGCCAGCTCACGCGCGTGCACAATCCGAAGCGGCTCGCCGTTTAGGTCGCGATCGATTCCAAGCTGGCGAGCGATCTCGGCCGCAGTGACCTGCTGGTCGCCAGTGATCATCACCGAACGAATGCCAGCCTCACGACAGGTGGCGATCGCGGCCTTCGCCTCCTCGCGCAGGGGGTCGGTCATGCCGACGAGGCCGACGAAGACCAGGTCGTTCGAGGCGTCGGCGTCATTCTCGCTCTGGCCTTCCGGCAGGTCTCGATAGGCCAGAGCGAGCACGCGCAGCGCGGCCCGGGCGAGGTCCTGGTTCAGCGTGCTCCAGTGCGCGCGATCGTCAGAGGTGAGGGGCGTCACTCCGCTGGCCCGAACCTGTGATGAGCTCGCCTTGAGCAAGGTAGACGGCGACCCTTTCACAAACATGATCAGCCGCCCATGAGGCCCCTTGTGCACGGTGACCATGCGCTTCGACGCGCTGTCGAAGGGCTGTTCGCCGATGCGGGGGAACTCGGCTTCGAGCGCCTCTTCCTTCACGCCCGCCTTCTCAGCCGCCACAATCAACGCCGCCTCGGTGGGGTCGCCCAGCACGGCGTCCTTGCCATCGGCGTGAGAGACCTTTGCGTCGTTGCACAAGGCGCCAACGCGCAGCGCAAGGCTGAGGTGTGCGTCAGCACCAGGGTCCACCTTTTTTTCATTCTCTTGAAACGCGCCAACCGGTGAGTAGCCGGCGCCGGTGACGTCGATGCGCCGCCCATCCAGGACGAACGCCGACACCGTCATCTCATTTCGGGTCAGCGTCCCCGTCTTGTCGGTGCAGATGACCGTCGTCGAGCCAAGAGTCTCGACCGCGGGCAGCCGCCGAATCAGCGCGCCCATGCGGGCCATGCGCTGCATTCCAAGCGCAAGCGTCATCGTGGATACGGCGGGCAGCCCCTCGGGCACCGCTGCGATCGCGAGCGAGATGCCCACTTCGAGCATGTAGAGGAAGGCGTGACCGCGAAGCCAGCCCGCGAGGACAATGACCGCGGAAAGTACAAGCACGAGCACGAGCAACACCCGACCGAGCCGAGCCAGCTTCTTCTCGAGGGGGGTGTCGTTGCTTCGCGCTTCGTCGATGAGCACCCCAATCTTGCCCATCTGGGTCGCGACGCCGGTGCCCGTCACCAGAAGCTGGCCGCGGCCGTTCATGATCGTGGTGCCCATGAACGCCACGTTGATCCACTCAGCCAGAGGTGCCTTGGCGTCCGCGATCGGATCGGTCGACTTCGTGATCGCCTTCGATTCCCCGGTGAGGGCGGCTTCCTCTATCTGCAGGCGAACACACTCGATGATTCGCCCGTCAGCGGGGACACGCGCCCCCGCCTCGAGGACGACCAGATCCCCGGGAACCAGCTCTTCCGCCGGCAGCTGGCGTTCTGCGCCGTCGCGAATCACCCGAGAAGTCCGCACTGTCTGTTTCTGCAGACCCGTTAGCGCCCGCTCTGCCTTCCATTCGGTGAAGAAGCCAATCGTCGCGTTCAGGACGACGACCACCAAAATCGCACCCGCCTCAATGCGGTCGCCAGTGGCGAAGGCGATGCCCGCGGCGACGAAGAGCAGCCCCACGAGGAGGCTCTTGAACTGGTGGACGAGAATGGCAACGGGAGTCCGGCCGCGGGCTCCCTCGAGCCGATTGGCGCCGAAACGTTCCAGGCGCCGCGCCGCCTCGTCGTCCGTCAATCCACGGGCACCGTCGGTTCGCAGGTGCTCAGCGGTTACGTCAATGGCCAGCGTGTGCCAGGCCTCGGAACCAGCCCCGCCTTCGACCTCTCGGCTCTGCGTCGAACTGGCAGGGCCGGACATCAAGGTCTTGTTCTCGTGCGCATCCGGCCTGTTCATGGGCAGCGGCTTATCGATGCTCGTGCAGCTTCCCCAGAGTGCTCTCGAGCGAGCTCCTCAGCTTGTCCGCCGCTCCGGCGACAGCCTGGGTCAGGGTTGCTGCTTCGCAAGTGACCGCAGAGGGCTTCCGCCCCTCGAGGCGGGCTTCCATCATGCACCGCTTGTCGTTCTTGCCACCCTTGTCGCCGTTTTCGTCGCTGCAATGAACTTCCACGCGCGTGATGTGAGCGCCCAGGTGGCTCAGCGACTGGGCGACCGTCGCCTCGACGCTGGCGACGAGCTCGGCGTGCCCTGCAATGTGGTTGTCGGTGTTGACTTGAATTTGCATGGGTCTGACTCCTGTTTTGAGTGGGTTTTCAGTATCGATAGATTGCAGCCACGCCGGTGCGCGTTGGCATGCTTGCCGCTGGGATGACGAGGACCTCGCCACCCAACTTGCCAACCAGCTCGCCCAGGTCGTCGAGCACGTCATCGACCCGCGGGTTGTTCAGCGCTCCGCTGACGATCTTCCCTGTCCCTTCGTCGAGGCGACCAGCGATCTGAAGATCAGCTCCGATGAACAACGTGGCGACACGCCCCTACGCGGCGGTCGCGGTGATCTGCGGCAGGTTGTCGCTGCCGCGCCCGGTCGCTCTGGCTTGCTCGAAGTCGTTCTTCAGCCGTGCCTCACCATGTCCGCCTTAGGTGCAATCGGTGTGCGCGGTGCCAGCGATTGCCAAACTGACCCTCGTCGTCGCAGCGCGAGTGGGCGTTGGGTAGGGCACGACTCGGGGCCTCCGCAGGTCGCCCAGCGGTTTCGCCACACCTGTGGCCAATGCGCACAGCTGGGTTCTGGACCAGCCACGGCTCGGTGGACCTCGACGCAGACGACGCCCAGTCGGTGACCTCTGGCCGATGCCCTTCGCCTGAAGACTGTTCGGCGTCGACGGCTATGCTTCGGCCTCGCGCTGCCGCTCAGGAGCCTTCGGTGCTCAGGCGCCGGAAGATGATGCCTTCGTGGACGTGGATGACGCGCTCTTCCCTGCCGCAGCGGTAGGTATCGGGCACGCTCGACACGTCCCACCCATCGCGGCCGCTGACCAGCGCATCGGCCCACGGCGGCCGCGCCTCGAGCCGCGCCGCAGTGCAGCCCTCGGCCCACTTCGAGAGGTGGTCTTCCTTCACCTTCACCGCCGCGCGAATGTCCGAATCGCTGGGGCCCGAGAGCAGGCCGCCCGAGTTGTCGTGGACGATGATGTGGAACTCGACGTCGACCAACTCGGTCGGCGAGCCCAGGTAGTCCTTGAAGAAGGCCTTCTTCAGCTGCTTTGACGAAATGCTGCTGCTGCGCGTGTCGGTGGTGCGGGTGCCCGACTTGCAGCCCGCCACGAGCGCCAACACCATGAGCCAACGCATGTTCAACGCACCTCGAGACAGCTCAGCCCACTGGCCGGCGCGCAGTTCTGCCCGATGAGACAGCCGCCACCGCCTTCGTAGTCGACGCAGCGAATCGGCCTGCAGTCCTTGCTGTCGACGCACTTGCGGCGGCTGATCGAGCACTCGCCGCCGCTGCAGGTCTCCTGCGCGCAGTCGTCGTCCACCTGGCACGAGCAGAAGCCGTTGTTGTCGCCTTCTTCGATGCCGCACCGCCCAGCGCAGAACCCGCTCGCCTGGCCCGGACCCTTCGCGCACTGGCCGCCGCGCTTGCAGTCGGTGTCGCTGGTGCAAGGCAGCTGCTGAAGCGGCTGGCAGCCGGGGTTGCTGCGCGTGCAGGCCCACTGGGTGCTGACCACGATGACGTCGCCGCAGCCGTACCCACGCGGGCAGCTCTCGCCGCCCGAGCAATCAACGCCGCAGTAGTAGTTGCCGGGGTGCGCGGTATCGATGAGGCAGTAGTTGGCGCCCGAGCCGCAGACACTGACGCCGCCACCAAAGCTGCAGTTGTCGCAGTACGGCTTGCGGTCGTTGTCGTAGTCGCTGAAGCAGACGTTCCGCGCGACGCCTGCGTCGACCGGAGTGCCGCCGTCCGTGGGCATGCCAGCGTCGGGCGCGCCCGGCACACCGCACTGCTCTCCGAATTTGCAGAACGTGTAGTCGGAACAGAACTGCGGGTCGCACTCACCGATTTTGCAGGCGGCAATCTCGGCCGGCGTGGTGCCGGTGCAGACGCAGGCGACGTCGCCGCACCGACAGGCCGAGGCGTTCTGGCAGTCACCGCTGGTGCGGCAGCCCGCGACGCACGTCGAACGGCCGAGGTCGCACACCTGCCCGAGCTCGCACTGCAGGTCGTTGGTGCAGCGGCCCTTGCTCAAGCAGGTGCCGGCGGTGGTGTCGCAGAACAGCGAGTCATCGAGACAATCAGAGTTCTTCTCGCAGCCCGCACGATCCTGGCAGAAGCCCGCAGCGTTGCAGAACTCGCGAGGCTGGCACGCGTCGTTCGTGCGGCAGTAGCACTCACCCGTCTGCGTCTCGCACCGGTACGCGGAAGCGGGGTCACCACAGTCTTTGTCTTCGAAGCAGCCCTGCGTCTTGATTGCGTTGTTGCGACAGGCACTGGCCAGCAGCAACAGGCAAACGAATCCGACTGCTCTCACGGCGTGAACCCGTCGCTCAGCGCAATCGTGAAGCTCGACCAGCTGACTCCTGAGAGCGTGTCGTAGGTCCACTGGTTGTACGAGAACTTCGGTGAACGGCTCGAGTAGATGACGAGGAACAGCTGCGCGCCCAGCTGCTCGTTGCGCAGCTTCGTCACTGCGGGGGCCGGCAGCACGACCTGGGTCTCGTTGCCGGGGAGCACGACGCTCCACAGCGTGACGTTGCCTGCGGGGGTCGGCTTGAGAATCTGCACCTGGTGAATGTCCGCCGCGGGGCCTGGGTCCAGCGTCCACGAAATCGTGCCGTTGAACACGCCGCCCGAGGGCTGGCCGATGTGCGGAGCGGGGAGCATCGGCCCGATGGTGACGCCCGTCGACAGGTCGCCCGGCTGGCGGCGGAAGTAATAGCTCACCGGGTACGAGCTGCTGCCCGCGCACTCGTTCAAGAAGATGAAGTTGCTGCCGTCGAGCCGCGGGAAGTTCGGGAAGCTGTGCGTCGCCTGCGCGCCGAACACCGAGCTCGCCGTCGCCGTGCCGGTGTTCCAGTTGTTCGGGTTGGGAATGAAGCCCTCGGCGCCGAGGTCGAGCCACGCGTAGACGGAGTTGGTGCCCGGCTCGCTGCCGAACGGACCACCGGGGAAGGACAGCGGCGAGTCGATGGTCACCGGCACCGTGAGGTCCAGGTGCATGTCGAGAATGATGTCCTGGTTGATTGCGGGGTTGTCGGCCGAGGTGCTGATCGCCCGCCGCACCCCCATCAAGAAGGGCACGAAGGAAGACGCGGCGGTGTTCGCGATGCCGAGCACGGCGTAGGTCGCGTGCAGGCCGGCGTTGGTGAAGACGAGGTACTCGCCGCCTTCCGCCACCACCTGCCACTTCTCACCCGCCTTGCTCGGCGTGCCACCCAGGGGAGGCCCACTGAACAACGACGGCGCGGCGACGAAGACGCGCGCCTCGAGCTTCTCGCCCTGCACCAGCGGACGCGGCGCCTTGAAGCCGGTGACGCGGCCGGCAATCTGCGAGCGCGGCGGAGGCGGCGGCGGCGAGCCCGGGTTTCCTTCTCCTCCCCCGGTGCGACCAATGAAGACCGTCAGGTTCTCGGCGTTGACGTTGGTGACGGTGGCCGACTCGTAGCCGTCCTTGAACACCGTCACCACCTGCGCCTTCACGAGCGACGGGTCAGAGAAAGTCAGCTGGCCGCGGGCATCGGTGGTGCCCTGGTACGGGGTGTTGGGGTCGGCGCCGAGCATGACGGTCGCCAGAGGAACCGGCGAGCCGTAGAAGCCCTGGGTGCTGTCGAGGACGCTGATGTTGAGCGTGCCGGTGAGCGGACCTCCCGACAGGCCACCCGAGATGCTGCGCGGGTCATAGTACGAGAAGCCGCCGGGCAAGTCGTCGCGCACCGCGAGGCGGGCGACCTGCACGTCCACCACCCCGGCCGACTCGCCTTTCGGCGTGCGGCAGGTGGCGGTGTGGCTGTCGACAATCTTCACGTCCTTCGCCTTGTTGGGGCCGAACGAGAAGGTGACGCCATCGCGGAAGCCGGCGCCGAGCACGGTGACCAGCGTGTTGCCGGCCAGCGCTCCACGTTCGGGCTGCACGCGGCCGATCGACAGCGGCTCTTCGAAGGTGAATGCCGCGGCGAGCACTGCCTCGTTTTCCGGGTCGGCCGCTTCGCGCAGGCGTAGGTCGCTGGGCGCTCCGCCCGAGCCGGCAGGGGTGGTGACTTCCAGCGAGGTCTCGCCCGTGACGGTGCCCGCGGTGCCCGGCAGCGCGCCGAAGAAGGCGACCGCGTCCGCCGGAAGCGCGGTGCCGGTGACGGTGGCAACGGTGCCGCCGATGGAGGGCCCGACGCCAGGAGCGACCGCAGTCACGCCCAGCCGCCAGGTGAAGCCCTGCATCAGCGTCGCATTCAGCGCGCCGGCGGTGGCGACGACGTCGGACTTGCGGGGAGCCGCACCACGCGCAGGCACGGTGACGACGGCGGTCGAGAACGTGCGCGCGCCGAGCGTGGTCGCGACACCGCCGAGGGTGACCGTGAGCCCTGCAGTGTCCAGCGCCTGGCCGGTGACGGTGACGGTGTCGCCCGGCTTGCCGACATGCGGGAAGACGCCGAAGACGGTGAAGACGCCCGCGGCATCGAAGTAGGTGAAGGCCTGCTTCGCCGTCCACACGTCGCGCGGGGTGGTGAGCGTGAGGTCGACCGCGCCTGCCGTGCCGGCCGGGCTGACCACGGTGGCCGACGTGTCCGAGACGACGGTGACCGCGGTGCCATTGGTCGCGCCGAACTTCACTGCCGTCAGCCCCGTGAAGCCGGTGCCGGTGAGGCTGACAGTCGTGCCACCCGTGAGTGGGCCTGTGAGCGGCGCGACGCCGGTGAGGCGAAGGTCGGCGAAGTACTGGTAGGTGCGCCGTGCGTTGGCGACGCCGTTCTTGTTGTAGACGGTGACGTCGACGAGGTCGGCCGCTGCGCCGCGCGGCACGACGACCTTGAGCTTCTTGTTCGAAACGAAGGTGACCTTCGGCGACGAGAAGGTGCCGAAGAGCACTTCGACGTCGGTGGTGAAGCCCTGCCCGTCGAGAGTGACTTCGTTGCCGCCGGCCAGCGGGCCTTCTTTCGGTGCGATGCCGGTGACGATGAGCTCGTCGTAGTAGGTGAAGCAGCTGTTGCAGGTGAAGGTGCCCAGCGGGTTGGAGAGGGTGACGTGGGTGTTGCCCGCGGTGCCCGGCGGGGTGCGCAGCTCCAGCGTCTCGTCGTCGATGATTTGATAGTCGATGATGGGGTTCGAGCCGAACTTCAGCGTCGTCACCCGCTTCGCCTGCGTGCCGGCCTGGGCGAAGTCGCGAATGAAGCCGCTGCCCTGGATGAGCACGTTGGTGCCGCCGGCCGCTCCGCCGCGCGGGGGCAGGACCTTGAAGATTTTCAAGACGGGCGGCGGACCCGCATCGACTTCGCCCGCGTCCGGCAGGCCCGCATCGGGAAGCCCGGCGTCCGGCTGACCCGCATCCGGCTTGCCCGCATCCACCACGCCGCTGTCGGGAATGATGGGCTGCCGTGGACCACACGAGCAGCCCGCTGCGCCGAGCAGCACCAGCGACACCAAAGCAATGCGAGCGTTCATGGGAGCTCCACCTTCAGCGTGTAGCCATTCGCGGTCTCGGCAAACGCACCGACCACGCGCAACAGCACCGTCTTTCCACCCACCGTTGCCGCCGGGAAGTTCAGCAGCGGCGAGGCCGAGTCGTCACAGCCCAGCTGGGTCGCGCCGTCGAAGGCGCAGAGCCGCAGCGCGCCCTTCGCGGGGTCGTAGTTCGCGAACGACGCCTTCAAGCCCTTGCCCATCGGCACCACCGCGCGGAACCAATCCTGGTCCTGGGGGCAGATGGCGGCTTCGAGCGTGGTGCCGGTGTTGAAAGCGGTTGCCGCCGCGCTGTCGTCGTTCGGCTCGAGCGCGTCGTCGTCGCAGGGCGTGCCGCGCGAGAGCAGGAAGTTCAGGTCGTACGGCTGAAACGGGTCGATGCTGCTGACGACCACGTAATATTTCTGCGAAGCCGTCGCGACGTACTTCACGATCAGCTTTCCCGCGGCGAGCGTGCGGCCCGTGCCGTCTTTCACCACGGTCGAGAAGTTGTTCTCGCTGAATGGATCCGCGTCGAGGATGACGCCAATCTGGTCTCCGCGCGCGAGCGAGATGCTGTACCAGTCGACGTCGCCGGGGCAGAGGGTGAGGTTCAGGTACGCGCCCGTGGTGAGCCCATACGCCTTCGACAGCTCGTTGTTCTGCTCGTAGCGGTCGGGCTGGCAGGTGCGGGGGATGCACTTCCCGGCGCTGACGTCGCAGCGCTGGTCGGCGTTGCACTTGTCGTCGCTGACGCAAGGGGGGGCCTTCGGAAGGCACGCGCCCGTCTGGGCGAAACAGACCAGCGGAATCTTGCAGTCGCGGTCGGTGTAGCAGCGCGCGCCGGTGCTGCACTTGCCCGCGGCGTCGCACACCAGGCCACCCGTGCATTCGGCGTTCGACGCGCACTGCACGCACTTGCTGTCGACGCACTTCTCTTCGGCGCCGCAGACGGTGGCCTGGGTCTGGGCGGTGCACCTCGGCACGCAGGCGCGGCTTCCCTTGTTGCAGACCTCTCCGGTCGAGCAGTCGGGGTCTTCGGCGCAGCCAAGGTCTTCTTCACAGACCGTGTTGAGGCTGTTGCAGCGGAAGCCCTGCGGACATTCGGACTTCATTCCACCCGGGCACAGCGAGACCTCTGAACGGTCGACACACAGGCCCTGCTTGCACCAGCTGCCGGCCTGGCACTGCTCGTTGGTGGTGCACTCTTCGCCCCACCCGCTGCGAAGCGCGCACCGCTGCGTCGACGGCTCGCACAGTTCCTTCGTGCGGCACTGGCCCGACGACGAGCAGCTCTCGCAGAACTGCTGCGCGGTGCAGATTTTCCCGGCCGCGCAGTCTTCGCGCTTCGTGCACTCAGGCGGGCGGCCCGAGTCGGGCTTCGAAACGACGGGCGAGCAGCCCGCGAGCAACACGATGGCGAGAAGCGCGCGCGTCATGGCTGGGCTGCGATGACCCCAGAGGGCCAGGTGATGTCGCCGACAATCCAGCGTGCGCCCGCCTTCTCGAGCGTGCGGGTGAACTCGCCCTTCACGACGCCGTACAGGTAGATGCGCACCGTGACCTTGCTCTTCGGGTTGGGGTCGAGGTGCTCGTTCGCGAACTCGACGACGAGCCGGTAGGTGGTGTCGATCGGGTTCACATAGCCGAACAGCTCGGGGCCGTAGCCGGTGAGCGCGTCGCGAATGAACTGGGGGTCGTCCATGGGGCCGGCCATGCCCCAGTCGGGCTTCGGGTTCGCGTAGTGGGCGTCGTCGGGCAGCTTGCCGACCACCGACGTCGTCGTCCGCAGCACGTGCAGGTCGATGTCTGTCTTTGCGTTGTCCCAGAACATCTCGACGAGGAGCTTCTGCGCTGGCGTCGCAACGATGGTCGCGCGCGCCGGCTGGCAGTTCTTCACGCCCGCAGAATCGGTGACGTCGAGCTGCACCTCGTAGGCGCCGGGCACGAGGGGGTCGAGCCGCATCGTCGTCGAGGCCGAGGTCGCCGACATGAAGTCGGTGTCGCTCGACAGCGGCTTGCTGCGCATCGTCCATTTGTAGTCGAGCGGGCTGTCACCGTCGGGGTCCACGCTTCCGGTGCCGTCGAGTGAGACCAGCAGCCCCGGGGCGCCGTTTCCCAGCGGCGCAATGCTCGCAACCGGCGCCTGGTTCACCTCGCCCTTCAGCACCAGCGTGACCTCGCGGTTGTCCGGGTCGGTGCCGCGAATCTTGATGCCGCCCATCACCATGCCGGTGGTGCCAGGGGCGATGGTCAGCTTCACGGTGATTTGAATCTTGCCGGGCAGGCCGGCGGCGTCTTTGAACTTCACCGTCGCGGGCACCTTCGAGCTGCCGACGAAAGTGAAGGCGGAAGACGTGCCTTCGGTGAAGCCGAGTTCTTCGACGAGCAGGTCGGCGGTGCCCTTGCTGGTGATGGTGAAGCTCTTCACTGCGGCGCTGCACTCGGCGACGCGGCCGAAGTCGAGCACCATCGGGTCGACCTGCATCACCGCGCGGGTGCTGCCGATGCCGACCAGGTTCACTTCGATGAGCGGGTTCGCCTCGTCGTCGCTCTCGATGACGATGGCGTTCACGTAGGGCTGTTCCTTCGTCGGCACGAAGGTGACCTCGAGCTTCGCGGTCTCGCCGGCGACGATGGTGGTGGGCTTCGTGCCGAGGGTGAACGCGGTCTCGGTGGCGTCTTTGAGGGTGATGGACTTGATGGTCAGGTCGCCGCGGCCGACGTTCAGCAGCAGGACCTCGAGCTTCTTCGTGTTGAGCACCGGGACGACGCCGAAGTCGGTATTGCCTTCGGGCGGAACCAGGTCGGGCTTCACCGCCACGGTCACGGGTGGCCGGCACGCGACGGCGAGGAAGAGGCTGACGAGCACCAGGGCGCGCTTCATTGCGGCCCCGTTCCTTCCTCGTAGTACTGAATCTCGACCCGGCCTTTGAGGAAGGGCACCGACTCACCGGCGAAGAAGATGACCTGGCTCATCGGCTCGTATGACCAACCATCGGGGCCACCCTGCGGCGGCTTGCAGACGAGGTTCATCGACTCGGGCGGGTTGCCTTCGCACTCGGTGGCATCGAGGGTGGCGCAGGGCTTCGTCACGTCGGCGATGGTGTCGCAGGGGTAGCGAATGCCGACCTCGATGGTCGCGACGTTCGGCTTCTTCGCGAGGGCGAACTTCCGCTTGAGGCCGACTGCGTTGGTGGCGAGCTTCTTCAGCGTCGCCGAGAAGTTCGTGTCGCAGATGCTGCCGACTTCGCCGCCGGTGAGGTCAGACAGGGCCTTGTAGCGGGTGCCGGGGGTGGCGCCGCAGGCGTTGCTGGGGACGTCGCCCATGATGGCGGCGGTGGTGACGGTGCCGTCGTTGCCGACGCCCTTCGCGGTCTCGAAGCTGCGCCAGTAGAAGCGCACGTCTTCGCTCGACTGGTCTTCCTCGTCGGCGACGAAAATCAAATACAGGTACGCGTCGCGGCGCAGAAACTCGCTCTCGTTCGCGGCGTCGCAGGCATCGAAGCAGACCTTCATGCCCTTGCACGCGGCGCGGCACGTCTCGCGCGCGGTCTCTTTCACCAGGTTCGCGTCGCGCTGCAGCTCGAGCGCCTGCAAGGCGGCCTGAAGCCCCGCCTCGTACGGGCTGCCGTCGATGCCGACCCTCACGTTCCGTTCGAAGGCGGCGACCACCCCGGGCGTCTTCGGGTTCAAGATTTTCGGGCTGCCCTTCAGCTGGCCGCGGACCTTGAAGATGTCGGTGGTGGTGACGGCGATGCGGTAGTCGATGGAGCCCTTCACGAACACGTCGATGAAGGCCTGGAAGTTCTTGGCCAGGTTCTCCTGGCGGGGCGCCATCGAGCCGGAGTCGTCGACCACCCAGAGGACGTCAATCTTCGAGGCCGACTGCTGGGCGTAGGTGTCGACCCGCACGTCCGGAGGGAGCGTTTTCTTGAGCTTCGGCTGGTTGCACGCCCCGATGAGCAGGCACGTGCCAATGACGAGAAATCGTTTCATGGGCAGAAGAGGAAACCTTGCCCCGGCCCGCGGTAATGCGACAGCCCCAATATGCCCTAAGTCGTCGTTGCCCGCCCGCCCAGACGCCGATATAGCGCGCGCCAAGCCATGGCTTCCCTTCGCGACATCCGCAAGCGCATCAAGTCCGTCAAGAGCACCCGCCAGATTACGAGGGCGGTGAAGATGGTCGCCGCCGCAAAGCTGCGCCGCGCGCAGGACGCGATCATCGCGGCCCGCCCGTACGCCAGCACGCTCGACAAGGTGATTGCTGAGGTGATGAGCCGCGCCGAGGGCGCCGGTCACCCGCTGCTCACCAGGCGCGAAGTGAAGAAGATTGAAGTGCTGGTGTTGACGTCTGACCGCGGCCTCGCTGGCGGCTTCAACTCGAACGTCAATCGCCGCGCCCTGAAGTTCCTGATGGAGCAGGGCGGAAAGTACGAAGTCCACATCACCACCATCGGCCGCAAGGGCGGCGACTTCTTCCGGTCGCGCGGCTACTCGATGCGCAAGGACTACCCGGGGATGATGAACAAGGTGTCCTACGCGGGCGCCGCCGAAGTCGCCGAAGAGCTGGCGGCCCGGTTCCTCAAGGGTGACATCGACGCGGTGTACCTGGCGAACAACGAGTTCATCTCGGCCATCTCGCAGCGGATCAACTTCACCCAGCTGCTGCCGTTCGAGACGGCCCCCGCGGCTGCCGACGGCGGCGTGAAGACCGACTACCTCTACGAGCCCAGCGCGGAAGCAGTGCTCGAGAAGCTCGTGCCCCAGGCGCTGAAAATCAAAATCTTCCGGGCGCTGCTCGACTCGGTGGCCAGCGAGCACGGCGCGCGCATGACCGCGATGGAGAACGCCACCAAGAATGCCGGCGAGATGATCGGCGAGCTGACGCTCTTCTACAACCGCAGCCGACAGGCGGCGATCACGAAGGAGTTGATGGAGATCGTCTCGGGCGCGGAAGCTTTGAAGTAACTCGGAAACTGGCTTTCCGGGCCCCTCGCTTTCGCCTTCAGACGCTTCGCGTCTCCCCTCCGGTTCTCGAGGCCGAACCGAAGGGCCGGGCCGCAAGCTTCAGGGCCTTTTGGTACTCGTCACCGGTGAAGCAGGCGGCGTAGAGCACCATCATGCCGCCCATGAAGGGGCCGACCTCGAGCGTGACCCAGATGCCCAGGTGCAGCATCACCCCGGCGGCCAGGTAGCAGCTGCGAAAGTCGATGCGGTTGAAGAACGCGCGCACGCGGCCCGGGCGGTCTTTCGTCCAGCGGTACCAGAACGCCAGCCACAGCAGCGGAGCAGTGTTCTCGAAGGTCCACGCCAGAAAAGTGCCCACCTGGGTCAGCCGGTAGACAGGCGCGAGGAACATCATCGGGCGCCGCTGCCACGACGACATCTGAAAGATGTACCAGAGCGCGTCGAGGTCACCCATCGGCAGCCACGCCGCCGAGACCTTCTGCAAACCGGTCGTCCAGTACACGAGCACCAGCTGCCCAATCATCACGTAGCGTGGCCACACCGGCACCAGCGCGGGCGGCTTGTTTCGTTGATCGAAAGACAGCGCTCCGCCGCAGCCTGAGAACATCAGGATGAAGAGCCCGTTCACCAGCAGGTCATCGGATGAGCCGCCCGAGTGGTTGTTGAGCCCGGTGAGCGTGCGCCAGGTGAGCCACGTCAGCGCGACAGTCACCCGGCTGTAGACGCCGAACGTCATCAGCCCCGAGACGACAATCGCGAAAGCGAGCAGGGCGTGGACGTTGAAGGGGGTCGCTCCACCGAAGGGCTGAAGCCAGGGGAGGTCGGTGTCGCGCAGGCCGCCGAACTTCACGCTCACCCAGACGGCGTCGGCGGTGCGGCTGACCCACATCGCAATCAGGTGCTGGAAGACGGTGAAGCCCGCGATGATTCGCGCGACCGCCAGCGGCGTGGCGTCCTCGCGGCGATCCAGCAAATCGGCCCAGCGCGACCAGGCCTTCATCGCGTCATCTCCTCGACGTGAACCCACTGGCCCGGCTCCAGGGCGACGCCTTTCTCGACCTCGGCCGCCGACGGCGTCTTCTGTTTCCAGAAGCGACAGCGCACCTGCGCCGCGTCCGGCTTCTCGGCGAAAATCTGCCGCGCCAGGTAGTTGCAGTTCTGCGTCTCGGCCCAGACGTACTCGGGCCAGGCGTACCGGTACGTGTGGCTGCGCACGCGTTCCTGGCGGAAGTACGTCTCGCGCCAGTCGAACTCCTCTGACCTTTCTTCGTAGAGCGTGACGTACTCGCCGGCTGCCGTGCGCGACTGCAGCTGGAAGCGCGGTGGGAAGCGGTCGGGCCCGACGAACATGCGCCAGGGCTGATCACACCCCGAGTAGTAGAGGTACGGGTAGACGGGCTGCATCCACTTGTCGCGAAGGCCCATGTAGAAGGTCGCGAGCCAGAACAGCTTCTCTTCGAACTCGTCAGCCGGCACGTGGAGGAACTTCGCGTACGCGGCGAACTCCATCTGCGCGGTCGGGTTCTTCCAGGTGGCGCGGTCGGTGCCTCCGACCGGCGCGGGAATCGCCGCGAGCGTGATGATGACCACGTGCCCGAGCACCAGCACAGCGCGCGCGTGCTTCCACCAGGGGGGCAGCTTCACATCGGCACGTCGGCGGCCTTCTGCTCGACCGCAGTGCACACGCCGCTGACCAGCGTCACTTTCGGCTGCGCGAGGGCGAGGCAGGTGCCCATCGCCCCGGTCGCGGCGTTCTTCGCCTTCTCGGCGTCCGTCACCGCCTGTACCTTCTCAGTCAACACCTTCTCGTCGGTGCCAGCCGAGCAGTAGATGACGAACTCGGTCGGGCCGCCGCAGGGCTTCGCGCCCATCGGCATCGCCTTGCACTGCGCGGCCTGCGTACAGCCGGCGGGCTTCGCCACCGCGCGCACGTCTTTCTTGAGCGCAGCAAGGTCGGGCGTGGCCAGCGAGAGGGCGAGGAAGAAGAGGTGCGTCATGTCAGGCGGCTCCTTCGGCGCGCAGTGGCGCCACGGGCTTCTCTTTACCCTTCAGCTTCACTTCCGGCAGCACCGTGTACTTGAAATTGCGGGCGGCCTGCGCGGTGCCTTCACTCACCCAGACTTCTCCCGGGCCGGCGAGCGAGGTGAGCCGCGCCGACAGGTTCACCGTGTCGCCGATGACGGTGTATTCCATCTGGGTGGGGCCGCCGACGTTGCCGCAGACCATCGGCCCGGTGGCGATGCCGACGCCGATGCGCAGCTCGCCGATTTCCGGCAGCACGCCTTCGGCGTTGATTCGCGCCACTTCCGATTGCAGCGCGAGCGCGCACTTCACCGCCCGCGAAGCATGGTCTGCCTGGTTGACCGGGCCGTTGAAGACGACGACCACGGCGTCGCCGATGAACTTGTTCAAATAGCCCTCGTGCGCGTCGACCTGCGCGACGACGCGCGCCAGGTAGCGATTGAGGAAGTCGACCACCTGCTCGGGCTGCAGCTTCTCCGAAAGCTGCGTGAAGCCGCGAATGTCAGCGAAGAAGACGGTGGCCTCGCGCGTCGACGCCTTGAGCTCGGCTTCCCCGTGCTGCGCTTTGATTTTGGCGAGCACCTGGCCCGAGACGTAGCGGCCGAACGCCTTTTCCATTCGCTCGGTCGCATCCAACGTCTCGACCAGCCGGTTGAAGCTGCGCGAGAGCTCGATGAACTCGGTGCTGCCCTGCTCTTCTACGCGCACGGTGCGCTGACCTTCGGACACGAGCGAGAACGCCTTCGCCATCGGGCGCAGCCTTTCCATCGCGGCGTCGGCCAGCTTCGCGCACGCGCTGAGCACGGCGGGAGTCGCGGTGAGGAACACGACGAAGAAGACCGCGAACGAAAGACCGCCCGGGCTCGCAATCATCCACTCGCGCAGCCACTCGAAGCCCTTGTCGAAGCGCAGCGAGCCCTGCTCCTTCGCCACTTCCACCGCGAGCGCCGACGCCGCCATGCTCGCCACCATCGCCAGCGACAGGGCGACGCCGATCAACGAGAGGATGGCCAGCATCAGCCGGGTCGGGAACCTCGCGTTCCATGCGCTCACCGAGGCATCGATGATGACCACCACCAGGCTGCCGATCGCCGACGCGCTCACCCACCAGAGAAAGGTGAAGCCATAGCTCGACGCGAACTGGCCGAGGCCGAAGGGCAGCAGGCCATAGAGAATTCCAACCACGGAGGCTCCGACGCAGCCCATCAACAGCGGAAGCGACGCGAGCACCCAGACCTTCACTGCCGCCGACTTGTTGCCGAGCCAGCCGAACACGCGCTCTTCGAACCACCACGCCAGCGGCGGAGCGGCCAGCACCCCCATCGCCTTCCCCACCGTCAGCACGGTCTCGTGGCCGGCGGCCTTGCCGACGACGCAGACCAACATCGCGAGCCCTGCAGGCACCAGCGTCCACCGTGGAAACGGCGGCCTTCTGATTTCCGCAGGCGTGAGCCACACCAGGGGGAGCACCCCGCGCTCATCGCCCGAACGCACGTGGCCCGCAATGGAGTCTATTTGACTCTTTTGTTGCCGGGCCGTTAGAGTCTGTTCAACTCTTTCGACCGGAGACACTGTGATTCGCTACTTGAAGTCCGCACCGACCACCTGGGTGATGCAGTTCAAGGGCGGGAAGCTGAAGCGCGAGGGCGCGGGCCTTTCGTTCTTCTACTGGGCGCCGACGTCGACCCTGGTGCAGGTGCCGCTGGCGAGCTGCGACGTGCCCTTCGCCTTCAACGAGGTGACGGCCGACTTCCAGGCGCTGACCGTTCAAGGGCAGCTGACGTACCGGGTGGCCGAGCCGAGGAAGCTGGCCTCGCTGCTCGACTACACCGTCGATGCGTCAGGCGAGCACGGGTCGGAAGACCCGGCGAAGCTCGAAGAACGGCTCGTCAACACCGCGCAGGTGCTGACGCGCGCAGCGACGCAGACGATGACGCTGAAGCAGGCGCTGGTGTCTTCGGACAAGGTCGAGGCGCAGGTGGTGGCGGCGCTGAAGGAAGCCGACGCGGTGAAGTCGCTGGGCATCGAGGTGCTGGCGGTGTCGATCTTGAGTGTGCGGCCGACGCCAGAGATGGGGCGGGCGCTCGAGGCCGAGGCGCGGGAAGCGCTGCAGCGAAAGAGCGACGAGGCCATCTACGACCGGCGCAACGCCGCGGTCGAAGGTGAGCGGCGGATCAAGGAAAGCGAGCTGGCCACCGAGGTGATGGTGGAAGAGAAGAAGCGGCACATTCGCGAGAAGAAGATGGCGGCCGACATCGCGATCGAGACCGGGCGCGCCCAGCTGATTGCAGCGAAGGTCGAGAATGATCAAAAGGCCGCCGACAGCCAGGCGTACGCGCTCGAGGCCACGCTGAAGCCGATTCGCACGCTCGACTGGAAGGTGCTGCAGGCGCTGTCGTCGAGCGGCAGCGACCCGGCCGCGATGATTGGCGTCGCCTTCCGCGAGCTCGCTGAGAACGCGCAGAAGATTGGAGAGCTCAACATCTCGCCCGACCTGCTGCGCAGCCTCATCGCTCCGCGGGTGACGAAGTGAGCCCGCCCCGTTCATCCCGAGAGCAGCTGCCCCGTTCATCCCGAGAGCAGCTGCCCCGTTCATCCCGAGAGCAGCTGCCCCGTTCATCCCGAGAGCAGCTGCCCCGTTCATCCCGAGAGAAGTCGAGGGATGAGCCGCCACAGAAGTACGAAAAGGTGGTGTTGGTGACGCGGAAGACGCGCCTCGCCGAGCTGATCGAACGGTTCAACACGCGAGCGCAGGCGAAGTTCTACCTGACGCAGGCGGGGCAGGACTTCGACGAGTACCAGGAGGAAGACGACGCGTATCGGCGCTCACTGGACACGGTGCAGACCGCGGTGCGCAACGGCCTCAAAGTCCAGGTGCTCGACCGTGCGCTGGTGCCGACGTACCTCTTCGCTGCGACCGACGTGGTGGTGGCGCTCGGTCAAGACGGCCTGGTCGCGAACACGGCGAAGTACATCGGTGCGCAGCCGTTGCTGGGCGTGAACCCCGACCCGTCGCGCATCGACGGCGTGCTGCTGCCGTTCGCTCCTGAGGCAGTCGCCGCCGCGCTGCAGAGGACCCTCGCTGGGCAGGCGAAGGTGCGGCCGGTGACGCTCGCCGAAGTGAAGCTCTCAGACGGCCAGCGGCTGCTCGCGTTCAACGACTTCTTTCTCGGCGCGGCGTCGCACGTCTCGGCGCGCTACCGCCTCGATGCGGGAGCAGGCTTCGAGAGCCAGTCTTCCAGCGGCGTGCTCGTCTCTACTGGCGCGGGCAGCACCGGCTGGCTCTCTTCCGTCTTCACGATGGCGGGCAACGTGTCGGCGATGGCCGGCGGAAAAGCGGGAACCCCGATTCGTCTCGCGTGGGAAGCCGAACAGCTGGTGTGGGTGGTGCGCGAGCCGTACGTGAGCAAGCACTCGAGCGCCGCTCAAACCGCGGGGCTGATCAACGCAGGCTCGACCCTCACGCTCCAGTCACTGATGCCCTCAGGCGGCGTGGTGTTCAGCGATGGCATGGAGTCCGACCGCCTGCAGTTCAACGCCGGCGTGACCGCGGTGGTCGGCGTCGCGCCGCAGCGGGCGCAGCTCGTCGGGTGAGGCAAAGCGCCCCAATCGGGTCTTTCAGCCCCTCAGCTTTCAGCGGCTGTGGCTGGAAAACTGCTGGCACACCACATGCTCGAGTGAAGCCCCAGAGAGGTGATTCCCATGACCAAGACCTGGCTGGCAGAAGGCGACGAATCGAAGGGGCTGTTCTGGGACCTTCCGGAAGGCCCGACGCAGGCGAGGATTCTGCTCGCCGAAGACCAGCCCGACATGCGCGAGCTGCTCGCCCACCGGCTCCGTTCGCTGGGCTACGAAGTCATCGAAGCCGCCGACGGCCGCGAGATGTTGCAGGAGCTCGAAGAGGGCGACGCCGACCTCATCATCAGCGACCTGCACATGCCTCAGCTCTCGGGCCTTCAAGTGCTCGAGCAGCTGCGGCTGAAGAATCAGCAGACGCCTTTCATTCTGATGAGTGCGTTCGCCGACAAAGCGACCCACGCCGAGGCCACGCGCCTCGGAGCGACCTTCGTCTACAACAAGCCGCTGGACGTGCAGCACCTCGTCTCGACGGTCTGGGCCATCGTCGGGCCGTAGGCGCTACTCGAGCCCGACCGCCTTCGCCAACCGCCCTTCGGCCGCCGCGAGCTCGACGCGCCGAAGCTCGACCTGGCTGCGCGCCTGGGCCGCAGCGCTGGCGGCGAAGAACTTCTTATTGTCGATGTCCGACAGCTCGAGCGACGTCGACACACCCGCTTGAAACGCAGACTCCAGCTGCTTCTGCGCGCGTGACGCCAGGGCCGCCTGCGACTCGGCCTGCGTCAGCGCAACCTCGGCCGCCTGCAAGTTGGCCCGCGTCGCCACCCAGTTCGCCTTCGCCTTCTGCTTCGCGCTGACGAGCTTCGCGCGCGCCTCAACGGACTTCGCGTCGTTCTCGTGCATGTTCGCGTAGCGGACGCCGCGGTCGTAGAGCGGGATGTTCAGCGCGAGAATCAGATCGTAGCTGAAGACCTCGCCCGTGAAACCCGGGTTCGAGTTGTAGTTGCCCTTCGCCTGCGCGAGGAGCGTCGGCATCCACGCGAGGCGGTCGTACAGGTGGTAGCTGTCGAGCACCTCGATGCCTTTCTGATTCGCCTTCACCAGGTAGGTCGTGTTCCACGGCTCGGCCTCGGCTTTCGCCGCCACGCCGAAGTCCGGCTTCGGGCTTCCTTCCAGCGGCCGCACTGCTTCGCCGGTGAGCTGTTCGAGCAACGCCAGCAGTTGTTCCCGCGTGCCCGCGAGCTGGGCCAGCTGGTTCCGCGCCTGCGCTGTCTCGGTCTGTGCGCGGAGCAGCATCACTTCGATCGCCATCCCGACCGCCATCTGCGCCCTGGCGTCTTTCTCGCGCTTCAGCGCCACCAGCTCGGCTTCCTTCGCCGCCGCCTCGAGCTGCGCGATGCCCTCGAGCCCCAGGTACACCTTCGCGGTGCCGAGCATCACCTGCTCGCGCGCCTCGAGGCTGCCCAGCCGCGACGCCTCGACGCCGTCGGACGCCGCGGGAATGAGGAACATCTGCGGTGTGAAGAGGATCTGGCTGAGCGAGAGGTTCGCGTACGCCGAGTTCGTGTTGGTGATGTAGACGGGCTCGGGGATGAGCGACGGGTTGACCTGCTGAAGCTCATACACGCCGCCGACCAGGTTCACGAAGTCGCCCTGGTCGAGCTTGGCCGGAGCGCTGGTTCGCACCAGGCTTCCTCCCGCCGACAGCTCGGGAAGAATCGCGCCCCACACCCGGCTCGCCTGCGCCTTCACCTGGTCCGTCTGCGCTCGGACGACCGCGAGGTCCTGGTTGTTCGCCGCGCACAGCTTCAATGCTTCTTCCAGCGTCACCGCGCGGCGGTTCGACGGCGCCACTTCATCGGCAGCAGGCGGCGGCCCTTCCGGCATCGGGACCTGGGCGAGGGCGACGCCCGCCAGACAGCACAACAAGAGAGGAGTTCGGTTCATGGCTCGCGTCGTCATCAAACGGACGGCTTGAAAGCTGCGGGCTCGGGCGTCGGGTCGGGATCCGGCACCACCACTTCTTCCTCGACCGTCTTTCCGATGCGCAGCGACTTGGGGGTCAGCTTCTCGAAGAAGATGAAAACGACGGGCACGACGAGCAGCGTCAGGAAAGTCGAGGTGATGACACCGCCAATCACCGCCAGCGCCATCGGCGCTCGGAACTCGCTGCCCATGCCCTTGCCGATCGCCGTCGGCACCATGCCGATCGCCATCGCCGCGGACGTCATCAGAATCGGGCGCAACCGGCGTGGGCCGGCCTTCAGCAGCGCAGTGTCCAGGTCATCACCTGCTCTCAAATTCTGCAGCGCGCCGTCGACGAGAAGAATCGCGTTCTTGGTGACGAGCCCCATCAAAAGAATGATGCCAATCATCGCGCCCAGCGAGAGGTTGAAGCCGCCGAAGACGAGGCCCAGCAGCGCGCCGATCAACGCCAGCGGCACCGACACCATGATGGTGAAAGGGTGCTTGAAGCTCTCGAACTGCGACGCGAGCACCATGTAGATGAAGATGAACGCGAGCCCAAAGGCGATCGCGAACGCCTGGTTCTGCTCGTCGAAGGTCTTCACCTGGCCGTCGTAGAACAGCGAGTAACCCGGCGGCACCGGCTCGGCCTCGAGGCGCTTGCGCAGCTGGGACGCGATGTCACCGAGCGCCGCCCCTTTGCCGAGGCCCGTGTAGACGGCGACCTGGCGCTGCCGGTTGTGGTGCTCGATGACGCTGGGGCCGTCTCGCGTCGACAGCGTCGCGACGTCTGTCACTGCCCGCACGCCCTTCGGGGTGAAGATGTCGAGACGCGCCACCGCGTCCGGCGTCGCGCGGTCTTTCTCAGCGAGCCGCACCACGATGTCCGTCTCTTCGCTGCCTTCGCGAAGCTTGCCGACGGTGGAGCCCGACAGCGCGAGCCGCAGCTGCATCGCCAACGATGCGCTCGACAGGTCGACGTCACCTGCGCGCGCGCGATCGATGGTCACCTGCAGCTCGGGCTTCGGAGGGTTCGCTTCGACGCGCACGTCAGCCGTGCCCGGAATCTCACGCATGATTCCCGCGATGCGTTCGGCTTCCTTGTTGATGACCTCGAGGTCGGGGCCCATCACGCGCACCATGATGGGGAAGAAGTCGCCCGCGCCTTCGATCTGCGGCGGGTCGAGCAACGTGACGTTCGTCGCCGGCAACACCGGGGTCAGCTTCGCCCGCGCGTCTTCCTTGATTGCCTGCACGCCACGCTCGCGCGCCTGCTTCTCGGTCGTCAGCACGCGCAGCCGCGCCCGGTTCACGTCGCCGTTCAAGCCGACGATGCTGTAGACGTCGGTGATTTCCGGGATGCCCTTGAGCACCTTTTCCGCGGTGGCGGTGCGAAGGGTCGTCTCGCTCAGGCTCGCACCATCGCCCAGCTGCAGGTCGACCATGAACTGCGAGCGGTCTTCGACCGGCGTGAACTCGGCGCCCAGGTTTCGTGCGCCGTACGCCGAGACGACGAGGATCGCGACGGTGATGCCCATCGTCAAAAGCTTGTGGCCGATGACCCAGACGAGAATCCTCTCGTACCCCTTCTCCATCGCGTTGAAGCCACGGCGAAGGAACGCGGGAATCGCGTGCTCCTTCCTCACCTGGCCCGGCACGTGCGCCTTGGCGAGCCGCGCCGAGAGCATCGGGTCGAGGGTGAAGCTGATGAACAGCGAGATGACGACGGCGGCCGAGATGGTGATGCCGAACTGCTTGAAGAACTGGCCGACGATGCCGGGCATGAAAGCGACGGGCACGAACACCGCCACCAGAGACAGCGTCGTCGCGAGCACGGCCAGGTACACGTCTTTCGTTCCGTTCGAGGCGGCGCTCTTCGGCGACTCGCCGAGCTCGAGCCGGTGCGTAATCGCTTCACGCACCACGACCGCGTCGTCGATGAGCAGACCGATGGCCAGTGACAACGCGAGCAGCGTCATCTGGTTCAGCGTGTAGCCGAGCACGTACATCACGAAGAAGGTGCCGATGACCGACGTGGGCAGCGCGAGCGAGCTGATGAACGTGCCGCGCAGGTCGAGCAGGAACACGAGGATGATCAGCACCGCCATGAAGCCGCCGAAAATCAGCGCGACGTAGACCTCGTGCGCGTTCTCTTTCACCAGCAGCGACTGGTCGACCAGCGGCCGCGCATGAAACCCGTTGCCCAGCACCGGCTCGAGCCCCGTCATCGTCTTCTTCACGGTGTCGGCGACGAGAATCGTGTTCGAGCCCGGCTGCTTCACCACGTCGACGATGATGGCTTCGGTGCCGTTGAGGCGGGCGAGCGTGCGGCGGTCGGCGACGCCGTCTTGCACATCCGCAACTTCGTCGAGCCGCACCTGCGAGCCCGACTGGCTGCGAGCGATCGGCAGCGCGCGAAGGGCTTCGACGCTGGCGTACTGGCCGATGGTACGAACGGTGAGCTCGGTGGGCCCGAGCTCGAGGCGCCCGGCAGGGAGGTTCAGGTTCTCCATTCCGATTTTCTCGGCGATCTGCCCCGGCGCGATGCCCGACGCCTTCGCTTTGTCGAGGTCGATGTCGACGCGAATCTCGCGCTCGTCACCACCAGTGGCCCGCACCTCGGCGACGCCTTCGATCTGCGCCAGCGCGGGCTCGAGCCGGTCTTTAATCAGCCGCCGCAAGTCCTTCGACGGCATGTTCGCGGTGACGGCATAGGTGATGACGGGAGACGCACCGACGTCGACGCGGCCGACGGTCGGAGGCTCGGCGTCGGTGGGCAACAACCGCTGAATGCCCGCCACCTTGTCGCGCACTTCCTGCACCGCGCGGTCGAGGCTGGTCGAGAGCTTGAACATCACGACCACCAACGACACGTTCTCGCGTGAGAACGAGTGAATCTGATCGACGCCGCTGATGCCAGCCACCGCGTCTTCGATGGGCTTCGACAGCTGCGTCTCGACCTCGGTGGGGCCGGCGCCCCGGTAGACGGTGGTGACGACGACGACGGGCAGGCTCACGTCGGGGAAAAAGTCGGTGCCGAGCCGGTTGAAGCCCATCACCCCAAGGACGACGAGGCACACCGACATCATCGTGGTGAAGACGGGCCGCTTGATGCTGACGTCAGAGAGAGTCATCGGGCGGCGGTGACCTTCGTGCCCTCGACGAGCGCGGACGTCGGGTAGTCGATGATTCGCTCGACCGGCTCGGACGGCACGATGATGGTCTCTTTCCCCTGCCGCTCGAGCACCTTCACCGGCACGCGCTTCAGCTGCGAGTCGGGGCCCACCGACCAGACGTGCTCACCGCCGTTGGTGCCCAGCGCCGTCGGAGGAATCGCTACTGCCTGCTGCGCGCCACCCATCGGCATCACGGCGCGGGCGAGCGTGTTGGCGACGAAGCGTCCATCGGCATTCGGCACCGAGATTTCAATCGGGATGCGCCGCGTCTGCGGATCCGCCGAGGCGAGCACCACTTTCACCACCGCGTCGTCCGTCGTCGCCTTGCCGCCCACCGAGCTCACCCGAACCTTCAGGCCCGGCTTCACCACGTCGCGCGCGTCTTCGGTGATGGTCGTCTTCAGGATGAGCGGGTCGAGCTGCTGCACGATGTAGACGGGCATGCCCGGGCCGACCATGCCGCCGATTTGGTCTGGCGCGTCGATGACGGTGCCGCCGAAAGGAGCCTTCAGGTCGTGCCGCCGCCGGGCCGCCTTCGCCTGGGCCAGCTGCGCGCGCGCCCCCAGCAGCTGGGCCTGCGCCTGCTTCGACGTCGTGGTCGCGCCCTTGCTCTGCACGTCGCTGACGCTGCCTTCGGCTTTCAGCTTCTCGTTTCGCGCGGCGACGTCGGTGGCCATCTCGGCTCCCGCCTCGGCAGCAGCGACCGCGGCCTCGGCGCCCGCGACCTGCGCGTCGACAATCTCTGGATCCAGCTGGCCGAGCAGCGCGCCTTCCTTCACCACATCGCCCTTCACGACCCGCGTCTTCATCAGCCGACCGCCGAGCTCGAAGCCCAGCGCGCCCAGCTTCGAAGAGAACAGCGAGCCCGTAAGCTCGTCCTTCGCCGTCGACGTCACGGGCCGCACCTTCGCAATCTTGAGCGGAGCGCCCGTCGGCTTCAGCGACGTCTCTGCCGCGAAAGCAGTGCCCGCGAGCAACAACCCGGCCCAGATGATTTTCCTCACGATGCTCTCCTCTCGGGCGACCGCGACGAACGTCGGCGCCTCTTCGGGACAGCCGCTCTCGGGGCCACCCCCTCGTTGATCAGCTGTTGAATGGCCTGCACCCAGAGGGTCAGGTCTGGCTTCTTCTCGAGGCGGCTCATCTGCTGCGCGATCAGCAGAAAGGTGCCGACCACCAGCGAGCCGAACACCTGCGACGGCACGTCGGTGCGGCACGCGCCCAGCGACTTCATCGACTCGAGCCCATCGACCACGCGCTTCACTTCGCGCTCGGCCATCTGCCACATGAACCCTTCGAACGGCGTGCCCTGCGCGCCGCGGCTCAAGACGGTGAACACGTCGCGCTCGGCCCAAATCAGCTCGAGCACCGCGCGGTCGTACTTCATCTCGAGCGCGACGAGCCCCTTGTGCTTCGCGGTGCGCCCCAGCGTGTCGCGCGCCGTCAGCTGGTGTTGCATCAGGTACGCGCGCACCACCTTCTCGCGCTCGGTGATGATCTCGCCCATCTGCTGCTCGAAGCTTGCGACGAGCTCGCCGAACAGCGCCTCTTTCGACTCGAAGTGCAGGTAGAACGCCCCCTTCGACAGGTGGCTTGCCTGGGTGATGTCTTCGATGCGCGCGCCCTTGATGCCCGCGCGGACGAACTGGCTCCTCGCGGCAGCCATCAGGGCACTCTTTGCGTGCGGATCAGCAGGTCGGGCCACGGTCTTCCCTCGAATGGGGTGTCGTCTAACCGTTCCACCGCCGGTTGACAGCTGTTTTTGAACCGCGAGTCATAAATTCATCCTCAAGGAATCTACTGTCAGGAAATTGATCTGCTTTCGAGGAGGAATACCGTCCGTCTCACAATGACTTACATGCGCGCTGCAGGCCTGTTGCTCCTCGTCGTTGGCTGTGGTCCCACCGTCGAAGAGACGCCGTTGTGCCTGCAGTTCTCGCAGCCAGGCGGTGAGGTGGTGACGACGTCGCAGCCGGGCAAGGTGTCGGCGTTCTTCAGCGTCGACACATGCACAGGAAAGCCAGTGAGCGCGCTGACTGCGGCGAACTTCGAGATTCAGGAAGACGGCAAGCCGGTGAGCCCCTACGAGAGCCGCCGCACGATTCAGCCAAAGGGCCAGCGCTACCAGATGGACTCGCTGCTGCTCATCGACTTCTCGGGCAGCATCTTGCGGTCGAACAGCTGGCCGACGGTGCGCGACGCGGCGACGAAGTACGTCGACACGGTGCTCTCGCGGCCAGGAGACGGGCAGCGGGTGGCCCTCTACACGTTCGACGGCCGGTCGAGCCCGCAGAAGGTCGTCGCGTTCAGCGGTGACAAGAATGCCGTGCTCGCGGGCCTCGCCTCGCTGGAAGAGAAGCAGTGCAGCACCAACGCGCAGTGCGCCGGCAACGCCGAGGCGAAGACGTGTGCCGCCTTCCGCTGCGTCGACGACAGCACCAACCTGAACGGCGCCATCGTGCGCGCCATCGAAGAGCTCGAGGCGCAGAGCGCTGGGCTGAAGAACGTCGAGTTCAAGGACTCGTCGTTGATTGTGTTCACCGACGGCACCGACCAGGCCGCGCGCGTCAGCAACAACACCGTCATCACCCGCACCGCCGCGAGCAACGTGCACGTCTTCACCGTCGGGCTCGGCACCGAGGTCGACGCGACGGCGCTGCAGGCCTATGGCAAAGACGGGTTCTACCCGGCCACTGCCCCCGGTGAGCTGGCGCAGAGCTTCTCGCGCATCGCCGAGAAGGTGGCCGGCCTCGCAAACCGCTTCTACCTGCTCGAGTACTGCTCGCCGAAGCGCAGCGGCCGCCATGAGCTGAAGCTGGTCGCGCGCTGGGTCGACCCGAGCGTGGGCGAGCTCGTTGGCAGCATGACGCGTGAGTTCGACGCCGCCGGCTTCGAGTCGGGCTGTGACCTCGCTGGCGACTAGCCGGCTGGCACCGTTGAACCTCTACTTCGTCCTCTACATCCCCCGCCCGGCCGCCGACGCGGTGATGAAGCTGCGGCGGGGAATCAAAGACAACTTCTTCACCAGCTTGCCGGTCGACGTGACGATTGCCGGCTCGACGGGCGTCGGCATCGTCGACCCGATCCAGGACCTCGCGGCCGCGTACCGGATTCTCGACGGCATCGCTGAGACCACGGCCCCCATCGCGGCGCGCTTCGGGCCGGTGACTCGCTTTCCCGGCACCGACATCTACGCGCTCACCTTCGAGGACGTGGCGCCGCTTCGCGCGCTTCACGACCGCATCGCAAGGTCGGGTATCCGCTTTCACGAGAGCCCGCACCGCTTCGTCCCCCACTGCACGCTGCGCAGCGGACCTGCTCTGAGCGCGGCGGAAGACCAACGACTGCTGGGCCTCCGTGTGCCCGGGAACTTCACGCTCGCCACGCTGTCGGTGTGCCGGCTCGACAAGCCGCCCGTCACCCTGCTGCACTCGGCTGAGCTGCAGGGTTAGTCAGTCGTCGCGAGCCCCTTCGTCTTCGTCCCGCCATGTCCTGGAAACAAACCCTCGAGAGAGCCGGCGATGCGCACTGGGTGCTGCCGCGCACCAAGCAGATGAACTGCGAGGCTCATCTGTTCCTTTCGGACGCGTTGCTGTTTGGCGCCGACGGCGGGGGCGGCGTGGAAGAAGACGTCTTCGCGCAGCTCGTCAATGCATGCAGCTTTCCCACCGCGAAGCGCGTGGTGCTGACCCCTGACTGTCACGTCGGCTACGGCGTGCCCATCGGTACCGCCATCGCCACCGAAGGCGTGCTGCTGCCGACCGCAGCCGGCTACGACATCGGCTGCGGCATGGTGCAGCTGCAGACGACGCTGACGAAAGAAGACGTGGCGGACGAAGCGAAGCGCCGGCTGTGGATTTCGGAAGTCGTCAAGCGCATCGGCGTCGGCGTCGGCCAGAGCAGCAAGATTCGCCGCATTCCCAGCAAGCGCATCGCCGAAGTGCTTCGCCACGGCGCGCAGGCGCTGGGCCGCCACGGCGACATCACCGAGCGCGCGTACCTCCCCGTCGAAGACGACCGCACCGACATTCCCGAGCGCGCCTGGGCGAAGCGCGACCAGCTGGGCTCGTTGGGCGGCGGCAACCACTTCTGCGAGATGCAGCTCGACGAGGCCGGCAAGGTCTGGGTGATGCTTCACACCGGCAGCCGCGGCTTCGGCTGGAACATCGCGAAGCAGTTCTTCGTCAGCGGCGCAAAGCTGCTGAACCTCGGCAAGAAGAGCGAGGACCATGTCTGGCTCGACGCCGAGTCGCCGCTGGGCCGCGCCTACTGGAACCTTCACGCGATGGCCGCGAACTTCGCGATCGCGAACCGGCTGCTCATCGGTGAAGCGGTGGCCGAGTCGCTGGAAGAAGTCTTCGGCGGCAGCGCCAGCGTCTACTACGAGATTTCGCACAACCTGATTCAGAAGGAAGACGGCCAGTTCATCGCCCGCAAAGGAGCGACCCGCGCCTTCCCCGCCGAACACCCCGCACTCGAGGGCACCAAGTGGGAACACACGGGCCACCCGGTGCTGATTCCGGGCTCGATGGAGACAGGCTCGGCGATTTTGTTCGCGCGCGAAGGCGCCGCCCAATCGCTGTACTCGGTGAACCACGGCGCCGGCCGCCGCCTCTCGCGCCACCAGGCAAAGGCGAAGCTCTCGCAGGCCGAAACCGATTCGCGGATGTCGAAGCTCGGCGTGGTGCTGAACACGAAGCAGACGCCGCTCGACGAATCGGGGCCCTGCTACAAGAACCTCGACGAGGTGCTCGAGTCGGTCGAAGCCGCGAAGCTTGCGCGCGTCGCACATCGGCTCACCCCGATTGCGTGCATCAAGGGCAACGACTGACGCCCCCTTTAGTCGCTGGCCAAGGTGGCTGATGACCAAAACGCCAAGCAGACGCGCAGCTGTGGCCTGCCTGTCCACGTTGCGCACATGAAAACACATGCGCACATCGGTCATTCGTTTTGATCCAGACAACCTGACGTCGATTGAGCGGAGAATGTCCGTCAGCAGCGCTCCTCCACACCACCAAAGGCACCACCCAATGGGACTCATCGGCGACATCGTCAACAAAGCAAAATCCTACGTCCCGAAAATCGAGCTCCCCAAGGTCAACCTCCCGAACCCCATCGCGCTGGCTGAAAAAGCCAGCACCCTGGTGAAGGACACGTTCCAGGCGGCGACGAAGCCGCTGGTCGAGCTCGCATCCGTCATCCCGAACAAAGCGCCCGAAGCGCTGAAGGCCGTCACCAATGGCTTCTACAACGGCATCAACGCGGCGGCCGACAAGCTGGGCGGCGAGCTGAAGGAGCACGGCAGCACGCTCGAGAAGGCCGGCAAGATGCTGAGCCCCTTCCTCCCCATCGGCAAAGACATCGAGCTGCTCGGCAAGGGCGCGAAGGCGCTCGGCACGGGCATCGCCGACGCTCCGGAAAACGCGGTAGCCCTCAGCGGCGAGATTGCCGACCGCGCGACCAACATGGGGCAGGCCGCGCTGGGCTTCCTCGACGATGCGAAGAAGTTCGCCTCTGAGAAAATCCAGCAGGGCGGGGAAATCGTCAACAAGGGCGTCGAGCTGCTCGAGCAGGGCGCCAAGGGCATCTACAACGCCGGTAAGGAGTACGTGCAGGGCGTCGCCGACGCGGTCGACTACAAGACGAACATCGATAAGCTCGGCGAGGGCGACAAGTACAAGCTCGGGGTCGGTGCGTCGGGCAGCGTCGAAGGCTTCAAGCTGTACGGCAAGGGCAGCATCGAGGTCGAAAAGAAAGACGGCGGCTTCGTCGTCTCGGTCGACGGCGAGCTGGGCGGCGGCATCTACGGCGAAGTTGGCGGCAAGCTGGGCGCGAAGGTGAACGCGGAAGGCTCGGCGACCCTGGGCGTCGGCGGCAAGGTCGAGATGAAGTTCGCCACCGCGGAAGACGCGAAGAAGGCGACCGAGATTCTGCTCAAGCAGGCGGCGGCTTCAGCGGCGGCGAGCCAGCAGGGCGCATTGGCGATTCCGGGGCAGCTGGCGAGCGCGGCGATCGCTCCCTCGGCAGACGAGCTCAAGTTCCTCGCCAAGAACGTGAGCGCGGTCGAGCTGCGCGGCAACGTCGCGGGCGAGCTCGCGGGCACCCTGGGCGTGAAGGACGTCGCGGGGCTCAACCTGGGCCTCAAGGCGAAGGGCGAAGTCACCGCCCGCCTCGAGTTCACCAACCCGCCGTCGGTCATCGTGAAGCAGGCGCTGTCGGCCGAGCTCGCGGGCAGCGCGGGTCTGCGGCTCACCAACGGCAAAGAGGGGGCAGAAAGCAACACGGGCGGGCTGCCGGGCGCGAACGGTAAAATCGAAGCGAAGGCGACCATCGAGCAGAAGTTCACCCTGCCGGGCAACATCGACAAGGCCGCGCTGATGCGCGACCCGGGCGGCTACGTAAAGGACGTGGCGGACAAGGTCGTGAAGTCCGAGGAAGACAAAATCACCCTCGAGCTCGACGCGCAGGGCGGCGTGCTCGGCTCAGGTGGCGGCGCGAAGACCGAAGTCACCTTCAGCGGTAAGGCCGAAGAGCTGAAGAACAGCGGCTACCTCGAGAAGATGATGAAGGGCGACCTGCAGGGCGCGCTCACCGCGGTGGGCGACAAGGTCGAAGTCGCGGCGAAGGTCACCCCCTACAAGACCCTGGGCGTCTCTCTGGCTCCTGGCGTCTCGCTGATGGGCTTCGGCGTCGGCGTCGAGCTCGAGGCCACCCGCCAGGACATGGCCGACCAGCCGCTGTACGAGTACAAGGGAAAGAACGCGACCGAGACCGCCAGGCGCCTTGCGCAGCTCTCGCAGCAGTACTCGCCCTACCTGCAGAACGGACCCGTTCTCATCCGCGGTTGAGCTGATTCACCGCGTCGCGCACCCCAAAAGGACGCCTCGGGAAACCGGGGCGTCCTTCTGGTTTTTCTAGACCTTCAGTCCCGAAATCTCGGCGGTCAGGTCTCCGAGCGCAGTCACCTGGTTCTTGCTCGCTGCCCGCATCGCGGTGAGCAGCACGGACGCGGGGTGCTCGCCCGCCGAGACGAGGTGCTGGCCCAGCTGCATCCCGAGGCTCTTGCCGCCGAGCACGACCGCGGCCATGCCTTCGCTCGTGTGAGGCGGCGTCTCGTTGGGGTCCTTCGCCTTGCCGAGCCCTGCTTCCATCACGAACACGATGGCGGTGTGGTCGAGCAACGAGCCCGTGACGTCGGGCGTGTCTTTGAGCTTCTTCGCGAGCCGGCCCAGTTGCTTCGTGTGCCAGGCAATCACTTCGGCGACGCTGAGGTGGTTGCCCTGCCCGTGCGTCGCCTCGTGCATCGGCGGCACCGGCAGCGGCGAGTTGTCCCAGCTGCGGTACGTGATGCCCAGCGAGTTCGGCAAGCGAATGCCCGACATGCTCGACGTCAGCTCGAGCGAGACGACGCGGCTCAAGTCGCACGCGAAGGCCATGTGGATGAGGTCGACCAATTGGCCCGCGCGCGCGTCTTCATCGCCGTAGCCATTGGCCTCCACCGGGTCAGGGCCCGGCCGCATCGGCACCACGCACGTCGACGGCTGCGGCGGCGGAGGGATGAGGTACTGGTTCACGCGGCCCTCCAGCGCGGCGACGTTCGCCAGGTGCTCGTCGAGGCGCGCACGGTCGCTTTTTCCCAGCTGCGGCTTCAGCTGCGCGTATGACGCCTGCACGCGCTGCAGCACTTCCTTGCGACGAAGCAGCTCGGGGTCCGGCGGAGGTGGCGGCTGGCCCGTGGTCGGCGGGGTGAAGCCCGTGAAGAGCTGATCAAACGCGATGCGCGGCGACACCGTCGGGTCATTGCGAATCGTGAACGGGTCGTACATCGGGTTCCGGTTCGGCCGCGGGCGGAACGAGATGTTGTCCACCGTGTAGCCGTTCGTGTACTCGGCCGCCTGCACCCGGTAGACGAGCGACGGAATTCGCGTCGCCGCGCCCAGCTGCTGCGCGAGCAACCAGTCGGCCGAAGGTCCCCACGCCGAGCGCGAGAAAAGCCCCGACGTCTCGCCCACGCCCGACACCGTCGGCCCCATCGTCTCGTAGTGGAAGCCCGACGAGCCGTACCGCCGCCCCGGGCCCGTGCGCGGAATGCGCAGGTTCGAGATGACCGTCGTGTCGCCCTTCAGCCCCATTGCCTCGAGCGGAGCGAGCCCGGTCTTCAGCGCCGCCGTCAGCGCGCCCGGCAACACCGGCAGCACATGCTCGTCTGGCATGCCCGTCACCATGTTCCGGCCTTCGCCGCAGGGGCCGACGCCGCAGTACACCATCACGAAGCGCGCGGGAGACTGGGTCGTCTGGCCCATCGCACGGCCGACCATCGCGTCCAGCAGCGGCAACCCGACTGCCGCCGAGGCGCCCTGCAGCAGCGTTCGTCTCGACAGCCGCAGCGCCTTTTTCACGGGTCCTCCCGACGCAGCATGAAGTTCTCGTGCATCACGTACGCGAGCAGCAACGCTTGCATACTGTGACCTTCGCCCAGCTGCGCGGCGAGCCACTTCACCGCGTCGTCGTCGCCCGTCTGGGCCGTGCGGCCTGCGGCGAAGCGAACCAGGTGCGAGGCCAGACAGCGATCGACGCGGGCATCCACCGCGATGCGATCGGCCAGCCCCTTCGGCCCAGTGAATGGAGCGGACGGGTCAATCGCCCCCTTCCCCGCGATGACGCACTCGGGGCGGCCTTCGTCGTGGGTGCGGTAGCGGCCGAGGTGGTCGAGGTTCTCGAGGCCGAACCCCAGGGGGTCCATCTGCGCGTGGCAGCTGGCGCACGTCGGGTCGGCGCGGTGCGCGGCGTAGCGATCGATTTTGCAGGCGTTCGGGTCGTTGGTCTTCGGCGGCGCGTCGACGTCGACGTTCGCGGTCGGCAGCGCGATTTTCTGACACAGCAGCCGTTCGCGAATGAACTTGCCGCGGCGGGTGGGGCTGGTGTCGCCGAACTTCGCTCCGGCGATGGCGAAGGTGCCGTGCGACAGAATGCCCCGGCGGTCAGCGGTGCCGTAGGGAAGCCAGGCGGCGGTGGTCGAGGTCGCTCCCGTCAGCCCATAGTGCGCGGCGAGCTCGCTGCCGACGAAGGTGTCGCTGCTCGAGAAAAGTGTCCGGTAGTCCGCCACAGGAGCGAAGGCGCGATCGACGAGCGCGTCACTCTCGGCCCGCATCTGCGTCTCGAGATTTCCCAGGCTCATCTTCGAGTAGCCGAGCCACATCGCGGTGAACCGCCGCTGCTGCGCGAGGCCCGCGGCGCTCGCCATCAGCCGCTGCGCCTGCGCCCTGCGTCCTTCTGCCGTCGCCAGCGTCCCCGCTTCCGCCGCGTCCAGCAGCGCTTCGTCGGGGCTCTGCCCAGCGAGCAACAGCGAGAGCCGCGTCGCCACCTCCACCGGCCGCAGCGCCTGCGCATCGCCCGCGACGCCGCGCTCGACGCGGTAGAGGAACTCGGGGTGCAGCACCAGGGTGCGGATCAACATCTTCACCGCGCCGTTGAAGGTGCCGTTGGCGGTGGGGTGGCCGAGCAGCGTCTGCAGCCCGTCGACCTCAGACGTGTCCAGCGGGCGACGCAGCAGCAACTTCCCGAGCCGGCGGGTGACGGTGTTGAAGCACGCCGCGTCCGGGGTGCACGAGACGATCGCTGCCAGCCGCGACGGCTGCGCCACCACCCACTCGGAAATCTCGATGCCGATGGCCTCGGTCGCCTCGACCAGCCGCATCGACGGCGCCTGTTCCTGCACGTCATTGTCGAAGGGCGTGAGCGTGTCGTCGGGCAGCTGATCTACCGCCACTGGCACGTCGGCTCCGAACACGGCGCGCAGGGTGTTGCGAAGCTCGGTGCGCGAGAGGCGGCGGGTCGTGGTGCGCTCGACGACGGGTTCTCCCGCGACCACCCCCGGCCTGGTGGGGTCCTTAGGCTCGACGGGCGGCTTGCCCGCGGGAACCCGTATTTCTCCGGTGCACGCGATCAGCGTGAGGCTGCAGAGCATCCATCGACCCATGGACCCCCGAGGTTCGCACAGCCACGACTGCCCGGCCAAACCACACCCTCACACCACGGCGAAGAGCCGCTCGAGCGTGCGCGCCACGTCGGCCATCGCCGAAGTGTCCGTGCTCTTCAGCGCCGCCTGCCCCTTCGCCAACAAGGCGCGCACTTCGCCGACGACGGCCTCGGCTTCGGGTCCCGGGTTTTCCTGCGCGCTCTTTTCCAGCAGCCGAGCCAGCTTCTCGGCCTTGTCGAGGATGCGCGGGAAGGCGGTGAGCGCGAGCTTCTTGTCTCGGTCGCCCTGCTCGCTGGCGTACTTTGATTGCTCGGCCTGCAGGCGATCGACCTCGGCGGGAGCCAGCGTGGTGCGGGCGTCGATGCGCAGCGCCTCGCCCATGCCCGTCGTGGTGTCGACCGCGCGCACCGACAGCGTGCCTTCTGCCGATAGCTCGAAGGTGACTTCAATGGGCACATCACCGCGGCGTTCGACGTGCAGGTCGGTGAGCGTCACTTCGCCCAGCTTCGTGCACTCGTTCGAGTAGTCGCTGTCGCCCTGGAACACCGACATGCGCGCGTCCGTCTGGCCGCTGCGCGCAGGCAGGAAAATCTCTTTCGCCACCGCGGGCACCGGCGTGTTCTTCGAGAGCAGCTTCCGCACGCCGCCGCCCAGGGTGCCGATGGACAGCGTGTGGGTCGCGACGTCGATGAGCAGCGCAGCGCCCTGCTGGCGCGAGAGCTCGGCTGCATGCACTGCGGCGCCCAGCGCAACGACCTCGTCGGGATTCACGCCCGCCACCGGGTCACGCCCGAACAGGTCGAGCACCAGCTTCCGCACCAGCGGCACGCGCGTCATCCCGCCGACCAGCATCACCGCGTCGATGCTCTTCGGGTTGACGTGGGCCTCTTCCATCACCTTCCGGCAGACGTCGATGCAGCGGCGGGTGAGTGGGTCGGCCAGCGCTTCGAAGAAGTCGCGGGTGAGCGCGGTGTCGAGCTGGACGTAGCGGTTCGCGGTGTCGACCGAGTGGTCGCCCAGGTCGGCCACGGAAATGAAAGCCTCGGCCTTGTCGGTGAGCGTCCGCTTCGCGCGTTCGGCGGTGTGCCGCAGGCGCTGCATCGAGATGCGGTCTTTGGCCGCGGCCTCACGAATGCCTTCGGGAAGCTGGGCCAACAACCACTCGACGATGCGCTGGTCGAAGTCGTCGCCGCCCAGCTGCGGGTCGCCGCCCGAGGCCTTCACCTCGAACACCCCGTTCTCGACCTCGAGGATGCTGACGTCGAAGGTGCCTCCGCCGAGGTCGAACACCAGCGCGCGGCCCTGGAAGCTGTCGGTGAAGCCGTACGCGACGGCGGCGGCGGTGGGCTCGTTGATGATGCGCAGCACGTCGAGCCCCGCGATTCGAGCGGCCTCGCGCGTCGCGAACCGCTGCCCGTCATCGAAGTTCGCGGGCACGGTGATGACCGCTTTTTGAACGGGCACCCCGAAGTGGGCTTCGGCGTCGAGCTTGAGCTCGCCCAGCAGCATCGCGGCCACCTGGGTCAGCGGCAGCGTGCGGCCGGCGACCTTGATCCGGACTTCGCCGTTGGGGCCGGCGATGAGGGGGTACGGGACGACGGCCTTCGCAGTCGCGGCGAGCTCGGCAGACCAACGTTTGCCGATGAAGCGCTTCGTCGCCGGGGCCACGCGGTCAGGGGCTTCGTCGCCGAGGATGCGGGCGGGCTCTCCGGCGATGCGATCGCCGAGGCCGGTGAAGCCGATGATGGAAGGGGTGAGGCGCGCGCCGTGGCGAGACTGGATGAGAACGGGCTTGCCGTTTTCGACGGTTGCAACGGCGCTGTACGTGGTGCCCAGGTCGATGCCAATGACGGGTTCCATTTTCGAGGCAGAAGAAAGCACACCGTGGTACGCCGCGCGGCGAAATGGTCAATGTCTCCATCGCCCGCCGTTACGCCCGCGCCCTGCTCGACGCCTCAGGAGCCGCCGCGGATCAGGTCCTCGCCGAGCTTCAACAGTTCGTCGCGATGCTGGAGTCGAGCCCGCCCCTGAACGACGTCATCCGCAACCCGGCCTACACCCGCGTTCAGCGGGAAGCGGTGCTCGAAGGGCTGATCAAAGCGCAGGGCGTGAACGTCTCGCTCGCGAACACGCTGCGCCTGCTGAACGACCGCAACCGCCTCGGCAACGTCCCCGACATCGCGCGCATCTACCGCGACCTCGTCGACGTGCGCATGGGCCGGGTGCGCGGCAAGGTCACCAGCGCGACCCCGTTGGATGCGGCGCAGCTGAAGGCCGTCGAAGAATCGCTGCAGAAGCTGACCCAGCGCGACGTGCTGCTCGAGGCGACGGTCGACAAGGCGCTGCTGGGCGGAATGACGGCGCAGGTCGGCAGCGTCGTCTACGACGGCTCGCTGCGGAACCAGCTCGATCAGCTGGCGAGAAACCTCAGCCAGTAGCAGTTTTCTGAGGGTCAGCCGTCGCAACAGCGACCTGATTCCAGCGCGTTGCGGCAGGCGTGCCGATTGCTCTCGCGGCCTTTGCGATGCGAGCGATGGCCTTGATGGGAACTCTGGTGTTGGTGGCGTGTGGGTCTGGTCCCGTGCCGCCGCCTCTTCCTCCGGTCGACGGCGGGTACGACCTCAACGACGTCTCCTTCCTCTTCCCCCTGCCTGACTGGAGTGGGCGCGACGGGCTGCTGTCGATGATGGCGGCGGGAGAACAGGGCGCGCTGCTGCCGAAGCCGTTCTTCGACCAGGTGCCGAAGCTGCTGCCCGACGTGCCCGCGCTGACAGTGTACGGCGCGCTGCGGGTGGTCTCGGTTCGGGTCGACCCCTGCTTCCCCGGCTCGACGCCGCCGGCGGCTCCTATTTGCGTGAAGCAGGTTCGGTTGGTGGCACAGCCGCTGATGCAGGAAGCGGATGCCGGCGTGGGCGCGCTGACGACGGACGACGCGACGGTACACCTCTTCTACGACCTCGATGACGCGCAGTTCGCCACGGTGCGCGAAGGGCTCGCAGCGCTGAAGGGGCAGGCGGGCTCGGCGACGTCGGGGCAACCGCTGGACGTGCACCCGGTGATGAAGTCGCAGGGGCTCGACGGCCAGTACGCGCAGGCGCTGAAGGCATTGGTGCTGAAGATCGCGGGCGAGAAGACGTTGAGCCGGGTCGCCTTCATGGCGCTGGTGACGAAGGACAACCGGTGGACCTTCGGGGCCTTCAACCGCTCCAATGCGGTGCTCGTGCCCGACGAGATTCCGCGCACGAAGGGAAAGACGGTGCAGGGCGTCGTCGAAGGGGGCCAGGGCAGCACGACCCGCGCGGGTGAGCTGGTGCCGACCATTTCTGGAGACGACCTCATCACGCTGCTCGAGACCCTCGAGCTCGTGTCCGCCGACGAAGGCACGCTGAAGCGGGCACTCGAGAGCGCGCTGCGAATCGAGCACCCCGCGCGCAGCAGCCCGAAGACGATTGACTGCGGAAGCTGTCACGTCGCGTCGCGGGCGCGGACGAATGCGGAGCGCGTGCGGAAGACTGTCACCACGTCCTGGGCCGACGCCTTCAACGATTCCCGGTTCGATCTGCGGCGTGTCGACGAGGCGAAGGAAGACCCCCGGGCGCTCCGCGCGTTCGGGTACTTCGGCAAGCTCTCCGCGTTGTCGCAGCGCACCATCAACGAGAGCGCTGCGGTCGCCACCGAGCTTTCGAAGTAGGTTGCCGCGCCATGCGCGCGTTCCGATTGCTGCTGGGCGTTCTCTGTCTTGCGGGTTGCCCACGGGGAGACAAGCCGGCGTCGCCCGAGGCGGCGTTCTGGTCGTGGTTCGAACAGCACGAAGAGCGTCTCGCGAAGGAGGCCCGCGGCGAGGACCCCCGCGGCGCGATGATGGAGATTTCGGGGCACCTGTCGGCAGTGAACCCGGAAGTGCTCGCCGAGCTGGCAATCGAGGAAGACGCGATGCACCCGCACAAGCTGGTGCTGACGGCGAACGGAGACACGAAGCAGTTCGCGTCAGTGAAAGCGATTGCGGGCGCGGCGCCGACGGGGCTGAAGCGGTGGAAGGTGGTGGCGTTCCGGCAGCGGCGCGACCCCGGCGAGTCGATTCAGCTCGGCAGCTACGAGGCGAAGGCCGACGACTTCTTCTTTCGCGAAACAGGGCGCGCGAACGGCAAGGTCGACGTCGAGGTGTTGGTGCGGGGGATGTCACCCACGAATGAGAAGGACGTTCAGCAGGCCGCCTTCTTGATGCTCGACCACTACGTCGGCGAGTACGACGTCGAGACGAAGATTGCTGCGATTTCAATCGTTGGGCTTCAAGACAGGCCCGGCGCCGCGGTGAAGCCGCTGTCGCAGCTGCCGGAGCTCATCGACAAGCTGTAGTGGCTACTTCTTCGCGGCGCGCAGCCACCAGTTGGGCGTCGCAGACTTCACGCGTGAATCCTTCTTCAGCGCCTCGGCGAGCGTGAGACTCGCGGTACCCGGCGCCGACTGCAGCAGCAGCACACCCTCGCGCAGCACCTTCTCGACCACCACGCCACGCTCGGACGCCCAGGCAGCGACGTTCGTCGACCCAGCAAGCCAGACCACGACGCCCCCCGCGGGCACGCGCAGCTTCGGGCCGTCGTGGAACACCGCCGTGAAACGCGGGTCCGCAAGCACGGCCGCAGCGTCAGGCACGCGCCAGAGGACGACCCGCGCGGTTCGCTGCACCACTTCGCCACCGGCCGCCTTCATCGCCGCCGCGCCCGAATCGGTCGGCCCGACCTCGGCCACGAGCCCACCGCTCACCACGGGGACTGCGGCAAGCCAGGCCACGAGCGCCACCCCAATCATGGCCGCCCCCAGAGCTTCAGCTGCCACGACTGCAGCGTGCCGGAACTTCCACTTTGTCTGTCGTTGACCCGCAACGTCCACGTGCCGTCGGCCGGCTCGTCGAGGTGGCGCACGGTGCCGAAGGTGAAAGCCTGAATCGCGCTGCACTGCTCGACGCCGTTCAGCCGCGCACACGAGTGCGGCGAGGCGAGGACGTCGACGGGCCCCGCGCCACGGTCGAGAAGAATCTCGAGGTCGCCCGAGCGCGGATGCGAAATCGAAACGGTGACCTCGATAAACTCCACGTGGCCGACGCCGCTGCTGGCGACCGTCAACGCCGAGCTGGTGCCCGTCGCAGAGTTGTCGGGAATCGCGGTGCCCGGGCTGACGAGCGGGGACGAGAAAGAAACCTCGGCGGCGCCAGCGACGAAGGTCTTCGCCAGCGACACGGCCGCGTTCGCGTCGACGACGCCGAACCCATACTTGTGGTTCACGTGCAGGCCCGCGAGGTTGTTCACCCACCCCGGGTCGGCGACGTGGTTCTTCCGCGCCGAGTACGCAAGCACGCGCCGCACGTCGCGCCACGTCAGGCCTTCGTTCGCCTGCAGCACCAGCGCCGCGACGCCTGCCACAATCGGAGTCGAGCCCGACGTGCCGTCCATCAAGTCGGTGTAGCTCGCGTTCGTCGTGTCGAAGGGGACGTTGCCGGTGTTGTACCCGAGCGAGCCGGTGATGTCGGTGGTCGACAGCCCATGGCCCGCGCGGCCCAGGGTGGGAGCCGAGAGGAGAACGTTTGCTCCTTCTTCGGAGTACGTGACCTTGCGGCCGTCATCGCCGACGCCCGCGACCGAGAGCACGAAGCGGCTGTTCGTCTGCCCGTCGTAGTTCGCGTTGTCGACGTGCTGGCTGTCACCGCCGTTGCCCGCGGCCCAGACGTAGACCGTGCCGAGCCCGCCGCGGCCGGTCGACGTTCCTTCGGCGACGCCCTGCAGCCACAGCGGCTCAGGCCACGAGAGCTGGCCGGTGCCGTCTTCCGCGTCGCCCCAGCTGTTGCTGCTGACGCCGTTGGTCTGCTTTCCGCGCGTCATCGCGTCGAGCTCGTTCACGGTCGTGAGGTCCTGGAGCAGGTTGTACGAGACGAGGTTGCTGCGCGGAGCGACGCCGCGAAGTCCGACCCCATTCTCGTCACGCGCCGCGACGAGCCCCGCGACGCAGGTGCCGTGCTCTGCGAAGGCGAGCGGCGCATTGCCGAGGTAGTCGTGCGACAGCAGCTCGCTGACGTTGGCGGCGAGGTCTTCGTGCTGGAAGTCGACCCCTTCGTCGACGATGGCCACGCGAACGCCTTCGCCCTTCACGCCCTGCCCCCACGCCATCAACGCGCGCACGTCTTCACCCGCGGTGCCGCCACGCTGGCCGGTGTTCGACAGGTGCCACTGGTTCCCGAAGTACGGGTCGGGCATCGCGACTGCTGCGACGGGAGTGCCCGTGCCTTCTGCCGACTCGGCGCTCTCTGCGCTGCCGACGACCGCCGTCACGACGAAGAAGTAGGCCGTGCCGTTGACGAGGCCAGTGACCTCGAGCGGAGACGTGACGGCGGAATACAGCTGCCCGCCGGTAATCGTGGTGACGTTCGACTTCTTCACTCCCGTCGCGCGCGAAAAATAGACCTTCGACATGCCGCCCGTCTGCTTCCAGCTCAGCGTCAGCCTGCCGTCGCCTGCGACGGCGACGACCTGGGTCGGAATGCTGAGCGTGGCAGTGAGAACTTCGGTGGTAGCGAGCGCGAACACCGGGCCCTGAAACCCTTCGCAGGTGAGCTGCCAGGTGGCGGTGGCGACAGGTGAGACGGTGGTGCTGCCCACCGCGGCGACGGTGCCGACGGTGGTGAGAAAGCAGGACGCGGCGTCTCGCGCGGCCCAGGTGAGGACGACGGGACTTCCGGCGACGGGCGAGGCAGTGGGGTTCGCGAGGAAGCTGTCGATGCGCACCGGCCGCTGCACGGTGACGGTGACGCGCGCGACCGCCGAGCCGCAGGTGAGCGTGTACGCCGTGGTCTCGGCGGGAGTGACGGGCACGGCCCCCGCGGCAGAGACCTCACCGACCTGTGGAGCCACCGAGCATGGCGCGGCGCCGTTGGTCTGCCATTGCAGCTCGGCGGAAGCGCCGGCGGCGATGAGGGTGGGCGTAGCGAGAAACGAAGCGATGGCGGGCTCGACGCGCGGGGAGCACGCCGCGAGCACGACCACCGCCAGCCACGCTTTGGGCATCAGTGAATGTTCAGCTGGTACTCGGCCATCGGGAACTGCGTCTCGCGCTGCTGCAGCATCGCCCGCGCGACCGCGCTCAAGCCCGACGCCGGAGCGATGACCTGGCGCAGCCCCGACACCTCCATCGCGTGCGAGATGGCCTTGTTCAGCAGCTGCGCCGCCGGGTCGTCCTCCTCGTCGCTGGCCAGCAGTTGCTGGATGAAGGTCGTCTTCTTCTCGTACGAGACGAGCTTCACCGAGTCGCCGGCGGGAAGGTTCGCCTTCTCTTTGCCCAGCGCGATCGCCGCGTCGAAGCCGCCGAGCTTGTCGACGAGGCCATTGGTGACGGCGACCTTGCCGAGCCAGGTTCGGCCCTGCGCGACCTCTTCCAGCTGCTCGTGCGTGCGCTTGCGGCCCTGCGCGGCGAGCTCGACGAAGCGGTCGTAGGAAACTTTCAGCGCGGTGTCGAAGACCTTTGCCTCGCCCTCGTTCATCGGGCGGCTGCCATTCATCGCGTCGGCGTGCTCGCCGCGGTTGAAGACCTCGGGGTTCAGGTCGAGCTTCTCGTAGGTGCCCTTCAGGTTGGGGACGACGCTCCAGATGCCGATGCTGCCGGTGTACGTCGACGGCTGCGCGACGATGGCGGTCGCGTCCATCGAGACCCAGTAGCCACCGCTGGCGGCCATGTCTCCCATCGAGACGATGATGGGCTTCTTCTCGCGAAGGCGCGCGACTTCACGGCGCACCAGGTCGCAGCCCAGGCCTGCGCCGCCGGGCGAGTCGACGCGGAAGATGATTGCCTTCACCTTGTCGTCGTCGGCCGCCTTGCGCATCGCCTCGATGATGGGCGTCGAGCCCTGAGAGTCGTCGCCGCTGAACGGGTCGACGCCGCCCTTGCCCGCGACGACGAGGCCCTGCGAGTAGACGAGCGCGAAGGTGTGCTTGCCTTCGTCGGCCCCCGCCTCTGAAAAGCTGACCTTGCGGTACTTCGCCGAGCTGATGAACGAGACCTTGTCCTTGTCGTCGAGCTTCATCCGCTTCTTCAGGTTGGTCTCGACCTCGTCCCAGTAGGCGACGCCGTCGATCAGCTTCTTCTCGACCGCCCACTCGGCGCGGGGCACCGGGTTGGCAATCATCGCCTTGAGCTCGTCGGTGGTGAGCTTGCGAGCGCTGGCGACGCCGTCGAGGAAGAGGCCGTACTGGGTGTCGAGGGTGGAGTTGATCATCTCTTTCACCGGCTCGGTCAGCGCCTTGCGGCCGAAGGTCTCGCCCGACACCGACTTGTACTTGCCGTAGCGGAAGTACTGCACCTCGATGCCCAGCTTCTCGAGCAGGCCGGGGTAGTGCATCACGTCGGAAGAGAAGCCGTTGAACTCGAAGAAGCTGTCGGGCGCCATCAGGATTTCGTCGGCCGGCAGCGCGAGCGAGTACGACTTCTCGTCGAGGAACTCGGAGTACGCGATGACGAACTTGCCCGACTTCTTGAACTCGTTGAGCGCGTCACGCAGCTCTTCGACCTTCGCCCAGCCGATGGCCGGCATCTCGAGGCGCAGCACGACGCCCTTGATGCGCTTGTCGGCGGCGGCCTTCTTCAGGTTGTCGAGGTGGTCGCGAATCGACAGCGGCTTCTTGCCAAAGAGTTCGCCGATGTCGTCAGAGGCGGCGCGCTCAGGAATCGCTCCGTCGATGTTCATCTTCAGCACCGCGCTCGACGGCACGTGCGACCCGCCGCCGGCAACCACCGCGATGACGGTGAAGAGGGCGCAGCCGAGCAGCGGAGCGCCGAGCACCAGCCATAACACCCAGTTGCGCTTCTTCGCGGCCGGAGGTGGGGGCCTGGCCGGCACGTAGCCAGAGGGGTCAGGCGGGTTCGGCGGCTGGGGAGTCATGGCCGGGTGGTTAATGCAGCGGTCCTCTCACGGCAACGGATCCGCGAAACGAGTAGAGAGTTTCCCGGTGAATGCTCGCGCCCTCTGGCTGACAACGATGGTTCTCACGGCCGTCTCAGCGGCGAAGCCTCGGCCAGAGCTGACCTACGAAATGCGGGACGCCCCGACTCGAGATTGGAAAGCAATCACCGACCCCGAGCTGATGAATCGCGTGAAGGGGTACCTGCGCATACGGGAGATTGCCCGGGTTGATCGCCTCGTGGACGCAGGGCAGAGAGAGCCCGTCTGGTCGAGCGACGCGGGGCTTACCGGGCCGATCAGCCGCGCAGAGCAGATCGCGCTCCACCTGGATCTCGAGTCGGGCGTCAGGGGCGGCGAAGCGGACATCCTGGCCGGGAATGTTCCTGTCACCGTGTATTGGGACAAGCCGCACGAGCTTTCCTTCGTCGCTGGCCCGCTGTTCGAGCGCTCGAGCCGGGTCAGCTCGTTCTCCGAGCTTCGTGAGAAATATGGCGTTCGCTACTTCGAAGAAATCGACGCAGCGTGGACTCCGCAGACGCTGGCGCTCATTCGTGACCTTCACGAACTCGGACATGCCATCGACGACGCACGCATGCGGGAGCTCGCCACGGCGACCTACGCGCTCGAGGGTGACGTCGAACAGCTGAGAGGGACGCTCAACGCAATGATCCTGGCCTTCAACGCCGGTACGAGTGCCCGCCTTGAGCCGCTCGAGGCTTCGATCCAGGAGCTATCGGCCCGACTCACCGATTCTCAGAAACAGCTCAAAGCCATGAACGCCCGCCTTCAGGCCAGAGCGAAGGCCAGCACCAGGACGTCGGCTGGCTTCGCGAAGGGCCTGCCTCCCGCGAGGGCACCGACCACCTACGGCCGGAAGGACGCCGATGAGTGCTTCGCCGACTGCTACGGGCTCTTCAAGGTCGACCCAGCTGCGCTGAAGCGCGCGTCACCTGGTGCGCATGCCTGGTTCCTTCGCGGCGAGCACCTGCGGCTCGCTACGCTGCCCCTCGACTGACTACCGCAAGCAGTCGGGCTTGCTGCGGTACCGCTCTTTGAAAGGCACGTAGACCATGCACGACTTGTCGCCGTCGGTCTCTTCACAGACAGTCTGGCAGGTCGAGTAGACGTCTTTGTGTTTGCGAACCAGCGCCTGGCCGGTGCGGGTGTCGACGACGCGGTTGTACGCCTCGTCTTTGTCGTCGCCGTCTTCGCCCAGCGAGTGGAGGCTGGTGATGACGCCCTTCACCACGCCCTTCGCCCACATCCCCTGCTTCTTCGCCATCGCCTCTTTCTGAATCTTGAGCAGCTCGGGGTCGGGGGTGAGGCCTTCGACCGCGTAGACCATCGCGTGCCCGGTGCGAACCAGCTCTTTCGCGGCGTCGGGGCAGTCGATCAGCAGGCGCTTGTAGCCGTCGAGCTTGCCGTCGGTGGTGCACTTCCACTCCTGGCTGGCGGCGACGGTAGAGCTCTGCTTGGCGAGGCCGTAGAGCTCGCGCGGGGTCCAAGTGCCCCACGAGTGAACGGGGCCAAACGCTTCGAGGGTGTTGAAGCGCTGCAGGCGGGTGCCGCGGCCCTTGAAGGGCCCCGACTTGATGTTGAAGCTGTCGCCGTCAGACCAGACGACGTCAATCTTCTCGTCATTGAGCGTCAGCATCGCCTTCACGTCGTGCTTGTCGGGGTTGGGCTTCTTCTCTCTCTTGCTGCGCGCGTCGGCCGTGACGGCGGCGAGCAGCACGCAGAGGGCGAGGCGCCGGGTCATCTTCAGGCCTTGGGCAGCGTGACGCCCTTCTGCCCCTGGTACTTGCCGCCGCGGTCTTTGTAGCTGGTCTCGCAGGCCTCGTCTGACTCGAAGAAGAGCATCTGGGCCACACCTTCGTTGGCATAGATGCGCGCCGGCAGCGGCGTGGTGTTCGAGAACTCGAGCGTGACGTGGCCTTCCCATTCGGGCTCCAACGGCGTGACGTTGACGATGATTCCGCAGCGCGCGTACGTCGACTTGCCGAGGCAGATGACGAGCACGTTGCGGGGAATCTTGAAGTACTCGACGGTGCGGGCGAGCGCGAACGAGTTGGGCGGGATGATGCACTCGTTCGCCTTGCGGTCGACGAAGCTGTGCGGGTCGAAGGTCTTCGGGTCGACGATGGTCGAGTTGATGTTCGTGAAAATCTTGAACTCGTCCGAGCAGCGCACGTCGTAGCCGTAGCTGCTGGTGCCGTAGCTGATGGCCTTGACGCCGGCGGTGTTGCTGTCGCGCACCTGCTGCGGTTGGAACGGAAAAATCATCTCGTGTTCCTGCGCCATCCTGCGAATCCACTTGTCGGATTTGATCGTCATCTTAAAAAGGACCATGGCCCAAACCTCCCCCGCGCGCATCGGAATCCTGACCGCGTCCGACCGCGCCAGTCAGGGCATCTACGAAGACCTCTCGGGCAAGGCGATCGAGCAGGTGCTGGGCGACTACCTCTCGTCGCCCTGGGAAAAGGTGTACCGCCTGGTCGCCGATGACCAGGCCACGCTCGAGCAGACGCTCAAAGAGCTGTGCGACGCGCAGGGCTGCGCGCTGGTGGTGACGACTGGAGGCACAGGGCCTGCGCTGCGCGACGTCACGCCCGAAGCGACGGAAGCGGTGTGCCAGAAGATGATGCCCGGCTTCGGCGAGCTGATGCGCGCGGTGTCACTCAAAGTCGTGCCGACGGCGATTCTTTCGCGCCAGACGGCGGGCATCCGCGGGAAGACGTTGATCATCAACCTGCCCGGAAAGCCCAGCTCGATTCGCGAATGTCTCGAGGCCGTCTTTCCTGCCATTCCGTATTGCATCGACCTGCTCGAGGGCCCTTCGTTGACGGGCAAAGACACCGCACCGAAAGTCTTTCGCCCGAAGGCGAAGTGAGGTTGGCTGCGCGCCATGAACGAAGCAGAGATGAAGGCAGAGCTCGAGCGGCTGAAGGCAGAGAACGAGTCGCTGAAAGCCCGCACCAGCAAGGGCATCTCGCTGAAGGTTTCCGAGAAGGGCGGCGTGTCCGTGTACGGCATGGGCCGCTTCCCCATCACCCTCTACAAAGAGCAGTGGATCAAGCTGCTCGACATGGCCGACGACCTGCGACGGTTCATCGAAGAGAACGCCAGCAAGCTCAAGACCAAAGAGTAGGCGGCCATGGCAAACGACACGTCAGACGCTCCGACGACAGGCGACAAGCTCCGTTACCAGGTCGATCGCTTCCTCTCGTGGAGCCCCCTGGCGCGCTTCCTCGGCCTCTTCGGCATCTCGTTTCTGCTCATCTCGATCGCGGCCACGTTGAGCATGTTCGTGATGCCCGACGACCCCGAGAAGCCACACGATTTCCTCGAGCAGATGTGGTGGGCGCTGACCCGCGTGGCCGACGCCGGCACGATGGGCGACGACACCGGCACCGCAGTTCGCGCGGTCGCCATCTTCTCGACGCTGTCGGGCGTCTTCGTTGTCGCGCTGCTCATCGGCCTCGTCAGCTCGACCATCGGCGACAAGCTCGACGACCTTCGCAAAGGAAACAGCCCCGTCATCGACGAAGGCCACACGTTGATTCTCGGCTGGGGCGAGAAGGTCTACGCGATTCTTCGCGAGCTGCGCGAAGCCAACTCGAACCAGAAGCACGCCGCGGTCATCATCCTCTCGCCGACCGAGAAGGAAGAGGTCGAGAACGCGGTGCGCGACCGCATGGGCGACATGCAGACCACCCGCGTCGTCGTGCGCCAGGGCAGCCCCTTCGACCCCCAGGACCTTCGCAAGGTCGGCGCTGGCCGCGCGCGCAGCATCATCATCCTCGCCTCGGACGCGAAGGACGAGAACGGCAACCCGGTGGAAGACGCCGACATGAGCGCGATCAAGTCGCTGCTCGCACTTCGCCGCATTCCGGGCGCGCTGACGAAGAACCACGCCACTGTCGAGCTCGTCGACGGGGGCCGCAAGACGGTCGTCGAGCAGCTGGGCAACGGCGGCGTTGAAGTGGTCGCGATGGAAGAGACGCTGTCGCGAATGATGGTACAGACCTCGCGGCAGAACGGGCTCGCCGAGGTCTACCGCGCGCTGCTGTCGTACGAGGGCAGTGAGTTCTACTTCAAGGCGTTTCCCGAGCTCACCGGCCAGCCGTTTGGCGACGCGCAGTGGAAGATGAAGGACGCGGTGGTGGTTGGCTACCGCAGGCCGGCGACGGAAGAGACTCCGGCGGCGACGGTGTTGAACCCGAAGGACGACGTGCTGCTCGAGGAAGGCGACGAGCTGCTCGTCATCGCCGAGGACGACGACTCCTTCTCGCTGACCGCGCAGCACGCGCCGCAGACGCCGGCCGACTTCAAGGGAGCCACGCCCATCGCTCGCCAGCCCGAAAGGCTGCTGGTGTGCGGCAGCAGCCCGAAGCTCGGCGACATGCTGCGCGAGTACGACAACTACGTGCTGCCCGGCTCGGAAGCCTGGCTGATGCCCAACGAAGACAAGGAAGCGTTCACCAACTTCATCAAGTCGGAAGTGGGCTCGCTGAAGAACCTGAAGCTCAAGTACGTCGACGGCGACCCGACCAACCCCGCGGCGCTGAAGAAGGTCGCGTCGCCCGACTTCTATTGCGCGCTGGTGGTCGCCGACACGACGAAGGCCGAAGACGAGGCCGACGCGCACACGGTGATGACGGTGTTGTTGATGCGCGACCTGTTCAAGTCGTTCGCCGACAAGAAGCCGCGAATCATCAGCGAGATTCTCGACCCGCGAACGAAGGACCTGCTCGAGCAGGACTACGCGGCCGACTTCGTCGTCTCGTCCGAGATGACGTCGATGTTGCTGGCGCAGATTTCCGAGCGCCGCGACTTGAACGCGGTGTTCGCCGACCTGTTCGACACGAACGGCAACGAGGTCTACCTGAAGCGCGCGGCCTGTTACGTCGAGCTCGACACCCCGACCAACTGGCTCGACGTGCAGAAGATGGCGCGGGTCCGCGGCGAGGTGGCCATCGGCTACATGAAGTTCGGCCAGACGCCGCTCATCAACCCGCCGCAAAGCGACACCCAGCCGTACACCCCGGAAGACCGCATCATCGTGCTCAGCGAAGACGACAGCGAAGCGGTGGGCGACCAGCGGGGCGGCGAGTTCGCTTCCGACCTGGTGGTGCCTCCCGAGAAGACGCCGCCGTCGCCTCGGGTGGCCGCAGCGCCGGCTCCAGCCGTCACCGCTCCCGCGCCGGTGCGCGCCCCGTCTCCGCTCGTGCCGCAGCAGCCGAAGCCGCTCGAAGCGCAGACCGTGACGGCGGGACCCCGGGTGGCGGGGCCCAGCACGCAGCCGCGCGCGCCCCTGCCGCCGAAGCCCAAGGTGTGAAGGCCGCCCTTCTCGCCACCGCGTTGCTGCTCTCGGGTGCCCCGCTGGGCGCCTTCAAGCCAGCCGGCAGCCTGAAAGATGCGCGCTACCTGCACACCGCGACGAAGCTGAACGACGGCCGGGTGCTGGTGGTGGGCGGCCGCGGCGTCGACGGCACCCGCGAGCTCGACTCGGTCGAAGTCTACGAGGCGAAGAAGAATCGGTGGTCGGTGGGCCCGAAGCTGGCGATTGGGCGCAGCGGCCACACGGCAACGCTGCTTCTCGACGGCCGCGTGCTCGTCACCGGAGGAACCACGCACGAGGTCGGCGCCGATGGCAGCCGCTTCGTCGCGCAGGCCTCGGCCGAGCTCTTCGAGCCCAACTCCAACCAATGGAAGCCGGCCGCACCGCTGGCGCAGGCGCGCAACTGGCACACCGCGACGCTGCTCGACGACGGCCGCGTGCTGGTGGTCGGCGGCGCGCGCGAGCAGAAGAGCCACCTCGCGACTGCCGAGCTCTATGACCCGGCGAAGGACGCGTGGACGGCAGCCGCCCCGATGAAGCAGGCGCGCTGTCTTCACCAGGCGGTGAAGCTCAGCGATGGCAGCGTGCTGGTGGTGGGTGGCCGCTCGAACCAGCTGCCACCAGACACCGCGGCTCCCGATGCAGGCATGGCGCAGCGGCCGCACGGCGACTCGAGGGCCGCGACGGGGTTCGGAGCGCCCATCGCCTCGACAGAGCGGTGGACCCCCGCAGGCTGGACCACGCTCCCCGAGCCAGTCGACCCGCGCCAGCGCCACGCCCTCGTCGCCCTGCCGCGGGGCCGCGCGATGACCGTCGGCGGAGCGACCCGCACTGGCCTCACCAACCTCGCCGAGCTGTGGACCCCCGACGCCGGCGCGTGGGTTTCCCCCGAGCACAGCCTGTCGATGGGGCTCGGCAGCCACTCGGCGACGGCGCTCGACGGCGACGTGCTCGTCATCGGAGGCGAGCCGCCGAACAGCGTCGATACGGCAAGGGCCCAGCGCTACGAGGCGGCAGAGCAGCGCTGGTGTCTGGCAGGAGAGCTGTTGTCCGCGCGCAAGCAGCACACCGCCACGCTGCTCGACAACGGAAAGGTGCTGGTCGCCGGTGGCGTCTCGGCCGGAGTTTGCGAGGCCACCGCCGAGCTATGGGAACCACGGAAAGGCCGGTGTGAAGAGCCTCCGGGCCCCGCGCTCGAATGGTAATGATTAGACAAGCCGGCGGTGTGTCTGTAGAAGCCCAGCAGTTGGTTTAGACAACCCACGCTGGAGCCACCATAAATGTCGTTCGACAAGATTCTCCGGGACATGATTCGCGAAGAAATTCAGGCCGTCGTCCGTCCCCTCGCCGATGCTGTCGACCAACTGCGTGAGCAGGGTTCGGTGGCTTCCCAGCTGAGCTCGCTGCTCGGCGGAGGCGGTGCTGCGAAGCGCGGCCCCGGCCGCCCGAGGAAGAACACGTTTGCGCCTCTGCTCGCTACCGCTTCGACCCGGCCGGGCCGCAAGGCGTCGAAGGAGTCCCCCACCCGCGGCAGCAACGACCGCGGCTGCGCCATCATCGGCTGCAAGCGGCCGGCGCGCAGCAAGGGCTACTGCGCCGCGCACTACCAGAAATACCGCATGCTCACGCGGACCCGGCGCCTGCCGTCTGACTGGGTCGAGCACGCGTCGCCTGGCAGCGTTCGCGACATGGTCCTGCCGCGTGGCCGTGCAGGCGCGAAGGCGCTCGCCGAGGCGAAGAGGTAGCCCCTTAGTTTGTTTTGTGAGTCTTTGAAGTGGCGGCGAGTTGGGCAAGGTAGAGCGCCGCGCTGACAGCGAGCAGGGCCCCGATGATTCGCAAGGTCATCGGGGGCCCCAGCTGTTCGGCGAGGAAGCCGGCCGCGAGTCCGCCCAGCGGCACCATTCCCACGAACACCATCGTGAAGAGCCCGAGCAGCCGCCCGCGCAGGTGCGGCGGTGAGCGCTGCTGCAGCGTGGTGAGAATCGTCGAACTCTGCGTCACCTGCCCGAGGCCGATGAGGAACAACGCGGGCGCGGCGAGCACTGCACTCTCGGCCACCGACAGCGTGACGATGCCGATCGCCATCGCGAGGCCGCCGGCCCCCACCCGCCACGCCTCACCCGCCTCGGCGAAGAGCAGCAACACGGCAGCGAGCAGTGCTCCGGCGCCTCCGAAGGACAGCAGGTGGCCAAGCACATCGGGCCCGCCGCCCAGCACGCGCGCGACCCACGCCGGCATCAACGTGCCCCACGCCTGGCCAATGGCCGACAGCGCGAACAGCTGGAAATAGAGGATGCGAATGTTGGGCTGCTGCCACGCCCAGCGCACCGCCTCGCCGATACTGACGCGCGCGACGTCGGCGTGGGCCTCACGCTGTGGCGCCGGCAACGCAGCTACCGCGGCGATGACGAAAAGGAAGCTGGCGGCGTTGATGGCGAACGCCCAGCCCTCACCCCACGCGGCAACCACGAGCCCACCCAGCGACGGCCCGAGGATTCGCATCACGGTGACCAGCGTCGAGTTGATGGCGACCACGTTCGGCAGGTCGTCGCCCGACAGCTCGGCCAGCATCACCTGCCGCGCTGGAATCTCGAACGGGTAGGTCAACCCGAGCAGCACGCCCAACAGCAGCACGTGCTCAGGCTGCACCGTGCCCGTCAGCGCCAGCACGGCGAGGCAGGTCGCCTGCAGCCCCGCCACCGCCATTGCGGCGAGCACCACCTTCTTTCGCGGCACCCGCTCGGCCACCGAGCCCGCCCACGCGCCCAGCAGCAGGGATGGCAGCTGGTTGCAGAAGGTGAGCAGCCCCAGCATCTGGGTCGAGCCCGTCAGCCGCCACACCAGCCATTGCTGCGCGACGGGCTGCATCCAGCTGCCCAGCAGCGACACGGACTGGCCGGCGAAGAAGAGGCGCAGCGCGGGGCGGCTGAGGGCGCGGAGGGTTCGAGGAAGCGGCACTGGCGCTGTACTTAATGGGCAGTACCATTGGTGCGACATGAATCAGCGCGAGCTCGAGAAGGGCATTCACCTGGACCTCAAGGCCGACGAGTCGTACGGCGGCTACCTGAAGCTCGACCTGTTGCTGGCGGCGCAGAAGCCGCGAAGCAAGGAGCACGACGAGCTGCTGTTCATCATTCAGCACCAGACCAGCGAGCTGTGGATGAAGCTGATGCTCCACGAGCTCGACGCGGCGGTCGCTTTCATCAAGGCCGACAACCTCGAAGGCTCATTCAAGATTTTCGCGCGGGTCGGGCACATCCAGCGAATGCTGTTCGAGCAGTGGTCGGTGCTCGAGACGATGACGCCGTCGGAGTACCTCACCTTCCGCGAGGCGCTGGGCCGAAGCAGCGGGTTCCAGAGCTTCCAGTACCGGGCGATCGAGTTCGTGCTCGGCAACAAAGACGCGAACACGCTCAAGCCGCATCTGCACGACTCAAGCACGCACGCCTCGCTCGAAGCGCGCCTTCAGAAGCCTTCGGTGTACGACGAGTTTCTTCGTTGGTTGGGTCGCCACGGCCACCCGGTGCCGCAGGACAAGGTCGAGCGCGACTGGACGCAGCCGTACGAGAAGAGCGCGCAGGTGATGGCGGTGTTCCAGAACATCTACGAGCACACCGCCGAGCACTGGGACGCGTACGAGATGTGCGAGAAGCTGGTCGACGTCGAAGAAAGGTTTCTGCTCTGGCGCTTCCGCCACATGAAGACCGTGCAGCGAATCATCGGCTTCAAGCCGGGCACCGGCGGCAGCAGCGGTGTGTCATTTTTGCAGAAGGCGCTGCAGCTGAGCTTCTTCCCCGAGCTGTGGGATGTGCGCACCGAGCTGAAGCCTCCCGTAGCTTCTCCCTAATTCTGGGTCGCGAATAATCTAGTTTCTAAACGTCTCGGTCGGGCTTACCCAACTGGGCCTATGGAGACCATCGGGAGTCCCTTGCTGTGGGGCGGCTTCATCGGCTTCGTGATGCTGATGCTCGCCCTCGACCTGGGTGTGTTCCACAAGAAGGCGCACGCGGTCAGCTTCAAGGAAGCGGCCATCTGGTCGTGCGTGTGGATTTCGATGTCGCTGCTCTTCAACGTGGGGCTGTGGTGGAAGTTCGGGCCGACGCTGGGCACCGAGTTCCTCACGGGCTACCTGCTCGAGAAGTCGCTGTCGGTCGACAACGTCTTCGTCTTCATCATCATCTTTTCCACGCTGAAGATCCCCGGCGAGTCGCAGCACCGCGTGTTGTTCTGGGGAATTCTGGCGGCGCTGATTCTTCGCGCGGGGATGATTTTCGCCGGCACCGCGCTGCTCACGCGCTTCCACTGGTTGATTTACGTCTTCGGCGCCTTCCTCATCTTCACCGGCGTGCAGCTGTACCGGCACTGGAGGAACGGCGAGGAAGAAGGGAGCAAGCTGATCGCCCTCGCCTACAAGTACGTGCCGTCGACGCCAAAGCTCGACGGGCAGAAGTTCTTCGTCATCGAGAACGGCAAGCGGCTCGCGACGCCGCTGTTCATGGCGCTCGTGCTCGTCGAAGTCAGCGACGTGGTGTTCGCGCTCGACTCGATTCCCGCAATCTTCGCAGTCACCACGGACCCGTTCATCGTCTTCACCTCGAACATCTTTGCCATTCTCGGGCTGCGCAGTTTGTACTTCCTGCTCTCGGGCATGGTCGACAAGTTCGGCTACCTGAAGCCGGCCCTCGCGGCGGTGCTGGTATTCGTGGGCGCAAAGATGGCAGGGGCCGACTTCTTCAAGCTGCCGTCGTGGGTGTCGCTGGTGGTGATTGCGGGGCTGCTCGGCATGGGCATCGCGGCGTCGCTGCTGTGGCCGCCGAAGCCGGAAGCCGTAAAGGCCGCTTAAGGCGAGCCGACGGCCCAGAAAGCCCGCGCTAGAAGTCGCGGCTCCACAGCAGCTCGGCCCCGACAGCGGGCGCATCACCTGCCGTCGCCTCGACGCCCCACGACTTCGACAGCTGGTACTCGAACTTCGCGGCGTATGCGTTCTCGCCCTTCGTGCGGTCTGCCCCGAGGTCCAACTGCAGGCCGATGTACGCCTTGTCCGACAGGTAGACGCCGGCCTCGACCCGCGCATCCTGAATGCCGGCCTCGCCCGATTCGATCGACAGCACGTCCAGCGGTAGCCGTTTGGCCACCAGGGTCTTCAGCTGCGACGCCACGACCGAGCCGAGAATCGAGGCCGCGTCTGCTCCCGAGACCGAGCTGCCGCCGCCCTGCTTCAGCGTGCGCCGCCCGGTGGTCAACAGAATCAGCAGCTCAGAGTCGGGAATCGGCGGCTGGCTGCTGAGCTTCAGGCTCGCTTCCTTCCCCTTGCCGACGACGTTCACGTAGACGGTCACGCCTTCGCGCTCGTTGACGTGAATCGCGGTCACGCTCAGGTACGGCTCGGTGGGGATGCCCGAGAAGCGCACCTGCGAGTTCTTCTGGATGTCGAAGCGCCGGCCAATGACGTCGACCCGGCCGCGAATGACGTTCGCCTCGCCGTAGATGAGGACGCGGTCGGTGTACTCGATGCGAAAGCGGTCGCTCAAGCCCAGCTCGAGGTTCACGTCCGAGCTGGTCACCCACAGGTTGCGCGGCGCATCGATGAGGACCTGGAAGCGGCTCTGCTTCTCGAGAGACGCCTGCCGAGCCGCCGCGTCCGGCTTCTTCTTCCGCTTCTTCAGCGGAATGCCGTTGCGCACGAGAATGATGTCGTCCGGGCGATCGAGGCTCTGCAGGTCTTTGCGCTTCACGTCGGGCAAGTCGATGTGCGCCTCGGGAATCGCGAGCCGCTGGATGTCGACGAGCCTCGCGTTGGCGGTGCCCTTCAGCGTCGCCCGCGCGGTGGCGATCGCCAGCAGCTGGTCGTCGGTGACAATGGGAAAGTTGTTGAGCTCGGTGCTGGCGCTGAGGGTGAAGTTGCCCGGGCTGTCGCGCTTCGCCTTCGCCGTCATCGACAGGTTGCCGCCGCCGGCGTTCGCGGTCAGCTCCTGCAGCACGTAGCCCGCGTTGTCGCCCGTCGCCAGCAGGTGGACATCGCGGTAGTCGCCGAAGCCCGCGATGCCGATGCGGCCCTTCGTCCATTCCATCTTTCCGTCGATGGCCGGGCCGAACAGCTCACCCTGCACCTTGACGTCGAGCTTCAGCAGGCCGGCCAGGGTGCGGACCATCGGGGTCGCTCCAGAGAAGAAGGCGACGTCGAAGTCGTTCGCGGTGACGGTGGCCGACACAGGCGCCGTCGCCACTTGCAAGCCCTTGCGAATCGCGGGCACCGAGATGTCGAGGTCGAGCGTGCCGCTGGCCTTCAGCCGCCCGCCGCTGGTGAGCGCCGTCGAGAACGTGTGCTTGCGCGCTTCGTAGTCCCAGGTGATGCCGGCCTGGCCCAACGACGCGCTGCCAATCTTCACGTTCTCCAGCGAGCCGCGCAGCGAGCCCCTCGGAGCGGCCGCTGTTCCCTTCACCGACATCGTCGCCCTCATCGTTCCGGTCGGCAGCTCGCCCTCGTCTTCCGGCACGAAGAGGTCTGCCATCGCCACTGGCCCGACCTCGGCGTCGGCCATCAGCGGCGTCTCCATCAAGCCGGCCTCGTTCCTCACCAGCTCAATCGGAGCGCCCATTCGACCAGTCAAGGTGAGCACCTTCTTCGCGAGCCGCCGCACCTCGAGGGTCAACCGGCTGTCGTCGCGGTTGGTGACGAGCGTCGCCGTCGCATCCAGCGGCTGCTTCCCGTCGGCCTGCAGTCCGATGACGCCGACAGTGGCCGAGAGGTCCGGGTGAGTCAGCGTGCCCGTGCCGCGGGCGACGACGGTGAGCTTGCCCTTCAGCGGCTCGGACAGCTGCACCACCGGCCCGACCTTCAACAGGTCGATGCCGTTCGACTCGACCGCCACCTCCATCGGGGTCAGCAGCCAGTTGATGCCCTTGGCCTTCGGGGTCGGCCCCGATTTGGGAGTCGCCGGCAGGTACGCGTCCAGCAACTGCTTGTACGTGAAGGGGATTCGCAGCGTGGTGCGGGTGAGGCCGCCGAGGGCGGTGATGTCGAGCGAGAGGTCGGGCTTCTGTTCGGCGTCGGCGGTGAGGTTCAGCTCGACGCGGTCGAAGACGATTTTCGTCGTGTCACCCAGCACCTTGCCCTTCGGCGCGCACGGGCCGTCACAGACGCGAAGCGCGGCGGTCTCGGCGTGAATCTTCGGCAGCGGCTGCTCGAGGGTGCCCTCGATGTCGACGCTGGTCATCACCGCGCCGTCGAGAGGCACGGTGCCACCGAAAGAAGCAGCGGCCTGTGAGAGCTCGAGTGCGCTGGTGGTGAAGCGAAGCAAGACGGGCTGCGGCTTGCCGACTTTGCGCGTGATGGGCAGCGCGTAGTCGCCCGTGGCCTGGCCCAGCGAGGTGTCGACGGTGAAGCCACCCTGGACGCGCTCCTCCGCGTAGTGAAGGGTGCCGACGAAGGTGATGCCGCCCAACCCGAACAGCGTGCCCATCACCCACTGCAGGTCGACGTCGGCCTGCAGCTTGTCCGTCGGGCCAAACGCGCGCACCTTCGCGCTGGCGAGACCTTTGAGCTTCAGCACCGGAGGAATCAGTGGCTTCGGCAGGGCCGCGAGGTCCAGCAGCTGCACCTGCGCGCTCGCGTCGAGCACCTTGCCCTTCAGGCTCGCCGCGACGATGAAGCGCTGCAGCTCAGACCGCACCCCGATGGCGTCCGTCTCGAAGTCGCCGTCGGCCGTCCACCCGATGTGCGCCGGCCGCTCGAGCACCCACTGCTGGCCTGGCCAATCGGTGGTCAGCGTGGTGAGCAGCAGCCCGCGGTTGTCGGCGTCCAGCGTGGCTTCGACAAGGGTCGAGAGTGACAGCGACGACAGCGACTTCGTCGAGAAGCGGGCGGTGAGCGCGCGGCCCTTCGTCGACGTCTCCGCCGAGATGCCTTCGATGACGGTGGTGCCGACCTCGAGCTTCGCCACCGACAGCTGCGCCTTCGCTTCGAGCGGCTTCGTCACGTCGGCGACCGCAGCGTCAATCTTGAAGTCGGTGAGGCCGATGTTGTCGTAGCGCAGTGCCTTGAAGCCGCCGCTGACCTTCACGCCCGGGTGCAGCAACGGACCCGCTGTCGAGAGCTTTAGCGACCCCTGGCCGGACAGCGGCAACGGGTCGATGCCCGTGAAGTCCGACAGCGTCTGTGACACGCGCTTCAGGTCGTTGAGGTCGAGGGTGCCGTGGATGCTCAAGCTCTCGCGGTCACCCTTCCCCTTCACGTTCAGCCGCGCGCCGGGCACTTTGGCATCGAGCTTGTTGACGGTGAGTTGACCCTTCACCGCGACGACATCGAGGTCCGCGGTGGCGACCGGCTTGCCTTCTTCTTCCCAGCGCGCCTGGCCCTTCACTTCGCCGTCGAACGCATCGAGGGTGACGTCGTTGAGCTTGCCGGTGAGGTCGGCCGACAGGTGCGACGGGCGGCCGCCTTCGAGCAGCTCGGAAAGGTCGACGTCGCTCGCGTGCAGCTCGACCGCGTCGAGCAGCCCGCCCTTCGGAAAGCTGGCCTTCGCCGCCACGCGCGCGCTGCCGGCCGACGCCTTCACGTCGAAGTCGTAGGCGGTCAGCGTGCCCGTGGTCGACACCGGCACCTTGATTTTGAACTGCGGCGCAAAGGCGCGAATGGTGATGGGCGACGCGACCGAGTCGGTGATGACGAGCTTCACCGGGTCGAGCTTCAGCGTGCCGTTGACGTGCGTGTCCGACGTGCGCGCCTTCAAGTCCATCGTCACGTCGCCCGGCTTTCCCGTCAGCGCGGTGACGTCGAGGTCGAGCACGTCGACGATGGGCGAGGTGACGTGGCTGCCGGCGTGAAGGTCGCCGACGAGGCTGAGGGTCGGCAACGAGACAGTCGCCTTGCCGTCGACGTGAATCTGCTGAAGCGTGTAGCTCTGCTCGCCGAAGGTGAAGTCGAAGTAGCCCTCGGAAATCTGCACCTTGCCAATGTCGACGTAGAGCTTCAGCTGCTGCACGGGCCCGACCGCGGGCAGCTTCGATTCGATCGCGCGATTCAGGTTCAGGCCGCGCTCATCGGTCTTCAAATAGAAGCGCGGCTCTTCCACCTTTGCGCTGCGCAGCACGATGCGCCGCTGCGCCAGCGCCATCAGCTGTGGGTCGAGCTCGGCGTGTTTGATTTCCACCACCAGCTCGCCTTCGGGCGTGTACAGCTTCAGCCCGTCAATCACGATCAACCCGCCGTGCGTCGTCAGCGACTCGACCTCGACCTTTCCCTTCAGGTCGTCGTTGATCAGCCCGACCACCTTCGTGCGGATCAGCTCTGAGCCCGCGCTGCTGGTGATGTACAGCCACGCGCCGAGGACAAGAAGCAGCAGCAGGCCCAGGGGAATGAGCACCGCCAGCAACACCCGCTTCTTCCGGCGCGACACCTAGAACGCCTCGCCGATGGAAAGGTGGAACGCGCAGATGCCTTCGGGGCTGCCAGCCCACGTCGGCGGCGTGTCACCGAGCCCGAAGCAGCCGCCCGACGGGTAGCTGATGGTGCGCGGGTCGACCTTGCCGGTGGGGTTCAGCCGCTGCGGAGCACCGACGGGCAGACGCACCGCGAAGTCGACGCGAATGGGACCCAGCGGCGTGCGGTACCGGGCACCGATGCCGACCGACGTGTAGAAGTACTGCAGCTGGTTCGCCGCGAACGTGAGCGATTCCCACGTCACCATGCCGCTGTCGGAGAAGAGGCTGAGCACCAGGTCACCCCAGAGGTTCCATCGAAGCTCAACCGACGCCTCGACCAGTCCCTTCCCTCCGATGGGAATCGTCTCGCCGGCCACCACCTGCGAGGCGACGGGCGGCGGCTCCGGCATCAAAGGAGCGGTGTTGGAGCGGGGCACTTCGAGCAGCGGAGACAGCCTTCGGCTCGAGAAGCCGCGCATGCCGGCGCCGCCCGAGAAGAAGCGGGCGAGAATCGGCGTCTCTTCGTTTTCGTTGAAGGACAGCAGCGTGCCGGCCTTCAGCTTCGCCGCGAGGGTGACCTTCTTCTCTTCGCCGAAAGAGACGTAGCCACGCACTTCCGGCAACACGCGGAAGAAGCGGAACACGCCGCCCAGCCCGCCTTCCTGCAGCGACAGCCCGGCGTACGTGCCCGACTTCGGCTCGAGCTTGTTGTCGCGGCGATCCCACTCCACCGTCTGCTCCAGATAGCTGATCGCGCAGACTTGCGGGGCAACCGGGCAGCCGAGCAGCGCCTGGGGAGCAGCGGCGGTGAGGGGAACCTGAGAGCTGAGAAAGTAGACGTCGAGGTTGTAGGAAGGAAAAATCGAGACGGTCGACCACGGACGCCACACGACACCAACCTTCAGCTCACCGCCGTAGTAGTCGTACGCCGGCTCCAACCCGCTCGACAGCTCGACGGCAACCTCTCCAGTGAGGTTGCGCGCACCAAGGAAGCGCGGCTGGTCGAGCTCGGTGGTGACCTTGAACACCGGCCCCGTCTTCGCGTTCGCGCTCCCGGCTGCCACGTTCCAGACGGTCGGCAGAAACCCCCAGCCCAGCCTGCCCTTCACCGAGAAGTGGCGAAGCCCGCCGAGGAAGTTGCGGTGGGTGAACTCGCCGCCCAGGTGCGCTTCCTGGCGCAGGAAATCGACGCCGATGCCGGGGCCGAGCTTCACGCTGCGAAACGGTGCCTCGCGCACATCGACCACCACCGGCACGGTACCCTTGGCTTTGTCGGGAGCGCCGCGGTTGACCTTCACCGCTCCGAAGACGCCCATCTGGAAGACGAGCCCCTGCGCTTCGTTGAGCGCCGACTCGCTGTACCAGGCGCCCGTCTTCACGACGTTCTCGACCTGTTCCACAATCCACTTCGGAGGCACCTCCGCGTTCGGGTCGTTGGCCACGAAGATGTTCCCGAACTTGTACCGAAGGCCCGGCGTCGCCCCAAGCGTCAGCGCCGCCGTGCCGCGCTCGAGGTCGACAATCGCCTCGCCCTCGACCACCGCCTCGGCGTACCCGAGCTCCTGCAGCCGTTTGGCGATGGTCGCCTTCGTGTCCGCCCAGTCGACTTCCTTGAAGACCTCGCCGACCTTCGCGGGCAGCTTTTCCTTCACCGACGTCTGGTGCTCGGCTGCCAGCGCGTCGAGGCCGATGACGTTCACCTCGGACACTCTGGTGACGTCGCCCTCTCTGACTTTTACGCTGATCGCGACGTGGCCCGGCTTCGTCTCGACGACGTCGTTGTCGATGACCTTCGCCGAATAGAAACCTTCCGATTGGTAGTAGCGCTCGATGCGCCGCAAGTCCGCCTGCCAGGCGTTGGCGTCGAAGTACTGGTCGTCGTCGACGAAAGGAATCCACTGCAGCCAGGTGGGGAAGTTGCTGGACGCGGCGGTGAGAATCTTTGCCTTCACGAACCGCGGCGGAAGCTGCTCGGTGCCTTCGAAGTGAAGGTCGTCGATCATCGGCCCTTCGGGCTTCGGCTGGTTGCTCGCGCAGCCCGCCAGCGCCAACAGCAACCCGAAGGCCGCGCGCTGGCGCAACATGCTCACGGCGATTCGCTGCGACGGCCCTCGGCCGTGAGTCGCTTCAGCCAGGCGGCCGCACGAGCCGTGTCTTCGCGGCTCGTCAGCGTCTCGGCCTCGGGCTTCATCCGGTAGGTCCAGTTCGCGTCGCTGACTGTGCCGGGCAGGTTTACGCGCTCGGACTCACCGAACACGTCTTGCCAAGGCAGCACGCATAGGCCGCTGTTGGAGTTGAGCGCCGCGCGAAGCAACGCCTCGTGCAGCCTGGGTGTGAACTCGGAAGGCGGCGGCTGAAAGCCATTGAGCTCGGGGAAGGTGCGGCACACCGCTTCGCGTTCCCACGGCTGGCTCACCACCCACCACTCGCGAAGCGTCTCTGAGTCGTGCGTGCCCGTCGTCACCAGCGACAGCGCGGGGTACTGACGCGGGTCGTGGTAGCGGCCGTCGTCGCGCGCCCAGCGCATCACCTTGTAGCCGGGCAGCTGCAGCGCATCGAGAACGCCGCGGACGAAGGCAGGAATCACTCCAAGGTCTTCGGCGATGATGGCCGACGGCTGGCCTGGCGGCGGCGGCGCGGCCGACGACAGCAGCTTGAAGTTTCGTTCGCCCAGCGAGGCTTGCTGTGGCTCGGCGTCGGGCAGGAAGCGGCCACGCGGCGTCTTCTCGTCGCGCAGGTACTGACGGAAGTAGCCGACCGCGTGGTCGACGCGGCGAAGGTCGTAGTAGCCGGCCGCCTGCTCGGCGCGGAACTTCAGCCACTGGTAGCCCTCGGCTTCCATCGCCGCGAAGTCGAACCAGGGAAGCCCCCAGTCCTGCCCGTCGGCCGCGAAGTCATCAGGCGGCACGCCCAGCCGCGCGTCACGGCGCAACAGCGCGGGGTGGCTCCAGCAGTCCGAGCTGTTCTGCCCGATGATGAACGGCTCGTCGCCGCAGACCAGCACGCCGCGCGTAGCCGCCGCCTTTCGCACCTGCCGCCACTGCACGTCGGCCACCCACTGCGCCCACTGCTGAAATTTCACCGCGCGCGCGAGGCGAATCTTCGCCTGGTGCAGCGCCTCGGGGTTCCGTTCAGACAGGCCGTCTTTCCATTCCCACCAGGGCCTTCGCTGCTGTTCTTCCGACAGCGCGGCAAACAACGCGTACTCGTCGAGCCACGCGCGCTTCTCGGTGCAGAACGTCTCGAACGCGGGGTCGACGTTTTCCTGAAAGGCGCCGAACGCGCGCGAAAGAATCGCGGCCTTCAGCGGCACCACCAGGTCGTAGCGAACGGTGGGCGAGTGCCGCGCTTCTTCGAGCGTGCGCTTCTCTTCTTCGTGAAGCGCCAACGCATACCGATGAATCAGGGGATTGAGGTCGATGAACAGCGGGTTGAGCCCGAATGCACAGCAGGTCGAGTACGGGCTCGGGTCACCCCATGCCGTCGGCAGCAGCGGCAGCATCATCCACAGCCGCTGCCCCGACTGCTCGAGCCACGCGAAGAGCCCGTCGACCGAGCCGAAATCGCCGATGCCGAAATCCGTCTTCGCGCGCAGCGAAAACAGGGGCAACAAAACGCCAGAAAGCCTGCCAGAGGAGTTCATGAAAGGGCCCGCAGCTACTAGCACGCCCGTGGTGAACGATCTGCTGATCACCCGTTCGTCCCGCGAGAAGTCGACGGTTGAGGCAAAAAGTCCCGCGCGCATTCTGCCGTTCTCGTTCTACGCGCGGCCCGCGCTGCAGGTGGCGCGCGCGTTGCTCGGGCAGGTGCTCGTGCATGGTGAACGTCGCGGCAGAATCGTCGAAGTCGAGGCCTACCTGGGCCCGCACGACCTCGCGTGCCACTCGGCGAAGGGCCGCACCCCGAGGACGGAAGTGATGTTCGGCCCTGCGGGACACGCGTACGTCTATTTCATCTACGGCATGCACCACTGTTTCAATGTCGTGACAGGGCGTGGGGCGGCTGTGTTGGTGCGGGCGCTGGAGCCGATCGAAAATCTCAGGTCAGCCCGTACCGATGGACCCGGCCGGTTGACCCGGGCGTTCGGCCTCACCCGCGCACACGACCGCTTGCCGCTGTCGGGCCCCGCGTTGTTCCTGGAAGAAGGCGCCGCCGTGAGAACGAAAGACGTGCGGCGCGGGCCGCGGGTCGGCGTCGCCTACGCGCGCGAGTGGGCGCAAAAGCCTTATCGGCTGTGGGTTGCGAACAACCCTTTCGTGAGCGGTGTCACTTGACGCGCCTCGTTCAGCCACCCAACGTGCGCGACCCCGTGGACGCCATCGACGACATCGGGCTGCTCAAGCAGGCTCAGGCCGGCGAGCTGGCCGCCTTCGAGAGGCTCGTCGAGCTTCACCGAGATCGCGTCTACGGCCTCGCGCTGCGGATGATGCGCTCGGAAGCCGACGCTGCCGAAATCACGCAAGAGGTCTTCCTCTCGGCGTGGAAGAACCTCGCCGGCTTCAAGGGCGGTTCGACCGGCGAGCTCGTGTCATGGCTCAACCGCATCGCGGCGAACCAGACGTTGATGCGGCTGCGTCACCGCAAGGTGGTGAACCAGGTCGAAGACAGCCTCGAGTCGCCGCAGTTCAATGATCGCGGCTCGATCATCGACGACGTCGCCGATTGGCGCAGCGACGCCCTGGGCCAGACCCTGGACGCCGAGCTCTCGACCGCGATTTCGCAAGCAGCCGATGCCCTTCCCGAAGAGTACCGGCGCGTCTTTTTGTTGAAAGACGTCGACGGCCTGTCGTACGAGGAAATGGCTGAAATTACTGGGGATTCGGTGCCTGCCATCAAGAGCCGCCTGCACCGGGCGCGGCTGTCGATGCGCGCGGCCATCGACGCTTTCTACCAGGACGTGGAATCATCCGATTGAAACGGCCGGCTGGCAGGCGCATCTATTGGGGGCCCACTGCATGTTCAACTGCAAAGACTCCATCGATAGATTGCTCGAGTACCTCGACGGGGAATTGCCTGCCGAAGTGAAGCAGCACCTGGATCAACACCTTCAGGGCTGCACCCCCTGCGAGGAATTCTTGAAGCAGTACCGTCAGACCGTGCCGATGTGCCGCAAAGCGCTGCTGCGGGCGAAGATGCCGAACGAGGTCGCCGAGAGGCTGTCGTCGTTCATCAAGAACTCCATTCGTAAAGCGTGAACCAATTACCGGACCTCGAGTCGCTGCGGTGCTTCGACGCTGCCGCGAGCCGGCTCAATTTTCGCGCTGCGTCTGCCCAGGTTTTTCTTTCGCCCGCGGCCTTCAGCGATCGCATCAAGCGGCTCGAAGAGCAGGTAGGCGCACCTCTTTTCGTTCGCACCACGCGCCGGGTCGCGCTGACGAACGCAGGCCAGGCACTGTGGCCCCGCGCGCGGGCGGCCCTCGAGGCGGCGCGTGTGTGTCTCGACCCATCGGGCGTGGACGAGTCGCCGTACGAGCTGACGCTGTCGACGCGCTTCGAGCTCGGGCTCTCGTGGTTGGTGCCGGCGCTGCAAACGTTGGAGTCGCAGCGGCCGAAGCGCACGGTGCACCTGCACTTCGCGGACAGCACGGAGATGATGACGGCGCTTCGGCGCGGCACTGTCGATTGCGCGGTGAGCAGCGTGCGGCTCGTCGAGGCGAACCTTCGGTACACGCTGCTTCACGAAGAGGCGTACGTGTTCGTCGCGGCGCCGAAGACGGCCAGGCTGCGCACGCCGGCCGACGCGGCGGAGCACCGGCTGCTCGACATCAGTGGCGACCTGCCGCTGTTCCGCTACTTCCTGGATGCGCGGCCGCGAAGCGAGAAGTGGGAGTTCGCGAAGGTCCACCACCTCGGCACCATCGGCGCCGTCCGCGCGCTCGCCCTCGCTGGCCGCGGCGTCGCGGTGCTGCCGAAGTACTTCGTCCGTGAAGACCTCGCCAAGGGCCGGCTGACCACGCTCTTCAAGTCCCAGGCACTGCTCACCGATTTCTTCCGGCTCCTCTGGCGCGCCGAGCATCCGCGTGCTGCCCAGCTCGAACAGCTCGGAGCCGAGCTTCAGGCCCTGCCCATTCGTTAGACTCACCGCCATGGCTGCGACCCCTTCGACGATGCTTCCCCTGGGCACGGTGATGCCCGCCTTCTCGCTGCCCAACGCTGTCGACGGAGTGACGGTCGACTCGAAGTCCTTCGCCGACAAGCGCGGCACGCTGGTGCTGTTCATCTGCAACCACTGCCCGTACGTGATTCACATTCGCGGCAAGTTGGTCGAGCTCAGCAACCGCGCGGTCGAGTCGGGGCTCGCGGTGGTGGCGATCAATTCCAACAGCGAGAAGACGCACCCGCAAGACGGGCCGCCGCACATGAAGCAGCTCGCCTCGTCGGAAGCGTGGCGGTTTCCGTACCTGTTCGACCAGTCGCAGCAGGTGGCGCGCGCGTTCACCGCTGCGTGCACGCCCGACCTGTTTCTCTTCGATGCCCAGCAGAAGCTCGCTTACCGCGGCCAGTTCGACGAATCCCGGCCGGGCAAGCCGACGCCCGTCACTGGCAAAGACCTCCAAGCAGCGATCGATGCGGTCGTGCAGGGAAAGGCGCCGGCGGCGAATCAGACGCCCAGCATCGGCTGCAGCATCAAGTGGAACCCCTGAATCCGTTCATCCCGAGAGATGCGCGCTCCCGTTCATCCCGAGAGATGCGCGCTCCCGTTCATCCCGAGAGATGCGCGCTCCCGTTCATCCCGAGAGATGCGCGCTCCC
>Ga0209181_10000051_pt1 | contig 168176 bp, 154 predicted proteins | sample MAT05_FD_187208 | JGI IMG/M metagenome (GOLD analysis project Ga0209181, IMG submission 187208) | Freshwater microbial communities from Lake Fryxell liftoff mats and glacier meltwater in Antarctica - MAT-05 (SPAdes) (version 2) | ecosystem: Environmental > Aquatic > Freshwater > Ice > Liftoff...
TTTCTTACCAGAAATTAGAGCCAAATGAGCGGGGCCATTACCCGATCGCCCTCATGGAAGTCGAACTGGGGCTGATGGAAGGCACCTATCAAAACCAGACCCAGCAATGGCTCCGGTGGTGGGACTTACAGGGAAATCTCCTCCTCATTGGCGATGAGCGGGCTGAAGTGGAGAAACAACGGGCAGAGCAGACTGAGCAGCGGCTGGAAGTGGAGCAGCAAAAACGCCAGGATTTAGTGAATAAGCTACGATCGCTCACCCCTGAGCAGTTGATCACCTTGGGCATTGACCCAGCAACCCTAGAGTGAGTCATGATACAACCTCACCCTCTCCAAACCCCTCCCCTACAAACACCCCATAGCGGCTATCAATGGGATGGCAGCGATCGGCGCTTTTTTGAAGGTTGGTATTACCGCGTTACCCTGCCTGATTGTGGTCAGACCTTTGCGTTTATGTACTCGATCGAAGACCCCAGCGGCGGCAAAGCCTTTAGCGGTGGTGCCGCGCAAATTCTGGGGGCGAACGATGAATACATTTGTCGCACCTTTCCCGATGTCCACAAATTCTGGGGATCGCGGGACAGCTTGGGATTTGGGCACTGGCGACGGGCGGACTTGGAACAACCACAGTATCTCGAACCAGATGCCTTTACCCAACACGTCCAGGAAGGCTACCAAGCCACAGACACCTTGAACCAGGGAATCCTGCGTGATCCCGCTGGACAAACGGCCCGTTGGGAATACAGCATTCAACCCCGCTACGGGTGGGGCAACGCCAACGCTCCGCAGCAATCCACCGCTGGGTTGCTCTCCTCGTTCCCCATTTTTGAACCTGGTTGGCAGATCCTGATGGCCCACGGCTGGGCCACGGGCTGGATCGAGTGGAACGGTCATCGCTACGACTTCACCCACGCCCCGGCCTATGGCGAGAAAAACTGGGGCGGTGCCTTCCCCAAAAAGTGGTTTTGGCTCAACTGCAATAGCTTCGATGGACTCCCTGACTTGGCGCTCACTGCTGGGGGTGGCCGCCGATCGGTATTAGGTTGGATGGAATCTGTGGCAATGATCGGGGTGCATTATCAAGGCAAGTTCTACGAATTTGTGCCCTGGAATGCCCAAGTCACTTGGGAAATCAAGCCGTGGGGCTATTGGCGGATGACGGCAGAAAACGCTGACTATCGAGTGGAACTTGTGGGTGAAACGGATTACCCCGGCACCGTTCTGCGGGCCCCGACGGAGCAAGGGTTGATTTTTTGCTGTCGTGACACAATGCGCGGGCGCTTGACCCTGAAATTATCCGATCGCCACACCTCCCAACTGCTCCTCAGCGCCCATAGTTCTCTCTGCGGACTAGAAACTGGCGGTTTAGAAAATGATGGTACGGGTTGGACAGAAACGTGGCGATCGTAATCTACCTCTGCTTCTCCAACTGATGCTTTCGATCGAATCATCAAAAATTCATGCAATTCTTTAATAGAAACCAGAAAATATTTAGTTGATTTTTAACACAAAATTAGCCCATGTCAGACCCTCAAACGATCGCCGCTGCCGTTGCCAAACTTTATGACACCTACCCCTTTCCCCCAGAGCCGTTATTGGATGAACCCCCACCGGGCTACAACTGGCGCTGGAACTGGTTAGCGGCTCATAGCATCTGCACAGGACAAAAGCCTGCGAAACAAGACATTCGGATCTTGGATGCCGGTTGTGGCTCTGGGGTCAGCACCGAGTATCTCGTTCACCTCAATCCCCACGCCCACATTACAGGCATTGACCTGAGCGCTGGCACGTTGGCGGTGGCACGGGAGCGATGCCAAAAATCAGGAGCCGATCGCGTCGAGTTTCATCACCTGAGCTTGTACGACGTGGCCCAACTGCCCGGCGAATTCGACCTAATTAACTGCGTTGGCGTACTGCACCATTTGCCCGACCCAATTCAGGGCATTCAAGCACTCGCCACAAAATTAGCACCGGGAGGATTGCTGCACATCTTTGTCTACGCTGAAATGGGGCGCTGGGAAATCAAGTTGATGCAGCAGGCGATCGGACTCCTTCAAGGCGATCGGCGGGGCGACTACCGCGATGGCGTAACCTTGGGACGACAAATTTTTGCCGCCCTACCCGAAACCAATCGTCTGCGCCGACGGGAACAGGAACGCTGGTCTTTGGAAAATCAACGGGATGAGTGCTTTGCCGATATGTACGTCCATCCCCAGGAAATTGACTACACGATCGACACCCTATTTGAGCTAATTGATGCCTCTGGTCTGGAGTTCTTCGGCTTCTCCAATCCCAACACCTGGCAATTAGAACGGATACTGGGCAAGGAGCCAGCCGTGATGCAACGGGCAGCAGCGTTAACCGATCGCCAGCGCTACCGATTGATTGAACTGCTTGATCCTGAAGTCACCCATTACGAGTTTTTCCTGGGACGCGCGCCCCTACCCAAAGCCGACTGGTCAGACGATCGCGCCCTCCTCAGCGCCCTGCCGGAGCGCAGCCCTTGCATAAACGGGTGGCCCAGTCACTGTCTATTTAACTACGACTATCAAATTGTGAATCTAAGTGAGCCAGAGTTCCAGTTTTTACAAGCCTGTGATGGAAATGAAACTCAGACAGTGCGAGACATTCTGGGTGCAGTCGCGCTAGAGCTAAAGGAAGTCCGATCGCTTCTCCAGCAGCACCTAATTTTGCTGACACCCCAACCAGAATGACTCAAGGAAATTTCTGAGAAACATACCTATTTTGTAGGGGCGAAGCATTCGGCAAACAGATATTAGTTGAGTAGAAAGGTTGATTTGCCGAATGCTTCGCCCGTGGCGACCTTGCCACCCCACAGACAAATTCGCGACGGAGCGCAGGATTAACAAAAGCAATGGGAATTAGTGGAACTCAACAATCCTGAACCTCGCAGGCGGCAATGCTGACCCAACTGCTAGAGAGCGTGCCGCTAGCTTCGCTGTACCATTCTTTTTTCCAAATGGGAGCATTGTGCTTCAGCGTATCGATCGCGTATCCACAGGCTGCAAAGGCTTCAGAGCGATGAGGACATCCAACAGCCACCAAAACGCTGATTTCCCCAATCTGTAATCGACCAGTGCGGTGATGGATCACAACGCGGTTAACATCCGTCCAAGTCTGGCGAATTTGAGTCGCAATTTGCCGAAAGACATTCAACGCCATCGGTTCGTAAGCTTGATATTCCAGGGCAACAACCGCTTTCCCGTCGGTTTGATTTCGCACCATCCCACTCATCACTACGATCGCCCCATTGGCCGGATCATCAGCCAAGGCATAAACCTCTGCCAGCGAGAGGGGCGCAAAGGCGATCGTAAAACTGTCTCCGGTTCGGGAAATCGGAGCTAGGGGAGCAGACGTAATCACAGAAGCCATAAAGATAAGGGATTTAGAACCAGATGCAGTTCATTCTAATTCGTTGGCAAAATCCGGTATGCCTAATAGATTTACAAAGTGCTGTATGTAAGTCAATAATCTAACGTCATTTAATAATTAAATACTTTTGGCAATCCAACATTTTTGATAGATTGCAGCCTTCAGTTTTAGCAGTCAGTTCAACTCTTACCCAATCCAAAAAGCTTTACATCTTTGTGAAATGTAAAGCTTTTTTCTGTAATTTGGGTGAATTTTAATCAAGGAGATGAGAGCAGCACTCTATGTTTCAAGTAGTTTCCAACTGTCCCACCGATCGCTACTTTTTACTCCCTCCAGGTTTCCGGCCGCCCTCATCATTACTGCCACCACGAGGGCTAGAATTACCTGGATCGCAGCCTTCAGAACCATTGCCAATTCCCTGATTGCAGTTGCGACGAGATCTACCCTTTTTATCATCATCATCATCATCGTCGTCGTCATCATCCCTGTTATTAGTGCTACCTTGAGTGACTCCAACCTTGCTGTAGTTAATAATCTGTTGGCTCACTTCATAGATGGCATTGTTGCTAGAGCTAATGTCAATAATCTGCACCAACTGCCCTGGTCGGGCTATGAGTGCTGGGCCAAGGTTAGAACTAAAAACCCGAATCGTTTGGCTAACGATCGAGAACGCCCCTGTCTGAAAAACATTGGGGTAGATAAAGTTGGAACTAGGTGCGGGTAGCCCTGGGATATTGAAGCTACTAAGGTTGATGCCTTGAGAATTAGTCAAGAAGGTCACTAGAGAGTTGGTATAGCTTTGGGAATTGGTTTGGGTCACTTGGGTGAAGTAGTCGTAGACCTGTGTTCCCCGATCGATCGTGTCGTCTTGATTCGCATCTACGCCATAAACCGTCCGCACGATCGAACGATTGGAATCATTATTAAGCACCAAATTAACTACACAATTCTCTGAAAGCAACTCAAATTGACTGTACCCAATGAAGACATTGCGGTGGTCAAACAGCCGCACAGTCACAATGTCTCCTGGATTCAGTCCCCGAATGAATTTTGCCTTTTTGTATTTCTTGCCCTTGCCTTTGTCCTTGATCTTGTAGCGATAATCTCCGACAAAGCGCTCTCGGAGGTAGCCCTGAGAACGTTTTGCTCGTAGAGAAACACGGGCAATGACATAGGGCAGAGTTGGCTGTTGCTGAACAACGTAGAGGCTAAAGTTGCCCCGGTTGATACTTTGAGTATTGTTGGCTGTTTGCACAACTTGAACATTCTGGGACTGGTTTTGGGTCGTCGTGGTGCGAGTGCTGACGAGTTGGGTTGTCGTAGTTTGGGCGATCGTGTTGTAAACCAAACTCCTTTCCAACTTTGTAATCTGCTCACTCTGCCCTGGGAGGTTGTAGCGTAGCTGCACCACAGACTGTAAATCCAGTGTCGAGAGGTCTGTGCTGAGTCCCAGCCGTTGGAGTTGATTCCGTAGATCGCTGACTGAAATCACTTCGGGGGCCAGAGCGAATTGTCCTGGTGCCTTGGAAATCAACCTAGCTCCGGTGCTGGTGTAGAGTTGCACCCAACGTCCATTTTTACGAGCATTAAGTTGATAGACAGCGTTGGCATAGGAGGTTGCTGGCTTGTTGAACCCTTCCAGTTGCATGATTAGAGCAGTCACATCTTGATTGGCATTGACCAACCGAGCGACTTGGACAGCGGTATCCCAGCCTTGTGCTTGGCTAATTTGGAGTGGGGGGGCACTGACCGCAGGCAAGGGACTGTAGCTGCCCAAACACAGCATGGAAGCTGCCGACGCAAGGGCAACTCGCTTCCAGGGAGATGTATAACTCCGACTAGAGAAACTTGGGGATTGATTCATGGATCATCTACCTCACTAAAAGAATCTGTAAACAAAGCGGGGGTCTTTAGCGATAGACCACCCCTCAACTTTTTAAGTTCCCAGATTCTTCCCCAAGCATGATACGTATTGTTTCAGAATGAGCCAATCCAGAATGAGCTAATCAAGCCTCTATTTCCCACTGTATTTGCATCCAAAATTTGCATCCAAGCTAGTTTCACACAAAATTTTATGGGGCAAGGCGGGCTTTTTTAAGGCGATTGGATTCATACCAGGCGGCGATCGCAGGCACCCACTCAGCAAAAGGATGCCACATCAGTTCACACAGCTTTTGCGCTTCTAGCTGGGCATCTGCCTTCCACCGCAAATCCAGGAGATGCAGCAAACTTCGCACATTTGCAGACATCACCCAATGCTGCCGAATATCGAAGGGAACCAACCCACGGGCATGTTCTTCAGAGAGTCCCTGTTGTATCCGCTGATGGTAACGGTGGCAAGCTGCCAGACACCATTCCAAGTCTTCCTGTCGCTGCGTTTCTGTGTAGGCATAGTGTTTCCCTTGCCGATCGCTATATTCCCCTAACGGACGTAAGTAGAACACCTCCTCCACATTCCGTTTGCCCTCGACCACATCTAAAATGCGCTGGGAGGTATAGCGGCCTGACTGCACATCAAAACTAACTCCCACACGATGGGTTCGCACCTGCTGCATCGTGGAATGGGGAAACCAGCCACAATTCAGGACGATCTGGGGATGTTCCAAAGGGCCGTAGTGACCACGATTGCCTGCCAGAAGGCTTTTGACAATGATGTCACCGCATTTTGCCTCATCAGGGAACCGATCGCGCTCATCCCAAACAAAATGCTCTGCATAATCCTGATGCATCGCAGCATAGATGACTTGCTGGGGGTTAGGAGTTTGGGCAATAACCTTAACTGTAAAACGATCCATGGAATTTAATTAGCTGTCAGATAGGAATTGTTCACGAACACACGCTGCTCTTTTGCGGGAATGTTTCTACCTCCTAGTAGTCTGTCAATCATTAATTGACGGATAGTTGAAAGCTGGGAGGTTAGTTGGAGTTAAATTTTGAGGGTCTTCGACCCCTCAAAATTTTCTTGACAGAACACTAGGCTTTCCACAATTTAGAATATTAGGAGATTTCCAGAAGAGTTTATACCAGGAAACGGAAGGGCGATCGTGTAGCGTGTGTTTTGCAATTAGCACTGGGCAGATAAATCTCTGAATTAACCAGAAGATTATTGCCCGTAGTTCGCCTCACAAAAAAGTGTGCTTCGCTTCTATATTCGCTGGTCTAATCTTTTCTGAAGATCTCTTAAAATCATGAAACTTAGGGCAACAAGAGCTGTTCTAAGTTCCATTAAAAACACGCAAACAGGTTGAACTTTGTGGATAATTACTGAGCTTTCAGCAAAGTGGAAGAGAGGAGCTAAATTGAAAAGCCAGCAAGATTACGGAGTGTGAGCAATAGATTAAAAAGTTACGCTTTACAGTATCTGGCAGTCCCTGAGTATACAGTTGCTTTGCCTGATTGTGTTTCGTTTTGAGCTGTTTATCAAGTGATCAGGTGTATATGAATGAACTACCCATCGATAGACACGGACTACCCATTGATAAACACGGGACGATTACACCTGAAGAAACTTATAGACAAGATACAGAGCCTTTTGTAGAAACGAATGCTGTAGAAAAAAATGAACTGCACAAGCATCTTGCAGATGAACTTTTGAAGCAAGGGCTAGAGCATCACCAACATGCGCGATTTGATGAGGCTTTGCAGCTTTGTACTCAAGCATTAACCCTATATCAGGAAATTGCAGATCGTCGCGGTGAAGGGCAAGCCTTAGGAAACATGGGTAGTATTTATTACGCCATGGGAGATTACAATCAGACGATCGTCTACTCACACGAGCGGTTGGTGATGGCCCGTGAAGTGCAAGACCTGCGGGGCGAAGACCAGGGCTTAGCCAATTTGGGGAATGCTTACCGCCACTTGGGGAATTACGATCAGGCGATCGAATTTTCCCAGGCAAGTCTAGCTGTGGCCACTCGGCTTCAGAGCCAGCGGGGACAAATGGCTGCACTGAATAACCTGGGTTTGGTCTATAAAGCGTTAGGGGACTACGGCAAAGCGATCGAGTATCAGCAGCAGAGCCTAGACATGGCCCAGCAACTCCAAGACCGAGTTGTAGAAGGGCAGGTTTTGCGGAATTTGGGCAACGCCTACTACGCCTTGGGAGACTATGCTAAAGCGATCGTCTACTACGAAAAGCGTCTGACGATCGCCCAAGAGAGCCGGGAGCATCACGTTGAAGTTCAAATTCTCCGCAGCTTGAGTACCGCTTGTTATGCCATTGCTGATTACGCCAAAACGATCGCCTATTCGCAGCAACGGCTCCAGGTAGCCCGCACTTTGCAGGATCGACGCGGAGAAGAGCAAGCCTTGGGCAGTTTGGGGGTGGCTTACGAAACCATCGGTGACTATGCCCAAGCCGTAGCGTCCTACGAACAGCGCTTATCGATCGCCCGCGAAATTCAAGACCAACACGTTGAGAAGCAAGCCCTGAGCAGCTTGCAGGTCGCCTGCCATGCGATCGGCGACTACACCAAAGTCCTGGAATACAGCAGTTAAGAAGATTTCCGGGAAAGATATTACCCCTGTAGGGGCGTTTGCGTAGCGTGTGCTTTGCACTTAGCATCCGGCAGACAGAGCCTTGAATCGACCAGAAGGTCATTGCCCGGATGCTTCGCCCCTCCGGTGCCTGGTATAAGCTTTTCTGGAAATCTCCTAAGAAGATTTCCGGGAAAATGCTACTGCTGTAGGGGCAACATTTGTCCCAGGTCTGTGTCACCCATTTCCCCGGACATAAACACTCATCGGCTCTTTGATGAACCGAATGTAGAGGTGGCGAAACGTGGATTTGACCACGCGAGGAAGACCGAAATCGATCGGCACTAAATTGCTGGGCAGTTGCCAATCTGTGATGCGTAGGGTTTCGGGCGAGAGGAGGGGAAACGCAATCTCTGCAAGGTCAGGGCAGAGTCCCAAGCGTTGAGAGGCGGCAACCGTAGGCACGATCGCAGGATCAACATTCAACAGACTCACCAGGGCCCGATCGAGGGCGAAGACATCAGGGGACGCTGCTAAAATCCCCAGAGGACGGGGTTCGCCACCGCTGGGGCCATTGCCCTCATGACCGATGATGCCATCCATAATCGTCAGGTTGGGGGCGATCGATCGGGCCGTTTCTACGAGCATTTCCCCAAATCGTTGGCTGTCCTTGCCAGCTTCCATGTGCCACCAGGCTTTCATCTTGCCGGGAACACAGCCAAATAGGTTCTTCACCCCCAGCGTCAATGTCAACTGCACGTGGGATTTCAGCTTGGGCAAATTGATCACCACATCGGCATTCATCGCTTCCTTGCACAATCGCAAATGTTCAAAGGCAGGGTTGGTAACTGGGTAGCGTTGCCCGTGGAATTCCACGATCGGCACCTTGAGTTCTTCCAACAGTGGCAAATAGCCATTCGCCTCAGCCACCCCTCGCGCACTCCCAAAGGCAGGGCTGTCACCCAGAAACGGCTTGCCACCGCAGGCTTGCACCAACTGTGCCACACACGCCACAACTTCTAGACGAGTGACACATTCCTTGGTGGGACGCGCCCCAGTGAGCAAATTGGGCTTGAGCAAGACCCGATCGCCCGGTTTAACAAAGGCAGCCATGCCTCCCAATGGTGCCAGCAACTCTTCAAGAGACTGGCGCAGAGAGGATAATTCGTAGGTTTCAGCCCGAAGGAGGCTCACGCAGGATGGAGACATAGGGGTAGGGGGGTGGAGGAGTAGGGGGTGGAGGAGTGGAGGAGTAAGGGAGTGAAGGAGTAGGGGAGTGGAGGAGTAGGGGAGTGGAGGAGTAGGGGAGTGGAGGAGTAGGGGAGTGGAGGAGTAGGGGAGTGATTTTGGCAACGGTAGCGTTAGCGTTCAAGGGGTTGTCAAGTAAAAAATCATCCCCAAGCCTTCGTCCTGACCCAATCTCCAGCTTACTAAATTCACGATCTTAAATAGAAAATCTAGAAGTTCCGTTTGCCTTGGGTCAAGGCTGTGACGCGAATAGCTTCCGTCAGGACACCTTCTCCGCCAATGGAAACAACTGGGGGCTTGAGTTCCAGCTTTAAAACGTTGCTGGCATTGATAAAAATAGTTTCTTCTTCCAGCTTGACTACCCACCAATTTTCACTCAAAAATCTCCGCATCTCTAGACGAATGTCTTGGCGAACTGCATCGGGATCAGCGATATCGTGAATGGTGAAAGACTCAGAGTGACCGTTAATGTAGTGAAAGGTGATTTGCGTGGGAACGGTGGATGCGTGGTCTTCGCTGTACATAAAAAAACTCCTCTAAGAAACGTTTAAGGGTCATAGAAATGAGAATGGAGGCAAGCAGACTCTCTGCTAAGAAATCTAACCTCATATCTGGCTTCTCGGATGAAGTTTACCCAGATTTAGCCAATAACTGGATCAAAAATCTTAACGTTTGACTGCATAGCCCAGATTTATTTTTAATTTTTTAGAATTTACTTAAGTTTCAGTTATGGGATACAACAATGCTTTATAAAGAGTTAGTTTGCTAATGAAGTTGTAGGTGATGTGCAACTTTCCCGAACCACCCTCACCCCAACCCCTCTCCCAAGAGGGAAGAGGGGCTAAGATTTAGATCGGCTCCCCTTCTCCCAGTGGGAGAAGGGGAAGGGGGATGAGGGCAGACTTTAAGTTGCACATCGCCTGAAGTTGTGCAACCCAAGGTTCTTTTACGTTGCCTTTGCTTGATCGATCGCTCAAATTTATGCCTAATGTTGACCAAATACTAGGATTTTAGTCTTGGCAAATAGCTGGTGGGAAATTTTGATTTTCTGTGACCCATCTTTAGACGAGCTGATCTTCTGGCGCGCCGAACTGTTTGGCTGTCGAGGTACGGCCAGTGAGGTGAAGGGAAACACTTGCTTGGTGCGGGCTTATTTACCGCAGGAGCAATATAGCTTGCTGGATCTGGCGGCGTTGTCGCTACTGTTTCGCCAAGATGCCCTGTGTGCCCAATTTTCGCTGCCTGCCATGCAGTGGAATATTATTGACGAGGAAGATTGGTCGAGCAGTTGGAAGAAATATTGGGAACCCCAGGAAATTGGCGATCGGCTCCTAATTTATCCTGCGTGGCTCCCGATTCCCGAAAAGTCCGATCGTCTTTTACTACGGCTTGATCCCGGTGTTGCATTTGGCACGGGTGCCCATGCAACCACTCAACTATGCTTGGAAGCCCTGGAAATGCGGTTAAGTGCTGATCCCGTCACCCAGGCATTTGACTTTAGCCACGCCGAGCCTAAAAAACCGCCCGTCATCGCTGATATTGGTTGCGGCTCTGGTATTTTGGCAACGGGGGCAATGCTGCTGGGCGCACAAAAAGTATATGCAGTAGATATTGATCCCTTGGCAGTTCGTTCAGCCATCAGCAATCGGAAGCTGAACCAAATTGATCCGAAGCGGCTGCTGGTTCAGCTAGGAAGTATCGATCGCCTGCTAGAGATGATCGATGGCCCCGTTGATGGGTTTACTTGCAATATCCTTGCTGAAGTGATTATTGATATGGCTCCGCAAATGGGAGCGATCGCCATGCCAACCACCTGGGGCATTATCAGCGGTGTGCTATTGGAGCAAGCTAAACCTGTTGCCGATACGCTGGAACAAAATGGCTGGGTTGTTGCCACGCTCTGGCGGAGGCAGGATTGGTGTTGCTTCAATATTCGGCGATCGTGACTGGGAAATTTTTAGCTGACGATCGTGGATTTAAGATTTGGGAATGTACGGTTAAATAGCTTACCAATCCTATCCAGCCTATTTCTGATCACTGTGTTGCTAAAACCGCAAGATTTATCTGAGGTCGAAGATCTAATCTGTACCCATGTCGCTGAGCTAGCCACATGTCCTATTCCTGATCCAGAGCTAGCTAGGGCGAAGCGATTGCTTTGTAATGAATACATATTTTCCACGGAATCCCCAGATCAAGTAGCAGGATTATACGGCTACTACCAAACCATTGCCCAAGCCGAGTTAGCTATCACCTACCCCGACCAGGTGCGATCGTTCCAAGTTAATGATCTCCAAGACCTAGCAAATCACTATCTCTCTCCCCATCACTACGCAGCGATCGTGTTGAAACCCCGGTAGAAGATCGTTGACCCTCATCCTTGGTCTCTTATATGTCGGCTCCAGCGATCGTGTTCTATGCAACTGACCGTTTTAGTATTTCCAAGCCCCAACGCTTTATACCAGTTCCGTGAAACGGTGAAGTTGGGCGGACTCTGCTAGACTACCGACCCATTGTGATAGTCCACTCCAACCGGGTTGTTATGCCGCGTTTCTCACTGATAAGGCTGCAATCACCACAATCCTTAACCAAAAACAACAACATTATGGAATGAACAACCGACCAGCCCCCATGTAATTATCAATATCTAGAACAATCTCAATGAGTCGCTCAATACAGCGTTCCCGATAGTCAAACTCATCAAGGCGATCAAGATTCCTGATCGTTAACATCGGGAACGAATCTACTGAATTTTCTGCACGCATCACCTCTTCAAGTGAATCCTCACCTTTCATATTTCGGTTGGCTGTGAGTATCATCATCTGATTTTCTTGAGCATAATGCCAAACTATGCGATCACTACTTGCGATCGAGAGTCCAACCTCTCGAAAAGTGACAAATCGGATCGATATAAACTCAAGCCAGCCAAGTTTTACCAAAATACCGAGAAAAACAAGAGCATAGCCGTCAAGATTGTAATCAACCAAGAAGGTCATTATTTTTCTGCTGCACGCTTCGCTTTCTGCTCCTGAAGTTTTGCCCAAAGAGCCTCTTTCTGCGGTTGGTGCGGCATTGCTGCAATTTTGGCGAAGCGTTCTCGGTTGCGCTCCTCCCAATACTGGCGAATTTCTTCTCTGGTTTGCAATACTTGTTCATACTCAGTTTCAATTTGAGTATGGTTCGCCTCGATGTAAGATAAGGCAGAATTTATTTGGCTGTCTGTGAGGTTAAACTTGTCACGAATCAATTTGGGTGGATACTGAGCTTTCAGGAAGTCCATTACATCATAAAGAGTCAGTCGCGTACCTGAAATCGTCAGCCCGCGCGCTGTTCGGATGATCGGTGCTTGTCCATTTGATGCTAAAGTCATACCTTTTGTCTTCTAGCAACTAAGTCTATATTAACCTCACGCAAAGAGGGGAGCATCTGTCCACCCAACCTATTTCTATATCTTTAGATTCAGCTTACTGACTTGGTTCTGAAGTTTGCTGGCACGCCCTAACGATCGCCCTAGCCTGTAACCGCGAAACCCGATCGCCTCCAATAACACTTGTTGCTGAGCGGCTGGCTTCATCCTTGATCTCAACTGTGTCGGCTCCAGCGATCGTATTTTACGGAACTGGCAGTTTTAGTATTTCCAAGACCTAGCGCTTCATACCAGTTCCATGGAAGGGTTAAGATGAGCCACTGCCAATAACCTTGGATTCTCACAAATAACCTTGATACAGCAGTTCTAACAACTTGTTAGCCAGCATACACATCTGAATCGATCGCATTCACGATCTCTTGAAAAGGAACGGATTTCAGGATAGATAGAAGGTTTACCGCTTTAGTCAATAAATATGGTGTGTCTTCGTAATCATCCTGACTGGGCAAGACAATTTGAATCGGCTTACCTTGATCATCCACACCCTTTTCAAACACGAGCAACCGGGAATTAGGATGCCCGATCGGTAGCCAGTGATTCTGCTTGAGATAGTTGACCACTTCAGCAACACGAAGATCCTGAACTTGAACATAATTTGACAAGACTTCAGGGGTCATGACCACTCTCCTGTTTTGACATTCCCTATTAAAACTAGCAAAGATTCTGGGGTTAGGCGTTGCGATCGGGCAATAAGCTCGACCAACCTAGAGGAAAACATAGATAAATCGATCGGTGTCAGCAGGCACAGGAGATTTGTGACCCAATTGCTCGTGAACCGCGACCCAAGACGCTGTGAGGACCTGTGTGAGATGGATTTGGTTTATATAGCGATCGAACGTCATAGTTCCAACATCTTGTGAAACCCGATCGCCCCACTCTGCACCCGCGAAACTCGATCGCCCATCATACGATCGCCACAGTTAACGCCACAATTAAGCCTTGAAGTTCAATCTAGTAAGGACTTTGCACCATCGGTTCACTAATGCTGGGGACGATCGCCTCTTGGGGAACCGACAACTCCACCAACTCACGCTCATCTTTTTTGATCGGCAACAGCAACGGTAAGGGCTGGAGTTTTTCAATCCAACAACTAGCTAGGGGCAACGTCTGATCCAGATCCTCCAAGGGACGGGGCACCAGCATCACCGAATGGAGTTCCCCAATGCGCTCTGCCTCAGCCATCCCCACATCCAGAGCCACGGCCACATTAGCCACAGTACCCCGAATAATCACTGTGCAGAGTCCAGCCCCAATCTTTTCGTAGGCAGCCAGGGTTACATCTGCTGCTTTCAGCATGGCATCTGCTGCCCCCACCATTGCCGGGAAGCCCCGCGTCTCTAGCAGCCCAACTGCCTGATTGCTTAAGAGACTATGGCCGCGACCCGTTGCCAGTTGCGCCAAGCGATTGCCAATGGGCAAAACCGCCTCTAAATTCGGCATGGGGCGGGCAATAATCACGCTGGATAGGTTTTGCCCAAATTGTTTAGCCCGATCGGTTCCCTCAGCGATCGCCAAACGAACCTCAGCAATGCCACCCCGTACGATCGCCGTACAGTTACCTGCGCCAATCTTCTCATAGCCAACCAGAGTCACCCCCGACCCCTTTAACATGTGGTCAGCAATGCCAACAATGGCAGGGAAACTCTGGACTGAGATTAAGCCCAGCGCAGTATCAGTAAAGTCATCCTCTAAACTCATTGGCTCAATCGCGGAATGCTCCGTTTAGTACCTTCATCTTAGTCCTTAGCAGGGAAGGTAGAATTCTATAACCGGGGACTAGAGATTTGTACCGTGTCAAGAGTATAATGACTTGACCTTAACCCATCACTTAGACGTATCTGAAAATCGATCGGCAGTACATAGATTTAGGAGTGACGGGAATGTGAGAGCTATGCTCACAGCAAAAGGTTTTCCCCTGCTCCCCATACTTGAAACCCTCAGTTTATGCCTTATTGCAATACAGATTATACTCCGATCAATTTGTGCTGAACTCAATCCTCCACCCCATCCTCAGAAGATGGATTGCTTTGAATGGCAGCAACTTTGGGAACCTGCCGATTGGGTAACAGTTTAACCATTAACTGATTCACATAAACCTGCCCATAGACATTCATCCCAGAAGACTGAGCCAGACTATCTGGCAACACTGATTCCAAGTGTTCCTCTGGTATCAAGGGATTCGCCTCTACTGCACCGTGCTGAGAAGGGAAAGCTGGCATCGTAGCATGAGTGTTGGAGGCTACAATCTGCCGACTGGTGTCGCCTACTAGGGAACCAGCCGGTACCGTCTGATCGCGATCGATCGATTGATTCAGAATCGTAGTTGAGGCTCCGATACACGCATTGGCACCGATTTTGGCCTGTCCAATCAGCAAAACCCCTGCTCCCAGGCTAACCCCCTCTTCCACCTCGATCGTGCCTTCGTAGGCATGGAGAATGGTGCCCATGCCAATACAAACTCCTGCCGCAATCACAATTCGCCCTGCTGTCCCTGCCTGAAGGATAACTCCAGGCGCAATCACCACACTAGGATCAACAGTGACATCACCTCTGATCCAGGAATGATGATTAGTAGGGGGATGAATGAGCGGCAAAGACATGGACGTTAATTATTCGAGAATCTGGGTAGAGTCAAAACTGCAAAAGCCACGGAATCAGAAGCAGAATCTGGGAATGATCCCAACATCCTCATTGAATCTATCCAAACTTAGAAAGTGTTTGTAAATTAGCGTGTAGTCTTGCACTCGCCCCCCAACCCCCCAATTCTGGGTGGCTCTCAAGCCGTTTTTATTCAAAGTCCCCCAGAATTAGGGTCTTAAAGCCTTTCAGGCATGAAAAGGGGGCGGATCGGAGCGCAATTTGTGTTTGCAAACATTTTCTTACCTAATGGTCTGTCAGACATTGCTAATGGGTGAGAATCCGTAGAACCCACCCCTTCAAGCATCTCTCTACCAACTGATCTGCGAGTTGCCAGCCTTCTAGCGCTTAGGTTGCTGAATCAGCACCTCCGACACTCGACGCTTAGCCTGGGAATCAATCCCAATCAAGCGAATATACTCGCCTTCATGCTCAGCCATGAAGGTTTCCAGAGTGCCGATCGCCTCTGTCAACCGTGTGGTTTGAATCGAGGGCCCGCTCTTCCAAGCATTGGCTTTGTACTGCCTGGCATTGCCGTACTCCGTGCCAATGTGGTAGCCCTGGTTCAGAATTTGCTGGACTTGCTGCTGCACATCCGCAGGTAGTCGCGAACTAGATGAACTGGCTGTGTGACCAGACGCATTGCCCGTATGGGGCTGAAACCCTTGATCGTGGGGAGTTGTGTCTGTACCTTTGGGATCACCAGGGCGCTGAATAATCGTTTCCACCACTCGCTGCTTGGCTTTCGGGTCAATGCCCACGAGTCGGACATATTCACCCTCATGCTCTGCCACAAAGGTTTCCAGAGTGCCGATCGCCTCTGACAACCGTGTGGTTTGAATCGAGGGTCCACTCTTCCAAGCATTCACCTTGTACTGCCTGACATTGCCGTACTCCGTGCCAATGTGGTAGCCCTGGTTTAGAATTTGCTGGACTTGCTGGTGAGCGGCCGCACTTAGGCGCGAACCCGATGAACTAGCTGTGGAACCAGACGCACTGCCAGAATTTGGCTGAAACCCTGGAGCAGGAGTTGTCCCTACACTTCCAGCGTCACCAGGGCGCTGAATAATCGTTTCTACCAGCCGCTGTTTGGCTTTCGGGTCAATGCCCACGAGTCGGACATATTCGCCCTCATGCTCTGCCACAAAAGTTTCCAGGGTGCCGATCGCCTCTGACAACCGTGTGGTTTGAATCAAGGGCCCACTCTTCCAGGCATTCACCTTGTACTGCCGGACATTCCCAAACTCCGTACCAATGTGGTAGCCCTGGTTCAACATTTGTTGGACTTGCTGGTGAGCCGCCGCAGACAGGCGCGAACCCGATGCTGCAAAGGAGGTTAGTCCATTGCGGGAGGTACTGGTTTGAGGAGAGCCATAACCAGGCTTCCCGGCACCGTTCGATCTCTGATCCCCTGGTCGCTGAATGATCGTTTCCATCACCCGTTGCCGACCCTTCGAGTCAACCCCAAACAGCCGGACATATTCACCTTCATGCTCTACCAAACAGGCTTCTAGGGCTGCGATCGCTTCTGATTCACTGCGAACTTGAATCGGAGCACAACTCTGCCAAGAATTCGTTTGGAACCGCCGCTTATCCACATGCTCTGTAGCTATTTGATATCCCCCAGCTAGAAGCTGGCGCACCTGTTGTAACGCTTCTACGTTCATTCTTCCTGTTGAATGGTAATTAGTTTGACGATCGACAGCAGTTGAACTGCCAGAGCGTTGAGTAAACTCAATGACACCGTTTTTGCCGTGATCCAGTGCAGCATTGCTGATCTCGTTGCGAATCGATATCATGCAAACCGCATTTTCACTACATTGATACCCCGATCGCAACGCCTCGTTAATGCCTACAATGTGACGGGCAAATTGCATATCATCTGTGTTTACATCAGGCAGCCGATCGGCCTGTTGTTGAGTCGTGATCGCTACTCCAGAGGAAACATACTTGCCCGGCGGAATCTCCACATCCTGCACCAAGGCGTGCATCATCACAACGCAACCTTGACCAACACGAGCATTAAACACCGTAGACCGAAAGCCAATAAAGCAGTCATCCCCGATGTAAGCAGGGCCATGAATCAAGGCTTTGTGAGTAATGGAAGCATTGCTGCCGATCCAAACAGAATACTCTTCCTGATCATCTCCAATGACCCTGCCCTGCTCTAACCCATGGATCACAACGCCATCTTGAATATTAGTTCCTGCGCCAATGGCAAAAGGACTCCCTTCATCCGCCCGAATCGAAGAACCTGGGGCAACCATCACGTTCGCCCCGATCCGCACATCTCCAATGATGTTAGAAAAGGAGTGGACGTAGGCTGTCTCATGAATCAGAGGTTGGGCGAGACTGGTAGACCAGGGAGTAGGGGGAGCCGCAGTGTTGCGGGCTGGCATATAAAATATCTCCTATTTGGGATAGAAATGCATGATCCGTAGCAAGCGCTACGTGAATATTGCGAATATCAAGGCAGGATTAGGCAAGGCAGGATTAGGGAGTGATTCTGATCTGATGAGCGTCCTATATCTAAGAAGCCAAAAAGAGAAGCCAAAAAGAACTTGATCGACAGCTTGCATCACAGGACGTTGGAGAACCATTGCCCCATCACGATCGCATCATGCCAGTTCGATAAAGTTGCTTTCAAGGAAAACGAGAATTGCTGCAAATCTGCCTTGACTTGCTAAACACGTCAAAACCTAACCATGCCAAGCGGTTTCGTGGCTCATTTAACGCCTATCTTCCCGCTTGTTATAAAGCGAAGAATTACCGAGGTTAACCGTGTCAATAATGGCGACAACGAGGGCATCCAGAGGACACCTTTCCTTGCCCACTGCTTGACGAGCCGCACTTCCCCGACTGAAAAGCACCCACTCGTCCAGTCCTGCGCCCACGTTGTCGGCAGCAACCTCATAGCTTGGAAGCAGATTTCCTTCCTCATCAATGAGTTGTAACAGCAGTAGCTTAGTGCCTTGAAGACTAGGATCTTTCTGTGTACTGACAACCGTGCCACGAACCTTAGCAATTTGCATAGTTTCTAGCGCTTAGCCAGAGGAAGGGCGCGAGGACCGTTGACACTCTCACGAAACTGCTCAACATCCTCTGTGTAGCGGATAGGCAGCACATACTCCAGGTTCTCGTGAGGACGGGCAATGATGTGAGTGGATAGGACTTGTCCACCATTTACTCGCTTCACCGATTCCACACCCGCAGCAACCGAGGCTTGCACCTCAGAGACATCTCCACGAACAATGACGGTAACGCGACCACTACCGATTTTTTCATAACCGACCAAGGTCACACTTGCGGCTTTCACCATTGCGTCTGCTGCTTCCACAACAGCAGGGAACCCCAATGTTTCAATCATTCCGACTGCAATCGCCATAATTTAGACTCCTTTCAGTTTGGGTCTTACCCCAATGTTTTAAGCGTGAAGGTATTCTTGACGTTGCCAGCATCAAATGCTATCAACAGTTCAATGTAATTTATCTTGAAGATTTCAATCTTCGGAAACAATAAAGCAAAACGTTGTGCCAGAAACTCCTTGGAAGCTGCTAAACCGAATTTAGCTCCACAGCTCACGTCAGTCCTGAAAATAATTGAACTAAAGATCTGTAAGGTCGGGGTGTGGCGAAAATGTCCTACAGTTTCCTTGGAAATTAAAAACTGTTGGACATTTTCACGGCGATCCCGATCGCTTCTAGTTGATAGCTTCCAGCACAGCGGTTCTTACATCCGAAACTGCTCCACATCTTCGGTGTAGCTCATGGGCAGCACATACTCTAGGTTTTCGTGGGGACGGGCAATGATGTGAGTCGATAGAACCTCGCCTCCATTGACTCGCTTGACCGACTCTACCCCAGCAGCGACAGACGCTTGTACCTCGGAGACATCTCCGCGAACAATTACAGTCACACGAGCGCTACCAATTTTCTCGTAACCCACCAGCGTAACTCGGGCAGCTTTCACCATTGCATCTGCTGCTTCTACAACAGCAGGGAACCCCTTAGTTTCAATCATGCCCACAGCGATTGACATTATTTCTCTCCTAATTTATAAACCGAGAAAACTGCTATGAAAACCTTTGTAAAAAATCGACGGATTGCCCATTAATTCTTGATTTCACGGTTTTTAGTAGCTTGATCACAGCATAGGATAAGCGTGTTCACTTGACAAGATAGGTAAAAATGATAGTTCCTGATTGGAGTCATTAATAAATTTAATTAAGTTGGCTGCAACCATTATTTATGTTTATGGAAATCAATTCTCAGGTCGAGCATGTTTTAGAGAATGACCAATCTCTAAGAAGCGTCTAACCCTGGCACCTTACCCAAATGCAGAGCGATTCAGATTAAGATCGCTATACAGTGTCTACTTTTGCTCCATTTCCAAAAAATATTTGAGGATACTAAAATTCAGTCTCATAAAATATTTACTTAAAAAGTCTTTGCTGTATTTGCTTCAGTAATCTGGCTAGGCTTGGAGATTCAGCCCAATAGTGTCAACGCTAAGCTGAACTTTATCTCTCAATGACCTGTTCTTTAGGGAACGACTGCTTGATTCGCCGTTGTTGGATGCAGAAATTTTAAAGTTTCTATCACAGGATTATTTTTAATGAATCAGTTTCTGCTTGAAAGTAGTTGGTGGATTCCCTTTTACGGCTTAATAGGGGCGATCGTCACCTTGCCGTGGTCAATGGGGTTGGTTCGCCGCACCGGCCCCCGACCAGCAGCCTACATTAATTTATTGATGACTGTGCTGGCGTTTGGGCACGGCATTCTGCTGTTCAAAGCAACCTTTAATCAGGAACCCCAGGAGTTGCTGGTTCACTGGTTTCATGCAGCCGATCTGGATTTGACCCTCGCTTTAAATCTCTCAGCCGTTAGCACTGGGGCAATGCAGTTGGTGACGGGTTTGAGTTTGTTGGCACAGTTTTTCGCTTTGGGATACATGGAGAAGGACTGGGCCTTAGCCCGTTTCTTTGCGTTGATGGGATTTTTTGAGGCGGCGATGAGTGGGCTGGCGCTCAGTAACTCCTTATTTTTAAGTTATGCCTTGCTGGAGGTGCTGACTCTATCAACCTACTTGCTGGTGGGATTTTGGTATGCCCAACCGCTAGTGGTGACGGCGGCACGGGATGCTTTTTTGACAAAGCGTGTGGGGGATGTGCTGTTGCTGATGGGAGTTGTGGTGTTGGCAACGCAGTCGGGAAGCCTTAATTTTCCCGATCTTTACCGTTGGGCCGAGACGGCGACGCTGAATCCACTGGAGTCAACCTTACTGGGATTAGCCTTAATTGCTGGCCCGACTGGCAAATGCGCTCAGTTCCCCTTACACATCTGGCTAGATGAGGCCATGGAAGGGCCGAACCCTGCATCAATTTTGCGGAATTCGGTGGTGGTTGCCTGCGGTGCCTATGTGCTGATTCAATTACAACCGATTCTGGCTCTGTCGCCGATCGCCTTAACCACGTTGGTTGTGTTGGGGACGATGACGGCGATCGGTGCATCCCTGGTGGCGATCGCCCAAATTGACATCAAACGAGCGCTATCCCATTCCACCAGTGCCTACTTGGGGCTAGTGTTCATCGCGGTTGGCTTGCAGCAAACTAACTTTGCGCTGATCCTGCTATTCACCCATGCCGTTGCCAAAGCGCTCCTATTCATGAGCCTTGGCTCAATTATTTCCACCACAAATACCCAGAATCTCACGGAAATGGGAGGGCTTTGGTCGCGGATGCCAGCGACGACGACGGCCTTTGCTGTAGGCAGCACTGGACTCGTGGGACTCTTACCCTTGGGGGGATTCTGGGCCTTGTTACGGGGAATGGATGATTTTTGGGTTGATCAACCCTGGATTGTGGCGGTTTTACTCTTGGTGAATGGGCTGACTGCCCTGAATCTCACCCGCGTGTTTCGGTTGGTGTTTCTCGAACAACCCCAAGCAAAGACGCGCCGCACTCCAGAAGTAGCTTGGCTGATGGCGGTGCCAATGGTGTCTCTGGCGATCGTGACGCTGCTCACTCCGTTCATGCTGGATTGGCTGACCTTGCTGCCGAGTTTAGAGTCTTTGAACGTCATCGGTGTGTTGCTCTTGGTGGCATCTGGTTTGGTGGGCTGCACCTTTGGCAGTACGATTAACTTACCCAGAAATTGGTCTCGGTCAGTTCAGACCCCGGTGAGACTTTTGCAAGACCTACTTTCGTATGATTTTTATGTCGATCGGCTCTATCGCGTGACGGTAGTCCTGAGCATTAGCCTCCTGTCGCGGTTGAGTGCGTGGTTCGATCGCTATGTGATTGATGGCGTTGTGAATCTCATTGGCTTAGCGTCCATCCTCACGGGAGAGGGATTAAAGTACAGCATTTCTGGTCAATCCCAAACCTATGTGCTGACGATACTGGTTGGAGTCAGTCTCCTGAGTGTCCTGATGACGTGGTTAATATGGTAAAGGGAGCTAACCAATGCTGAGCAGCTTGATTTGGGTACCGATTTTAGGATCGGCTCTCCTTGCCTTCTTTCCAGGGATTATCGATGCCTATCGCGCTCGACGGCTGGCCCTCGTCACGATTGGGATCACCTTTGTGTTGACGATCGCGCTCATCGCTCGTTTTGATGTCAGTAACATGGCTTCCCAGTTTCAGGAAACCATTCCCTGGATTGAAACACTGGGACTGACGTATCAACTTAGCCTCGATGGGCTATCCCTGCCCCTGATATTTCTCAACAGTTTCCTGACCCTGATTGCGATTTTTAGCACAGATGTGTCGATCAATCGCCCCCGCTTTTACTACAGTCTGATTCTGTTGCTCAATGCGGGGGTTGCAGGCGCGTTTCTCTCCCAAAATCTGTTGCTGTTTTTCCTGTTTTATGAACTGGAATTGGTGCCTCTCTATTTGCTGATTGCCGTGTGGGGAGGCGATCGGCGGGGTTACGCAGCCATCAAGTTTTTGATTTATACCGCAGTGTCCGGGATTTTAATTCTCTCAGGATTCTTCGGCGTGACCTGGTTAACTGGCTCCGCCTACTTCAACTATGCCCCGCTGCTGACCCAAGCATTGCCCCTCCACCAACAACTGATTCTGTTGGGCATCCTCCTCGTCGGATTCAGTATTAAAATCCCCCTCGTTCCGTTCCATACCTGGCTCCCCGATGCCCATGTGGAAGCCTCAACTCCAGTCTCAGTCCTGCTGGCAGGAGTGTTGCTAAAACTGGGCACCTATGGACTTCTGCGATTTGGAGTGGGATTATTTCCCGAAGCTTGGAAAGTCTTCGCTCCCTGGCTGGCGAGTTGGGCGGTGGTCAGTGTACTCTACGGAGCGCTGACGGCGATCGCCCAAAAGGATATGAAAAAAATGGTGGCCTACAGTTCGATCGGCCACATGGGTTTCATCTTGTTGGCCTGTGCCGCAGCAACTCCCTTGAGTATTTTGGGAACGGTTGTGCAAATGGTGAGCCACGGCTTGATTTCGGCACTGCTCTTTTTGCTCGTGGGCATTGTCTACAAGAAGACAGGCACCCGCGATTTAGACGTATTGCGAGGACTATTAAACCCAGAGCGGGGATTGCCGCTGGTCGGTAGCTTGATGATTCTAGGGGTGATGGCAAGTGCCGGAATTCCTGGTATGGTGGGATTTATCTCTGAATTCTTAATCTTTCGGGGCAGCTTTCCGGTCTTCCCCACCCAGACTTTACTCTGCATATCTGGTACGGGTCTAACAGCGGTCTATTTTCTGCTCCTAGTCAACCGCGCGTTCTTTGGTCGGCTTTCTGAGCAAGTCAAGAATTTGTCTTGGGTTCCTTGGTCCGATCGCATTCCAGCTGTCATCCTCGCGATTTTGATTGTAGTTCTAGGCTTACAACCCGGCTGGCTCACGCGCTGGAGTGAAGCAACAACAACGGCTCTGATTCCCCAGACCCGCATTGTCCCCACCCAATCCTTAGCTGTGCCGCCTGTGGTATCCAACGCTACTCATGCGGCATCCTAAATCAATCACAGTCTAGTGTTCTGTCAAGAAAATTTTGAGGGGTCGAAGACCCTCAAAATTTAACTCCAACTAACCTCCCGGCTTTCAGCTACCCGTTAATTAGTGTTCTGTCAAGAAAATTTTGAGGGGTCGAAGACCCTCAAAATTTAACTCCAACTAACCTCCCGGCTTTCAGCTACCCGTCAATTAATGATTGACAGACTACTAGGGGCATGGTCTAGGGGAATCGCCTCTCTATCTCTATTTTATTTTCAAGGATTACACGGCATGGTTAGCCCTATCCGACAACCTTCCACCCATCCCTTGAGGGAGTATATTCACCGTCTGGAGGCGGGTGAGTCTCTAGTGCCTGAGTCTGAGGCGAATGTGGTGGAAGTGGTGGGCATTCTCAAGAGCTATGGCGTTGTACTGGATGCTTACTGGAGAAACCTCACTTACATTGCCGATCGCCAGTTTTTGGTACTTTTCCCCTTCTTTAAATATTTTAATGGCGACGTTTCCTTCCAGCGGTTATTGCGCCACTGGTGGCACGATCGGATCAACTTTGAATATGCCGAATACTGCATGAGAACCATGCTGTGGCACGGGGCAAGCGGACTAGATGCCTACCTGGACTCAGCGGATTTTGCCGCCCACGTAGAGCCAGCCATTCGCACCAAGATTAAGGGAGACTGGCTAATTCAAGGATTGCATCGCGGCTTTCCCGATTTTTTGCCGGAGCAGGTGAGGCAACTGGCCTACTACAGCGCTTTGGGTCAGTTTTGGCGGGTGATGAGTGAGATGTTCCTCAGTCTGTCTGACTATTATGACCAGGGGAAAATTACCTCGATCGCCCAAGTCGTCACCCATGTGCAGGATGGCTTAGTGGCCAATGCCAGTTTGCCAATTACCTACGAGGTGACGATCGGCGACCAAATTTACGAAATCATACCGAAATCCGCAGGGCTAACCTTCTTGGCAGATGTGGCAGTGCCCTACGTAGAGGCCGTTTTCTTTCGAGGCACCCCCTTCTTTGGCACCGTTTCCTACAACGCCCAGGCTTACCAAATCCCTGGTGAGCAAGACCGATTCGCCTACGGAGCGCTCTATGCCGACCCATTGCCGATCGGGGGTGCCGGGATTCCGCCCACACTATTGATGCAGGATATGCGCCATTTTCTCCCCGATTACTTGCACCAGATCTATCGAGACCGATCGCGAGGAGAAGGTGACCTACTGGTGAAGATTTGTCAGAGCTTTCAAAAATCAATGTTCTGTGTCACAACCGCTACCATCAGAGGGTTAATGCCCTATTCCTTAGAAACCGTAGACCCAACTGAGCAACGCACTAATCGCCTCTATTTAGAACAGTGGATGGAGCGATTGCAAACCTCTTGTTTAGATGAGGTGAATTTGTAGAGCTTGGTGGTCGTCTGAGATTATCTCAGCCCTCACCCCCAACCCTTCTCCCGAAGGAGAGGGAGCCGATCCAGGTTTTGTTCCCTCTCCTTCGGGAGAGGGCTAGGGTGAGGGGGTTCGGATAGGTACGAGATAATCTCACGTTTCTACCTAGGGCTTACCCCTATCTAGAATTTCACAAGGTCAGCCTAAACCCATGACTAAAGTCGGCAAATTTGATTACAGATTTAGTCAGAAAAATTAGTAAAAAAGTGCTGCACATCAATCACAATGGAATAGAACTTCTGACTAGACCTGAGTCCAAACATCAGGTGAACTGATTGAGTGTTTACCCTGGGATACAAAGTTTGGTGAGCCGTTTTACACGATCGTTTCGATTGGGCAATCCAACGAAAGGAATTCATTCAAACAGTGCTAAACCCATTAAAAATCCAGAGTATTCGTGACCTTTGACATCAGTTCTAAGACTAGCTGGAAGGTGCCAACCGTGTTCTTGATGTGCAACACGCAGTAGGAAGGAAAATGCAATCTGTCATAAATCATAAGTTGGTGGCTTCAGAATTAAAAGTCCATCCTGATAATGCTTAGAATATACTTCTCTTTATGAGTTCAAGACCATGGTTGGATTAGAGCTTTCCCAGCAGATTACCTTACACCAATTAAAAGTATTTGAGGCTGCGGCCAGGCACTGTAGTTTTACCCGTGCTGCGGAGGAACTTTTCCTCACTCAGCCCACAATTTCGATGCAGATCAAGCAGCTAACCCAAGCCGTAGGACTGCCTTTATTTGAGCAAGTGGGCAAGCGGCTCTTCCTGACGGATGCTGGCCGGCAACTTTACGTCACCTGTAAGGATATTTTCGATCGGCTCTCCCTGCTGGAAATGGGCATCGCTGACATGAAGGGCATGAAGCGGGGGCGGTTGCGGTTAGCTGCCATTACCACCACTAAGTATGTCGTTCCTCGGTTGCTTGGTCCATTCTGTCAGCGTTATCCCGGCATTGATATTTCCTTCAAGGTGACTAATCACGAGGGGGTTTTGGAGCGGATGGCTGAGAATCTAGACGACCTGTACATCATTAGCCAGCGTCCAGATAACCCTGAAATTAATTCCTACTTGTTTATTGAAAATCCCTTAGTCGTTCTGGCTCCCCACGGTCATCCCCTGTCCAACGAAAAGCAAATTTCTCTAGAACGAATTGCAGAAGAGCCATTCATTATGCGGGAGCCGGGATCAGGGACGCGGCAAGCAATACAGCAATTGTTCGACAAAAACAACATTCCGATTAAGATTCGGCTGGAAATCGGCAGCAATGAAGCCATCAAGCAGGCGATCGCCTCAGGCTTGGGTATCTCTGTGCTGTCGATCCACAGTTTGGCCTTGGAGGGAGTAATCAGCCAATTCACGATTTTAGATGTGGTAGATTTTCCCATTTCCCGCAATTGGTATGTGATTTACCCAGCCGGGAAGCAACTTTCCATCATCGCCAACACCTTTTTTGAGTACCTGCAAACTGAGGGAAGACAACTGGCAGATGTGGCAGGTCTGCTAAATCAGCTTATTGGACAACCGGACAAAACCCCTCATCCCTAAGCTCCGTGTATCAAGGCGGTGGCAGTGATGCCCTATTGGTTATTTCAGGGCAATCCTCAATACAGTCGCATGTTGCAAGGGATTCAGGATTTGGCAGGAATGCATTGGTTAGTGACGCGCTACCAGCGTGACATTGGAGTGGACGACCGCGTTTTGCTATGGATGTGTGGAAAAGCAGCAGGCATCTACGCCCTGGCAGAAGTAACGGCACCCGCCCATTTTTTGCCTCAACCGCCCGACATCGATTATTGGATTGTGCCAGCGCGGGCGATCGATCGCGTCTACACCCCCATTCGCTTCATCCACAAGCTGCTCCATGCCCCCTTACTCAAGGCAGATCTACTCTACGACCCCGTGCTGAGCCAGTTGCAAGTGATTCGCGCTCCCCACAATACCAACTTTCGGGTGACGGCTGAGGAGTGGCAACGGGTACAGGACAGGTTAGGGCTGTGATTTACAGAGAATCTCCATCTGGGGAAATCTCTGTCTGGGACAACATGAGGAGATGCGAGGGATTGGCAGAAACAGCATTGATGCGTTTGTCGGTTTCGATCAGGCGATCGATATTAATTTCTACCTCTGTTGTGAGGTAGTTCTGAAGCACTTTGAGGAAACTGATTTTGTTATCTTTAGCAGCAAGGGTGACCGCCGATCGTAGCGCTTGTTTGCTGCCCTGCCCATTGGTGGGACGAATAATTTGGCTCATCTCATCCACAATGATTTTGCCAAACCAACTATTCAGAAATTGGTCTAAATCGGTAGCGCCAATCTTGATTTCATTTCCCAGAGCTTGCCGAAACTCGTTGGGGTTATTAGCTTGAGCCAATTTCAAATAACCCGCCAATTTAGGAGACATGTTCCCCGTTGTCGCAAACGTTACCAATTCCTTGATAGAGAGGGAATCTTGTAGAACTTGATATTTGAGAACAACTTGATCAGCCGCAAATACCTGGTTTGCAGGAAGGATCGTAAAACCAAGCCCTGTGCCAACTGTTAAGCCAAGAGCCGCTAAATTTAAGGCCCGATGGAAGGAGGAGAATTGTAATCGCATAATTACAGCTTGTCCCTTAATAACTCAGTACAACAGCAATATTAATGAAATCACGTTTGTCGTTCCAGTTCATAACAACAAGGGTAACTACTCAGGCTCTACATTTAGATTTTTAGACTGCTCAAACCACTACCTGTAGGATTCAAAAATTCTATCCAGCTAGATATAAATCAACTCTTCTCAATAAGACCTCAGTTTCCCGGCTAGTTGAGAATTAGATTTTGCGTCAAATCGGCTGGAATGCTTATAGGGTATATCTTTTTCAGTTTTTTATACCCGCCTGAGTAGTTACCAACAAGGTTAAAACGATTTATGTCAAGCGAGTACTTGAATTGATTGAGCAGATTGAAGACCAAATCGATGAAGAGGAGCAACTATGACCTATCCCATTGTGATTTATCCCTGTGATGAGGGTGGCTATGTCGCAGAAGTACCCGCCCTTAAAGGTTGCTTGGCTCAGGGTGAAACCATACCTGAAACCTTAGAAGAATTAGAAATTGTCACCAAGCTATGGATTGAAACGGCAGAAAAATATGGCCAGTCCTTGCCAAACGTTGATCATGCGATTCAAAGGGTTAAAGCGTTGAGCTACAGCGGTTCGCATTAAGGGCAAAGACTTAGCCTAAAGCAAGAGTTTTTTGGTTCTCGCATTGAGTTCAAGCTAGTTTTTGAAGATGAGTGGAAACATAAAATTAATGAGATGTTTCTGTAAATCATCAGTTCATTACCCCACTTGTTTAGTGTGGAGTTGCGCCTTTAGCTCCTGGGGGGCAATGGCTCCATGCTCCGTGACGATCGCCGCAATCAGGGCGGCAGGAGTGACATCGAAAGCGGGATTATAGAACTCCGTGCCAGGTGGACAGAGCCGCGTATCACCAATTTGGTAGATTTCCACAGGATCGCGTTCCTCAATAGGAATTTGGTTACCATCGGTCAGGTCGAAGTCAACCGTAGACAGGGGAGCAGCGACAAAGAAAGGAATATTGTGGGCCTTGGCAACCAAAGCCAGGCTATAGGTACCGATCTTGTTGGCAGCATCTCCATTGGCAGCAATGCGATCGGCCCCCACAACCACCGCATCGATCATGCCGCGCTGCATACAGTGGGCAGCCATACCATCCGTAATCACTGTTACCGGAATGCCCTCCTGAACACATTCCCAAGCCGTCAGCTTTGCGCCCTGCAACCGGGGACGAGTTTCATCGGCATAGAGGCGCTCCAATCTACCTTCGCGCCAAGCAGAGCGCACCACACCCAGGGCCGTGCCATACCCAGCAGTGGCCAGGGCCCCAGCATTACAGTGGGTGAGAATGCGGAGTTGAGTAGGAGTTGTGGGCAGCGCTTGCAAGCCGTGGTCGCCGATCGCCTGGCAGGTTTGTAAGTCCTCTAAGTTAATTGTCTGGGCCATCTCCAGCAAAGACTGTTTGAGGTAGTCCACTGGGCCGATCGTCTGATGCGCCGTTTTCAGCATCCGACTGACTGCCCAAAACAGATTGACCGCTGTGGGACGCGTTGCCCGTAATTGCTTCGCCATCACCTCCAGCTTGGTCAAAAACTGCTCCCGGTCTGCGGTATGAATTTCCCGTGCGCCTAAATACATGCCATAGGCAGCCGCCACACCGATCGCTGGCGCACCCCGCACGATCATGGTCTTAATGGCGTGGGCCATGTCATCACAGCGCTTAATTTCAACGACAGCGTATTCATTAGGTAAGCGAGTTTGGTCAATTAAGCGAACGTGGTCGTCGTACCAAGTGACGGGATAAACAGAGGGTGAAGACATAATGGCAAGGGGAATACTTTTCCTCATTTTGGCCGATGATCGGCTCATCGTCGCAGCGATCGATGATCAGTTTAAGCCGGGCAGTTTGCTCTACGTGTTGAAATCTGAGATCCAGATTGCCTAACTTTTCGATCGCTCACAAATTGTAAAGTCCTGTTACGACCCTCTTAAAAAACATTCAGAAACTTACCAAAATTAAGTTAAAGCTTTAATCTACTAAAGATCTTGCAAGGAATTCTAATGAATAATATCCAAAATTACCGTATCTCCTGCACCCTAACCTTTGGCGACATTTACGGTCAAATCATGGTTTGGCTGATTGTGCTGTTCATTAGCCTGGCTTCAGCGATGGCCCTGATGGGTGCCAGTCGTCCTATTTATGCTCTGGCAACTGTTGGACTCATTCTAGTTCTCTCCATACCATTTTTGCTCTTCGCCTTTGTGACGACCCTGCTGAATCACGTTGAACTGAATGCGATCGACCCCGTTACAAATCGATCGCCTTCAGTTGCCACCAACACACCCACAGGTCACGTCCCTGCCCAAGCCATGAGCTAATTACTCCGAGCCAAAATCAAATGATTAGATCCCTGCTGAGTTAACTCAGCAGGGCTTTTAATTAGGGTATTTCTGCAACCTTTACTGAGAAACCATCAGGTTCAGTTTGTAAAAACTAGAACATTGCGTACCTTGCAAAAAGAATGGACTGCTTTCCATGATTCCCAGATTTGCTGATACGTTGGCATGGCAGCAGGCTGAGCTATTGATGCAACCTGCCTTCATTCGATTAGTTGACAACCTGCGTAAACAGCTTGATGCTTCCGCTTGGAAAGGAACCTATGAGGAGGTTCAAGATCCCCATCCCCAGTATTATCTCTGTTTACAACATCGGGATCAGAGCGTAACGTTAGATCTATGGCAACTCTGTTACCAAATTTGTTTCTGTGATTACATACCTGGTGCTAGTACGGAGAAGCAATTGGTGCAAATTGATACCACCTTGATTCACAAAACAGGTGATATTGATTGGGAACAGCTGGATGCTAAAACTCAACAGATTTTGCATCAAATTTTCGCCAATTTACCCATTGTCTGAACTTTGGTTGATAACTTAAGCACTAGATAGAAGTTTCATAATCAGGGCTTAAAGTCAATTAATTTTAGGCTGGCAAAGGGTTCATGCCCCATATTCATGAAGTTACCTGCAAGTTCGATCGCGCTCTCATGTGGATTATGAGAAGGGATTCTAGAGATTCTGTGGAAATCTCGTCTCGTAAAGCCTCTCTCTCTTAAATGATGCAGGACTGTTACATTAGGTTTAAATGTTAAGGAATAATGAGATGAGTCAGGCATTGTCAGAGGGGCAAGGGGCAGTTGAAATCTTGTCTGAACCTGTTTCAGCGATCGGCACTCCTGTTGAACGGGAGGATATAGCAGCAATGCAGGCTGTGCAAACTGGGGTAGCCCTGTACGATCGCTCCCACTGGGGCCGGATTCAGGTCAGCGGGGCCGATCGGATGCGGTATTTGCATAACCAAAGCACCAATGACTTCTATGCCCTCAAACCTGGCGATGGTTGCGATACAGTATTTGTCACCTCCACGGCTCGCACAATTGACCTCGTGGCAGCTTACGTGTTGGACGATACTGTGTTGCTGTTGGTCTCTCCCAATCGCCGCCAAAAAATGCTGGACTGGCTCGATCGCTACATTTTTGGGGCAGACCAAGTCCATCTAGAAGATGTGACCGATCGCACCACAGCCTTTACCTTGATGGGCGACACTTGTACTGCTTTACTAGAAGCCCTTGTGGGACAACCCTGGAATCAATCAGCCTTGGGTAGCCACTGCTTAGTTCAACTTGCTGGAATGACAGTTCGGGTGGCAGTGGGCAGCGGATTGGCTACACCCGGCTACACCCTAATCTGCGATCGGGCAGCAGCTTCCACCCTCTGGAGTACCTTGCTAGAGGCAGGAGCAGTCCCCGTAAGTGATCGGTTTTGGGAACAGTTACGCATTGAGCAGGGTCGTCCATCGCCAGAAGCCGAACTGACCGAAGATTACAATCCCCTAGAGGCAGGACTATGGAAAACCATCTCTTTCTCCAAGGGTTGTTACATTGGTCAAGAAACGATCGCTCGTCTCAACACCTATCAGGGTGTGAAACAGCAGCTTTGGGGCATCCGGCTCACGGCGTTTGTCTCGCCTGGAGCCGCAATTACTGTAGCGAACGACAAAGTTGGAGTCTTGACCAGCCTGACTCAGAATGAGCGTGGCTCTATTGGACTGGCTTATATTCGGACAAAAGCAGGGGGTGCAGGTTTAAAGGTGCAGGTCGGAGAGGCAGAGGGTGAACTGGTAGATGTGCCATTTCTAACCCGTGGCTATGTCTAAGAAAAGCCTGCTAGCTCTGCATTTCTAAGTAACGTCTAGAAACGAGAAAGCTAGCTTAGTTCGATTTAAGCTTAAGGAGAGTTAATTCTGCTCCAACAGGGCTTAGCATCCTTGGCGAATTAATATCCAGGGAATTAATATTATTTCTTAACTAAAATGGGATGAGTTGTCAAGGGTGATTTGCACGATAAACTCCATTTACATTCGGAGTAATCAGCAAATCTACCGAAAAAAGGTTGTTTCAACTTGTTATTGTACTTAGTCCCGGTTTACGGTTGCTCTTCGCACATTTGCTTTCAGGAAGGCTCTAGTGGCTCTATTACTTCATGTACTGATTATTCAAGACTCAGAGGCAGAGGACGGGCAACTTATCCATGAGTTGCAGCAGGGTAACTATAACCCTGTGATTGAACGGGTCACCACACCTGAGGACATCTTAGATGCGATCGATCGCCACCCATGGGATCTGGTCATCGCAAATAGTGACTTACCCCATCACAACGCCCTTACTGCCTTAAGCTTGCTAAAAGAACGAGGGTTGGATTTGCCCTTCATCGTTGTTTCTAGCAGCATTGATGAGGCTAGTTTAATGAAGGTAACGCGGGCAGGCGCTCATGACTACATCCTACGGAAGCATCTTGCTCGGCTATTGCCTGCGGTAGAGCGCGAATTGTGGAAGGCAAAGATCCGCCTAGACCAAAAGCAGCAGGAAGCTAGTTTAAGAGAGAGCGAAGCGAACCTGCTAGCACTTATTGAGAATGCTCAAGGGGCAGTGTGGTCGATCGATACCGAGTACCGAGCCATTACCCTCAATTCTGTTTTTAAGCAGCAGTTTTTCCAAGCCTATGGGACACAGCTAGAAACAGGGATGCATGTTGTTGACTGCTTGCCGCCCGACTTGCAGCCCACCTGGATGGGCTATTACGATCGCGCCTTACAGGGAGAGCGATTTTTGGTAGAGGAGCATTTTGCCATTCCCACAGCCCCGATCGATGTGGAGGTGTCTTTTAACCCCATTTGCACAGACGATGACTGTATTACAGGCGTGGCCATTTTCAGCCGGGACATCACGGAGCGCAAGCGCGATCGGATCGCCATGCGACAGGCAAAAGACCAACTCCAAGCGGTGCTGGATGCGGTGCCTGGGGCGGTTTCTTGGTTTAGTTCTGACCTGAAATACTTAGGAATTAATCGGCACTTGGCGGCGATCACCAGCCAGGCTCCCGAAGATTTCGTGGGTAAAGATATTGGCTTTATGGATGGCAGTTCTGGCTTTAGCGACCTAGTGAGAGGGTTTTTTGCTAGTCCTGTGAAGGAAAGCACGGTGGAAGTATCAACCCAGGTAGATGGGTCGCCCCGCAGTTACCTAATTGCGGCCCAAAAGTACTACCAAGATCAGGCGGCGGTATTCATTGGCATTGACATCAGCGATCGGAAAAAAGTGGAGGAAGCGCTACGGGATAGCCAGGAGCGCTATGCCTTGGCGGTGCGGGGGGCTAATGACGGGCTGTGGGACTGGAATCTGAAAACGGAGGAAGTTTATTACTCCCCTCGCTGGAAATCCATGTTGGGTTACCAGGAGAATGAAATTGGCAACAAACCCGATGAATGGTTTAGCCGGATTCATGCGGAGGACTTGGAGCGGGTCAAGGCCCAAGTTTTTCTGCACTTTGGCGGGCGGACTCAGCACTTTGAGAGTGAGCATCGGGTGATCCATAAAGATGGCGGCTATCGCTGGATGCTCAGCCGGGGGATTGCCGTGAGAGATACTGATGGGAAGGCCTCTCGAATGGCGGGGTCGCAAACCGACATTACAAAACGGAAGCAGGCTGAGGAACAACTTCTGCATGATGCCTGCCATGACATGCTGACGGGGCTACCGAATCGGGCCCTGCTGATCGATCGTCTGGGGCTGTCCATCGATCGGGCAAAACGCCTAGAAAATCATCGCTTTGCAGTGTTGTTCTTGGACTTAGACCGCTTCAAGGTGGTGAATGATAGTCTGGGTCATACGGCAGGGGATGAACTACTGGTTACCTTGGCGCGTCGCCTAGAAACCTTTCTCAGAGCGGGGGATACCTTTGCTCGATTGGGGGGTGACGAATTTGTCATGCTCCTAGAGGATATTAAGGATATCAATGATGCAGTGCGGGTGGCAGAGCGAACTCACAAAGCCTTGGAACTCCCCTTTAATTTGAGTGGACAAGAAGTATTCACCAGCACTAGCATTGGGATCGCCCTGAGCGACACAGGTTACGATCGCCCCGAAGATACCCTCCGTGATGCGGATACTGCCATGTATCGCGCCAAATCCCAAGGCAGGGCGAGACACGAGGTCTTTGACCGCATTATGTATGAGCAAGCAGTGGCGCTGCTGCAAGTGGAAACCGATCTACGGCGGGCGATCGATCGCCAAGAACTACGGGTTTATTACCAACCGATCGTGTCTCTGGCAACGTGCAAAATCTCTGGGTTCGAGGCGTTGGTGCGGTGGCAACACCCAGAGCGGGGACTGATCTCGCCCTCTGATTTTATTCCGGTTGCAGAAGAAACAGGCTTGATTATTCCGTTGGGAGCGTGGGTACTGCGGGAAGCGTGTCGCCAAACTCGCATCTGGCAAAAGCAGTTGCCTTCCCACCACCCCTTGACGATTAGTGTGAATCTCTCTGGCAAGCAGTTTTCCCAGTCAGACTTGGTGTATCAAATTGGTCAAATTCTACAGGAGACTGAGTTGCAGCCTAACCACCTCAAACTAGAGATTACGGAGAGTGTGGTGATGGGGAATGCTGAGTTGGCGATCGCCATGCTCTTTCAACTCAAAGCGTTGGGAGTGCAGTTGCAGATCGATGACTTTGGCACGGGTTATTCGTCCCTTAGCTACTTGCACCGTTTCCCTACGGATACACTGAAAATCGATCGCTCTTTTGTTAGCCGTATGAGTCCCAATGGGGAGGGGTCGGAAATCGTGCGGACGATCGTGACCCTGGCCCACAATATGGGCATGAGTGTCACAGCGGAAGGGGTGGAAACTATAGAACAACTGAATCAGCTACGCACCCTGAAAAGTGATCACGGACAGGGTTATTTTTTCTCTAAACCTGTCAACTGTGATGAGGCTGAAAGTCTTTTGGCTCAGGAATATCAACTGCACCCCGTGCGGAGTGGCACCTTCGGCTAAGGAAGCTTGGCAGAAGTTTTTGACTCGTTCGTGTAAAACCCTTAGATAAATAAGACCACGGGGCAGTGTTGCTGACAGCAGCGAGTGGAACCGATCTGGCTTGCGTGATGGAGTTGGGACGGCAAGGACTTTATATATTTCCAGGGATCATCTGCTGGGGTACGCAGGTGGCGGATGGCGATCGGCTGATTCTGCAAGAGTTTAGGCTGCTTTAGTTGAACTTAATCCCCTCCACCCCTCCACCCAAAATCATTACAAATCCACACCCGACTCAGCTAATTGCCGTCACTCCAGGGAAATCTGTGATCCCCGAATATCCTGCGGCAAAAAAGCCCGATCGTTGGGAATGGGGGCAACCCGATCGCTGAGTAAAAAATCTCCAGCGGTGATCCATTGTTTCAACTCCAGTGCCACTTGGCGAGAGAGGTAAACACTGGAAAGGGGAGCCACTCTGACACTTTTGCCATCGATCGTAATGCGCCCTGATTTAAGTTGGGCATAGCTGACCAAGCCAAAGGTGGGACGGACTCGGCGGGGAATGGAAAAATCTACTACTGGAGCCACAATCTCGCTATCTTGAATTGCGCAATGGGCGACGACTGCTTCCGACAGCACCGGGAAGGGAATGCCTACACCCAGCATTAATGAGGGGCCGTAGTTTTTGAAGTAGCAGCCCCGCACCCAGCGAGAATCCATTTGTTTGGCATCGCCAATTAGGGCTAGGGTGGCGGCGGGGCCGATCGGGGTGCGATTGGGCAGGCGTTTTTGCAGGGGAAAATGCTGGGTGCCCTCCCAGGTAATGTAGCCCACGGCACCGCCTAAAAAAATGCGGGTGCCAATGCCGACCAGTTCCAAGTCTGGGTCATTCATCAGGGGCGAGAGTGCGCCGGGGTTGGAGTAGACAGCGTTGCCGAGGCGCGGTTGCAATGGCCCCAGATAGGTGTAGAGGAGCCGATCGCCCCCATTTACACCCACAATAAAGTTCTGGTAAAGGTTACGCGGATTGCACAGGTAAAACTGATTAATCATGTCGCGGGTGATCGTCGTTTCAAAAGTGGCGCGGGGGTAGCAGTCCGTCACCTGCCCGATCGCCCGCAGATGCACCGCCTTGCCCGCGATCAAGTTCGCAATTACATAGCCCCCGCCCCGGCGAATCTCTTCGGTTTCTGTGCCCTCCCCGCTGCTGGAGTAGTCTGCAACTTGGGTGGCACCGAGGTATAAATCCACCGCCCCAAACCCAGAGTAGGCCAGCACCCCATCCAGCCAGCACTGCCGGATTTTAATCGGGGGATCGGTGTGCCCCAGGTTAATCATGGCTCCAGAAGATTCCATTGGCTCAAAGGTGCCCGTGGTAATCACATCCACTTCCTGGGCAGTTTGAGTGACACCCACTTCGGCAACTCGTGCTTTCAGTTCTTCCACTGTTAGGACGATCGCCTGTTTGCGGGTAATTTTGTCGTTAATCTCGGCGATCGATCGCATCACGTCAACAACGCATCCACAGCCACACTGAACCCCGGCAACACCAATTGCGTAGATACCATTTCACCCGCTGCAAAAATGAGTCGCTGGGTCTGGGTCGTCACAATAATCCACTGAGCATCGGGGAAAATCAGCCACACTTCCTCAGAGCCAGATTGTAAATATTCCTGGGCTTTGGCGATCACAGCCTCAGCTTGATCAGTAGGAGACAAAATTTCAGCCATTAGGGGAAAACTCTGGGGCAACACATCAAGTTCACCGAATTGGGCAACTAGGGCGGGAGTCAGGTAACCCACATCGGGCGATCGGACTTCCTTGTAAGTCCGGCTAGGAACATCCGTATAAACCTCTCCTCCCTGCTGACTGGAGTCTTTGTAATTAATCCAATAATGGCTCAGCCTACCTTGGGTTCTGCTGTGTTTAAGAGTCATACCGCTCTGCTTAACGTCTCTGTCTTCTGCCCACTCTGAGGGATGTTTCTCCACCAATTGTCCATCGACCCACTCTGTGCGGGGCGGCGGATTGAACATCCATTCCTCTAGGGATGTGGGTTTTTGCACATTGCGGAACTTGGAAACCATTTCAATTCCTCCCGATACAGCACTACTCTCCAGCCCATCCTAACGATCGCCACACTATTTAATCACACGTTCCCAAATCCACTGTCCTACGCCAATAGCTCCTGAACTGACACACTGAACCCTGGCAACACCACTTGCGTCCTGGCAGTTTCCTCTAACGTGAACAAGATTTGGCGTTGCGCGGTCATGACAAGAATCCATTGATTTTCAGGAAACACGAGCCAGACTTCTTCACAGCCTGACTGCAAATATTCCTTAACCTTTGCAAACACCTCTTCTGCAAGATCCGTTGGCGAAACGATCTCAGCGATCAGCACAAAGCTTTGGGGCAGAGTTTTAAATTCGCCAAACTGGACGACCAGTTCTGGAGTTAAGTAGGCAACATCAGGACAACGGGCCCGATCGACTGTGCGGCAAAGCGTCTCGGTGTAAACTTCTCCACCCAGGTTACTGGCTGCCATAAAGTTGCCCCAATGTCTGGTCAACCGAGCTTGAATCCGACCGTGCTTTGCTGTCGTGTCCTGTTTCTCGATCAATTGTCCGTCTACCCATTCCATCCTTTCCAGAGGATCTGCTAAGAACTCCTCCAAAGAAATAACTTGCGGTTTTTCAGTCGTTAGCATGGCACTTCTGGAGCGATGAGAGTTCTTTAATTTTCACCGATCGCCAATTCCTTATAACGGTTCTTTGCGTTTCCAGATGCGAGAATTCCTTCCATAGATATTGGCAGAGTTAAGCAGATCACGCTCTAATGGGGAAGCAGGATCAGGAGCCTACTGTGTTTTCAGCCCTAACTCAGACTCGTCGTCAGCGCGAAATTATTGAAATCGTCCTGCAAAATGGCTGGGACTACATGCGACGGTTGCTCACAGGCGGGCGACCTGATTCTCCGCAACTGCCGCCGCCCGAAGTGTTTCGGAACATTTTGGTGGATTTGGGCCCGGTCTATGTCAAGTTAGGGCAACTCCTTAGCACCCGCCCTGATTTGCTTCCTGCCTCCTATATCGAAGCCCTGACCACCCTGCAAGCCAAGGTGCCGCCTGTGCCGTGGGTGGAAGTGGAAACAGTGATCCGCAGGCAGTTGTCCCAATCTTTGGAAGAGACCTTTGAGACGATTAATCCTGAACCTGTAGCCGCAGGATCGATCGCCCAGACCCATCGTGCCACCCTCAAAACTGGGCAGGATGTCGCCCTCAAAATTCAGCGTCCGGGGATCGAGGCCACAATTAACCAAGATATTGCTCTGCTACAAGGCTTGGCGATTTTGGTATCTACCACGGAATTTGGGAAACTCTACGATCTCGTGTCTCTGGCGAACGAGTTTGCCACGGCATTGCGGGCAGAATTGGACTTCACAAAAGAAGCTGGGTACACCGATCTGCTGCGCCAAAATTTAGCCAAGGGCCGCTGGTTTGACCCCGCAAACTTGGTGGTGCCCAAGGTTTATTGGGAAGTGACCACCGAAAAGCTGTTGGTACTGGAATGGCTGAACGGGGTGCCGTTGTTGCTTCATGACTTCAGTCAACCCGTGGCGGAGGCGACGCAGAACGGGGCTGAAGGCAAGCCAGAACTGTCGGGAAAGGAGGTCGCAACCCTGCTGACCCGATCGTTTTTCCAGCAAATTTGCATTGATGGCTTTTTCCACGCCGATCCCCACCCTGGCAATCTGTTTTACCTTAAGAGCAATCAGATAGCCCTGTTGGATTGCGGCATGATGGGTCGCCTTGACCCGCGCACCCAGCAAATTTTGATTGAGTTGCTGCTGGCGATCGCCAACCTGGATATTCAACGCTGTACCCAACTGACGCTACAACTCTCGCCGTCCAGTAAGCCGATCGATTTGCCGCGCCTGGAAAGTGAATTCGATCGCCTGCTTCGTAAGTATTACAGCCTGACGATCTCAGAAGTGAACTTCAGCTATTTATTCTACGAAGTCCTAGAAACCGCTCGAAATAATCGCATTCGAGTGCCCGGCAACTTGGGATTGTGTGCCAAAGCCTTGGCCAATCTGGAAGGAGTCGCCCGCCAACTCGACCCAGAGTACAACCTGTTGGATCAGGTGAAACCCTTGATGGCAGACGTGTTTCGCAAGCAACTCTTTGGGGAATCTGTCGTTCCCACTCTGCTCCGCACTGCCCTTGACCTGAAAAATTTGTCGTTGCAATCTCCCCGCCAAGTTGAACTGTTGCTCGATCGCGTCACCTCTGAAACCCTTCGCTGGAACCTGACTCTGCAAGATTTGGATGGGGTGCGCCGCAGTTTGGATGATTCTGCCAATCGCCTGTCCTTCAGCATTCTCGTTGGCTCATTGATCATGGGGGCAGCGATCGTGTCCTCTAAGGCTCAAGTTAGCCAGGTTTACTGGATTAGCGATGTCCTCTTTGCCACGGCAAGCATTCTGGGGCTGTGGCTGATTGTCAGCATTTTGCGATCGGGGCGATTGCGGTAAAACTATTTTTTAGAACCGAATTTATCCAGTAAGCTCTCACTGTTGTGGGCGATTAATCCGAATTAAGATTCTATCTAAAGTTTCGCTGGCACCGATCGCCCCATTAATTCTCAAGGCAATGCTCTCTCTACCTGGATCGTCTTTGCAAACGATAATGCCTGCATGATTAGGTTGTTTATTGTGCAATCGTAGGAAGTCACGTCGATTGAAGGTCAAAACAGCACGGTTTTCCTGGGTTGCGAATGCTAGAACTTCCTCATCGGGTAGCCCTCGATTGTCTGCGGCTTGAACGGTAAGAACATCATGCCCTAATGACTCTAATGCCTCCACAATCTGGCGCGGAAACTGTTCATCGGCATAGAAACGAGCCATACTTTAGGCTGCCTCATTTTCTCGAATGGCAGTTTCAATCTCCGCCAAATTGGTTTCGGCATAGACCCAGGCGTTGGCTAAGTCAGTAGCAGACAGGGTTGGATAATCGTAGAGAAGTTGCGCCTCACTAATTCCCAGGTTACGAGCTTGCACTAGCACCCATACCGGAATTCGAGTTCCTTCAACACAGGCATCGCCACCACAAACGCCGGGAGTTTTAGTAATTCCACGCCAGTTTTGATTGAGACTGTGAGACAGAATTTGAATTGCCTCCAGCTTTTCAGAAGGTGTCAAGGAGAGTAATTGTAATGCTAAATCCTGAATCGCCATTGGTTTGAATCTCTATTCAGAGGTGCGATCATTCTGGCTTGCCTAGCTTGGTTCTTTGTCTTCTTCTGAATCAGGACTCATATAAAGCTGTCTAAACTCTATAGCTGCATCTGGATTCAACTTTTCCAGTGCTTCTAAAATCTTCATAACTGTTTCAGAACCTGGATCGCGGACTTCATTTGCCCATCGGTAAACATTAGACGCACCAATATCCATCACTGCGGCTAGTTTTCCCTGACTAATGCCGTAGTTTTGCATAATCGTTTTTAGGACTCTACCCGCTTTTCCCATACTCTCGAAACATGGTTTACCTCAAGCATGATCAATCGTGTCAGAGCTTTGCATCTTCGTATACAGTCCAATTGGACTGTGATAGGCTGTATAAAGACTAAATGGACTGTGACAGTCTTCTGTGACATTCTTCTTTCCAGCTTAGGAGTATTGGAAATGTTCATTGACAAAGATTCTTCAAATGATTCTGGTCAGCCACCCAGAAGCAATTCTGCTCAATCTTCTTCTAGCGAGGAACCTGTAAAAATCACCTTGGTGGGCACTCGTAGAGCCGTCGATCGGATGATTGGTCTGCTTCATCGATACAACATCATTTCTGGAAGTGAGGTGGAGCCGCCCAGTTGCGTTTAGAAATTCCAATGAAGTGATGAGTGTTGCAAGTCGGACAATTCAGGTTGACTAAAAACTTCATCAGCAGAGATTTCGGTGAAGCGGCTGAGAGAGAACGGGACGATCGCCCGTGAGGACTTGCTGCGATCTGATTCGATCCTCCAGCAGGCCGGGGTAAAATTAGGCTACTTCTGCTGACGTAGTAAAGGCTAGGGAAATGTCTTATAAAGATTTCACACTAGAGCAAATAAATCAAATTTTTATGATTTCAATTCAAAGCAATCTAGATGTGTTCTCAGCACACAAGCTGCCGATCGAAATCAACTCAACCTTTGCTAACTACCTCGACTACAACACGGCTTTAGCGTTAGCCATTAATACTGAAAAAGCGCGATCGGAAATGATCATTGCTCCCATTTTAGTAGAACTAAAACGGCTAACAGGCGATCGTATCAGCTTATTTTCTGGAAGTGAATTTAATGTGGATGCTACTCAAGGGCTGAATGGATTTGGCGATTTTATTATCAGTCTTTCTAGCCAACAGCTTTACATAGAAGCACCCGTGGCAGTCATTGTAGAAGCCAAAAACGAAAATATCAAAGGTGGATTAGCCCAATGTCTGGCTACGATGATTGCGGCTCAACGGTTTAACCAGCAGAAAGACAATGCAATTGATCCGCTCTATGGTGCCGTCACTACTGGCAACCAATGGAAGTTTGTTAAGCTCAACAATGCAATTGCTGCGATCGACAGTAAGGATTATTACATCGACCAGCTAGCCGATATTATGGGAATCTTACTTTTAATGGTTGAAAGCACTGCTTCTTTAGCTGCCATTTCTTAGGTCAAATCTCAGAGATATACTGCGGTGGGAGTGTAAAAGTGCAGAACTCTCTCAATTCTCCGTGCCTCTGTGCCTCCGTGGTTCAAATCCAACTTATTTTCCTAAGTCCCTTAAATCAATAGTTCGGACATTTTTGCGATAGCTAGCCCTCATCCCCCAACCCCTTCTCCCCTCTTGGGAGAAGGGGAGCCGGATTGAAGTCCCTCTCCCCTTTTGGGAGAGGGATTTAGGGTGAGGGTCTATACTGGCTGCACAACAGGGTTTCCAGCACCTCCATAAAAACTGTCCGAAGTATTGTTAAATACCCAGTGCATGACTGCGACAAAACTCGATCGCCGCTTCAGCCGGGAGAGGACGGCTTAGCAGATAGCCTTGGATCGCATCACAGTTAGCACTTTCGAGGAACCTTTGTTGTTCGATCGTCTCCACCCCTTCAGCGATGACGCGCAGATTCAGCCCATGTCCCAAGGCCAATACCGCCTTCACGATCGCTGCATCCTTGGGGTTGGTTGCCGATTCATTGACAAAGGAGCGATCGATCTTCAGGGCATTGAGGGGAAACTGCTTCAGAAAACTGAGGGACGAGTAGCCGGTGCCAAAGTCATCCATCGACACATGCACCCCCATCGTTTGGATGTCCTGTAACACCGCGATCGTCAGCTCCACATTTTGCATCGCCACACTTTCGGTAATTTCTAGTTCCAAATATTGGGGAGCTAATCCCGTTTCCTCTAGAACTTGGGCAACCATTTTGACTAGATTTTGCTGCTGAAACTGCCGAGCGGAGATGTTCACCGCCATGCGAATTGGAGGCAAGCCCGCCAACTGCCAAGCCCGATTTTGGGCACAGGCTGTCCATAGCACCCAGGCTCCGATCGGACAAATCAGTCCTGTTTCTTCAGCCAGGGGAATAAATTGAGCTGGGGAAATCAGCCCCACATCGTTGCGCCGCCAGCGAATCAGCGCTTCCATGCTCACCACCTGCCCCGTTGCCAAATCCAGTTGGGGTTGGTAGTGCAGCAAAAATTCCTCGCGCTCCAATGCCTTACGCAGATTATTTTCTAGCACTAGTTGCTCCAACGCCATCGTATCCATGCCGGGGACGTAGAGTTGGTAATTATTCTTCCCTTGTTGCTTAGCGCGATACATGGCTGCATCTGCATTCTTCAGCAGAGTTTCGGCATCTTCGCCGTCGTAGGGAGCCATGGCTACACCAATACTGGCGGTGATGTGGAATTCGCGATCGTCAAGCTGAAAGGGAGGTTTGAGCGCCATCAGTAACGCTTCAGACACCTCAATCACTTCCTCCATGCCACTGACGTGGGGCAACAGCAGCGTGAATTCGTCCCCTCCCCAGCGGGCTAGGAAGTCTGTTTTACGTAAACAAACTTGTAGACGCTTAGCCGTTTCCTGTAGCAATTGGTCGCCGATCGCATGGCCCAGGGTATCGTTAATAGTCTTAAAGCGATCCAAGTCCAAAAACACCACCGCCAGCATTTCCCGGCGTTGCTGAGCATTCACTAACGCTAAGGACAGTTGCTCATCCAGCAGCAACCGATTGGGTAAACCTGTCAGCGAGTCGTGGGAAGCTTGATGCCGAATCACCTCCTCAACCCGGCGCTGCATCACCGCCATATAAAGGTGAACGCCCAAGGACTGAGCCAGCTTCACTTCATCGATCGTCCAAGGATGGGGCTGTCCCTGCCGAACCTCTCGCCACGCTGCAAAGGATTGACGGGGACGGGTATTGCGCTCATCAGGGTTACAACGCCCTGCCCACAGGGTTTCCATCTCAACTTCATGACGAAAAAAGGTCAAGTACCCGATGCGCTGTTCCTGGTACTGCAACGGCACAACCAGCATGGAGCGAATCGAGGTGGACTGGAACGCAGGAATCAGCGCCTGAAACCCTGGATGTTGGTAGAGATCGGTAAAGCTAAGAGGGTGGGGAATCCCGCTCGGAGTGTCTTGAGTGGGGTCGAGGGCTTGGGGCATAGAGAGGGGTAATTTTTCCGGGTGGGACTGTTGTCCGGCATTCAACGGGACAAGCGATCGGATCAAGGTATTCCAGGTGGTTTCAACTTCAGGATGAGCGCTAACAGAGGGGGTATCTTGAGCCATAAGCATCTGCTGCCAGTCTGAACCTTCCTCAATCCAAGGCACTGTGGGCTGATCTCCACAGGTGTAGAGTTGCGCGGGCTGATTGATCAGGTTGTGGGCGCAGATGTAGAGCCGACCCCCAGAACTGTGAAGCGCTCTCACACTCTCTTCCAAGACAGTCTGACGAATTTCAGCGGTATTCAGGGGGGAATGGAGGAGGCTGCTGATCTGGTTCAGGTTCGCCTCATAGCTCGCTTGCAGCCGAGCTTGGCTGAGGAGGCTAGACTGAGCGATGGCGATCGACACTTGATCAACCAACAACTGCACAATTTGCAATTCTCGCTCCGAAAAATTGTGAGGTTGGCTGTGATGAACGGACAGCAAGCCCCACAATTGCTGCTGATGCAGAATTGGCACCGTGAGGGACGCACAAACTCCCATTGCTTTGAGGTATTGGATGTGGCAAGGGTGGGCGTAACCGTAGCGCACATCTTCAACAGGGAGGGTAGCACCTCTACTTGAGTCCAACCGATTGAGAGTTTTGTGGTGAGACTGGACATCCACAATCACCCGTTGGCGGGCTTTCACAAACATCTCACGGGATTGGGAGGGAATATCATCTGCTGGAAAACGTAGCCCCAACAACGAGGGCAAGGACTCCCCCTGAATCGCCTCAGCAATTACCTCTCCGCTGGCATCCGGCTGAAAGCGATAGATTTTAACCCGGTCTACGCCCAGAAACGATCGCATCTCCTGGACTGCTGTCGTCAGAATTTCTGGCAATTCTAGAGATTGGCGGATGCGGTTCGTGATGCGGTTGAGTAAGTCTTCGCGCTCCAAACCAGATTGCAGGGACACCAGCGACGATATAACTTTCTGATGGGGCATGTATAACTATCCTTACCAAGGGAGGAATATAGTGTGGCGGTAAGAACTAGTGTGACCCAATTTACCCATGTCCTATCAAGCACAGGGGAAACCACAGTAGTTCCTTAAAAATTCTCAATCCTTCTCAATAGTTTTCTCATCTGTATCAGGGTTCAGCAGGAGGAGAACAGAATTGGCGAAAATTGCTGCCTGAGTCCGATCGCGTAGATTTAATCGCCCTAAAATATTCGTGACGTGATTCTTGACGGTTCCTTCAGAAATGTAAAGTTTCTGAGCAATCTCCCGATTATTGGCACCGATCGCAATCAAACGCAACACCTCTCTCTCGCGCGGAGTTAGCTCCATAAATCCTGGAGGTAAGTTTTGCAACTCTACGGGCTTCGGTACAGAGGCTCTAGCCATGACCTTCTGCAAAATCCCCTCACCTAGCTGAGTATGTCCTTTGTACACCGTGCGAATGGCAACTGCGACATCCTCTGAAGGTGTATCTTTCAGCAAATAGCCCCGTGCCCCAACTCGCAACGCCTCCGCCACATCCTCATCATCATCAAATGTAGTCAGGATCAACACCTTGACTTGGGGAAAGCGCTGACCGATCAGCTTCGTTGCAGCCACCCCATCCATCACTGGCATTCGCACATCCATCAACACCACATCGGGCTGAAGCGCTGCCACTTGGTCGATCGCATTCTGTCCATTGTCTGCATCGCCAACAATCTGCAAATCCGGCTCCAGTTCCAACAGCGCCTTCAGTCCCTGGCGCAGGATACTTTGATCGTCTACGAGTAGAATACGAATCATGTTTTTTATGAATTGTTAGTTGGAAAATACTCTATTAATTCGCTCAGCCAGCTTGCAAACTGGACACACCCTCCAACAAAGTAACAAGTAAAACCGCCAATATTTAGACACCAGTGCAGCTAGGGGGATAGTTTTGAGTTTTGAGTGCGGTAATGTGCTACCATCCACCCTTCACCCTTTACCCATCCACCCTTCACCCTTCACCCATCCACCCTTCACCTTCACCCATCCACCCATCCACCCTTCACCCTTCACCCATCCACCCCCCAAACCAAGGTAGCCGAACCTAAGCCAAGACAACTAGTTTCACGATCGATCGGCTCAGCCGTATACATTAGAACCAAACATTCCTTTTAAGTCTATGAAGGCTTCCTAAACCTATGAAGATATATAAAGAAGATTTTGATTGGGCGGTGTCTGAGAACTTAATATCGTCTGGGCAAGCCGAGATTTTATGGAAAGCGCTGAGCCTTCGTGACAGCAAGCGCCCCAAATTCAATGGCGTGAATATTGCCTACTACTTTGGGGCCCTGATTGTTATCTCTGCCATGACCTTGTTCCTGGGTCTCGGTTGGGAATCCTTTGGAGGTAGCGGAATTTGTGTGATTGCCATCAGTTACGCAGCTTGCTTTCTGCTTTTGGCGCGGCGGCTGTGGTATGTGCAGCACCAGAGGGTTCCAGGAGGTCTGTTGGCAACCATGGCAGTTTGCATGACTCCATTGGCAATTTATGGTTTCCAACGAGCGACGGGACTTTGGCTCCAGGCTGATCCAGGAACTTACCAGGGTTTCTATGCTTGGGTAAAGGGCGGCTGGTTTGCGATGGAATTAGGCACGATCGTGGCAGGATTGGTAGCGTTGAGGTTTTTTCGCTTTCCCTTTTTGGTGGCCCCGATCGCTTTCACCCTTTGGTTTATGTCGATGGATATCACCCCGCTGCTGTTTGGCACAATAGACAATGACTGGCATAATCGGGTATTGGTCTCATTTTGGTTTGGATTAGCGATGTTAGTTGTCGCGTATTGGGTAGATTTGCGAACTAGCAGAGGCTTTGAGGATTTTGCCTTCTGGCTTTACCTATTTGGACTCATTGCCTTTTGGGGCAGCTTGCCTTTGATGGAAGAGAGCGACGAGATGGGGAAATTCATCTACTTTCTAATTAACTTGATGTTGATTGCCCTGTCTGCGTTGCTGAAACGGCGGGTCATGATTATCTTTGGGGGAATGGGAGTTTTCGGGTATATCAGCTATCTCTCCTATAATGTGTTTGGTAACTCGCTATTATTCCCCTTTGCGTTGACGGCGATCGGTTTGGGAGTCATTTTTCTGGGCGTTTTCTATCAGCGCCGTGGAGAAGCGATCGAAAATGGTGTGATCAGATTAGTGCCAGAATTCCTACGGCGACTCCTTCCAACAGAGCGATAACACCAGCGCCTGAAATGAGGGAAATCCAATTAGGGGCGATGTGCAATCCTGATACACTCGCCAGTCCTACCCTCACCCTAGCTCTCTCCCGTGGGGAGAGGGAACCGGAAACGCTCGAAAGCCCTTCTCCCTAGGGAGAAGGGTTGGGATGAGGACAAATGATGAGGGCAAATTAGTTGGACACCGCCTAGTTAAGGAAATCCAATTAGGGAGATGACGATCGAAAAGCAGCAGCTTGTAGGGGAAAGATTGCTTGAATTTGGCACCCTTTGCCCAGTTCACTCACCATTAAAAACTGCCCTCCCAGCGCCAAGGTACGTTCTCGCATTCCTTGCAAGCCAAATCCAGTGGTATTTTGCTCCACCTTAAAACCAACACCATCATCCTGAATAGTCAATCTCAGGTCGGTGGCAGTCTCCTCTAGTTGGATTTTGACTTGGGTAGCTTGGGCATATTTACAGATGTTGGTTAGGGCTTCTTGGATAAGGCGATAGACGGCAGTACTAATGTCCAAGGGCGTGGATTGGGAAAGGCGCAGGTCGCAGATTGGCAAAATCCCCGTCGCTTGGTGAGATTCCTGCACGAGGGAACCGATCGCCGCCTCTAGGGATTGATGTTGCAAGGGGTGCGATCGTAAAGCCGCAACCGATTGCCGCACCTCTTGCAGCGCCTTTGAACCCAAGCGTTTTGCCTCACTGAGAAAGGTTTGTGCGCGATCGGGGTTGGTCTGCCACAGCTTCAACGCACTCTCCAACTGAATGTTTAACCCCGTCAGAAAATGCCCCAAAGAGTCATGAATCTCCCGCGCAATTCAGTTTCGTTCTTGCAAGGTGGCTTGGGTTTCAATTTGGGCAGCATACTTCCGCAGTTGGTCATTGGCCTGGGTGAGTTGATTGCGGCTTTCTCGCTCAGCGAGTAGCGCGTTAACCAGTAGCAAGACGAATACTAGAATTAGCCCAAATAGCAACGCGATATTTAAGGTGAGGCTAACGAGGGTGAGCGATCGGTCTTCCAGTGCCCACGGTGGGCGAAAGGTTCGTAACCGATGCAGCAACGTGGTGAGGAAACAGGCAAACGTCAACCCCGCCACCATCAACCGTCCCGGCATTTTGAAGATCAAACAGCCGCGAATGACCAGGATCAAGTATAGAAAAGGATAAAGCCGAATTCCCCTGCCTGCCGCCCATGTCGCGCCCAGAATCAGGGCAAAGGACAGGATGATGTACAGGACTTTGGTGGACGGTCTGCGATCGGTGGGCAGGTGCAGCCCGATCGCTCCAAACAGCATCAGGGAGACCAGAACCAGCAGGGGAAACCGGGAGGCAGTGGGAAACAGGGGCGCTGGGATGACTTCGGTGAGAATGGCGATCCCTAACAATGCCCACTCCAAATACAACAGGAAGGGAAACGGATGGGATGAAATCAGGGGCGATCGGTGCATAGAACCCACTAATTCGATCGGGGCAGATCTACAGATAGTTAACCCTCAATCTCTGAGTAAGAATATAACGAACATATTGGTTGATCTCAGTGCTTTTCGACAATTTTGCATTAATTTATTGGTGTACAAATGTGCATATAATTAAGGGATAGCATATCAGTGGGATAGAGAGAAAACTGCTGCTAATCTCAACAAGCATGGAATCGATTTTGCAGATGCCATATCTACGTTCTCAGACGACTTGGCTATCACATTAACCCATGAGCGGTTTGAAGAAGAACGGTTCATCACAATTGGCATGGATGCTTTAGGTCGAGTCTTAGTGGTGGTATATACCTGGCGTGGCAATGAGATTCGGTTGATTTCGGCTCGAAAAGCAATACGCCACGAACTAACACAGTATGAAGAGGGATAGAAAATGGAAGCTGAGTACGATTTTAGTCAGGGTCAGCGAGGTGCGGTTGAGCCAATGGGTGTAGGGAAGACTCGCATTACTATTCGGCTAGATGATGAAATTTTAGCATGGTTTCGGGAGCAGGTTCATACGGCAGGTGGCGGCAACTATCAAAGTTTGATTAATGAAGCGCTATGTCAGTATATTGAGCAACGACGTGAGCCACTAGAGGAAACCCTGAGGAGGGTTTTGCGCGAAGAGCTTGACCGTGTAGGTAAATAAATTAGACAGGGTTGTAGCAAGCAGGCTAATAGCCCAGTTGGAGCGGACTGACAAAGTTGATTCGGTGTTGTAGTAGAGGTCATCGGCAGCAACTCAATTACACGTCTGCCTAAATACCAATCCGTTGGGCATAATTGCGGTGCAAAGAATAGCATCCTTCAGTTCTGTACTTTGCAGCACTGCCTCCGTCAGGTTGGCTCCGGTTAAATTTGCGGCGCTCAGGTCAGCGTCATTCAACACGGCCCGCGTCAGATCAGATTTGACTAGCATGGCTCCCCGCAGGTTTGCTAACTTGAGGTTCGATCGGCCCAATCTCGCCTGACTCAAATCCGCCCCCTGAAAATTCGCCGCTCCCAAATTCGCCTCTTGCAAGTTGGCATCAATCAAAATCGCCTGATTTAAGTTCGCGCCATAAAGATTCACCCCTTGCAAGTTTGCCCCCGTCAAGTCAACTCCTGCCAAGTCAAAGTACCGGAAATCCGCATTCGCCAGGTCACAGCCCCGGCACTCTTTGACATCCAATAACCGCTGAATTTGGAGTGGATTCGCCGCCCCAGCCGGAGCCACCCAGCTCAGAGCCACCACCATCAGCCCCACGATCGACCCTAGAAAATTAGTAAATTTCATCGCAGTGTCTTCAACATTTTTTCAGCTTGGTTCACAAACGTCTGATTCTTCCGAAAATGGTGGGAGGGAGCGCTCCTCGCCTTGGCGATCATTGTTTCTAGGGCTTCCCGTGCCTGTTGGGTTTCACCCTGGCGTTGGTGTAATTCTGCCAGCATGATATAGGCTTGGGGGCTACTCCAGTTCTTGATGTGCTGCTCCAAGTGGGGTTTGAGTGCGTCCCAATCTTTGAGTTCGTTCAAGGCATGGGCATAGGTCAACGAAGCATCACCAAATTTGTGGTCTGGCTCTAGCTTCAGAAGCTGGCTGAGATACACCTTGGCAGCGGCATGATTCTTGTTTCGCAGTTCTACAGATGCTGCTCCCCAAAGGGCACCCAGGTTATTTGGCTCTTTTTCTAGGGCTTGCTGATAGGCGTTTCCGGCCCGATCGAAGTTATCCATTTCATATAAAACATTGCCTAAAGTGACGAATTGATGAGCCTTGCCAATGTTCTTTGCGGCGGCTTCTGCGTTCCACAACGCCTCTTTGAGCTTGCCACGGGTCATGAATTTGGGCACAGGCAAATTTGCCCTGGGCAACCAGCGCGCAAGGAAGTAGACGAAGGCTCCCATCACATTCAAGAAAATGAGCAAGTAGAGCCAGTTCTGGCGCTCTGGTTCACGGGTTGCACAGTCATACAGCATCCAGCCCCAAAACACTAAGCCGATTAGCCCAAATACCTGAAAGCCCGGAACTCCAATTAATTGCATCAAGTACGACATTTGGCTCTCCCCATTTGGCATCCTTACCTCTATTAAGTCAGGGTGCATTCATCATTCACTCTAAGATTAACTTGAACGTTTAGTGTTAGTTGAACTCGATCGGGCGAATAGACTAGTAATCTTGGGCTTAAGTTCAGCTACGTTGGTTTGGATGCTGAAGGGTGAGGGGTAAAGGGTGAAGGGTGTACTCATTGCCGCTGCACACTACTAGTGAGATGTGTCTCAATTGGGGTCAGAGTTTTGAGTTGGTCTACTGTAAGGAAAATAAGCAACGCTGTCACTATCCTTACTTATTAATCCCAAAATCAAGATATTCTGCACACGTTAGAGTTTGAACGGTATTTTAAGGTCTGGATCAGGGACGTTTGTGTAGAGTCGTGGGAGAGAGGGATGAGTGCATCTAAACGCTTATTGATTGCGGCGAGTGGCACTGGAGGCCATGTGTTTCCGGCGGTGGCCATTGCTGAGCAGTTGTCCGACTACGAAATTGAGTGGTTGGGGGTGCCCGATCGCCTGGAAAGTCGCCTGGTATCTGGACAGTATCGGCTGCATACGATCGCTGTGGAGGGTTTTCAACAAAAGCTCGGACTCAATACGCTGCGGGTTCTGGGCAAATTTGCGCGATCGATTCAGCAAGTGCGGCACCTGTTGCACCAAGGCAAGTTCCAAGGCGTGTTGACCACCGGCGGCTACATCGCGGCCCCCGCCATCATTGCAGCCCGATCGCTGGGACTGCCGACCCTGTTGCACGAATCCAACGCCTTGCCGGGAAAGGTCACCCGATGGCTCAGCCCGTGGTGCAGCCGGGTGGCGGTGGGCTTTGAAGCAGCGATCGTCTACTTGCCCCGGGCCCAAACGGTGTACACAGGCACCCCTGTCCGCGCTCAGTTTTTGGCCAGCGCCACTCAGGAGATGCCGGGGTTGTCCATTCCCCCAGATGTGCCCCTGATCACTGTTGTAGGCGGTAGCCAGGGAGCCGTGGCTGTGAACAAGCTAGTGCGGGAGTCTGCTCCGGCATGGCTTGAGGCGGGAGCTTGGGTGGTGCATCTAACGGGGGAGAGTGATCCCGATGTCAATAGCTTCCAGCATCCCCATTACGTGGCGCTGCCGTTCTACGATCACATGGCGCAGTTGTTGCAGCGATCGACCCTAGCGATTAGCCGCGCTGGAGCCGGAACCCTGACGGAACTGGCGATCGTCGGCATCCCCGCTATTTTGATTCCCTACCCCTTTGCGGCTGAAGACCACCAGACCTACAATGCCCAAGTGTTTGCCAAGGCTGGGGCGGCGCAGATCTTGCCCCAGGACACGCTGACCTCAGATCTGCTGACAAGCCGCGTGCTGGCATGGCTCCGATCGCCCACCACCCTTGCCGAAGTTGCCCGCAATGCCAAGGCGCTGGCTGTCCCCGACAGTGCCGATCGATTAGCCAAACTGATCCGGCTATTATTAGCAGAGGCGTAGTCAGCATGACGATCGAGACGTTTACAAAATCCCTGGATTCTCGAACATAACTGTTGCTGAAAACCCCCAGATTCTCGAAGAACCGGGGGGTTTAACTTGTTAGGAGACTTGTAAATAACGTGATACCTCAGCATAAACCTTGCACGGGCGAAGCCTTCGGGCAATTGTTATGTGCTTGTCCTTAATCTGATTGCCGAAGGCTTCGCCCTTACTTTCCTTTGAGTCCCTAAGAGAGTGCTTTAAAAGTGCTAGAAACCTTGCACTTGCCCCCTTTTCATATATGCCTGAAAGGCTTTAAGGCCCCAGTTCTAGGGGACTTTAACCTCAGAACCCCCCAGAATTGGGGGGGCAGGGGGCGGTTCGGGCAACGATTCGTACCTTCTCAGATAGCCTCTAAGCGATGCTGACTTTTTCCAAGGTGGCAATTAGTTTTTAGCTAGCAGGAGGGATGACAACCTTTTTCGCCAGCCCAACGGTCTTCAGTCCTTGGATCACCCACCACGTTGGGTCAATTTCCCACCAGCGCATCCCCGCTTTGGCGGCATTGGGATGGGCGTGGTGATTGTTGTGCCAGCCTTCCCCATAGGTGAGGATTGCAGCCCACCAGAGGTTGCGGGAATCATCTTCCACTTCAAAGCTGCGGTAACCCCAGAAATGGGCGGCTGAGTCGATGAGCCAAGTGCTGTGCCATAGCACAACTGCCCGTAGGAATATTCCATAGATGACGAAAGACCAACCGCCCAAAGCGTACAGTAAGGCGGCTAGGGGAATTTGGAGCAGGAGAAAGTAGCGATCGAGCCAGCGGTAGTAAGGATCACGAGCCAGATCCGGCGCAGTTTTTTTGTAGGTTTCATAGTCGAAAAACTGGGGGCGCTTGTAGAGCAACCATGCCATGTGACTCCACCAGAAGCCCCGACGGGAGGAATAGGGGTCTTTTTCCAGGTCTTCTGTGTAGGCATGGTGTTGTCGGTGTCCACCTACCCAAAAGATGGGCCCACCCTGGATAGCCAGGGAGCCGATCGTGGCAAACACGTATTCCAACAGCTTAGGGACTTGAAAGCTCCGGTGACTCAGCAGGCGATGGTATCCCAGACAAATACCAATGCTGCCTAGGAGCCAATGGAGAAAGACCGTGACTCCTAAGGCAGACCAGGAGAAAAACCAAGGGGAAAGCAACGCGACTAGATGAACGGCAATAAAAAAGCCAATGGTGACCCAGTTAAAAGCCAGGGGTTGAGCCTCTTCCTTGCTATCAGAGGCGATCGATTGAGTAGTCATAAAGTTTTTTCCCTTTTACAGATAGTGATTGCTGTAGAAACAGACGGGTTCGCCTGCCTGTGGACTGATCGCATCTTGGAATCCCGGTTGAAATCCACACTTAGAAGAGGCGATCGGCTACAGTGACGAATAGAAAATGCAAGTGTTGCTTACATCTCAGATTCTAACAAACAGTTCTCTTTAAATGCAAGTGTTGCTTGCATTTGTATCCATGTCTGAGCGCCGCTCCACTGGTCAACGGCTGATTAACGCTGCGATTCGGCTGTTTGCATCCCAAGGAATCACAGACACAACCACTCGCCAGATTGCAGAACTAGCAGAGGTCAATGAAGTGACGCTGTTTCGGCAATTTGGCAATAAACAGGGCTTGCTGTTGGCCGTGATTGAGGATTCAGCCGTGTTTACGCGCTTGGGGGGAGCGTTGGGGAAGCAAGCCAGCCAGATGCAAGATGCTCAGCAGGCATTGCGAAATTATGCCCTAGCGTCTATCCAGGAGTTGGAACGGATTCCAGAGCTTGTCCGATCGCTGATTGGCGAGTCTGGGCAGTATCCGTTGGAGAATCGGCGGGCCCTGGGCCGCAGTTTGACCGAAGGCAATCGCTATGTCACCCAATATCTCGCAACGGTGACCCAACATCAGCCCTTCCATCGATCGTTGTCCGTGGAAGCCCTAGCAATGCTATTAAACAGTTTGCTTTTGGGTTATGTCGTGATTGAGTTGACGAGCGAGTTCCATGAACTGTGGCGCGATCGGGAAGACTTTTTGGCGAACCTGATGACCTTGTTTCTAGAAGAAGATCTGGGGCGATCGGCATCAGAAAGCCATGAACCTGTGGCGCAACCAGAAGCCGCAATGGTGGCAGATCTGCCAAATACATCAGTGCATCAAATTTTGCAACAGGCAAAGCAGCAGGGACTTCAAGAGTATGCCTTGGTCTATGTGCTATTTGGGGCGGGGTTATCTGTGTCCGAGGTTGTGAGCTTGGAACGATCGCACTCCCTCAGCACTCCTGACCAACACCTGCTCCAAATGTCCCACCGCCCCACCCGTGAAGTGCCCTTGAACCAATGGATTTGGGGCAAGCGCTATGGGTCTTATACCAACAATCCCCTCACGCGCTGGCTCAAAAGTCGCAAAGACCAGCACTCTGCCCTCTTCCTCAACAGCGCCGGACAAGCTCTCTCACAAGTGGAGGTGCGCTTACTCTGGCAGTCGATCGCCGCAGGATTGACCCTAAGCGAACCGCCCCAAATTGAGCAAGCGTCCCAAACATGGCGCGTGGAAATGTTGATGAAGGGAATCAGCATTGAGGATTTGAGCTTGCTGACTGGACAGAGCTTATCCCAGTTAGAACCCTATGCTCAAAGAGCTAAAGCTAAGCTGGCACTGGAACAGGCTATTCAGAAGGATCAGAAGTCTTAGTTGGGAGAAGTGGGAAGGTGGGGAAGCGATCGTAACCAACACCAACAGCAAAGTTGATCCCTACAAATAAATTCTAGTTTTTACAGATCAGCTTGCTGCGATCGGCTCTACCGTAATGTTCAAGGTTGAAGCCCACTCCAATCGGGTATTATGCTCCACGATCGCTACATCTGTCAGGCAACTTGCAGCGTCTTGGGTTCAGGGATAGACTCACCTTCTACCTGCCACGCTTCCAAGTACATTTCAATCACCTCTTCACCATTAAAAATTGCTTCCTCACGGGTTTTGCCGTGAGTGCAAGGCATCGCAACTCGATCGGCAAACTCTGGGATTGTGACCAGGAAAAGTCGATCCTCATCAGACCATTGAATCATCATGCTATATCGATTCATAAATCCTCGTCCTCCCCCCTTAAGTCCTGTAATGCAGTAAGAAACGTTTCTAGTTGTTTTTCGAGGTAGATTGGAACATCATCTCCATCCTTGCCTGGGATTGTTGGTGTTTTTTCAGAAGAGGATGCCGCCAACGCTCATGGCTACCCTTGCCGCGCTTGGGTAAGTAAACAAATCCTTCATGAGCAATCTGAGCTTTCAACTCCCGAATCTTCCTGGGCATGGATATTACTTTATTACTCCACCTTATTTTCTCACATTCCCTTCCTTTCTACCTATTGCTATTCTGCTATGGGATATAAACTGTTATGCGGCGGTAGATGACTTTGAACTCTCACCAAGCATCTTTGTACCATCCCTACCAAAGCGGTCTTAAGTGCGATTAATCGCGATCAATGTTATGCCTTTCAGTTATACCTTTCATCTCAAGGGGAAATAACTTGCGATCAGATAAGCGATCGTCATCCAAGGCATGAATCAAATACTGACCTGTCTCCTACTGTTCTGCCCCATCCTCATCATCCATCCAAGACTGGAGCAGGTTGACCGCTTCGGCTTGCCTTTGCTTCAACAAAATAGAACTTGTCAAAAGTTGCAATGCCACCGCCTCCATTGAAAGCCCATACTGATGAGCTTCCTGCAAGAGACATTGCTCTAATTCGGGTGACAGGTTAAGAGTTAGGGTCATAAGTCTTTCGAGGATACACCTTGTACATTAACTCTATGAAGTAGAAACCAGGAATGCCCCTCATCGACGATCGTATCTAATGACCTATGCTTGTCCATCACTCGCTGTATATATCCTCTGCATCTCAGCGATAAACCTTCGACGATCGGTATCCAACAGAGTTTTTAGCTAACAACTTATGGCTAATAGGGCGGCAATAATCGACGGAAACAATGACTCACAACCACCAGTAGGAAAAATACATTCCGCAATAACATACCAAGAATAGGGACTTGAATTGGCCGATCGGAAATACCTGTTTGCATACTTGCATAAAGTTGCTTTGCGAGATATTCCATCCACTTGACCGATCGCTTTAAGTGCCACAATACTAAGGCAACTTCATCACCGCCCAATTTTAGGCAAGTTTTTTATGCAAGTTAAGGATTTAACTGTTGAAGAACTCAAACTGCTGATTCAAGACACTGTTGCTGAAACCATCCAATCCTTGCTAATTGACCCGGATGAAGGGAAGCAAGTCAAACCAGAGATTAAGCAGCAACTCCTTAATTCCTTACGTCGGACTCAAGCTGGGGATCGTGGAATCTCGGCTGAGGACGTTGCAAAAAAATTGGGTTTGAATTGGTAATGAGTTACGACGTTGAATTTACCTCAGAAGCAACAGATAGCTTAGAGAAGCTGACCTCAGCTATCCAAGAATGCATTCTGAGTAAAATCCGTTGGCTTTCGGAAGATCTTGATAATTTGACTCCCCAATCCCTGAGTGCTGATTTAAGCGGTTTGTTTAAGCTCAGAGTTGGCGATTACCGGATCATCTACTCCTTTGATCCTAGCGAGGAGCGCATTACAGTTCACAAAGTCGGACATCGCCGAGATGTATACAACTAACCTGCCTGGAATTGTTAATGTTTTTTTAGAAGAGGATGCCCCATAGCTCGAATTAGTTCAACAACTAATAACTCGTTGTCGCTTGGCTTCGTAGAGGATGAGGGCAGCAGCGATCGACACATTCAACGACTCCACATGAGGACTGACAGGAATAGTGATGTGCGTGTCTGCTAGGGCTGCAATGGGGGCAGACAGTCCTGCACCCTCGTTACCTAGCAGAATCAGTGTTGGCGATCGGAAATCGGCTTGCCAGTAGGTGAGGGATGCCGTGGGTGATGTAGCAACTACTTGTATTCCCTGTTTTTTGTGGTGAGCGATCGTCGCGGGTAAATCAGCCACTTGCATGGGGAGGCGAAACCATTGCCCAGCTGAAGCCCGCAGAACTTTAGGATGATCTAAATCCACACTGTCGTGACTGAGCCACAATCCCTCGGCTCCGGCTGCTGCTGCCGTGCGAATGATCGTGCCCAGATTGCCAGGGTCTTGAATCGTTTCCAGAAGTAGACCCAAACTGATAAAGTCCTTTGGCAGTAGGCGATCCCCGCGTTCTACAACGGCGACAATACCATCCGGGTGTACCGTGGTTGCGACTGCTTTGAGGACTTCAGGGCTAACCAACTCCAGCCGCTGAGCCAGTTGTTCAAGCCGTTCCCAAAGCGTTGGGTTGCGGGCTTCCCACTCAGGGGTGCAACAAACTATCTGGAGTGGACAGCCGATCGCCCACGCCTCCTCCAGCAAATGAGTTCCCTCTAGCAAAAACAGCCCAGTCTCCTGCCGCCCCTTTGCCTGGTGCAGCTTCCGAAATTGCTTCACCAAAGGATTCTGCAAACTGGTCAACATACGGTCAACAGGGGCGATCGTTATCGTCAATGCGTCATCGTCAATGAAGAATGCGGGACCGGGGACTTGAACCCCGAAGGCATTGCTGCCACTAGAACCTGAATCTAGCGCGTCTACCAATTCCGCCAGTTCCGCATAGGTGCAATCAAGACTGCGATCTCCTAATGTGACACAGCTAGCAGCGTCCGTCAACTACTTCCCGCATATTCCCCTAATTCTACCGTTCCTAGCTTTGTAAGATTGAGTGCGCCGATCGCCAAGAAGTTGCCAAAGGAACACGCCGAAAAGATGCAATTATTGGTGCAATGGCAAGTTCTGTCTCTCGGCACGCATCCAGGAACTCCGAGTCTCACACTGTTTCATTAGGTTCACTGTGAGATTCTCAAAAGATTACTGGGACTCTCTTCTGAAGGCATCTACACTTCAATAAAGTTCAGGCTTTGGGATTTTACGGATTGACAGAACCTAAGTTCGTAGGGTGTAATCGAAACCAACTTTGAAAATCCAACCTTACAGATTGACCCGGAGGACAGACCTATTACTCTCTCTCGCAACAATAACCAGTCTTCATCCGAAGAAGCTTCATCAGTTCTCCAAGTTTGGGGCAGAGCCTCCCTGCATGGACAGGTCAAGATTAGCGGTGCTAAAAACTCTGCCCTAGTCATCATGGCAGGGGCGCTGCTTTGCCCGCAGGACTGCCGCCTTCGCAATGTGCCGTCCCTAGTCGATGTGACTCGCATGGGAGAAATTTTGTCTGTTCTGGGGGTCAAGCTGGAGCAGAATGGAGATGTTTTGGATATTGATGCGCGGCACATTAGTCACAGCAAAGCGCCCTACGAATTGGTGAGCCAATTGCGGGCCAGCTTTTTTATCATTGGACCCCTCTTAGCTCGGTTGGGAGTGGCGAGGGTGCCGTTGCCCGGCGGATGTGCGATCGGAGCCAGACCCGTTGACCTGCACGTGCGGGGGTTGCAGGCGTTGGGAGCCGAGGTTCACATTGAGCATGGCACAGTTCACGCGACAATTCCGGGTAGCAATCGCAAGCTCAAAGGGGCCAAAATTTACCTGGACTACCCCAGTGTGGGCGCAACGGAAACGTTGATGATGGCGGCGACCCTGGCTGAGGGCGAAACGGTGATTGAAAATGCTGCTCAGGAGCCGGAAGTTGCGGACTTGGCAAACTTTTGTCGGGCAATGGGGGCAAAAATTCGGGGGGCTGGCACAAACACGATCGTCATCTCTGGGGTAACTAGCCTGCATTCGGTTGATTACAGCATCATCCCCGATCGCGTTGAAGCCGGGACATTTCTGGTTGCTGGAGCCATTACCCACTCTGACCTAACCTTGTCTCCGGTAATTCCCGATCATATGGCGGCTGTGATTGCCAAGTTGCGGGCGATCGGTGCATCCATCACGGTCGAAGCACCAAATCGTCTCCGCATTAGTTCTACAGGACAAAGACACAGTGCTACCGACATCGAAACCTTGCCCTATCCGGGTTTCCCCACTGACATGCAGGCGCTATTCATGGCGCTATTAACCCTCAGCGAAGGGGATAGCGTGATCAGTGAGACCGTGTTTGAAAATCGGCTGCGTCACGTTGCCGAACTCAACCGCATGGGCGCAGACATTCGAGTCAAAGGCAATCATGCGATCGTGCGCGGGGTGCCGTTCCTCTCAGGTGCGCCAGTGGTGGCAACGGATTTGCGGGCATCTGCGGCCTTAGTGATGGCAGCGCTGGCGGCTGAGGGCAAAACGACAATCCAGGGGCTACACCACCTCGATCGCGGGTACGACAACCTGATTGGCAAACTGCGGCAGTTGGGGGCAAAGCTGGAGCGATCGTCCTTGGCGATCGACGATGCCAACGCGATCGTGGCCAATTTGGTTAATTGAACCCGTCCACAAGCCCTAGCCAATCTCGTTATACTGACCTTAACGATTCACTGTTGGTTAGCAGCGATCGAAGCCTTAGTTCATGGTTTGTAGGATGCGTTGGGCGAATGCTACAACGCATCCCTCTGCTAAGAAGATTTCCGAGAAAGATGTTACCCCTATAGGGGCGAAGCATCCGGCAGACAGAGCCTTGAATCGACCAGAAGGTTATTGCCCGGATGCTAAGTGCAAAGCACACGCTCCGCGAACGCCCTTCCAGTGCCTGGTATAAACTTTTCTAGAAATCTCTTAAGCAGTCGAGCCTGATCCAGCAGCCCACACTCCCTTATCTCTCCCTACAATGCTTCTCTCTAAAACACCTTTAATTGGTCTGAAAGCTGATCAATTTCGTCACCCTCTGGATTTGGAAGCTACGCAGTCCCTGAAGCAACTGCCAGGGGTGGACATGCTGGTGCGGAATCTTTTAGGCCCCTTGGCAGAGCAAGTATTTTATTTACAAAATATTGCGTCTAGCATTTTGGTGGGGGAGCAACAACTACCCAATTTGCACAAGTTGCTGTTAGAGGCGTGTCAGATTTTGGATCTGGAGCCACCCCAGCTTTACATCCGTCAGCATCCTGTCCCCAATGCTTACACCTTTGCGATGCGGGGTAAGCAGCCCTTCATCGTCATCCACACCTCTTTGCTCGAACTACTGAACCCAGAGGAAATTCAAGCAGTAATTGCCCATGAATTGGGACATCTCAAGTGCGACCACAGCGTTTACTTAACCCCGGTGAATTTGATTATTTTAGCGGCGGCTCAAATTCCTACGGTGGGCGAGTGGCTGGCCCAGAGCATTCAAGCGCAGTTGTTGGCGTGGGTGAGATGTGCTGAGTTTACGTGCGATCGGGCTTCGCTGCTGGTCACCCAAGATCCGAAGGTCGTCATGTCCTTGTTGATGAAGCTGACAGGCGGTTCGCCGAGTTTGGCTCCCCAACTGAATTTGGATGCCTTTATTGCCCAGGCGCGGGCCTATGATGACATTAGCAAGACGGAACTGGGAGAACTGCTCAAGCAGGCGCAAACGGCTCCAATGACTCATCCGGTGCCAGTGTTGCGGGCGCGGGAAATCGATCGCTGGGCAACGGGGAAAGAATACGCAGCTTTGTTAGAAAGTCGTGGGATTCAGTATAATGATAAAGCTGATAAAGCAACATCCGGGGGCGGATGGCGGAATTGGTAGACGCACCACACTCAAAATGTGGCGGGGAAACCCGTAAGAGTTCGAGTCTCTTGCCGCCCATTACTTGCATGTTTCTGGACTTTTGCCAGTTTGGATTGGAGTATTGATGGGTATACCGGGAGGAATACGTTAATGGCTAGACAATTGAAGCGTTGGGAATCTCCTCGCGAAGAGGGGAGAAATGATAAGGGTAAGGGTGGCTCTGCTCGCCAACGGCAACGCCGGAAGCAGATGCAGATGATGCGAAATCGCCTGAAGCAACAGGGAAATAATCCAGAAAAAAGAGGGGAATCTGATTCCCCTCTTTTTTTGTGCGAATTGGAGATAGGGGTGAACGCGGATGGACGCGGATGGACGCAGATGGAAGATGGGTTGGGTTGATGGGGGCACGACTCTGGGTATTTAGTCGCATTGCCCAGCGGGTTGTATGCCATGATCAGAAGGCTGGGATCGTTATGGGAGCAGGAGCGATGACGATAACTATGGATCGGGGATTTAATAGCATGAAATTGCCACTGTCAAGTCTATGATTTCACCCACACCAGAGCCTTCAGAAGCGCTGCCCGAATCTGTTGTTCCTGAAACGATCGTCCTTGAGTCCATCGCCTCCGAATCTATCTCTCTAGAAGAGAAAGCGTGGGTGGATTTGCGGCACTATCACCAGGCGGGGTTCGATCGCGGTCGTCCTGGGTGGGTTGTGTTGCTGTGGTGGCTAGTGCAGGCAGTCGCCTTTCCCCTCACGCCCCACTCCTTCCATGGGCCGCGCCGCGCTTTGCTCCGGCTTTTTGGTGCCACGATCGGCACTGGGGTTGTCATTCGGCCCACAGCCCGCTTCACCTACCCATGGAAGGTGGCGATCGGTGACCATAGTTGGGTTGGGGATGATGTGGTGTTCTACAGCCTCGATCGCATCTCTATTGGGCAACATTGCGTAATTTCGCAAAAAAGCTATCTCTGCACCGGCAGCCATGATATCCATGACCCCACCTTTTGTTTGATAACCGGGCCGATCGTAGTGGGAAATGGAGCCTGGATTGCAACGGACTGCTTTATTGCGCCCCAAGTGCAGATTGGTGCCAATGCCGTTATTGGCGCTCGTAGCACTGTCCTCAGCACCATCCCTGCGGGTCAAGTATGCTGGGGTACACCCTGCCGCCCCCGCTACCCCAGAAAAATGCAGGATCAGGGGAACGATCGCAACTCGCCATAATGCAAAACTAACTCAAGAGATTTCCGAGAAAAGTTTTACCGCTACATCCACTGACATAACCTGTTCTGGAAATCCGTTAAGCATCGCGATCGTAAGCTGCGATCGCAGTGGTGCAACGGCTCATTAACCAAAGTGACGTGTCACAGCATTACCTAATGCATCCCACAAATCTCCACCCTTTCACCCTTCACCCTTCACCCTTCACCCTTCACCCTTCCACCCAAGGTAGCCGAGCCAGACTATTAACCTACTCATTCATCGATTTATAGGTCGCCACTGCCGAGGGAGAGATGCGATTAAGGAAGCGGAAAATCCAGTATTTAAACACGGTATCTAAGATGACGGGAAAGGTCGCAATGAACAGAAAAATAAACTCTCGGTTATTGGGCAGTCCCAAGTGATGCAGGATGCCCTCTAGCAGAATTTCCCAACCGTGGGGAGAGTGGAATCCTACAAATATATCTGTGGATAAAATAATGATAAAGGCTTTAGCACTGTCACTCAAACCGTAAATAAGTTCATCAATAAACGACTTTATGACTTCAAAATCTTTGCGCCTGAAAACGACAACGATCGTGAATACGATCAGAGACATCAAGTCGGCAAAGACATTTTTGATGGCGTTGTTGCTGCTGCGAGAATATTCCTCTGCCAACTCCATTGCCCTCAGTCTCACCTTGCCTCGGATGTAGGCTGAACCAAGCTCAGGAGCATCACTAATGACGTTTTGAAATTTCAGCTTAGCCTCAAAAACCTCTAGTTTATGTAAGGCTTCATCTTCCATATCGAAGTTGAGAAATGGATCAACTTTGACGATGTTTAACTGATCAACGATCGGGCCCACAATGAAATTTTTAGAAACTTGTTGTGCTAGTAGGGGAACTAGCGAAATCATTAAAATAAATCGAAGAGAAATAATCGTTCTATTTTTAGAACTCCGAAAGTTTTTGACAACTTCCGCTTCCGCTTTGGGGTCAAGTTCCCGTTTTATCCGGTTAACAGTTCCTAAAATTGAGCGCGGTAAAACTCCCGTTTTATCTGTAACCGTTTCAACATCAGTGATTAAGTTCTTGCCCAAATACTTGCGCTGAGACGTGCCATCAAGTCTGATTTGAGCCGATTCAGACCTGATCAGAGATACAGATTGGCCGTTATTTTCAGGTGTGCTGATGTTTAGCTGAGTTGTATATCTGGACTGAAGGTGATCGATAAATTTGAGCTTGTCCAAAATCACAGAGGATCGATCGCCCCCGAAGTAGGGTTCAAGAGATCGATCTTGGCTTTCTAACGCATGGACATTGCGATCGATTGCTCCCAAAAATGAACTGCTCGCTTTGAATTCAATGAGTCGGGTTCTAATGACTTTTAGATAATTCTTTAACTCGATTTTGAAGTAGGCTAATTCGCTAGGGCCATAGCGATCGGATACTGTAGGAATTTTCTCGCCTTCAAAATACTCATCCTCAATAGACTTGATCCTCAATGCTGCATTGTAAGCCTGATCAAGGGCCCGTTCAGATGTTTTCAGATACCACTGATTTACATCAACTAAATAGTTGTAGACCCTGGTAAAAATAGACATTTCACAATCAAAACTCCCTGGAAAATAAGATGCTGATTTCAGAGAACGGATGAAAAGAAGGTAACCCTTTCACTATCAATAGTTTAAACATCCTTTTTATTTAAACGTCCTTTTTAAAGGGGGATCATCTCTCTAAGCTGAATCGTAGATTACGATCGCTTTGAGTGTCGCAACTGCTGAAAAACATAACCTCCTGCTCCCATCGCCATCACGATTGCACCTACTATGAGATAAATAATCCAGAAGTTTTGTATTCCCATGAGCGACGTAATCGCAAAAACGCTGGGTGTCCAACCGGGAATTGCCAGAACCATGCCTGCGATCGTCCATCCCCGTTGATGTTTTTTAAATTGATCAATCGATCGCCATTTGCGACTTTTCCAGGACCATTCGTTCCCTTTTAGCCCTAGCACGATCGACATGAACGGGCCAACAAGGGGTGCCCACGAGAGCAACCCGAGCCAGACATTATTGGTGAGCGGCCAGAAGCTAGGGAGGAAAAACGCGCCCCAGTTCCAGCCCATGATTTCGTCGGGGATCGGGATCGAGGAGTCAAACAATCCCCCCTGCCCAGAGTTGTTGACCGCCAAGTCAGGCTGAACCAATTCCATTTGTCCCAAAACCTTGCCCGATCGCAGCGTATCCAAGGCTTCGCGGGCGCTAGCACAACGTTTTTCCAGAGCGGGTTCCGTCAGAGTTTTGAGCCAACTGACGAACGCGGGAGTGACGGTGGCGCGATCGGCAAACTGAATTTGCAAATTGACCTGGGGCAAATCAGCGGGCGCTGTGCCCGTGACGAGATGAATTAGCGTTGCTCCCAGAGCGTAGAGATCCGAGGCGGGGGCTGCGCGGCCGCCAAATTGCTCCATGGGCGCATAGCCATAGGTGCCAACGATCGTAAAGGTTACCCCCTCTGCGGCCGCCTTGTCCTGCACTGCCCCAAAGTCTACGAGGTAAATCTGCTCATCGTCTCCCAAAATCAAGTTGCTAGGCTTCAAGTCACGGTGAAGCACAGGCGGATTGAGTTCATGGAGATACACTAGAATATTCAAAACCGCCACCGCAATCTTTTCTACCCCTTGCTGGGTAAAGCGTTGCTGTTGTGCTAAAGCCTCCTTCAGAGACATGCCGGGAATATAGTCTTCCACCAAGCCAAACCACAGCGTCTGGTCATCGATCGAAAAATAATCTCGGTAGCGAGGAATATGAGGATGATGCAATTGCTTCAGCACCTGGGCTTCCCGTTCAAATAACTTTAGGTTCTCCCAGTGAACATGGCTCCCAAAGGGCAGCAGCTTAATCACAACCTCCTGGGGCGGCCCTTCAGGTGTTCCCAGGTCTGTTGCCAACCATGTTTGCCGGACTGGATTGTCACCCAGGCGGCGCTGAAGGCAGTAGCGATTTTGAAGAACGTCTTGGGATTGCAACATTTTGGAGAGAAGTGTTTGAGACGGGTTAACAGTGAACGTTAGAAGATGTCTGAAACGTGCTAGATACCTCGGACTTGCCCCCTTTTCTGGTATGACTGCTTGTATGACTGAAACGCGCTTTAGGCTGCCAATTTTGGAGGACTTTGACCTCAAAACCTCCTAAGGAGATTTCTAGAAAAGTTTATACCAGGCACCGGAAGGGCGAAGCATCCGGGCAATGACCTTCTGGTCGATTCAAGGCTCTGTCTGCCGGATGCTTCGCCCCTACAGGGGTAACATCTTTCTCAGAAATCTCCTCAAAAGGTGGGCAGGGGCAGTTCTGGCAACAATTCGCACCTTTTCAGACATCCTCTAAGCTCTTTCTAGGCAACCTGACTGGGAATGGTGTCAGACCATCCTCTTGAAAACCCTTCTCTCCAATTTAGCGATAACTCTTCAATTTGTTAGCGCAGCGTGGACAGTCTGCGCTTACCGAGCAGACCATTAGAAAGTATTTGTAAATTAGCGTGTAGTTTTGCACTCGCCCCCTTTTCATGTATGCCTGAAAGGCTTTAAGGCCCCAATTCTGGGGGACTTTGACCTCAGAACCCCCCAGAATTGGGGGCTGGGGGGCGGTTCGGGCAACAATTTGTATCTTCTAAAACAACCTCTTAGTCACTCATTATCAATAAGTGATGGCTTTTGAGAACAGAATCAAACTTTGGAAGCCCGATCGTGTCAGCTTTGCAAGAGATGTGGGTAATGACAAGTTTACCGAGCGGGGGTGATGGGAATAAAGCTGGGGAAAATATCGTTGGGGCGATCGAGGGCATCGATACAGGTAGACAACGCCCTCGTTGGCTCTAGGTCAGTGATTTTTTGGCGTAACCCCACCACACACTCTGAAAACCGCACCGGCAGCAAGCTCCGACGGCAGGTTTCTAGCACGTCTGGAGGAACAGTGCTTTGAGTGTTTTTGTCAATGTCCACAACGCAGGTTGCCATGTCGATGGGTCGTCGAACTTGGACGCAAGCCCCCAACGCATCCAGGGCAGCGATCGGGGTTTGATTTTTGATGCGAACGACGCAGGTCGAGAGTTCCGTCGGGTAGAGAACTTTGGCACAGTTGGCAGCCGTCACATCAGGCGCGATCCCCACTCCCAGCAATGCTCCGGCACAATTCGCATAATCATCTGAGTAAGGAACAGAATAGTTGGCTGCCCGAACAGGAGGAAGCGCCAATACCAATAATCCAACAACTCCTCCCGGTAGAGCGAGGGCACGCAGAGCCTTAAAAAACATGGGTTTGTAGGTCGTCATAAAGGTTAAGGATTGAGAGGGCTAGATGAGGGAAAATTGATTAACCATTAGTAACTACTCAGCCTACCCTCACCCTAAATCCCTCTCCCCAGGGAGAGGGACTTCAATCCGGCTCCCCTTCTACCAGTGGGAGAAGAGGCTGGGGGATGAGGGCGGCTCGACATTGAGTTAACAGCCTGAGTAGTTACAACCATTAACATAGTCTCTCAAAGTGTAAATCTCTGTTGACACCCTGAATTCCTCACAGCGATCTATTACAGTGTAAAGGCAGTCTATCAATGCTCTAAAGGGCATCCAGGTATGCATTTGAGTGAAATTACCCATCCGAACGAGTTGCACGGTCTGACGATTCATCAACTCCAGCAGGTGGCCAGGCAGATCCGAGACAAGCATTTGGAAACCGTTGCAGCGAGTGGTGGGCACTTAGGCCCAGGTTTGGGTGTCGTGGAATTGACCCTAGCCCTGTACCAGACCTTAGACCTCGATCGCGACAAGGTTGTATGGGATGTAGGACACCAAGCCTATCCCCACAAACTGATCACAGGTCGTTACAGCCAATTCAGTACCCTGCGCCAAAAAGCGGGGATCGCGGGCTATCTCAAGCGCTGTGAGAGTAAATTTGACCATTTTGGGGCAGGCCACGCCTCCACCAGTATTTCGGCGGCGCTGGGCATGGCCCTAGCACGGGATCTGCGGGGGGATACCTTCAAGACTGTAGCCGTAATTGGCGATGGGGCCTTGACGGGGGGCATGGCGCTGGAGGCGATCAACCATGCGGGACATTTGCCCAAAACCAATTTGCTGGTGGTGTTGAATGATAACGAAATGTCAATTTCGCCCAATGTTGGAGCTTTATCCCGCCACCTGAACAAAATGCGGCTCAGCCCGCCAGTACAATTTATCTCAGACAATATTAAAGAGCAGGTGAAGAATTTACCCTTCGTGGGGGAGTCGCTGTCGCCGGAACTGGGGCGCATTCGGGAAGGAATGAAGCGGTTGGCGGTGCCCAAGGTGGGAGCCGTGTTTGAAGAATTGGGGTTCACCTACATTGGCCCCGTGGATGGTCACAATCTTGAGGAGTTGATTTCCACCTTCCAGCAAGCCCATGCTCATGGCGGCCCGGTGCTGGTGCATGTAGCCACGGTGAAGGGCAAGGGCTATGCGATCGCCGAAAAAGATCAGGTCGGCTACCATGCTCAACCCGCCTTCAACCTGCTAACTGGGAAGGCGATTCCCTCCAGCAAACCCAAGCCCCCCGGTTACTCCAAGGTGTTTGGGGAAACCCTTTTGAAACTGGCAGAGAATGATCCCAGAATTGTGGGGATCACCGCAGCTATGGCCACTGGCACGGGGTTGGATATCCTTCAGACTCGGCTACCTAAGCAATATATGGATGTGGGGATCGCAGAACAACACGCAGTAACAATGGCTGCGGGGTTGGCTTGCGAAGGAATGCGTCCTGTGGTGGCGGTTTATTCAACCTTTTTGCAACGCGCCTACGACCAAATTATTCACGATGTCTGTATTCAAAACCTACCCGTCTTTTTCTGCTTGGATAGAGCCGGGATCGTGGGGGCTGACGGGCCAACACACCAGGGGATGTATGACATTTCCTACCTGCGCTGCATTCCCAACATGGTGCTGATGGCTCCCAAGGACGAAGCAGAATTGCAGCGGATGATTGTGACGGGCGTGGAGTATACCGAAGGTCCGATCGCCATGCGCTATCCCAGGGGCAATGGGTATGGGGTGCCGTTGATGGAGGAGGGCTGGGAACCTTTGCCGATCGGCAAAGGGGAGATTCTGCGGCACGGCGATGATGTGTTGCTCCTAGGCTACGGCTCCATGGTGTATCCAGCAATGCAAGTGGCAGAAATCCTCAGCGAACATGGCGTAGAAGCCACAGTGATTAACGCCCGCTTTGTGAAACCCCTCGATCTAGACTTGATTTTGCCACTAGCAAAACAAATTGGTCAGGTGGTTACCTTGGAAGAGGGTTGTCTCATGGGTGGTTTTGGGTCTGCCGTAGCCGAGGCACTGTTGGATCACGGGATCGTTGTGCCCATCACGCGCTTGGGAGTGCCCGATGAACTGGTTGACCACGCCTCTCCAGAGGAATCGAAGGTGTCGCTGGGGCTAACCAGTTCCCAGATGGCAGAGCGAGTGTTGCAGCTTTGCCGCCCCGTAGCTAGTAGTCTGTCAATCATTAATTGACGGGTAGCTGAAAGCTGGGAGGTTAGTTGGAGTTAAATCTTGAGGGTCTTCGACCCCTCAAGATTTTCTTGACAGAACACTAGAGCGATCGTTGGATAGGTCATACTAATTTGATTTAGGCTTGAGCAGAAGCAATTCATGTCAAACAAGGTGCTTAAGCCTCTTGTTCCCTGCAAGGTTTATCAAGTTAGGGATCTGCGGGTTAATAGTGTCCCACTCAGACGGGTTTCGACTACTTCGACGGCGCTCAGCACAAGTGCGCTCAACCCTCAACCGTCGAGAGTTGAGCGCAGTCGAAACTCGGTTTATTGGTACTTTATTTTCACGCAAGTCCCTAAGGAGATTGGAGAGTATTTACCTGAACTGCCGATAATCCTAAGAGTTGAGCCACCTGTTCCATTTCCATACCTGTTGCCAACAAATTTCGTGCGGCTTGTAGCAATTGAGCTTTGGCTTGTTCTGTATCCGTCAAGAACCAATTGCCCACTCGATCGCACCAGCGCAACCAATAGCCCGGAATCCCCTCAAACACACCGTCCCAAATTCCCAAGCCAATTTCCAAATCAGCTAGCCAAACGATCGGATTTGCGGCATTGAGCGCCTGTTCCTGATACCATCCATCCTTTAGCTGAAAGTAGCGCAACTCTTGGGTGTAGCGGCTGTAAACCAAGTAGTGAGGAATCTGCAAATACTGTTCGTAAACTTCGAGCTTGGCAGGCGGCTGACTGGCACTTTGCTCAACAACTTCACCGTAGAAGCGTCCCAAATCTTCGACTTCAGTTCCCGGAGACAAAAACTCGATCGCCACAGCAGGGGATTTGCCTTCTTGCCAAACGACATAACTGCGTCGCAGGTCGGTGCGATCGTACAACAGCGGCACATCAATTGCGAGAAACCAATCGGGGCGCTTGTGCCACAGGGGATGAGTGACATCGTAGTAAAGATTGAGGTCGGAGCCAGCAAACCAATTGTCACGGGTGTAGGCGCTCAACTGGAGGGTGCGACTGAGCAAATACGGTTGCAGGTTATGAAATACGTCAGGCAAACCAGGGTCCTCTGGGTTTTCGCTGGGTAGATCATACATGGTGGGCAAGGTCTCACGGGGCGATGGCGGGGAATCGATCGATCCCAGGATAGGTTTATGGGGGATGGAAACCATGGCTAACCTCAGCGCTTGCTCTATTTCTAGTTTTAATCTATGGGCGGGCGATACTGTTGCGTCCTTCTCTACACTTTTCCTAGCTGCTCAATCGACAGGCTGGTTTGCGACCTCTAGAGTCTATGCCCTTTTAGATAAAGACTAAGGGTCGGTCTTTGAAGGGGGCGAAGGCTTCTGCGTCGAAGCGATAGAGGGATGCCGGACGACCTGCGCCACGGGACACTTTGACACCCGTATCTGATAAAAATCCCAGTTTGAGCAGGCGCGATCGAAAGTTGGAATAATCAGAAAATCCTTCCCCTAAGACCGTTGTGTAGAGTTGATATAAGTCGCTTAGGGTAAACACTTCTGGCAGCACATCAAAGGCAACGGGGCTATATTCCAATTTATTGCGGAGGCGACGATAGCCATACTCCAAAATTTGGTTGTGGTCGAAGGCGAGTTGGGGCACCTGCTGCAAGGGATACCAGGCAATGCCGCTCACGCCGTCGGCAATCAGTTCTGCCTCGGCAAAGCTCACTAAGGCAAAATAGCTGACTGAGAGGTAACGCACGTCATAACTGTCCGGTGCTTCCCTGGGATCGCGTCCTAGCCCGCCAAAGGTATAAAGCTGCTCCAGGTAAAGATTTTGCACCCGGATTTTTTCTGAGAGAATCCGATAGGCGGCAGACTCCAGCGCTTCTCCTTGCCGCACCAGAGTTCCAGGCAGACACCACTGCCCTAGGAACGGCTCCTGCTGGCGCATCACGAGCAACACCAAGAGACGATTTTGGGCCGTATCCACAGAAAAAATCACGTTATCAACTCCAACTTTGAAGTCTGCCAACGGTTGCTTGGTTAATAGGTGACTTTTTCGGGGAGTGCGTCCTGCCATCGATATAATTGCTCCCGATGGATATAAGCTTCAACAGGTGGAGGTAGGGCTTCCGCATTTGGGTGCTGGCGGTAGGCGGTGGAGGAAACAGCGGGGGCGCTGAGATCGGCGATCGTCACCGTTGCCCCCAAGTTTTGCAATTCCTGGAGGTGATGATTCTCTAGCACATATCCGGTGCGGGGCACCACCAGCAGCTTCACCTGTTGCAACAATTGTGCAATTTGGTACCACCGGGGCAACTGAGGCACCAGATCTGCCCCTATGACCAGGGTTAAATCGGCATTTGCCCACCGTTGCCGCGCGAGTTCCACCGTCATGATAGTGCGTGGATGGCTCAGTTCTGGCTCTAGGCTCAGGTTGTGTTGAGGAGAATCGATCGCCTCGATCAGCAACCGTAACATCACCTCTCGATGCTCCAAGGGCGTTTGATGAGATTTGAAGGGATTATCCGCTGCCCAAACTGCTACCCAGTCAAATCGCTGGGAAAGCCAAACGAGGATGGCTTGATGTCCTGCCGTAGGGGGATCAGCGCTGGTGCCAAAGAGAGCAATGTGGAACATTTTGGAGGGGGGTAGGGGTTGAAAAATTGGGCGTTACTTAGATTTATGATGATTCTCGAAATGCATCTAGTGCAGTTTGGCGGAAGTTTATGACCCGTTAGGTGGATGGTTTTGAGTTTTGAGTTTTGAGTTTTGAGTGCTACCTACTTACTTCTGCCAGCCTGCACTAGTGGTCTGTCAAGAATGATTTTGTGGGTTGAAAACCTCAAAATCACAACCCCTTACCAATCCCAAACTCACAAATTGAAACCTAATAAACCACTAGTCATTTTTCCGATCGCGCGGGATTACGACGGGTTTTTTGAGTGAGGTCGAGGAGAGCGGCAGAGAAGCTGACGGGGGGAGAAAGGGGCTGGTTTAACTGGCGGGTCGTGGGGGGAAGGCTGGCTACAGATTGGGCGGTGCGCTGGGCGATCGTGTCCAAGCTTTCCGGGGCTTGTAATCGTTGTCCTTGTTTAACCATTAATTGCATCAATGGTTTTTCTTCGCATGGACTTTCTACGCTTTGTAGTGACTCCGTGAGCAAACCTAGTCGATCGCCCCGCACAATTCCTTGCTCAAGTTGACGAAAAATCTGCTTCCGTCCAGGGTAGGTTTGCTTCCCATCGGATTCTTTCATGACAGGAATGCCGTCAATTTCCACCAATTTATAGACTCCGTTCACCGGGGCACCCGTCACCAATTTTGTCCCCAAGCCGTAGCCATCAATGCAGGCACCTGCCGCTTGCAAGTCGGCAATTTTCCATTCATCCAAATCACCGCTGGCAAAGATCGCCACCCCTGGAAGGAGCGATCGGACTTTCTGCGACAGAGTAACCAGATCCCCAGAATCGAGTCGGATTCCCTCTAGCTGCATCTTGCCCAATTTCACTTGCTCGGCTAAACCCTCCGCAGCAGCGATCGGATCGTAGGTGTCAATCAGCAAGGGTGCCCCTGGAAAATAGCGGTGAAACGCGGTAAAAGCCTCGGCTTCACTGCCTTCCATTGCTCCCAAGGCCATGACTAAGGCATGGGCCATGGTGCCGCTGGGATGGCGACCCAATTTCAGGGCGGCTAGCACGTTGGATGTGGCATCCAGTCCTGCTGCCAGGGCCGCCCGTGCTGCCCAAAGCGAAGCCTGGGGACTGAAAGCCCGACGGGTGCCGAATTCCAGCAGGGTTGCCTCTGTCCCAGCAATGTCTCGCAACCGAGCGGCCCGCGTGGCGATCAGCGTTTGATAGTTCAACACATTTAATAGATAGGTTTCGACGATTTGCGCCTGCCAGAGGGGAGCTTCTACTCGCAGCAATGGCTCCTGGGCAAAGACAGCGGTGCCTTCGGGCACGGCCCACACATCGCCGCTGAAGTGTGCCTCGGCGAGGAGCGACCAAAATCGCTCCGGGGCGTGGGTAAAGAGTCCCGTGGCTTGCAGTTGGGCAAGGTGGGCTGAGGTAAACCGAAATTGCTCCAAATATTCCAGGGCTTGCGCCAACCCCATAGCGATGAGATAACCGAACCCCTCTGGCAACCGCCGCACTGAAAGTTCAAAGCTGGCCGATCGCTGGTCTAACCCTTCGCCGCAATAGCAAGCTGCCATCGTCAACTGGTATAGGTCAGTTAAGAGGCTGTAGTCTTCGGGTTGCAACGTCAGTTCTGAATCGTTCACAGGTGGATTTGCATAGAGAGTATTTTTAATATTTATAGTGTAATCTACCAAAATACATCTGTCAAACAAACCCATGAAGGTTGGTTCAACTAGCTAAACCCATATTGAATCCCACTCTCAAGGATGAGGAAGACTTGGGTGAGTTCAGAAACGTGAGAATTAATGGTGAAAACTATAATAACTTCCTGAAATTTAGGGAGAAGAATCAGGTTCATGGGTAAGTCTTGGATTAAACTCCACTGGCTTTTTCTAAATTGGGTTTAACGTTGTATGTTACCCGACTTAAATTTATGACTCCCCAACCCCGGAAAAAATTTGCTCAACACTGGCTGCGAAGCGACAAAGCCTTGCAGCAGATTATTCGTGCGGCTGAGTTGTCGAAAAAAAGTGAGGGAGTAGGCGATCGAGTCCTAGAAATTGGCCCAGGAACAGGCCTATTAACGCAGCAATTGTTACCCCTAGCGCCAGCAGTTGTAGCCGTGGAAATCGATCGCGACCTGTGTGAATTATTGGCAAAAAAACTAGGCAAATACGATAATTTCTTACTGCTACAAGGCGACTTTTTGACGCTGAATTTGCCTGAACTTTTAGTTCCTTTTCCTAATTTTCAAGCCATTAATAAAGTCGTAGCAAATATTCCCTATAACATCACCGGGCCGATTATCGAAAAACTGTTGGGAACGATCGCTCATCCCGTGATCCCGACCTATGACCTCATGGTGCTACTCGTGCAAAAAGAGGTGGCAGAGCGCCTATGTGCTAAGCCTGGTTCCAGAGCCTATGGAGCGCTATCAGTCCGCGTTCAGTATCTAGCAGAAAGCGAACTTATTGGCATTGTGCCAGCCAGTGCCTTTCAACCGCCCCCCAAAGTTGACTCAGCGATCGTCCGCCTGCGCCCTCGCCCCACCCACCCCGCCGCTCGTGATCCCAAGCACCTCGACAGTTTGGTGAAAATGGGGTTCGCGACCAAGCGCAAGATGCTACACAATAATTTAAGGAGTTTGGGCGATCGGGATCAACTCACTCACTTGCTAGAACAATTAGAAATCAATCCCCAAGTTCGCGCCGAAGACTTAAGCATTTCTCAGTGGGTAGTCCTCAGCGATTACTTTACAAATCAACTGGAATTATTGCCCTAAACTCCAGCTTATTAAATTCACGCTCCCATAAAGCTCCTATAAAAAGCTATCCAACGGGTGCAAGATTTGCCTCATTCCCCGTCAGCTACCACTCCACCTTCCGCTTTGATCCATGCGTGTTTGTTCCCTCGCTGCTTCAGCCAAAATTAATTTGCACCTAGAGATTCTAGGGAACCGCCCTGATGGTTACCACGAGTTGGCGATGGTGATGCAGAGTATTGGGTTGGCAGACGAGATTGAAATCCGATCGCTCAGCACCGATACCATTCGCGTCCATTGCTCCCATCCAGACGTGCCAACTGATGACCGAAACTTGGCTTATCGGGCCGCAGCCCTGATTGTGGAGGAGTTTCCATCGATCGCCCAGTACGGCGGTGTGGAAATTACGATTCAAAAACACATTCCTGTTGCCGCTGGACTTGCAGGAGGGTCTACCAATGCCGCTGCCGTGTTGGTCGGGTTGAATCTCCTATGGAAATTAGGATTGACTCAGACAGACTTACAAGCTCTCGGAGCAAAATTGGGGTCAGACGTACCGTTTTGTATTACGGGTGGCACCATGTTGGCAACGGGTCGGGGCGAACAGGTATCACCCCTTCCAGACGTTAGTCAACTTTATGTTGTACTAGCAAAATATAGACACCTAGCCGTCTCCACTGCTTGGGCTTACAAAACCTACCGACAGCAGTTCGGTCATACCTACCCCACTCCTGAATCTGCTCACCGACAACCCCACACTAGTGCCCAGAGTGGGCCGATCGTTTCTGCCCTTGCCAAATTTGCCCAAAACAATGCAGCATCAGATACGCTACAACTGGGTCAGCTACTCTACAACGACTTGGAGAAAGTAGTTCTGCCCGCCCATCCCTTGGTACAACATCTTCGAGATGAGTTGTACCGACAGCCAACACTAGGCGCAATGATGTCCGGGTCTGGCCCCACAGTCTTTGCCCTGACTCAATCTCTCATCCAAGCCCAGCAGGTACAGGCGGCTCTAAAAGTCGCGCTTCCTGACCCTGACTTAGACAGTTGGATTGCCCCATTTACTAACACCAGCATTCGAGTGATTCGCCATGACTAACTCAAATCCCCTCAATTCCTCGGCTGATGTTCAAACTGCTACGCCTAGATCTTCACCTGGTCCTTGGCGCTGCCTATTGGGTTCCTTCATGGCAGGTGGATTTGCGACAGCGCTTTATTTCGCCACGGTTTCGATCGCCCAAACCTTTGCCCATAAGCCAATTCACACCCACAGCGTCGCTGTCGCCAATATCATGGTTGCCGTGCGGACTCTGGTCGTTGGCATGAGTGTCTTAGGCACCGCTATTTTTAGCATTACTACCCTTGGTTTAGCGGCTCTAGCAGTCCAGACCTGGATTCAACAAGCAAAAGGAAAATCTGTAACTAACTGAATTCTGAATGCCCAGTATTATCTGATAGCTCGTTATGATACCTTTTATGAGGTACCCTACTGAGCCTCAGAGAGTACGAGAACACTAGAGTACGGGAACACTATGCCACTGGAAATTTCAGACGACGTTAAGTTTTGGAGTCAGTTTATTCATCCTGTCGTGATGTGGGGACTGTTAGCGCTGTCACTCTATGCCCTCTACACAGGATTTCAAATCATTCGTACTCGTATAACTGAAGGCGATACCAAAAAAGAACTCATTAAGGGAAAATTCAATCTAAAGCATTACCAGATTGGATCTATCTTGTTGGGTTTAATGGTCGTGTCTTCACTCATGGGCATGGGAATTACCTATCTCAACAATGGCAAGCTATTTTTCGGCCCCCATCTCCTGGCTGGGTTGAGCATGACTGGGTTGATTGCTCTCTCTGCTTCCCTCTCTCCCTACATGCAAAAAGGGCAAGACTGGGCCCGTTTCACTCACATTGCCATCAATATTAGTATGTTAGGGCTATTCGGTTGGCAAGCCGCTACAGGTGTGCAAATTGTGCAACGAATTATCGAGAAACACTACGGGCTTAGCTAAATCTGAGTCAATGAGACTCCTAAACTGCTACAAAAACTGAACACTTAATAAAAAAGCTGTACTAACGTGCAGCTTTTTTACTTGAACCAGTTAAATTTTATGCTTGGCTAATTGATAGCCTAAAAAATCTTATGCCAAGGTTATTAACTACCAGAGTTCAGGGCACCCTAAATTTAACAACCTGTCCCTGAATCTGTAGCGCTTGAACCCATGAAACTTAGCGTCGTCATTCCCTGTTTCAATGAATTAGGTACGATCGGTACCGTAGTTGCAGCCGTCAAAGCCTCTCCTGTACAAGATCTGGAAATCATTATTGTTGACGATTACTCCACAGATGGCACTAGGGAGATTCTGACCCACATTGAGTCCTTAGTTGATCGCGTCATCTACCACGATCGCAACCGAGGCAAAGGAGCCGCGCTACGAACTGGGATTGCTGCTGCCACAGGGGATATTGTCATTGTGCAAGATGCCGACTTGGAATACGATCCCCAAGAATATCCAGTCATGATCAAACCTATTTTAGACAACAAGGCTGATGTGGTTTTTGGTTCCCGGTTTGCAGGAGGGCAAGCTCACAGAGTCGTCTATTACTGGCACATGGTTGGCAACCAATTCCTCACTATGCTTTCCAACATTTTTACGAATATCAACCTCACTGATATGGAGGTGTGCTACAAAGCCTTTCGTCGGGAAATCATTCAATCAATTAAACTCGAAGAAAATCGGTTTGGCTTTGAACCCGAAGTCACGGCAAAGGTTGCCAAAAAAGGATGTCGTATCTATGAAGTTGGCATTTCTTACTACGGTCGCACCTATAAAGAAGGTAAGAAAATTGGCTGGAAAGATGGCGTTCAAGCAATTTATTGCATTCTAAAATACAACGTATTTCGCTAATCATTACCTAGCAGAAATGATTTATCAAATGTTTTCTTAATTAAAAACGAACGTTGACAATGTAGGGAATGTTGTAATTTAGGAGGTAGGTAATGCCAGTTCTACTGCTTGCAGGCTCTAGCTTAATAACCTGGATTATCCTGTGCTCAATTCGATCGCCGCATCACTCAGGAATGAGAGCCGCATTCATTCAAACATGTATTCTTTATGGAGTTTTGATTGCTGGATTAACCGAAGGATTGAGTTTAACTCGCTCCTTGAATTTCAGTTCTGTTGCAGTATTCTGGACTTCGATTTTAATCCTTAACATCGTCTTTTTGGTTTTTGCGCTTCAACAGAGGCATAGGGTTACAAAAGATAGTTTTTCAGCCTTATTACCAACTAAATTAATTGCTAAAGCCAGGAGAGCTTTGCCCCAAGAAAGTTCTCAAAAAGCGACGATCGTCTGCGTTATGCTCATTTTGCTCCTTTGCTTAGCAACGGCTCTGATTGCTCCTCCTAACAATTGGGACTCCATGACATATCACATGCCTAGAGTCATGCATTGGCTTCAAAATGGCACTGTTGCTCACTACACTACCAACAATCTACGCCAGATTTCCTTTCCCCCATTTGCTGGGTATACGATCGCCCAACTCCAACTTTTGTCAGGAGGCGATCGGTTCGCCAACACTGTGCAATGGCTGGCATTTGTGGGCAGTATCACTGGGATTTCATTGTTAACTCGACAGTTATCCACTGAGAAAGCTGCACGCATTAGCACCTTAGTTTGTGCCAGTCTTCCGATGGCAATCATGCAATCTACAACCACCCAAACCGACTTAATCACAACATTTTGGTTGGTTTGCTTTGCCTATTTCATCTTCAGCACTGAAAGCTACTCTGGACTGGATTATTTCTGGCTCTCCGCCTCTTTAGGATTAAGTATTCTTACGAAACCCACAGCAATTATTTTTGGGTTTCCCTTAGTCATCATTCTAGCTTTACGAATTTTCAGAGCTAAACAACTGACTTCCAATGGGTATTTTATCTCCAGCTTTCTACAAAGTATTTTTACCGTTTTAGGACTCGTAGCAAGCAGCTTAATACTATCGATTCCGAGCTATTGGCGTAACTATGAAACCTTTAGCTCTTTCCTAGGCATAGATGGCGGCACCAGAAATACAAACATCACGCTACTAAGTTTGATTTTTAATATCTTAAAAAATTTAGCTCTTAATTTACCAATTCCTGGTTTTTTACGGTTAGTGCATCAACTTGAAAAACAAGTCTATTCTGTTAATAATATTTACCAACAAACAGGGGGCGTAAATATTGATAAGTTTCGCACTTCTATGGCTCCTAATGAAGACCATGTAGGTAGCCCCATACACTTAATTTTAGGAGTTCTGGCAGCAGTTGTACTAATAGTAACGTGCTACTCTTATTGGCGATTGTGGAAAGCAGAAAATCGATCGCAAAGAATCGATCGCAACACCACCAAAGACAACTTGTTATGGCTATTGAGTAGTAATTTAAGTGGATTTCTACTCTTCAATTTGCTATTAAATTGGCAACCTTGGGGCAATCGTCTACTACTGCCTGTTTTTGTCCTCAATACCCCCGTCATTGCAGATTACCTAAACAGCTCTGTTAAGCCGAAACTGCGATCGATTTTATTATCTTTATTGGCAATTTCGGCAGTTCTCTACGCCCTTACTCCCATGCGTCATCCCCTGCTTGCCTTACCCATTTCCCATCCAGAGCAGTCCCAATCTATCCTGACCCTCGACCGCCAAGCTATTTATTTCAGTGGTGTTCGTAAAGACCTCAAAGTTCCCTATGAAGCCGCCACAGATGCGATCGTCAATCATGGGTGTGGCTCGATCGGACTAGCTTTGGACATGAATGATTGGGAGTACCCGCTTTGGACACTACTTCATCAAAAGAGTGCAAAACCGTTTCGTTTGAAACACGTTAGAGGTGGCAACGAATATACAGAAATAGCCTCAGAATTTGCAGATTCAGCGCTTTGTGCCGTAATTGCCACAATCGACACCAATAATCCCCAGCAGCCACTCTACAAGCAGCAAGGCTGGCAAGCTACCACGATTTCTGAGTCTCCTTTGGTTCGCCTCTATCTCAAACAAAAGTCCGTTTGAAGTTACTTAAAATGTAAGGACTAACGAGGAAAGTGGCATGACAGTGAGACGGGTAAGCGAGATATTGCGGCAAGGACAACCAGACGAGGCAGTGCAAATCCAAGGCTGGGTTCGCACCAAACGGGAGTCGAAGGGGTTCGCCTTCGTGGAAGTGAATGATGGTTCCTCAATGGCGGGACTGCAAGTCGTGTTGCATCAGGAGTTGCCCAACTACAGCGAAACCTTGAGGCGATTGAGTACGGGGGCTTCAGTGGAAGTGTCGGGGCAATTGGTGGCATCCCAAGGCAAAGGACAGCGAATTGAACTCAAGGCTGAGGCAGTGACGATTTTTGGGGAAGCAGACTCAGAAACCTATCCCTTGCAAAAAAAACGCCACTCCTTTGAATTTCTGCGGTCGCAGGGACATCTACGGGCCCGCACCAACACCTTCGGCGCAGTATTCCGAGTCCGCAACGCCTGCGCCACCGCCATCCACCAGTTTTTTCAAGAGCGCGGCTTCCTCTGGGTTCATGCTCCCATCATCACTGCCAGCGATTGTGAGGGAGCCGGAGAGATGTTTGCGGTGACCAGCCTAGATTTGAAACGGGTGCCGCTCACAGAGTCGCAAGCCGTGGATTACAGCCAGGATTTCTTTGGACGGCCGGCCTTCTTGACCGTGAGTGGTCAATTGGAAGCAGAGATTATGGCCATGGCATTCACCAATGTTTATACCTTCGGGCCCACATTTCGGGCAGAAAACTCCAATACATCGCGTCACTTAGCAGAATTTTGGATGGTGGAACCTGAAATGGCTTTCTGTGACCTAGAGGGCGATATGGATTTGGCAGAGGCATTTTTGAAGTACGTTTTCAGTTACGTGCTGACCCACTGTGCTGAGGATATGGAATTTTTCAATGCCCGGATTGATGATTCGGTGCTATCTACGGCTCAAAATATTATCGATAACGAGTTTCAGCGCATTACGTACACAGAGGCGATCGATCTCCTGGAAAAAGCCGATCGCACCTTCGAGTATCCAGTCTCGTGGGGACTAGATCTGCAATCAGAACACGAACGCTATCTGGCTGAGGAATTATTCAAAAGACCCACGATCGTCACCCACTATCCCACCCAAATCAAAGCCTTCTACATGCGGGTGGACGACGATGAAAAAACTGTGCGAGCCATGGATGTTTTAGCGCCTAAAATTGGTGAGATTATCGGCGGTTCTCAACGGGAAGAGCGCTTAGACGTGTTAGAGCGTAGAATTCAACAACAAGGACTAGACCCAGCAGTCTACTGGTGGTATCTAGACTTGCGTCGCTATGGCACTGTGCCCCACGCTGGCTTTGGGCTAGGGTTTGAGCGCTTGGTGCAGTTTATGACAGGCATGGGAAACATTCGCGATGTGATCCCATTCCCCCGCTCTCCCCTTAGCGCTGAGTTTTAGGAATCCAAAGAAGAAATAAGTGGACATACTGTCAAAGGATAATGTTGACAAATCGCTTGTGCCTAGCGCAGAAACCCGAACCAGAAACCGGGGTTCTTGCGAGATCTTTGGGTGAGGTGTGGATATTGGGCAGAACCCCGGTTTCTCTAGACCCCGCGCGATCGACCCTAGCCTAAAAATTGCTCAACTCCTGGACCCAAGAGCCTTCAACTCTTGATTCAGGAACCGGAGTTCTTACAAGATTTTGGGGCGAGATTTTGGGGCGAGATATGAATTTGGGACAGAACCGCAGTTTCTATACTTGGAGACGAAATCTGCGTTGGCAAAAAGGCTTCGATCGCTAAATGTCTAGGTCGAACATTTATCAGACTAGAATTATGCATTATATTTTTCTGTTGAAATGTATTTTCCGATACAGAATACAACCACCCATAATTGGTGAAATCATTATTCATGTAATGTATACCTGCGGATGTATTTCAACCTATAACCGCAGTGATACCTCAAGGCTAGATATCTCAAGTACAGAGTTCTAGCGATCAGGGATTATGACTTCTAGAACATAGGTCATTAACTTAAATAGAGAGCGTTTAGCGTGACAGGGGTCTTGCCAGATAGCTTGTTCTATCTCTCACTCGGTTACTTATTTGGAACTTCGAGCCTTGACCTGCTCTTATGTTCCAAGAGGATTAACCCAGTGAAAGCACCTCATCTCACCCATCGATCATGTTTCAAGGGCACTTTAGGACACAGTCTTAATTTTCTGAAATAAACGATTCAGAATTATCAACTTGGCAAGCATAAGTCACAGAAGGTTTATGCTACTAGTCCGGCCCACGGTTAAATCACGGTTTTCATTAGGAGAAGTAAAAGATGAACAAACGTAATCGGCTATGGCAGCGATTGCTGGCACTGGCGATTGGGTCAATGGTTCTAGCAATTTTTGGGGCAACGATCGCACATGCGGCTGACCCCTCTGCTATCCACCCTGTCTCTGCAACAGCTAGCCACTTGCTGGCCCAAGCTACCCCACCCCCCGCACCCACTGTTGAATCGGTAGATGCAAAAGCAACCACTTTAATAGTGGGATTGGATACAGTCTGGGTGTTACTGACAGGCTTTTTGGTATTTTTCATGCAGACTGGTTTTGCCATCCTGGAAACTGGATTGGTACGCCAACGAGGAGCTGTAAACGCTCTGCTAGAGAACTTTATTGATGCTGGACTCACGGCGATCGTCTTTTGGGCAGTTGGATTTGGGATTGCTTTTGGCACAAGTTCAGGTGGGTTCATTGGCACAAATAACTTTTTCCTGAACGATGCCATGACCATGACCAATGGCGCAATCACTTACGCCATGGGCGCTGTTGTTGTTGATGGCGCACCAACCTATGCACCAAACATCAACACGCTAACGTTATTCTTCTTTCAATTCGCCTTTGCTGCTACTGCTAGCACGATTACCACAGGTTCCATGGCAGGACGCACTGATTTCGTCGGAGACCTAATTTACAGCGCTATCATGGGCGCTATCAGCTATCCCATCATTGTTCACTGGGCTTGGAATCCTAGTGGTTGGTTGGCAGCTAAGGGCTTCCTCGATTTCGCTGGCAGTGCTGTGGTTCATACTGTCGGTGGCGTAACGGCTCTGGTTGGTGCTTACATTCTTGGTCCTCGTCCCAATCGCCCACCCTGGGGCACATTGCCCCCCGCCCATAACTTGGGATTGGCGACTCTCGGTACGATGATTCTTTGGTTTGGTTGGTACGGATTTAATCCTGGATCTACCTTAGGTGTAGGTAACACCGGACTCATTGGACTGGTGTGTCTCAACACAACGCTGGCAGCGGGTGCAGCCGCGATGACCACCTTGATTTTCCAATATTTCCGCTCTAAAAAATGGGACTTGGTTTACTGCTTGAATGGCTCACTCGCAGGTCTTGTCGGCGTAACGGCTGGTTGTGCCTTTGTCGCGCCTTGGGCATCTATTGTTATTGGGATTACCGCTGGCATCTTGGTCGTAGTAGTCGTAGATGTGATTGAAGCAGTCAAGATTGATGACCCTGTGGGTGCCTTTGCAGTACATGGCTCCTGTGGGATGATGGGCACCCTAGCAATTGGCTTCTTAGGTGAGCCAGGTCTAATCCCCGGTGGTAAAGCAGGGTTACTCAGGGGGGGTGGAGTGGACATTCTTCTCTGGCAAACGATCGGAATTCTAGCGATCGTCGCTTTCACTGCTGTCTTCACCTTTGTCATGTTCTCGGTCTTAAATGCAGTGGGTCGCTTACGGGTTGCGGCTAAAGCTGACGAGATTGGAATTGACTTCTATGAACATGGCGCATCCATCTGGCCTGATGTTTATACGATGGATGACCTCGGATCAGAAGATGATATAAAACCTGCTGAGGTTTCCCCCATTGGAGATTAGACTATCAGTTAATCTGTACTATACAGTCAAAAATCAACGATAAAAAATTGCGGTAGAGGGTGACTTCTTCAAAGTCACAGCCCTCTACCGCAATTTTTTTACATCTCAGTTTCTCAGCCAAGTTTTTGTCAATGGTCATTGACATATCACAAGCTATGCTGAGCAATGCGCGCAGTCCAAAATTACACATGCTCCAGAAAAGCATTAAGTCTCAACTAAAAGTGAGTGAGCAGTCCACCTGTCTGGTGTACCTCTGCCAATTGGCGTGGCTTTCTACGAACTGATTTGGGAATTGCATTGACAGCGCCAATAAAAGCAATCAGTAGCACAAAAGACAATCCAACACTTGCGGAGGTAGGCAAGGAGGATTGAATAGGGGCAACATTTTGAACTTGTCCCATCGCCAAGGTTGAAGAAGTTGTAACAGCAGTAAATTGTAAATTCATGATAGTTAACTCTCAAGGTCAAATGGATTGTGTGGATCGGCTTGCACTTTAGACTTCATTTCTGTGTCTATGCACAAGCAATTCATTCATTTCTGTATCCAATATAACAGAATCTTTCAAGAAGCAGTGTTTAGAAAGGTCAATCTATAGGAATATTTGTGACTAAACGATCGCTGCCAAGTGTTCTATATCTCTTGATACAGATCAAGACGCTTAGCCACATTAATCTTGGCGATGTTCTGTAGCCTTCCGAAGCCAAAGAGCATGAATAGGTTGCCTTTTGAGACCTTAGCTCTAGTCTTCACGCAGAATTGCCACTAAAATCTGATTTAAACCTTGTTATCTCTGATTCTGTGCGTATCCGATCGAAATTCCCCCCTCTCTTAACCGGCTGCTCTTTAGCGGTCAATGGGTTACTTTTATCAGTGATCGTGTTGCTGCTCCTACGCGATCGGGGACTCTCTCCTGCTTCCCAAGCTACTTCCTCGGTGGTGCAGGTTAGCCGGGTACAAGCGGCTCCTCTGCCTCCACCAGAACTGGGCCCTCGTCACCAACTCTCCTACAACGAATGGGTTGTGCTCCTGCAACGAGAGGCAGAGGTGGTGGCAGACAAACAACCTAAGCGTCTCACAGTGATGGTGGGAGACTCCTTGAGCCTTTGGTTCCCCCCTGATCTGCTGCCCTCAGAACGCTCTTGGCTGAATCAGGGGATTTCTGGAGAAACCACTGCTGGTCTACTGAAGCGCTTGAATTTATTCGATCGCACCGAGCCTGAAACCATCTTTTTGCTCATTGGCATCAATGATTTAATTCGAGGGGTGTCGGATGAGACCATTTTGGCTAACCAAGCCGAAATTATTCGTTACCTGCGCCGAGTTCATCCCAAGTCTCAACTGGTAGTGCAATCCATCCTGCCCCATGCTGACAGCCGTGCCACATGGGAGGGTAAGGGGCGATTGCAGGAAATTGCCAATAGCAGAATTCGTCGCTTGAATCAGCAGCTAGAAACGATCGCTACAGAACAAGGAGCTTTCTACCTGGATTTACATCCTTTATTCACGGATAAAGCAGGCGATCTTCGCACAAATTTGACCACAGACGGGTTACATCTGAGTCCTCAAGGCTATCTAGTTTGGCGATCGGCGCTTCAAGTATTCGATCAGGTCAAGTTAGAGCCATCAAGCGTGACGAAGCAGGCAAGACAGTAAGGTACATGACGAAGCGTAGGATTTTCTTAACGATGCTGCTCTGAATGAAGCCACAAAAAATAAAGTCACAAAAAAGTCCGCCGCAGCGGACTAACAGGAGTTCAAGCATGTTGTGGTTAGGTTGCAGTGCTGGATGAGCATTTTAATCACACTACATAGGCAGCTCAAAATCAGTGGACTGTCCGTCCCATAATCCATCAACTAATCACTGCAAAGCCGCTGTCCTTGAGGCTTACCACTTCAACAGGTTGAACTGTTCCATATCCACCGTGTCCCGATTGCGGTAAATAGACAGAATGATCGCCAGTCCTACAGCCGCTTCAGCCGCCGCGATCGAAATCACAAAGACTGTAAAAACTTGACCCTTGATACTTTGGGAGTCAAGAAAGTTAGAAAAAGCCATCAAGTTTAAGTTCACGGCATTCAGCAGGAGTTCGATCGACATCAGCACTCGCACCGCATTGCGGCTCGTCACCAACCCATATACACCAATGCAAAAAAGAGCGGCGGCTAAAAGGAGAAAATATTGCAGTTGCATAGCTTTAAGTTAGAGCAGGTTAATTACAACGATTATGGGCAAAGGTTATGGGCGAGGAGTGGTACTGCCAGTCAAAGCCGCTGTTTCGCGGGGACGCTCGGGTAATGTCAGCGCAGCATCACCCTGCTGTTGCACCAGCCTGTCTTCGGGTAGGAACTCCCGCCGCGCTAGGACAATGGCCCCAATCAGCGCCATGAGCAGTAGCACGGAGACTAACTCAAAAGGTAGTAAGAAGTCGCTGAAAAAGTGTAACCCGATGACCACTATGGCATTATCTCCAGCGATCGGACCCGTCCACAGCGACCAAGGAGTCGCCACAATCATCGTACTTAGTAATGCGAATAAACCCAGGCAAACTAGAGCCGCTGCCCCTTTGCGAATCCAAGCATTAGCAACAGGAGCAAAATCCTGTTGCTTGTTGACCAGCATGATGGCAAACAGAATGAGGACGGTTACAGCTCCCACGTAGATGAGAACCTGGGCTGCTGCTACGAATCCAGCATTCAGCAGAATGTAGAGTCCAGCGATGCTAATAAATACGCCTCCCAGTAAGAAGGCTGAGTAGACAATGCTCGGCAGCAAAACTACACCAAGGGCGGCTCCGAGCATCATTAAGCCCAGGATGACGAGGGTGACAATTTGTACCCCTTCTGCCAGGCTTCTTGTGGGCAAAGACAATGCGGCTAACTGATTCAACATGGAAAACTCCAGCACTGAATAACGGATAGAAAAGAATTAATTTGTGGACTAGCTAATAACGATCGCCTGGAAAACCTGTTCAGAGTATCAAGGTGTCAGGAATGGGCATGAGTTGTTAACCCCTAGGACTTGCCAGCCCCTTCTTTTTCCATTTTTTCCAGAATTTCCTCTGGACGCTGACCTGCACGGCGAGCAGTGGCTGGTAAATTGTGAGGGTCGATCGTGCCCTTAGGTAAATAGGCCAGTTCCCGTAGCGGAGTCACCATCGGGTCTTCAGTCACTTTGTAGGGAAGCCGTCCCAGAGCCACGCTGTCATAGTTCAACTCGTGGCGATCGTAGGTCGAGAGTTCATACTCTTCAGTCATCGATAAGCAATTAGTCGGGCAGTATTCCACACAATTGCCGCAGAAAATACAAACCCCAAAATCGATACTGTAGCTGTTTAACTTTTTCTTCTTGGTCTCCTTGTTGTACTCATAATCAACCACAGGGAGGTTGATAGGGCAAACGCGGACACAAACCTCACAGGAGATACACTTGTCAAACTCAAAGTGAATCCTGCCCCGAAACCGCTCTGAAGGAATCAACTTTTCATAGGGGTACTGCACCGTAACAGGACGACGCTGCATGTGGTCGAAGGTAACCGCAAGACCTTGCCCAATGTATTTAGCAGCGTCGCGGGTTTCCTTCAAATAGTCAGTAACTTGTTTAAGGAATTTCAGCATAGGACGAGATGTTTAAGGAATCAGGCTAGGGATTTTAGAACACAAAACTTGGAAGATTTTCGGAGAAGGTTATACAGGAAATGCAAGGGTGAGCGCGTAGTGTGTGCTTTGTACTTAGCATTCGGCAGATAGCATTCGGCAGATAAATCTGTGAATTGACTAAAAGATCGCTGCTTGTAGATTGCTTTCCGAAGGGTATGCTTCGCCCGTGCAGCGGTGAAACCTTTCACAGATACTTTCCTGCTAACTGGAGACGAGCGACGCGTAGAGCCGTCAAGTCGCAACCTAGCCGCCAAAGGCAAAAGGCAAGGCTAATTTCAATCCCGCAGTGAGTAACAAATTAACGAGCGAGACAGGGAGCAGGAACTTCCAGCCGAGGTCTAGCAATTGGTCAATACGGACTCTGGGGACTGTCCAACGGAGCAAGATAGTGAGGAAAAGTAGAAAATAGGCTTTCAGCAGGGTCATCGTAATTCCCAAAGTAGCCGTGACGATTTGCAGCCAAGGCGTTGTTTCACTGATGCCTAACCAATCAGCGATTACTCCCACTGGGATTGGGAATTCCCATCCACCCAGATAAAGAACCGCAACCATCAGCGAGGAGAGAATCAGGTTGACATAGGAACCAGCGTAGAACAGCATGAACCGAATTGCGCCATATTCAGTTTGATAGCCTGCAACCAGTTCTTCCTCTGCTTCAGGTAAGTCAAAGGGGAGGCGCTCACATTCTGCCAAAGCTGCAATCCAAAAGATGACAAATCCCACAGGTTGTCGCCAAATATTCCAACCCAGGATGCCGTACCCAGACTGCTGTTGCACAATGTCGATCGTACTCAAACTGTTGGACATCATGACGATCGCCAGCACAGATAGGGCTAGGGGAATCTCGTAGCTGATAGATTGTGCGGCGGCCCTCAGTCCTCCCAGCAAGGAATATTTATTGTTCGAGGAGTAACCCGCCATCAGGAGACCGATCGGCACAACACTGGAAAGCGATATCCATAGAAAAATACCAATTCCCAAGTCCGTAATGATCAGGTGCTGACCAAACGGCACAATTAAATAGGACAAGAAGACAGGTGTGAAAACCAAAATGGGCCCCAGAGTGTACAACCACGGGTCAGTTTTGGCAGGCATGACATCTTCTTTGATCAGAAGCTTGATTACATCTGCAACAGGAACCAGCATTCCCAAAGGGCCCATGTACTCAGGACCAACTCGTTGCTGTGCTGCCGCTGAAATTTTTCGTTCTAGCCACGTGCTAACTAATGCCAGAAATGTCGCTGTAGCAATAATCAACAGCATGGGTAGAGGTATCCAGATTACCTTAGCTAGATCAGCAGGTAATCCTAAGTCCATGAGCGCTTGGATGAAACTTCCTTGCAGATCGATTCCTGAATCCATACTCGGTTGCCCTAACAATAACGTTGTCTACGGTTCGCCTGTCACACAGGATTAGTATATCGCTGGACAGGTTTCCCACAAGCTTGCAGTGAGAAGTTTTACCTACCTTCTCAAAGCTTTGGAACCGAGAATGCTTGATTAGCAAGGATTCCAGCGATTTGTGGCTTTGGTACATGATCCCTTATTTGTAGAATTGGGTTTCATCTATGTGGCTGTACCGCCAAGGCTGAAGCTGTGAGTCGCTGTGGTCAACACCGTTGACTAAGATGCTCCGAAAACAAAAAGTCCCCATACTGAAAAGCATGGGGACTGGAGTTCCTGAAAATCGTCACTGGAGTGATAATCGCAAGCACTGCCTCAGAGAGCAAGAGGGGTCTGACCCAGCATTTGCCAGAAAAGGGAGGAAAACTCGTGAAAAAAGCCATAACTTGACTCGCAGAACCTCCTATGATTGCTACTAAATCAGCACTGTCCAAACTTTGAGGTTTAATGATGGCAGATTTTTGGCAGACCGTGCTTCAGTTTGCTCAAGGCATAACGGAACACGTTGGGACTCGATTGCTCAGTGATTTTGGGCAGCCGCGAGAGTCATTCTGCAAAGCAGACGGCAGCTTAGTCACTCGCTCAGATCAGTGGGCCGATCGGGAAATTCGAGAAGCGATCGGCCGCAGCTTTCCTGATCATGGGGTAATTAGTGAAGAAGCAACGCACACATTGCCCGATCGCGAGTGGTGTTGGGTGATTGACCCCCTAGATGGTACAACGAATTTCACTCGAGGGTTGCCTCTGTGGGGCATTTCCCTCGGATTGCTTTACAAAGGCACTCCCGTATTTGGGTATGTGCAGATACCCCCATTATCCCAATCCTTTCATGGCTTTTGGTATGGAGCATCAGGACTCAGCGGCCCGACAGGGGCATTCTTGAACCAGCAACCAATCCATAGCGGTTCAGAAACGATGACTGCCAATCACTTGTTCAACCTGTGTACTCGCAGTACAGCGGTTTTGCAGAATTCCTTCCCTTGCAAAATTAGAATACTGGGTCTTACAACCTATAACTTTCTGACGATCGCAGCAGGAGTGGCAACCGGAGGAGTGGAAGCAACACCAAAGGTCTGGGATATTGCCGCTGTGTGGGCGATCGTCCAGGCAGCAGGAGCCGTCTGGGTGCCTCTGGAACCTGACCCAATCTTTCCGCTACAAGCAGGTCAAGATTACGATCGTCGCCCCTATCCAACGCTAGTAGTCAGCCATGGAGGACTAGTTTCTACATTTCAGCCCCTTGTAGCAGCGATCGGCAAGTTGGGGTAGAACATCAGTAACTGCCGTGACTTTGATAGACCTGCCCCTAAAAATGTTGCTGACTTGCGTTAGGAGATTTCCAGAAAAGGTTATTGCCCGGAAGGGCGAAGCATCCGGGCAATAACCTTCTGCGATTCAAGGACTTATCTGCCGGATGCTTCGCCCCTATGGGGGTAACATCTTTCTCAGGAACCTCCTTAACTCTCATCCTGTAAATCTGAAGTAGGAGTTGAGGACACCATTTCGGGACTCGCTTCTGATGGTTGGAGTTGCGTCCGCTGTGAAAATCCCCAGACAAATATAAGTGCGATCGAACTTAGCATGACCCACTCCGGCGGCACCAGTTCTGGCTTGATCACTCGAAACAAAAGCCGCAGCCCAACTAAGGCTACAGTCATGTAGCCAGCGTCTTCCAAGTGGGTGAACTCATCTAACCAACGAATAAACAGTCCGGCCATGAATCGTAGGGCAATGACCCCAATTAAGCCACCCGTGATCACCAACCAAGTTTTGTCGGAAACAGCGATCGCAGTGGTAACGCTATCGAGGGAAAACGCTAAATCGGTGAAGGCGATTGCCGGAATCGCCTTCCACAGAGAAGAGAATCTTGGCCCATGGTGGTTACCATCCTCTTCACCTGCATCTCGGAAGTGCTGGAATACTAGCCAGAGTAAATAAGCAGCCCCCAATAGTTCAAACTGCCAGATTTTAGTCACCCAGGTTGCTGTGAGAATCAGTCCAACGCGCAGAACAAACGCAACAACCAGACCTAAGTTGAGAGCTTGACGCTGCATCTTGCTGTCTTCCAGTCCCTGGGCAATGGCAGCTAGGGCGATCGCATTGTCCGCAGAAAGCACAGCCTCCAACGTGACTAGCACAGGCAATACCAGGAGACTATCAAACTTGAGGTGGGCAAACGCGGTTAAAAACTGATCTAACATTAATAGTCTTTAGTATAAGAATTAACAGCCATGCAACTGCTATATAAGCAGAAGGAAACATCAGATTCAGTTACTATCTTAACCTAACTTAATGTTGCACTAAGAATTACAACAGATTAATAGATTCTGTTATCCAGCCATTGCTATTTTGCAGGAAAAACATAGCAATCCTAGTGGTCTGTCAAGAATGATTTTGTAGGTTGAAGCCTCCACAACCCCTTACCAATCCTTGTCATTACCAACATCTATTAAAAAGCTTAGAGAGTGTCTGACAAATGCTTTAGATCTTGCACTTGCTCCCTTTTCATGTATGCCTGAAAGGATTTAAGGCCCCAATTCTGGGGGACTTCGATCTCAGAACCCCCCAGAATTGGGGGGCAGGGGGGCGGTTCGGGCGACAATTTGGGACTTCTAAGAGGTTTAGAATTCACATTTTTGAGAAATCTTCGATTTCTCAAAAATGTTGGTAATGACAAGTTACCAATCCTAGACTCACGATTTAAAAATCGACAAATCACTAGTAGTCTGTCAATCATTAATTGACGGGTAGCTGAAAGCTGGGAGGTTAGTTGGAATTAAATTTTGAGGAGTCGAAGACCCCTCAAAATTTTCTTGGCAGAACACTAGGGACTATTGCAACGAGTACTGCTACGCCAGAAAAAAGGAGGACGTTTAACCAGTAAGGCTCAGTTCCTGGTTAGCCACCATTCTATGAGGGCGGGTTTGTGGAAGTGATCAGAGTAATGATGGGTATCAGTTGAGTGATGACAGCTTCTAAGTTTGCTATCCCAATCCGAAGTTAATTCCGAATGTGAATTAATCGTTCTGCCAATCTTCGTGGCTAATTAAATCGCAAATTCGATCTCTAAGCAGAAAGTCGCATCGTTCCAACTCACCTTCAATACACACCCATTCGCGGGCAGGAATATATTTGCAAAGTGAATAAATGGGCTGTTGGCGGTTGACAACTCCTTTCTGTACCAGTTGCCGAACTTCGTCCTGAAATATATCTATTGAATACTGAATAGTCTGCATAGTTCACCCTTTTGGTCTCAACCCTGAAGTAAATAAAGTTGGGAATTGACGCTGTAGTAATGGGGAAACCCAACTAAATACTCTTTATAAGCTGGCGTTGTAGTTAGGTATACCGAATCCTTCTTAACCTTTCTTATTTTGACCTTGTTTGCCTAGAAGTGGAATGAAGAAAGGTCTCAAATGTCAAATATCCCTGACACTTCATCTTGACTGATTTATGCCGAAATTGCGGTATCCAGGCTTACTCCCTAAACAATTTCTGATTTCAGATAGGATGCTGAAAAAGCTAAGTTTTTGGAAAAGAGGAAGGAAAACTAGGCAATTCGATGTTCTAGTCTCCTCCTACAGATAGACTACAGTTTTTCTTTGGAGAGTATAAAAGCATAAAGCTCAAGAGTGACTTGGGTGCTGGCTTAGATCCTTAGGGGGAAAGATGCCCGATCGCCGCTGCACCATTTCTATCGCTAGCTGAATGGCTGCTTTCAAGCTAGTGGCATCAGCAACTCCACGACCTGCAATGTCAAAGGCGGTGCCGTGGTCGGGAGAGGTGCGAACAAAGGGTAGCCCGATCGATGTGTTGATGGCGCGATCGAATGCCATTAGTTTTACTGGAATCAACCCTTGATCGTGATAGAGCGCTATGTAAGCATCGTGGGCTGGGGGAATGCTGGAGAATTCCTCAGAGGTCGAACCATACCAAGCCCGTCCTGGTCTGACCCAGAGGGTATCGGGGGGCACGGGGCCCTCAAGCTGAATCGTTGTCCGCTGCTGCTGTTCTTGCCTTAGCCAGGGGATTAACCAGTCCTGTTCTTCCTGCCCGAGTTGCCCCTGCTCACCACTGTGGGGATTCAGCCCGGCGATCGCAATGCGGGGAGACTCCACCCCGAAATCCTGTCGGAGAGACTCAATGAGTAGATCTAGCTTGGTGGTGAGTAGGGCGGGCGTGAGGGCATCTGCAACTTGGCGCAAGGGAATATGGGTCGTTGCCAGCAGGGTGCGTAGTGTCCAGCCTGTGTGGGGCGATCGGGCCACAAATAACATGCCGACCCGCTCTACTCCTGCCTTGGCTGCCAGCAACTCGGTCTGACCGGGGTAATAATGCCCGGCTGCGCTCCAGGCAGACTTGGCGATCGGGGCGGTGACGATGCCTGCAAATTTGCCTGCCAAGGTGTAGTCGATCGCCGCCGCTAAATAGGCAAAACTAGCAGCACCACTGGCAGCGTTTCCCGTTCCCAAACTAATTCCATCAAGCAATCCGTAAGGTAATTCCACCTCCAAAAACCTGAGAGACTGAGGAGATGCCAGGGGAAAGGGGCGATCGTTTTGGTGATGTTGCAAAGATGCATAGGTTTGCTCTAGGAGACGCTGACTGCCAATTACGGTGATGTGGCAATTTTGAGTGATGGTAGGATCAGCTAGAGCCTTCAAAATTACTTCTGAACCAATTCCTGATGGATCTCCCATCGTCAGTGCTAATCGTGGCAGGTCAAAACTACCAAGGGCGGGTGAAGTTTGCATAGGATTCAGTTCTCAAGAGAGATTTAAGGGATCTGAACTTTTGACCCGATCGCTCCAAGGTGAGGCATTCGCCGATCGGTTTATGTCCAAGTATCTGGGTCTGGTACAGATTGGCGGAAGTTTCTGACTCGTTGGAGGGATTGTTCCAAGTTTTGAGTTTTGAGTGATATTCACCGAGATCATCAAAACTCTCTACCGAACTGCCTTAAAATACACTTTGCGAGTTTAGTGATAGAGCAAACGGGCCACTAGGCTAAGGGCGATCGGGAAGGCTTGATTAAGTCATGCCAGCTTCATCTAAACTGAACTCCCGAACTTATTTAAACACTTAACTTAAGGGGAAAAAGAAATGAACACTGAGATTCTAAGCGCTGCGGGTTTATCCTTTACGCTAATTCTAGTGGGTCTGGGTCTGGGCTTCTTGCTCCTGAAAATTCAGGGAGGTGCAGAGTAAGCTGATGTTTTCTGATAACATCTTTAAGAAAGTTAACGATTTATTACACCATCCCTCATGAATTTATTGGTTGTGGGTGCCACAGGTACTTTAGGCAGACAAATTACTCGGCGTGCCCTGGATGAGGGATACCAGGTGCGCTGCCTGGTACGAAGTCCGAGGAAGGCCGCATTTCTGAAGGAGTGGGGGGCAGAACTGGTGCGGGGTGATCTGTGCGATCGGACAACCCTAGCCCCTGCTCTAGATGGGATTACAGCGGTAATTGATGCCGCAACGACCCGTCCCACCGACTCTCTTAGCATCAAGCAGGTGGATTGGGAGGGCAAAACGGCACTCATTGACGCGGCGAAGGCAGCTAATGTAGAGCGCTTTGTATTTTTTTCGATCCTGAATGCTGAACAGTTCTCTGCGGTGCCTTTGATGGAGGTGAAGCGCTGTACAGAGCTATATTTGGCAGAATCGGGCTTAAATTATACGATTCTGCGACCCGCTGGATTCCTGCAAGGGTTGATTGGTCAATACGCCATTCCCATTCTGGAGCGGCAAGCGGTGTGGGTGATGGGGGAAATGTCTGCGATCGCCTATATGGACACCCAGGACATTGCTAAGTTTGCAGTGCGAGCTTTGAAGGTGCCTGAAACGGCTAAACAAACCTATCCAGTGGTGGGAGCGCGTGCCTGGAGTAGTTACGAGATTATTCGACTTTGTGAACGATTGTCAGGGCAGGATGCCAAAATTGCTAAGATGCCGATCGGGTTGCTACGGACTGTGCGTCGCATTGCCCGATTCTTTCAATGGAGTTGGAATCTAGCCGATCGCCTAGCGTTCACAGAGGTCTTAGCATCGGGTCAACCGTTAACCGCTCCCATGGCAGAGGTTTACAGCACCTTTGGGCTGGAGCCTCAAGACACCACAACCCTGGAAGCCTATATGCAAGACTACTTCACTCGCATCATGAAGAAGTTAAAAGAATTAGACTACGAACAGTCGGCCCAAAAGCAAGCGAAAAGACGGATTCCATTTTAGGGACTTAATTCTAAAGCAGATTCAAAGCGGAGCGATCGAAGCTTAAATCAGAGTTCTAGAATAACGTTTAGACCTTCAATGACTTTGAATCTCCCATCAATTCTTTCTTCTTAAGGAAATTCTGTCAATCAGCCATGCTCATGGACTCCATGCTGATTTGAAGATAGGTTGCGAATGTCTTCAAATTAGCATGACTCTCCTTTCACTCGTTGAGTATTTCGTTCACAACTGATTAAAGCTGGACTTCAGGCGTGCCCAAAGCTGGCATTATTTACAACGATACTAAACCCGTAGCCTGTCGCGTTGCCAAAGAACTCGAAGACAAGCTACGAATGGCTGGTTGGCTGGTGGCCACAGCTACAGGTATGGGGGGCATGTTGGGCTGTTCTGTGCCGGGCGGCTTAATTTGTCACACCCCGATCGATCGCTTGGCTCCCCCTGGTTTTGACCCAGAGATGCAGTTTGCTGTGGTGCTAGGGGGAGATGGCACTGTCCTCTCGGCATGTCGTCAAGTTGCTCCCCCTGGCATTCCCCTGCTAGCGATTAACATAGGGCACATGGGTTTTTTGACTGAAACGCATTGGAACCGATTGCCCCAAGCACTGGAGCAATTGATGAACGGACAGTATGAGGTCGAAGAGCGCACGATGTTGACTGTGCAAGTTTTTCGGCATCAAGATTTGCTGTGGGAAGCGCTCTGTTTGAATGAAATGGTGCTGCATCGGGAACCGTTGACGAGTATGTGCCATTTTGAAATTGAGATTGGTAAACATGCGGCGATCGATATTGCGGCAGATGGGGTCATTGTTTCAACGCCGACGGGTTCCACGGCTTACGCGCTGTCTGCGGGCGGCCCAGTCCTGATGCCAGATGTGCCTGTTTTACAGTTGGTGCCAATTTGCCCCCACTCCCTAGCCTCCCGTGCGTTGGTGTTTGCTAACACTGAGTCAGTTAGAATTTTCCCCGTCAACCCTAACCGTTTGGTGATGGTGGTGGATGGCAATGCAGGGTGCTATGTCCTACCCGATGAGCAAGTCAGGATCGAACGATCGCCCTACTCTGCTAAATTTATCCGGCTGCAATCCCCTGAATTTTTCCACCTTCTGCGCGAAAAGCTGGGCTGGGGGGTGCCTCACGTTGCGAAACCTACCTCAGTAGATTTGACTTGATTGGGGAATGACTTTCTAATCAAAGAGTCTTGATAAGGAGATTTCTGCAAAAAAGTTTACCCCCGCACGGGCGAAGCATTCGGGCAATGATCTTTTGGTTAATTCAAAGGCTTATCTGCCGAATGCTTCGCCCCTACATTGCCTTATATAACCTTTTCTGGAAATAGCCTAAAGATTTTCTCAGTTGTCAGGTTCGATCGCAGCGAAATCTTGCTGCAACTCAAATTTATTTTGCAAAAGTGGCATAGAATATCGCCAAGCCGTTTTCCCAGCACCTAATGCTTTGGATTCAGGTAGAAACATGCTAGAAATCAATCATGCAAATTCCCGCCTGCCTTCGTATTGCCATCCCCGTCTCTTTTACCCATAGCATGAGTAGCGTTAGTCAGCGATCGTCAACCTATATCCGTCGCCCAATTTTTTTTTATGCCAGGACATCTCTTCTGTCCCTGACTCTTAGCCTTCTCATGTTGGGATCGGGGAGTCGGGCAATGGCTCTGCAACCCCAGGACAGCGGCACCGAAGTCACGGATTTGCAAACACAACTGACCAATGCGGGCTACTACGCTGGTTCCATCACAGGCTACTACGGAGATCAAACTGCCGCTGCTGTCACAAAATTTCAGCAGGAACAGGGATTGGCTGTGGATGGAGTGGCTGGAGAGGAAACCCTATCTGCTCTGGCGAATTTCAATGCCCGCAGAAGCGCCCCCAGCACCGGAGGCGAGAGTAATGAGTTGCAGTTGGGAAGTAGTGGCGATCGGGTGACTACTCTGCAAAATGATTTGAAAACTGTTGGATACTACGATGGCCCCATCACAGGCTACTTTGGTTCTTTGACTGAAGCGGCAGTCATTAAATTCCAGCAAGATAGAGAACTGGTGTCCGATGGCATTGTGGGAACCGCAACCCAATCTGCATTGCAACGCCGCAGCCCCAACACCAGCCAATCCCTAACGACTAGGGGAACCGCTACAGGAACAACTACGGGCAGGACTGGCAATGGCTTGCAACGGGGAGATAGCGGCGAGGCCGTGGCAAAATTACAAGCCCGGTTGCGCGATGCTGGCTACTATGATGGCCCGGTAACTGGGTACTATGGCGCAGACACCCAAGGGGCTGTGACTCGTCTCCAGCAAGACAGTGGGCTGCAAGCAGATGGGGTGGCAGGGCCATCCACCCTGAATTCCTTGAATACACCCTCATTCAGCCCATTCCCCTCTGGTACACCGTTCACTACCTCCCCAAATCCAAACGCGATCGGTGTTGATGCTGGCAGGTTTAGTGTCCTAGAGTTGCAAAAACGACTCAAGGCTAGAGGCTTTAACCCTGGGACGATCGATGGCAACTTTGGCTCCCAAACCCAAGCAGCCGTTCGCGCAGCCCAGCAGTATTACGGCGTGAGTGAAGGCGACATTCTCAATGGCTCATTTTAGAAACTGTTTGTAAACACAAATTGCGCTCCGATCCGCCCCCCAACCCCCCAATTCTGGGGGGCTTTCGAGCAATTTTTGTTCAAAATCCCTCAACTCTTGAGAATTTAGGGGCGAGTGTAAAACCACACGTTAATTTGCAAACATTTTCTTAATGTCGCTTTTAATGTTGCTTATCAGACATTTTTGACCCGTTAGAAGGCTTATTTTGAGTGCTGAGTTGATGGCTAGATCATGATTTCTGCCACTGGGTACTAGTTTCTCAAAATGCATGTTAAATCTGGTCTGATGCTGACTCTGCCTAGGATTGAGCAACATCAATCTGGCGAATTCCAAATCTGTAAGTTAAAGTTGAATTGAGTTCGTTTTAGCTGAGTGATTAAACGTACAGCTACTAAGCGCTCAGCGACTAGTCGCTATTAGAAATAGTATGGAATGTATGGGATATGCAAACTGAAGGGGCGGCTCTGAAACCAATACGATCGCTAGACGATGCCCTCAACCGCTGTCAGGGTTTGGGGATGCGCCTTAGCCGTCAACGTCGCTTCATTTTGGAATTACTTTGGCAGGCCCAGGAACATCTTTCCGCACGGGAGATATACGATCGCCTCAATCGTCAAGGGAAAGACATTGGGCACACCTCGGTGTATCAAAACTTAGAAGCCCTTTCGGCCCAGGACATTATTGAATGTATTGAGCGATCGGAAGGGCGGCTTTACGGCAACATTAGCGACTCCCACAGTCATGTCAATTGCCTTGACACCAACCAAATTTTGGATTTACACGTAGAACTTCCGGCTGAGTTGCTGCAACAAATTGAGCAACAAACCGGAGTGAAGATCACAGACTACCGCATTGATTTCTTTGGCTATCGTTCTCCCCAGTCCATAGCTGATTCTTAAGCGTGCAGCTTAGGGCTGCGTCATTCATTGAGCAACGCCCCTATGGAAAATCTATTTAAAGGGTTTGAACAACTCCTGGAAATTGCCAAGGCTCTGGAAGAAAAAGTGGAGCAAGGCGAGATCAAGACCGATATTCAGATTAATGCGCGTAATCTCAGCAGCATTCCCCAGCAGGGAAATATACCCAGTGGGATGGGTACAAGTCGCCATCGTCCGCGATCGGCCCCCGATACAACCCGTGCAAGTGCCGCCAGTCCTGACCCAGAAATCGAGGTGACTCCTCCCCCAACCGGGACTGAAGCCAGCAGCCTCAGGGATGTGGGCGGTTTGGGAGCCGTGCTAAAGGAACTGCGGGAACTGGTGGAAATTCCGCTCAAACGGCCTGATTTGCTGGCGCGATTGGGGCTGGAACCCACTCGTGGCGTGTTGCTGGTGGGGCCACCGGGCACAGGCAAAACCCTGACTGCCCGCGCTTTGGCAGAGGATTTGGGCGTGAGCTACATTGCGATCGTCGGACCTGAAGTGATGGGCAAATACTACGGAGAGGCGGAAAGTCGGCTGCGGGCAATTTTTGAGAAGGCGGCCCGTTCTGCTCCCTGTCTGGTGTTTATCGATGAGATCGACAGCTTGGCCCCCGATCGCAGCAAGGTGGAAGGGGAAGTGGAAAAGCGCTTGGTCGCTCAACTCCTGGGATTGATGGATGGCTTCGCCAAGACAGAGGGCGTGATTTTGCTGGCGGCCACAAATCGCCCTGAACACCTTGATCCGGCTCTGCGTCGCCCTGGTCGGTTCGATCGCGAGGTGCAGTTTCGGGTGCCCGATCGCGATGGGCGGCTGGAGATTCTCCGCATCCTGACCCGATCGATGCCCCTAGACACCTCGGTGAACTTGGAGACGATCGCTGACCTGTCGGTGGGCATGGTGGGGGCTGACCTGAAGGCAATTTGCCAAAAAGCGGCCTATGCTGCCCTGCGTCGGCTGGTGCCTGACCTCACAGCACCGCTGCCGGAGACGATGACCTTGATTCAGCCTGACTTTTTACAAGCGATGAAAGAGGTGAAACCCTCGGTGTTGCGATCGGTGGAAGTCGAATCGCCAAATGTGGCGTGGCACGAAATTGGGGGACTAGAGGAGATCAAGCAAACCCTGCAAGAGTCAGTGGAAGGGGCATTGCTCTACCCCGAACTCTACCAGCAGACCAAGGCAACTGCGCCCCGTGGCATTTTGCTCTGGGGGCCACCTGGGACGGGGAAAACGCTGCTGGCCAAGGCGGTTGCCTCCCAAGCCCGGGCCAACTTCATTTCCGTCAAAGGGCCAGAACTGATGAGCCGCTGGGTGGGAGCGGCGGAGCAAGCCGTGCGGGAACTGTTTAGCAAAGCGCGACAGGCGGCTCCCTGTGTGGTGTTTATTGATGAAATTGATACCCTGGCTCCGGCGCGGGGCAAGTTCAGTGGCGATTCGGGGGTCAGCGATCGGGTGGTGGGGCAACTCCTCACGGAACTTGACGGGTTGCAGGCGTGTCCCAACGTGTTGCTGATTGGGGCCACGAATCGCCCCGAAGTCCTTGACCCTGCCCTGTTGCGCGCGGGTCGCCTAGACCTGCAACTGAAGGTTGATTTGCCAGATGCAACCAGCCGCCTAGCGATTCTGCGGGTTCACAACCAAGATCGGCCGCTGCATGGGGTGGATTTGGCGCTGTGGGCGACCCAAACTGCTGGATGGAATGGGGCTGATTTGGCGCTGTTGAGCAACCAAGCGGCGCTGGACTCGATTCGCCGCTACCGGGCGGCTGGGTTGGTTGACCCAACAACGATTCAGATTATGGCGGATGATTTTGCCACGGCGTATCAAGTTTTGCTCAGTCAGCGTCCAGAGCCGAGTGTTTAGCAATAATTCGGACATTGTTACGATCGCTAGCCCTCATCGGGAGCATCTCAGTTTTGTGGAGGATACGCCAAAACCCCCTTATCCCCCAGCCCCTTCTCCCAATGGGGGAGAAGAGGAGCCGACCCAGTTTTAGCCCCTCTCCCCTTCTTCTGCTTGTCATTACCAACATTTTTGAGAAATCTTCGATTTCTCAAAAATGTGAATTCCAAACCTCTCAGAAGGCCCAAATTGTCGCCCGAACCGCCCCCCTGCCCCCAATTCTGGGGGGTTCTGAGATCGAAGTCCCCCAGAATTGGGGCCTTAAAGCCTTTCAGGCATACATGAAAAGGGGGCAAGTGCAAGGTATGTAGCATTTTTCAGACACTCTCTAAGCTTTTAACAATACTTCGGACAGTTTTTGTGGAGGTGCTGGAAATCCTGTTGTACAGCCAATATAGACCCTCACCCTAAATCCCTCTCCCCTCTTGGGAGAGGGACTTCAATCCGGCTCCCCTGCTCCCGTTCTGGGAGAAGGGGTTGGGGGATGAGGGCTAGCCATCGCAAAAATGTCCGAACTATTGTTTTAAGAGATGTTGGTAATGACAAGCCTTCTTCTGGGAGAGGGGTTGGGGCTTCGACGTGAGCGCTCAGCCGAACAGCGCTCAGCCGAACGGTGAGGGCAGTTCGGGAAAGCACCGGAAGGGCAAAGCATCCGGGCAATGATCTTCTGGTCGATTCAAAGGCTTATCTGCCGGATGCTTTGCCCCTACAGGGGTAATATCTTTCTCGGAAATCTCAGATGCCTACTCAGTGGTCAAGTCTAATGCGGCTCTTAGCTGAGCGATCAGCCCAGCTATCTGCGCTGGCTGCACTGGACACTGGGACAGTAGCATTGCATAGTCTAAGGTTCCTTGGAGTAGTCCTTTGGATGACTCAGCTTGCTTGAGCGTCGCCTCAATTTCAGCCGGGGTCAAGGTTTCATCCTTCAGAGCCACTTTGATTACGATCAGTTCTAATCGATTTTGAATCGTGGTGCCCTGATGAAGCGTCAGGCTTTGTTGCCAGAGTCTTGTTGCCTCATCCCGTTCCCCTTGCAACGCTTTGACTAAACCAAGACTGAAAACACGATTATATTTATCTCCACCGCACTGAATTGCCTCTCTGAATGCAATTTCAGCTTTGTCAAGCTGATTCTGTAAAAGGTAAACTTCGCCTATGTTGTTGTAAACATAGTGAGCATAGTCAGCATTAGGGTCAAGGTCGATCGCCCGATGGTAGGCACCGATCGCCTCCTCATACTTGCCCTGAGCGCGGTACACAATGCCCAGACCATTGTGAGGACTGGCATCGTTGGGGTCAAGGTCGATCGCCCGATTGTAAGCACCGATCGCCTGCTCATACTTGCCCTGGTCGTCGTACACATTGCCCAGACCATTGTGAGGATAGGCATCGTTGGGGTCAAGGTCGATCGCCCGATGGTAGGCACCGATCGCCTGCTCATACTTGCCTGCATCATTCTTGACGACTCCTAAGTTGTAGTGGTGGCTCCCTGTGGGATCTGCATTTAGGGCAACGGCTGCTTCAATGGCTTGTTCTCCGTCGCGGGAGTAGGCAGCGTATTGGTTTCCCTTTGCCCAGATAAATCTACTGCTGAGGGTGTAGAGGGCTTCTGCCAAATCGGTGCGTAGTCGGGTGGTGGTGCTGGTTAGCTGGTTTTTTACGTCCAGGTAGACCTGTAATGCCTGGGTGTAGTTTGCTTGGGTCTGGAGCAACTGACCTTTTTTGAAGCGCAGAATGGTGTGGCGTTCGGCGGCACCTGGGCCATCCAATCCTTGGCGTTGGGTCGGTTTGTCCAGGTCGGTCAGCAGGCATTGGGTGTCTTCTGGGTCAGCAGAGCCAGACAGCCCTTGAGACAGACGATCGAAGCGGCGTTGTCCTGCTTGGCTCCAGTGGGGTTGAAACAGGGCAACCGCCTCTAGCAGTTTGCGCGTCCAACTGCGATCGTATTGCCAGCCCTCCACAAAGCGGGGCAACAGATAGCCCCAGCCCGCCTCTTCGCTTTTCCAGAACTGGAAATAGGCGAGGGTAATCATGCCTGCCGCCAGGCGATCGGACTCAAACCAGTCGGCGGTGTCGGTGAGGGGGCGAGTGCGGGCTTCTATGTCCAGTTCCAGCCAAGCAATGGCCCGATCGCTAATTTGTTGCACTCCGGGGCTGGTGCGGCGCACCTCTGCCAGCAGATAGTCCCGGATGAAGCTAGCCAGCTTTTCTGCCAGCCGCACCTCCTCCACCCAAATGAAGGAATAGCGTTCTCGCAACGATCGCAGGGTCTGATCTAGGTCATCACAATCCAGCATCGCCTTGAGCAATTCCACATCGGGGCGACGCATCATGGCCAGGGCATACACGGCCTGCAAATCTCGCTCCCGTTCCTTAGCACCGAAACAATGGACTAAAAAGCGCTCGCTGGTGCTGTTAATCACCGCTTGGTGGGCAGTCGTTTGCCCCAGTTGCACTGCCACCGGAGCCACCAGCGTCTCCAGCGCCACCCCATCCCGCCACATCACCGCCGCCTCACTCACCACAAAGGGAATCCCCAAACTGAACTGGGCCAGAGCCGTTGCCTGGGCTTTAGTCAGGGGGCGATCGGGCACAATGGACTGAAAATAGGCTTGAATGTCGCTGACGCTAAACTCGCTCAAGGCTTTGGCATAGAGGCGATCGTCGGGAAATTCTGCCTTGTAGCCCCGAAAATACTCATCCCCCCGGCGGCCGCTGTCGGCTAAATTGGCCCGTCCGGCGATTACCCACACCACCCGCCTGCCGCCAAACTCCATGACTTTGCGTAAGGTGTAGTCACATTCCGGGCGATCGACAATTTCAAAGGTATCTAGCGCCACCACCACAGGCTGGCGTTTGGCCAGTTCCGCCAGCCCTTTCCCCAGGGCTTCTGCCAATCGTTCCTGGAGTTGGGCATAGGTGTCAAATTCTTTGGGGGTCAAGGCTTTTTGGACAAATTCTCGCGTTTGATGGAGTCCTTCTGCACTAATGTTGATGGCTTTGGCAATGCGGTCGGATGGAATGTCGATGCTACTAGAGCGATGAATCATCCAGGCAATGCCTTTTGCGCCCAAGTTAGTCATCTCCTTGGGTAGGTCGATGGCAGAGGGCGATCGTAGCTCCTTTTCCACCTTGGCTTCGATCGCTTTAATCTCCTGCACCAATTTGCGGTAATTCTCGAAGTGGCTGCCCCATCCCGCCTCAACGATCGCCTTGTGCAGCACTTGCAGCAGGGTTTCTGGACGAATGTGATCATGCCCCACTTGCAAATCCAAGGTTTGTTTTTGCTGGCTCTCCCAATCTAAAAACAACAACTGAAACTGGGCTTGCAACGCCGCATCTGCTTTGACGATTTGACAGAGGCGATCGACCAGGGTGGTTTTACCCATGCCGCCTTCGCCGTAAAACAGCAGCACAAATGGGAGGGGACTCGGTTCTGGAGCCGATCCAGACAGTTTTGCCACGGTTGGTAAATAACGCTGCATCCATCCCGGCTGAAAGGTTCGCAACACCTGACGAAATCGTTCCTGTTCCTCAGTTCGCCCTAAAAAGATGCCTGTCATCTGCAGCCCTGCTCCTTGTCATCTGCAGCCCTGCTCCTTGTTGTCTGCCGCCCTGCCCCTTGTTATCTGCCGCCCTGCTCCTTGTTATCTGCCGCCCTGCTCCTTGTTATCTGCCGCCCTGCCCTTGTTATCTGCCGCCCTGCTCCTTGTTATCTGCCGCCCTGCTCCTTGTTATCTGTCGCCCTGCTCAGTGAAAAACCCATTGTTACTTTTATAACCTCACTCTGGGTAAAACCATTGAAATAAGGAGATTTCGAGAAAAGCACCGGAAGGGAAAAGCATCCGGGCAATGACCTTCTGGTCGATTAAAGGGTTTGTCTGTCGGAGGCTAAGTGCAAAGCACACGCTACGCGAACGCCCTTACAGCAGTATCTTCTTTCCCGGAGATCACCTTAATCTCATCAAAATCAAGCTTTGATGACTTGCGCCTATTTTTACATCATAAAATTTCACACTTAAGCCAAAATCTGTAACTTTAGATACAGAAAGTTGTGTTATAGTTAACCAAAGAAGGCAAAACCAACCAAATCTCACTAAATCCTAGGGAGGGACTAATTATGTCAGCTCAAGACCAAGCTCGTGCGCTTATGACTCGTCACCACCACATCATCAAGCATCGGCAACAAGCCATGCTGGGTCGCCTTGCTGCTGAAGTTGGGCTGCCTATCAGCGCGGCTAACTTCTGGAACCACATTCAAGGACAACCCCATCCCTCTTTTCGCAAGTCCTACGATCGCAGCGCTGTGTCTCTCGGCTAGTTCGCAATCAATCAAATTGAATGGTTAGTAAAAAAATGGGGCCTTCCATCTGGAAGTGCCCCTAATTTTTTGTTTGGACGATGTGCAGCATTTGATCGCTAAGAAAGTGTTTGTAAACTAGCGTGTAGTTTTGCACTCGCCCCCCAACCCCCCAATTCTGGGGGGCTTTCGAGCCATTCTGGTTCAAAGTCCCCCAGAATTGGGGCCTTAAAGCCTTTCAGGCATACATGAAAAGGGGGCGGATCGGGGCGCAATTTGTGTTTGCAAACATTTTCTAATGTTGAAATGACGGATGAACTGATGTCCTTGGCAATGGTTTAGATTGAACAAAACGGTACGAGTTGAGCGATATGAACTATCTATCTTTTGTGGCGATCGGAGCCGTTACCCTTAGCCTTTCTGCGGGTGCCTTGGCGCAAGTAGTTCCTAGATCAGACTCCAAGGGCGATTACTACAGGAATGAAACCTCTGTGCAAGGGACGGCTGCGAGTCCGCTGTCACCCGGTTCTTTGTGGCAAGTGACGACGACAGGGCTGAGTTGCCGTCGCCAACCGGGAGTCAATGCCCCGATCGTGCGCCAATACAAGCTAGGAGATGTGCTGGAAGTGGAAGTGTATCGGGGTGGCTCGGATGAGGTGTTACTGAATGCCAAGGATGCCAGCGGTAAACCCTGGATGCCTGTGCGGGGGAGAAATTTTGACGATCGGTGCTATGTCAGAGCCAATAGCCGCTACATTCGGCCGATGACGGCACGATAATTGCGATCGATTTGGCGCGATCGGTTTGGCGAGGAATGAAAGTCCGATCGGCTCCTCCGTGGTCTGTCAAGAATTTTTTATGGTTCAACCGACAAAAGAATAAACCTAAAATAATCCTTCACCTATTCCAACTCACAACTTTAGAACTGACAAACTACTAACGCTGTTCAGGAGACAGGGGAACTACAATATGACTGAAGCGCTCGATCGAGCATGGCGCTTTTAGAACAGTTCTCAGGCTAGGGTGAAGAAATTATGGAAGGTTTTTGGCAGAATATTTCCCGGTATCCGCGATATTTTGTGACGATCAGCTTGGGCGTGTTTTTGAATGCGATCGCCCCATTAGTTCCCTTATTCAAGCGCCCCACCACCGCAGTCGCTCTGGTTGGGATACTGATCTCTGCTCTTGTGTTCACAGCGCTGACGTTGCGGGCAATGCTGGGGTTGACTCCGGTTTAAGGGCGATGGCGATGCCCTTCCCATAGGAATCGGGAATTTAAACAGGAGAGGAGAATATGGCTACAAGTCGTCGAGTATCTCGTGTGGCGGAGTTGATTAAGCGCGAAGTGAGTCAAATGTTACTGTTTGGCATCAAGGACGATCGCGTGGGAGCCGGGATGGTGAGTGTGACTGATGTTGATGTGTCGGGTGACCTACAACATGCCAAAATTTTTGTCAGCGTTTATGGCACTGATGAGGCTAGGGAAGAAACAATGGAGGGGCTGCAATCTGCGACAGGCTTTGTTCGGGGTGAATTGGGACGGAGAATGCAACTCCGTAGAACGCCAGAAGTTGTATTCCTAGAGGATCGTTCCATTGAACGGGGTACGAAAGTCCTGTCGTTGATTAATCGGCTAACGTTGGAACGTCCCCCAGAACTTGATGCAGGGGAAGCGGAAGATCGCCCAGAAACAACTGTGGGGCAGGACCATGAAATAGATGATGACCTTGCAGATGACGACCTTGCAGATGACGATGCAGAATTAGGGAAGAATTAAGGTTGGAACTTATGCACAAATCCACGAAGGGGCTTAAGCTACTCGTTGCGTAAGGTTACCTGATTTTAAATTTTGCTTGCGTAAGTCCTAAGGGTGAAGCTACACGATTTATTGATGTTCAATCTGTTGCTTTTAACTCGTTGTATCTAACCAATTGCCATCATGTCATTGCCCAATCTTGATACCCTCTCCTTGCGCCAGCAGGTAGCCCAAATGGTTGTGGTGCGGGCTTCTGGATACTTGTTCGACCATCAAATTCAATATCCTGCTTGGGAGCCGACCGCGGACAAGCTTCAGCACTGGTTGCAGTTGGGCGTGGGTGGGGTGATTTTGTTGGGGGGCAGTGCGGCGGAGTTGGTGCTGCGATCGCAGCAATTGCAAGGGTGGGCAACGATTCCCCTACTGATTGCAGCGGATGTGGAAGAGGGCGTTGGACAGCGCTTTGCTGGGGCGACGTGGTTTCCGCCATTGATGGCATTGGGGACGATCGCGGCCAGAAACTTAGCCCAGGCTCTGCATTATACAGAGGAAATGGGAGCAGCGACGGCTCAAGAAGCGTTGGCGATCGGACTCAACTGGCTGCTGGCTCCAGTGGTGGATGTGAACAACAACCCAGCGAACCCCGTGATCAATGTCCGCGCCTTTAGCGAGGATGCCGCGATCGTCAGTCAACTTGCCCAGGCGTTTATCCGGGGGGTCCAGCGCTACCCTGTGCTAACAACAGCGAAACATTTTCCCGGACACGGAGATACAACGGTGGATTCCCACCTCGCTCTGCCCGTGTTGCCCCACACTCCAGAGCGGTTGGACGAGGTGGAACTTCCTCCTTTTAGGGCGGCGATCGAGGCAGGAGTTGATGCCGTCATGACGGCTCACCTCACTATCCCTGCCTGGGATGAAAAGTACCCAGCAACCCTTTCCCCCCACATTCTGACCCAGGAACTGCGGCAAAATTTGGCATTTCCAGGGCTGATTGTGACCGATGCCTTGGTGATGGGGGCGATTGCCGATCGCTATGGCAATGGAGAAGCTGCGGTGCTAGCGGTGGAAGCGGGAGCCGATATTTTGCTGATGCCGCTTGATCCAGAGGACGCAATTCAAGCCGTTTGTGAAGCAGTTGCAGCGGGTCGCATTACCCCAGAGCGGATTCGAGCTTCGGTGGAACGCATTTGGCAGGGGAAGCGCCGTGTGGATCTGCCTATTCCCGCCGCAGCTACGAAAGAGTCTACCCCGGCTGCGACCCAAACGTGGGGGTTTCTCCAGCAGCTTGCCCAACCCGCCGCGACTGCGATGGTCGAAACTATTTTGCGCGATTCTATGGCGGTGCGCCGTCCAGAACCCTCTCGGTTAGAAAATCCGGTGTGGACAAAGCGGGGAATGCTGCGTAATTTGATTGTGTTGGATGATGCGCTGACGGGTGAATTCCTGGGGCCCCGATCGCCTGCCATTACCCTACCGACAGAGCGCGGCTACCGACTGCACTTGGTCGATCGCCATACGCCTGAAATCCTCACTGATTTGGAGGTGGAAACGCAAATCTGGTATCCCACTCTGCTGCAAGTGTTTGTGCGCGGCAACCCGTTTCGGGGCGGGGCGGGTCTCACGCAAACTGCAAAATCGTGGTTTCATTCCCTGCTACAAACCCAGGAATTACAGGCGCTGGTGATCTACGGTAGTCCCTATATCTTGAAATACTTCCTCCCGGAACTGTCGGTGGATGTTCCGTATGTCTTCACCTATGGCCAAATGCCAATAGCCCAGTCCATTGCTCTCACTGCCTTATTTGGTGGCGATCGTTAACGGATGGGATGGGGTGTTTTAAGATTGCCCTCATTCTCTAACTCCAGTGAGAGGGTTAAGAGGGAATTGTAGTTTGCTGATTCGAGAGTGGCACTGTGACAAATACCGCTTCTCCAATCCAATAATCCTTCATGCGATCGAACGGTATAATCTCTTTTCCATATAACGGGTTTGCCACAGTCAATGTGTGTTTCGTAGGATTAATTTCTAGGAGGGCGATCGCGTGGGCGATTTTCGCTTCTGCTATGGGTTCCATCACATGCAAAATGGCCATTTGCCGACGGGCAACCAAGTTATTGATCGTGAGATTGCGCTCATACTGCGGCGCTAGTCCGAGTTTTTCCATGGCTTGGATCTCGGCAAGGGTACTTGTCCCATGACGACTCGTTCCGGCAAGCTCTATAACCTCCCGCTCTGTTGTTTGTAATGTTGGGTTGACTTTTCGAGCTAGGGTGGCGATCGTGGCAGCAGCACAACTATAGGGGGTTGTTTGCAACACAATTCCTGCTGAAATTTGAGGAGTTTTGATGACACCAGTAATCGGCAGACGTAACTACTCAGGCTGCTAACTCAATGTCGAGCCGCCCTCATCCCCCAGCCCCTTCTCCCTAGGGAGAAGGGGAGCCGGATTGAAGTCCCTCTCCCTAGGGAGAGGGATTTAGGGTGAGGGTAAGCTGAGTAGTTACCGGCAGACTTTGATATAGTAGAAAAGGTATGGCTGAGAGGCTCACTGCTAGAAATAAGATTAGTTGCTGCAAGCAATGGCGATCGTTCCAGCCAGGTTGTTCTAGGAACAGGAATAAACCTGTACAAAAACAGCAAAGGAGCAAAATAGCTTGCCAACTATATGCGACGATATACAGCACGAGCCAATGGATAGCTGCATAACGTTGTCCATTGGCCATCAGGATGCCGATGCATATACCAATTCCCAACGCAATGGAACCGATAAGATAGACCGATCGTTGATATCGTTTCAATGCATTATCAGCAGTCACGCCACGTTTCTCTAGAACCCAGCCTAGGGAAGAACCGACGACAAAAGAACTGAAAATAGTGACTGCAAGGAACATAGAAGGGAGATTTTTGAGAAAACCTTACTGCTGTTGGCAAGCAAATTTTAACTAAAGACCATCATAATCACTAGAATAATTCCACCCACGATCGCAATGCCACCTAACACAGCAAGGATAATCTTAACCGTGCTATAGGGATGATTACCCCGGACATCCCCTGTGCGGGCGTTGACAATCACCTGGTACTGCTTATTTTTATAGCGATAAGCCGAGATCTAAACCGGCAACAAGATATGTTTAAACGTCACGGCGTTATGTTGTGTGGTGATGGAGTGAATGCGTTGCTCATCGCCGCCGATCGCCTGCCTCACATCTCCCTGAATCGTAGTTGCCATCACGTTTTTTGCCTGGGTGAAACCGTCTTGCAGGGAAACTTGCGATCGTTGAGCCTTGAAACCCGCCAAATAGGAGCCATTGTAAGCGACCAAAGATGCTTGCAAATCCCAAGGTTGCAGTGCATTCAACGAATTCAAGGGAACAACCGTCGTCGCAGCAATCAACACATCCCTGGTTCAAAAACATCAGCAACGTGTCCTTCATTGACAAAAACTGCCCGCTGTCCGGGTCGGACGGTGAGTTTGGCACCCATTTTAATCTCGTTGTTGTGGCGTTCAAAACGGTAGACGATCGTGTCGTTGGTGGAGTCTAGCCACTCAATTACATCAATAAATTGTCCACAAAATAAACCCACAAAATACCTCCAAAGTTTTTAAGGATTCTCTCTTTTGATAGTTGACCTTAGCAGTTTGCCACTAGCATAGCCACTAGGTTTGCTGATGTCCATGGACTTGGTGCTATGGAGTAACCATCAGTTGGTTGTGAAGACTCGACTGATGTGATCTCAAGCAATTGTGATCTCAAGCACCTAGCTACTACTTATGGTCTGGCAAGATTAGAGAGTACATATACACTGTAAGCATCCTAAAAGTTTCTCGTGTATGTAAAGATTTCTCTCGTGTATTTGGGCACACTATAGATCTAGTGTGATTGAGTACATTATAAAAACTACAAAGTGTTGTAGAACACATTGAGGACTAAAAAATGGATATGGACAAGATCGATCGCTTGCCTAGGTTTCGGATTACGGAACAACTCTATGCAGGCTCTCGCACTTTGGTGTATCGGGGGATACAAGAAGGCGATGGATGTCCAGTCGTACTCAAAATGTTGCGGAACCCATCCCCTAGTTTTAGAGAATTGGTGCAATTCCGTAATCAATACACGATCGCCCAAAACCTTAACCTTCCCAGCATTGTCAAACTCCTTACCCTCGAACCTTGCAAGAACGGTTATGTCCTAGTCATGGAAGACTTTGGGGGTATTTCCCTCAAAGAGTTCCTAGCCCAAACAGGAAACCTGGGCGATCGGCTTCAAACCTTGACTACATTTTTTCTAATTGCCATACAACTTGCAGACGCATTAAATGGACTATTTCACCATCGCGTGATTCATAAAGACATCAAGCTGGCCAATATTTTGATTCACCCCGATACGCAACAGGTCAAACTGATTGACTTCAGTATTGCCTCGCTCCTGTCCCATGAAACTCAGGAGGTGCAAAATGCTAATGTTTTAGAAGGGACATTACCCTATCTATCGCCAGAACAAACTGGGCGGATGAACCGGGGGATTGATTACCGCAGTGACTTTTATGCGTTGGGTATCACGTTCTATGAATTGTTGACTGGACAATTGCCCTTCACATCAAGCGACCCAATGGAGTTAATCCATTGTCATTTGGCCAAGCAACCCATTCCTGTGGATCGAATCAATCCAACTGTCCCATCGGTTTTGTCTGAAATAATCCGCAAGTTGATGGCCAAGAATGCGGAAGACCGTTATCAGAGTGCTTTGGGATTGAAACATGATTTAGAAGTTTGTCTGGCTCAGTTGAATGCGACAGGGACGATCGCACCCTTTGAGCTAAATCAGCGGGATTTATGCGATCGGTTTCTGATTTCCGAAAAACTCTACGGTCGCCAAAGCGAAGTTGCCGCGTTGTTGAGTGCTTTCGATCGCGTCAGCGATGGACAAACCGAAATGATCTTAGTCGCTGGCTTTTCGGGGATTGGCAAAACTGCCGTGGTGCATGAGGTGCATAAGCCGATTGTCCGTCAGCGGGGCTATTTCATCAAAGGCAAGTTTGACCAATTCAATCGCAACATTCCCTTTTCTGCCTTTGTCCAAGCGTTTCGAGATTTGATGGGAGAACTGCTTTCGGAGTCAGATACCCAACTACAAACCTGGAAAACACAGATTCTCGAAGCGGTTGGTGAGAATGGTCAAGTGATTGTTGATGTGATTCCTGAACTGGAACGGATTATTGGCGCACAGCCTGCTGCTGTTGAACTGTCGGGAACTGCCGCCCAGAACCGATTTAACTTGCTCTTTCAAAAGTTCATCCAAATCTTCACCACAGCAGATCATCCGTTGGTGATGTTTTTGGATGATTTGCAGTGGGCGGATTCTGCCTCGCTGAGTTTGATGCAACTGTTGATGACATCGGAGACAGGCTATCTGTTGTTGATTGGGGCATACCGGGATAATGAGGTGTTTGCTGCCCATCCGTTGCTGCTGACGCTGGATATGGTGAAGAAATCTGGGGTAATGGTGAATACGATCACGCTGCAACCGTTGAGTCAGGAGAGTTTAAATCATCTCGTTGCCGATACGCTCAACTGTTCTGAAGGGTTGGCGCAACCGTTGACCGACTTGGTGATGCAGAAAACTCAGGGCAATCCATTTTTTGCGACGCAGTTTCTCAAGGCGCTGCATCAGGAGGGATTAATCACTTTTGATGGGAACGTGGGACATTGGCAATGCGATATTGTCCAGGTGCGATCGGCGGCACTGACGGATGATGTGGTGGAGTTTATGGCAGTGCAGTTGCAGAAGCTCCCGATCGCCACCCAACAGGTATTGAAGTTAGCAGCTTGTATTGGGGCCCAGTTTGATTTGAATACGCTGGCGATCGTCTCCGAAAAATCCGAAACAGAAGTTGCTGCTGCATTGTGGAAAGCCTTGCAAGCAGGATTGATTTTGCCGCAAAGTGAAGTCTATAAGTTCTATATCGATCGAGATGACCAGGATTTAGTCCAAAGTTCCCAGATCGCCCGCTACAGATTTCTGCACGATCGGGTTCAGCAAGCCGCCTATTCTCTCATTCCTGAAGACCAGAAGCAATCAACCCATCTACTGATTGGTCGCTTATTGTTAAAAAGCACATCTGATTCTGAGACAGATGCCAACATCTTTGAGATTGTGAACCATTGGAACGATGCAATTGATCTGATTATTGACCCATTGGAACGGATGAAGCTGGCAAAACTGAATCTTACCGCAGGACAAAAAGCAAAATCCTCTGCTGCCTACGAATCAGCTTTAAAGTACGTCAATACTGGCATATCGCTTCTACTTCATAATGGCTGGCAAACTCAGTATGACTTAGCACTGGCGTTGTACACTGTGGGGGCAGAAAGCGCCCTTCTCTATGGCGACTATCCACAAATGGACGCACTAATTGAAGCAGTGCTGCATCATGCCAAAGAGATACTAGATACCATCAAGATCTACAAAGTCAAAATCCAAGGTAGCATCGTTCAAAATCAACAACAAGATTGTTTAGATACTGGCTTATCAGTGCTTCAACAGTTAGGCGTTCCTTTGGAGACTCAACCTCCTAATCGAGTGGAGTCAATTCAAGAACTAATTCATTTGCCAGAAATGGATGATCCCTACAAACTGGCTGCTACCGACATTCTAATTGATGTGATTACGCCAGCTTGGACGCTCAATCCAGAGATCTTCCAGCAAACAATTTTCACCCTCGTGAACCTTTCGTTTACCTGTGGACACTGCCCCGCGACCGCCTTCGGCTATGCCTGGTATGGAACGTTCCTTTGTGAGACTCTGGGTGACATTGATTCTGGCTATCAGTTTGGGCTATTAGCACTCCAACTTCTAGATAAATTTGATGCTAATGGGTTGCGATCAAGCGTGAATGATCTGTTTGCCACTCATATTGGTCATTGGAAAGATCATACCCGCACTACGCTGCCGTTTCATTTGGAGGGTCTGCGGCATGGGTTGGAAACCGGTAACTTGGAGTATGCTGGCTATGGCGCAGCCGAATACTGCCAGTATTTGTTCTTGGTAGGCGAATCACTGGATGCGGTCGAGGAAAAATGCCGCTATTATTTAGCATTGATTCAAAAGCTTCAATTGAAGTTTCACATCTTATACCTTGCTCCCTGGCAACAAGGAGTAATGAATTTGCGGAGAGACTTTGATGGTCAGTCAACCCAATTGATCGGAGAGTGTTATGACGAACGAGAACATCTCCAACGCATTGTAGAGGAGAACCAACTCACTCTAGGGTTTTGCAACTTTTTCGTCAAGGCATTGCTGTGTTTCCTGTTTGCCGATTATGAGAAAGCAATTGAGTATAGTCGTATTGCTTTGCAGAACCGAGCTGGCGTATTTGGCACCTACTTTATTCCAACCACAGTTTTTTACGCCTCGCTCTCGCTTCTTGCCAATTACTCTAATGTCGAATCGGTTCAGCAACAGCAGTATCGTCAACAAATTATCGAGAATCTATTGTCCTTGGAAACTTGTGCAACAGATGCACCGATGAATCATGAGCATAAATTTAATTTGGTAAAAGCAGAATATTGTCGTGTGTTGGGGCAAAATCACGAAGCGATCGACTACTACGATCGCGCTATCCAAGGAGCCAAAGCCAACGAATACATCCAAGAAGAAGCCTTATCCAACGAACTCGCCGCCAAATTCTATCTCGACTGGGGCAAGGAAAAAGTTGCCGCAGGTTATATGCAGGAAGCCTATTACTGTTATGCCCGCTGGGGAGCCAAAGCCAAAACCGATGACTTGGAAAATCGTTACCCTCAACTGCTTCAACCCATCTTGCAACAAGCTGCTCAACCCTTCACGGTGCTAGAAACCCTGGCCAGTATTGTTGCCCCTGCCACCGACTTCAGCCGGAGTAAAAGCTCCTCCAGTAGCAGCATCAACGACACGTTAGATTTTGCGGCTCTGCTGAAAGTCGGTCAGGACCTCGCCAGCACGATCGAACTTGATGAGTTGCTGCAAACCCTGACCCAAACCATGCTGGAAAACTCTGGGGCAGATAAATGTGCATTGATGCTTTGTCAGGATGATCAATGGCAAGTGCGGGTGATGGCAAACCTGGAGCAAGTCACTCTGCAATCCGCTGCGTTGGAAAACAATCCTACAGTTCCGGTCAAGCTCATTCAGTATGTCAAAAATACCTTGGCGACTATTGTCATGGATGATCTCGATACGAAGCTATCCATCATTGGTGATTATCTGCATGAGCATCAGCCCCAGAGCGTGTTGTGTTTGCCGATTCTCAATCAGGGCAATTTAGCGGGTATTTTGTATCTCGAAAATCGGGCAACCAGTGGCGTGTTCACCAACGATCGCCTGCTCATCCTCAACTTCTTGTGTAATCAGGCGGCGAGTGCCCTGGAAAATGCCCGTCTTTATCAAACGCTCCAACACAGTGAGTCTGAGTTTCGGGCACTTGTGGAAGAGGTGAATGATATGATTTATTCAGTTGCACTCGATACAACCTTTACCTATCTATCTCCCCAGTTTAAGGAAATGTGGGGATATAATGTGGACGAGTTTTTACACCAATCTTTTGTCTCCCTAGTTCATCCAGAAGACCTCGCCTACGTCACGGCAGTTATGCAACGACTCGTTGAGACCGGAGAAAAGCAATCTGCGCTTGAATTTCGGACTCAACATCGGGATAGATCGTGGTTTTGGATAACATGCAACATCTCCCCGATCAAAGATGAGCAGGGACAGGTGACGGGTTTACGAGGCATTGCCGGGAATATTAGCGATCGTAAACGAACTGAAGACCAGTTGCGTGAAAACGAACTGTTGCTACGCAGCATCTACGAAGGCGTGGGTCAAGGTATTGGTGTTATTAATGTCACACCATCCCAGGACTTTCACTATATTAGTTGGAATCTAGTTCTTAACAAGCTGACCGGGATTCCTAATGCAGATATTGCGGGTAAAACTCCAGAGGAGGTATTTGGTAAGACGTTTGGGGCGCTGATTCGGCAAAACTACCAACATTGCCTCGCTGCGGCAACAGCTATCTCCTATGAAGAATTAGTTCCCTTTCAAGGGAAAGATATGTGGTGGCTGACGACCCTCAACCCGCTCAAAAATGAGGACGGTCAGATGTATCGCATTATTATGACAGCGGTTGAGATCAGCGATCGTAAAGCCGTAGAACAGTCCCAACTGTTGCACTACAAGACGACTCAACTGTTGGCAGATGCAGAAAGTCTAGAAATAGCCATTCCGCAATTACTAGAAGTTCTCTGTAAAACGCTGAATTGGAGTTTAGGTGAGCTGTGGGTTTTTGATTCAGCAACAGAAACGCTGAAACTTGATCAAACCTGGCATTTACCGTCTGCTGACTTAGCTGAATTCAGTACACTTTCTCGAACCAGCCGGTTTGCGCGAGGGGATGGTTTACCGGGGCAGGTTTGGGAAACGGAAGCACCGCTCTGGATCACGGATGTGTGTCAGGATGAGCAATTTCTCCGCAGGGATATTGCTAGTCAATGTAACTTGCATACGGCAGTTGGCTTCCCAATCCATCGCACTGAAGGAGTCTGGGATGTTTTGATATTATTCACCCATAAGATCCACCCAGCAGACAACAGTTTTTTGGAGATGATCGCCAATATTAGCAGTCAAATTGGCCAATTTAGCGATCGTAAAGCCGCTGAAGATGCTCTGCGGCAGAGTGAACAGCGATTCCGCGATGTCACTGAAGCTGCGGGAGAATACATTTGGGAAATCGATACAAATGGCATCTACACCTATGCCACAGAAAGATCCACCCAGGTTAAGGGCTATTCTCCAAAGCAACTTCTAGGACACAGCCCCATTGAGTTCATGCCTCCCGAAGATATCGAGTCAGTGGGGGCAATTTTGGCAGAAGCTTCGGCAAGAAAAGGCAGTTTTACCTTGCAGCATCGCGATATTTTGCCCACGGGTGAAGTGGTTTGGGAGGAAATAAGTGGACTACCCATTCTCAACGATGAGAATGAAATCATTGGTTTCCGAGGCACTGGTCTGAGTATCACCGATCGCAAAGCTTCCGAAGCCCTGATTCAAGCGAAAAACCAAGAACTTGCACAAGCACTCCAAGATTTGCAGCAAACTCAGTTGCAAATGGTTCAAAGCGAAAAAATGTCAGCATTGGGCAATCTGGTTGCTGGGGTGGCCCATGAAATCAACAATCCCGTTGGATGTATTGTAGGAAATGTCGAAGTTGTCCAAGAGTATATCAATGATCTGCTGGGTGTGGTTGACCTCTATGGTGAGACATTCCCACAACCGGGTGACCAAATTGCTGATGAACTTGAAGATATTGACTTGGATTACGTGCGAGAAGATTTGCCTAAGCTGATCAAAGCCATGAAAGATGGGGGCGATCGGATCAAGTCCATCAGTCAAAGCCTCCGCACCTTCTCTCGTTCTGATAGTGACCAAAAGCAACCCTTCAACCTGCATGATGGCATTGATAGCACCATCCTGATTCTGCGCCATCGCCTCAATGCCAACGACCAGCGGCCCAAGGTTGAAGTGGTGACTGACTATGGTAATCTGCCTGCGATCGACTGCTTCCCTGGTCAGTTGAATCAAGTGTTTATGAACTTGCTGGCCAATGCGATCGATGCCTTGGAAGATAGCAATCAAGGACGCAGTTCTGCCGAAATCAAAGCTAACCCCAATGAGATTATTGTGAAGACAGAGGTATCTGCCGATCGGCAACAGGTTGTGGTTCGGGTAAAAGATAACGGCATGGGCATGAGTGATGCCGTGAAACGTAAGATTTTTGACCACCTGTTTACGACCAAGGGGGTAGGGCAAGGGACAGGGTTAGGGTTGGCGATCGCCCGTCAGATTGTTGTAGAGAAGCATGGCGGCACCCTGGAAGTCAACTCGGATTTGGGTCAGGGCGCAGAATTCATCATCACAATTCCGGTGAAAGCCACGGTTCCAGTTAATGCTTAAGATTGTGGATTTAATAACCTGCGTAGGTTGGGTTGAAGCCTGAAACCCAATATATCTATGCGTTGGGTTACCCTACGGGAAGCAAGCTACGCCACGCTAAACCCAACCTACAAATTGCAGGTTATTTAATTCTGAAGTGATGAAAATCCCTAAAACCTTATACTTATGGTCAAAAGAACTTTCCATGAGATGATCCAAGGGTTTTTAACGCTTATTACACAACACGTCTAATGACGATAATTCCAACTATGGACTACCGAAATTTCATCACAATTGAACCCAATAAACGCAGTGGGAAGCCTTGTGTACGTGGTTTGAGAATTACGGTTTATGAAGTGCTTGAGTACCTGGCTTCTGAGATGACCGAAGCAGAGATTCTCGACGATTTTCCCGATCTGACGAGAGAAGATTTAAAAGCTTGTATTGCTTATGCTGCCGATCGTGAGCGTCGATTCATGATCGCTCCCTTATCCGTATGAAATTACTTTTTGATGAAAACTTGTCGCCCAAGTTGCCGAATTGTTTGAGTGATCTCTTCCTAAATTCGCTTCACGTTCGAGATATGGGCATGAAGGCAACGATAGACCCAATAGTTTGGGATTATGCAAAAGACAATGATTTGATGATTGTCTCGAAAGACGCGGACATGCATGACCTGAGCTTGGTATTTGGAAATCCACCGAAAGTTATCTGGCTTCGCCTGGGAAACTGTGCGACATCGCAAATTGAAAATTCGCTACGACAGAATTTTAACGCGATCAAATTATTTTATGAAGACGATAATTTGTCACTGCTTGCTTTATCGTAATGCTCCGGTGGCTTTAGATCTTTTTCCAGGATTTTTACAAATTGAGAAGATACGATGGCGATCACCGGATAAAAACGCCCATGAATACAGATTAATGCTTAATCAGCGATCGGCGTTAGCTGATGTGGTGAATTCATTCATCCTCTAAGTATGCGATTTTCGCCGTTGCTCGATTGTTTTTCAAGGAACACAAACGATTCCCAATCCCGCCATCTGGTGAATATGTTGATCAAACGAAACAATCTCAAGAATTTTTAAGCGTTGAGCCATCACTAGCAATAAACAATCGGTATAGCTCCAAAGTTTATCGTCATAATGACAAAAAGCCTCCCATGTAGCACGATCATCCGCTTCTGATAATGCAATGTAAGCATGCTCTTCCCTTAACACACGACCAATTGCAATTGATGCTTGTACTGAAATCCTAAGTCGCAGCCAAGTGACTGTCTCATCAAATACCGACGACAAAATCATCCACTGTACTGTCAGATGCTCTAGAACATATTCCTAACTACGAGATGATGTTTTTCTGAATGGACAAAGAATGCTATTAATGCAGAGGTATCCAGCAAAACCTGAGCCATTAAAACCCCTGATAGAGAGCATCATCAATCTGTTCGGCGTGATTGGTGATAGTGGCTGGGTAAGACGTTTCGGACGATGAATTCGCCGATGTAGCCTCACAAACAGCAAAGCGCCCACACAGTTGCCAAGTACGAGTCTGAGTTATGTTTTGTAGAGGTAAACCATTGGCTAAATACTGGGTCAATGCCTCCAGCAAAATTGGTTCCAGTGAATATCCTGCTGATAGCACTTGATTCACCAAGCCATCAGGAATTTCGATCGTCAGCTTTGCCATTTTGAGCCATGTCCCCTGGGATAAGTCTGCTTCTCATCTTATTTTACGATGTTGAGTTTTCCACAGCACTCACAAGTGTAAAAAATGATTTCATGGCTGTTTTGATGGAGTACCCAGTTTCTAAGAGATAGCCGCTGCAACGCCTGTATAGCGTCCTCTACCTATGCTCTGCCATTTCCCCTTGCGCTTGCCCAGAGAGAGTAGGTTGGCGATCGATCGCTTGGCGCGACCGTAGTCCTGGCTAGACAGTCCCGCATACAACTCTGCCATGATGTCATCGGTCTCCAATGGCTCTGAGGAATCATCTAGCACTTGGGCGATCGATTCCATCAGAGATTTATTTTGAAACGCAGGTTGTAGAAATTGCCCTAACTCTGCCCCGTCTACCCCTTCTGATGACTTGCGCCCCTTGCGTGTTGCCTTGATTGAGGATTTAGGCTGCTTCACCTTCTTGGGTTTCTGCTGCTTTGCGTCGGTTTTGACGCGGCGCTGGGGTTTGAGGGTGTCTTGGCGATCATCATCCGCAGAATCGGCGATGTCGATCGGGGGAATTGCATCATTGATCCCCTGAGAGGTTTCTGAAACAACTGAGTGACTGTCAACGTTTCCCCGCTTCTCACTGGCTAAAACCTGATTTTCCACGGAACTATGATTGAGGATTCCAATAGATGCAGCTTGAGACAAGATGACTTCAATTCCCTCAAGTTGCTTGGTCTTCTGGTGTAACTGGGTGTGCATCCACTCCAGTTCGCTTTTTAGATGTGCCTTCACTTGCTGCAACGAGGCGACAAATACGAGTGCGTCATCTTGAGATAGAGTTTGCAGATAGGACGTTGAAGTTACCACAGTTAAACCCCTAGAAGCATGATTGTATTTGATTCTACTCCACGCTTTGAGTGTCAGAACATGAATTTGTGAAGATTGTTGTGTAAAGACATCCCCATTCAATTCGTGAAGTTCTCAAAACCTCTCGATGACCAGAGTTCAAGTCCTGCAATTGGACACTGATGGAGTCTAATTGTCAATAGACTTGCAGGCATAGCCTCGTCAGTGATGGAGTCATGGTTTGGTCTAAACTCCAATGGAAGCCCATTCAATAGCACATCCAAATTATGAATCAACTGTTGCCCGTTCCCCATCACTCCGAGTGGTTTAGCAGGTTTCAATTTGCGAGTCTGGAATTGGTAAGGATCGTGGATCTAATAATATGCAATAGTTCAAATGTAAGGGTGTTCGCGTAGCGTGTGCTTTGCACTTAGCATTCGGTAAACGGCTCTAATTAAGTGCTAAAGCTTCCGCCCGTAGCTTGCTTCCCGAAGGGTATGCTTCGCCCTTAGTAAGTCTCGAACTTCTGCAACTTAGACTTTTGCGAAAGATAATAGCTCTTATTGACAACATTCTGAGAATTCAGTATGTTACCCACTATGTGAATTGAGAGTGAGAATCATTCTCAAAAAGAGCGATGTTAGACTATCGAAGAATGAAAGAAAAATGTGTGGGGACAGTTCAGTTCGGTGAGTTAGTATCGTCCTTACCCGCTAACCGATCGAAACCCAATCAATGGAAGACGATCGCCACCTGTTTATTGGCAACTGTAATATTGCCAGCACTGAGTAGCTGTAGCTCTACCCCTTCAGCGGATCTCAATCCAGCGACTGCCCCCAGTCCTATGGCTCAAACTAGCCCCAGTAGCAGTGCCAGTGTTGCGCCGATCGAGGTCGTAGTTGTTCAGAATTTTTGGGGGAGTATTGTTTCCTAAATTGGGGGCGATCGGGTGAGGGTCACGAGCATCATCACCAATCCCGACACTGACCCCCACGACTATGAATCAAAGCCTATGGATGCCCGCACGATCGCCAGCAGCCAGTATGTTGTCCTAAATGGAGCCGGGTATGATCCGTGGGGACAAAAACTCCTGGAGGCGAATCCCGTTGCTGGGCGCAAAGTTCTCATTATTGGAGATTTGGTGGGAAAGCAAGCAGGTGATAACCCGCACCTGCGGTATAACCCAACCTATGTGATGCAAGTGGTTGAACAAGTCACCTCTGACCTGAAAAGCCTCGATCCGACAAGTGCTGCTTATTTCAACCAACAGAAAGCACAGTTCATTGCAACTGGACTGAAGGACTATACCAATACCCTCAACAGCATCAAACAGAAATACCAGGGAACTCCCGTTGGAGCCACTGAGAGCATTTTTGTCTATCTAGCAGAACCACTGGGGTTAAAGTTGCCCACACCACCCAAGTTTATGAATACAACTTCTGAAGGTGAGGAGCCAACCGTTGCTGATAAACTCACGGTTGATCGGCAAGTGATGCAGAGGCAGATTAGTGTCCTAACAATACTTCGGACAGTTTTTGTGGAGGTGTTGGAAACTCTGTTGCACAGCCAGTATAGACCCTCACCCTAAATCCCTCTCCCAAGAGGGGAGAGGGACTTCAATCCGACTCCCCTTCTCCCGTTCTGGGAGAAGGGGTTGGGGGATGAGGGCTAGCTATCGCAAAACTGTCCGGACTATTGGTCCTAAGGGACTTGCAGATAAATAATGTACCCGCGTATAAACCTTGCATGGGCGAGGCATTCGGGCGAAAGTCTTTGTAACTCAATCAGAACCTTTTGCCGTAGCTTGCTTCCCAAAGGGTATGCTTCGCCCCCACGCAGACTTCGGAATGATTTATTAGTTGGAAGTCCCTAATGTTCGCCGCAACTTCCACTTTCTCCCTGAACCTGATTCAGACTGTGCGCGAAATGCTGAGCATTGATTTTATGCGCCATGTATTTCTGGCAGGCACCGTGTTGTCGATCGTCGCTGGATTGGTGGGCTACTTTGTTGTGTTGCGCCATCTCGTGTTTGCCGTAGAAGCGCTGTCCCACGTCACCTTTACTGGGGCGCTCCTTGCAGTCATTCTGGGCGGTCATCCCCTTGTTGGCTTATTTGGGTTGCCCCTTTTGGTGGCAGTGGGACTGGGGACGTTGGGGACTCGTTCCCAATCCCGATCGCGAGATGTGGAGGTAGGCACTCTCCTAGCTTGGGTTCTGGGATTGGTGGTGCTGTTTTTGAGCATTTACACCACCCACCGCAGCGGCTCCCATGGCAACCTGGGAGTGAATGTGTTTTTTGGATCAATTTTGGGGTTGCAAGCAGCCCAAGCCCAGGAAATTGCTATGATCGGAACAGTCGCAGGCATTGGGCTACTGACGATCGCCCGTCCCTTACTCTTTGCCTCTCTTGATCCTGACGTGGCCGCCGCAAAGGGAGTGCCAGTGCGCGTTTTGGGGTTTGTGTTTCTCATCCTTGTTGCCATCAGTGTTGCTGAGGCAATGTCCGCTGTTGGCGCGTTGCTCAACTCCGCCCTCATGGTCACCCCCGCCGCCATCGCTCAACGCCTGGTCAACCGCCCCTTCCTCGCCCTCTCCGCCTTCCTGTCCCTGCTTTTTACCTGGTCAGGGCTAACGATCGGCTTTCACACCCCCTACCCCATCAGTTTTCTGATTAGCACGATCGCCCTAGCCAGTTATGTTAGTGTCATCGCTGGGCAACGGTTAGCGACTAGGGTATGGTTGCAATAGGGGAGTGATTTGGTAAGGGCAAACTGAGATTTTGCACTATGCTTACTCGACAGGACTCCAGAAACCGGAGTTCTATAGGTGAAACGGAGGTGCAGGATCGAAGCAGACCTAAACAAGCCTTGTCAAAGCCGACCTGATGTGTTTAAGTGAAGTTCTATATACAAAGTGGTTTTAATGAAAGTTCTGCTTTTATATCCCCTGTTTCCTAAGAGTTTTTGGTCTTTTGAGAAAATGTTGGACTTGCTAAATTACAAGGCGATGCTACCGCCCTTGGGTTTAGTGACCGTTGCTGCCATCTTGCCTCAGACCTGGGAATTTAAGTTAGTAGACCGCAATGTTCGTGCCGTCACGGAAGCAGAGTGGGACTGGGCAGAGGTCGTGATTTTGTCTGCCATGATTGTGCAGAAAGACGACTTGCTCAACCAAATTCAAGAAGCCAAGCGCCGAGGCAAAAAAGTAGCCGTGGGCGGCCCCTATCCCACCGCTCTGCCGGATGAAGCCTTGTCAGTGGGCGCAGATTATTTAATTTTAGATGAAGGGGAAGTTACCCTGCCAATGTTTGTGGACGCGATCGATCGCGGTGAACCAGCAGGGATTTTTCGCTCGTTGGGCGATCGGCCTGATGTGACAGGCACGCCGGTTCCTCGGTTCGACTTGCTTCAACTCGATGCCTACGCTGAAATGTCGGTGCAATTCTCCCGAGGTTGCCCCTTCCAGTGCGAATTCTGCGACATCATTGTTCTTTATGGTCGCAAGCCCCGCACGAAGAACCCCACCCAACTGATCGCTGAGTTGGAATGCCTCTACAACCTGGGTTGGCGGCGCAGCATCTTCATGGTGGATGACAACTTCATTGGCAACAAGCGCAACGTCAAACTCTTCCTGAAGGAACTCCAGCCCTGGATGGTGGAAAATGGCTATCCTTTCTCCTTTGCCACTGAAGCTTCTGTAGATTTGGCCCAGGATCAAGAACTGATGGACATGATGGTGAAGTGCAACTTCGGGTCAGTTTTCTTGGGCATTGAAACCCCCGATGAAGAAAGCCTGACCTTGACCCAGAAATATCAAAATACACGGGATTCCCTCAGTGACGCGGTGCTAGCGATTACTCGCACCGGATTGCGGGTGATGGCTGGGTTCATTATTGGCTTTGATGGCGAAAAAGCGGGAGCCGGGGGCCGAATCGTGAAATTTGTGGAGCAAACCTCCATTCCCACTGCCCTGTTCAGCATGTTGCAAGCGCTGCCCGACACGGCTCTTTGGCATCGACTCAACAAAGAAGGCCGAATGCGAACTAAGTCAGCCAACATCAACCAAACCACGTTGATGAACTTTGTGCCCACTCGCCCTCTAGAAGATATTGCCAGTGAGTATGTGGAAGCCTTTTCGGAACTCTACGATCCCGCACGTTTCCTCGATCGCACTTACCGACATTTCCGTATCCTGGGTGAAGCAACCTATCCCAAGAAGAGCAAGACCGCAAAGAAACAGGTGAATTGGGCCAATGTCCGTGCCTTACTGACGATTTGCTGGCGGCAGGGCGTACTGCGGAAGACACGTTGGCAGTTTTGGCGCAACCTATTCTTGATGTATCGCCATAATCGAGGAGGAGTCACGAGCTATCTCTCGGTCTGCGCTCAAATCGAACATTTCCTGGAATATCGCCAGATTGTTCGTGATGAAATTGAGTCCCAGGTTGCTCAGTTCCTGGCTGAAGAAGTTCCAGCCGGAGAAGCTCTAGTGGAGGAGGCGATCGTCCAAGAACCTGCACTATCTACTGCAAGAACCTGATAACTTCACATCCCTGTAAGGTGTTAAGTAGATGGGTGTAATTAAATATAAGATGGGCGTAGGTTGAGTTGAGGAACGAAACCCAACGCCCGCATGGGTTGCGCTATCGCTTTTCTGGTATGCCGGAATGGTTATACCCATCCTACAAATAATTGCGCCTTCCTACTTACTCAGCAACCCACCCAGGAAATATATTGGGTAAATTGCGGGAATTCTTGGGAGCTTTACGAGAACTCCACTCTTGAGGCTACGATCGCCTAAAAATGGTCAGGCATCCAGGGTTCTGAGCCAGCAAAGAGGAGAGTTGCTGTGGCAAGGGCATCGGGTGAACCAGAAAGGTAGCCGATCGCCTGTAATTGGTATGCGGTCAACAGTGCGGTATATAGGGGTGCAAGTCCTCTGATATCCAATTGCAAGGTTCCGGTGCCACCCCGTTCTACGTGCCCTTGCCCTTGGGATACGCTCAGCACAAACCGATCGTGATTGGCGGGAATCAATGCATCTTGGATATCGAGATGAAGCTGTGTATCTAGACTTTTGGGATAACCGCGTACCGTTAGCGCCGATATCACATCCACAATGCGAAGAAACCAGCGCTTCTGGTGCTGTACTTGGTAGGTCTGCTCTGGGAGTAACACGAGCCAGGGGTTAAGGGTGGAGCCATACCAAAGAATATTATTCACTAGCGATCGATGGTCTGCCAGGAATGTCCATAACCGTTCTGTTGCTTCTGGGGTCAAAGCTACCCAATCCCGGATACGCAGATCATACCCTCCAGGAGTAGCAGACTGTGTAAAGATGATATAACCTTGGGGGTTTGAGGTGGAACCCACAAGATAGCTATATACCGGCTCTGTTGCTGACGATCGCACAACGGACTCCCAGAGGGCAGGATGGCGATCGAGATTCCCATTGTTGTAGCTGGCTTGCTGCTGGTAGAGCGATCGAAACTCCTGCCAATCTGTGGGATTAATCCGATGCATGGGCAAGTCGTGGGTGATGGGATGTAAGCCGATCGCTGGGATGGAGAAATGACAATAAATTCCCGCCTGCTCATACCCAACTTTTCGATAAAGGCGCTGGGTGGCGGCATATAAGGTTGAGAGGGCAACTCCTTGCTGGTGTAGGGTTTGCAGAGTGTGGCGCAATAATGCCACGGCTGCGCCAGTGCCCCGATGCTCTGGGGCGATGGCGACCGCTGCCACTCCAGCCATGGGTACGCGTTGACCGCCAAACCATTGTCCCATCGGATATAGTTTCAGTCCCCCAACCACGCGATCGACAGACCGCACCAATTGCAGGTTTTCCAGCCCCACCTGGGCTACGGAAGTAGGACTGCTTCCCACAGGCACGTTAAAGCATTGATGGAGAATGTCTTGGTACGCCTGAGCTTCCTCTAGGGTGGTGGCTGTACCGATCGTGTGGGGATTTGTCATGGACGGGCGGATTGAATAGCAGACTCCAGAGTTGCTAGGTCGATCGGTGCGGCGGTGGAACTGGGAAGGTCAACCACAATTAAGTATCCTGAAAATTTCTGCCCCCCAGCGCTAACCAAGCGGTTGAGAATCTGTTGCATGTCAGACTGTTTCAATTGACCCGACTCATCATAGGTTTCCAAAGCAGATAGGCAACCGATCGTGGGATTCCAGAGGTAACTATCTGGATTCCGATCCTTACCTGCGAAAAAGTCTAATCCTTCCCCAGTGCCGTGAATGCGGAATAATCCCCGTCCTGCTCTGCCAGCCCAGTAGCTCTGTTGTAAGGGTTGGTAGTTGCGCCAGCTTGCAGGAAGCAAGGCTTGATAGGCAGCGATCGAACCTCGGAAGGTTCCTTTCTTACCAGGCAAAAACTCCCGCGCTCCCGCTTCAAAGGGGACAAACAATTGCACCAAGGGAAACTGACCAAAGGCACGAAAAAACTCCCGATCGGGTTGAGGAACTGTACTCTCAATTCGGTATATACCCTGGGGAGTTTGCCCCCGTGTAAAGTTCCAACTCAGCCCATGAACAGAGCGGAGCAGTAAGGGAACAGACCAGAGTTCGCTGGCTGGATCAGCCGTCTGCCGCACAAACTCACCCCGCCGATTTTTCAGCACTGCCCGACATACCACCCAGCGATCGGATTGGCAGATCACATACATTTGTACCTGGTTGGGGGCGATCGTCCATTTGAGCAAATCCGCCAAAGGAGGAACAGCAGCGGGCGAAGAGAGGTTAGTTACATCCTGGAGGGTTGTCCGCAAATGGGTATTTTTCTGCCAATTCGGAAACCTGGATTTAGCCCGATCGCGCCAGGTTTGAATCTGGGCTAGGGTTGGTGTGACCGCTGCTTTGCTGGCAGAATCTGTTGTAGAAGGTGCTGCTCTTGTCAAAGCTGATAAGGCCATCGCTACCCACTCTTGATCAGGACTGCGATCGAGAGTTTGCTGGAATTGCTGGCCGATCGCCCCATAAAAACTAGGGTCACTCAAATAAAGCTGTGTTCCCACCTGCATCGCCATCTGCACCGTTCGCCCCTGAGCAGGGGACAGGGAAGACCGAGTAGTGAGCGCCAAAATCCGCGTCACTGCCTCACCAACGTAAGTCTCCTTGGGTTGGGTCACTGCTGTCGTCCAGAGCAAAAACCGCCAGTGCTTCTCATTCTTGTCAGTAACAGGATACCGTCCTAGGTCATAGTTGTCTGGGCGAACTTGCCGCGCCTGTTTTTGTTGCTGCTCCACTCTGGCAGCCGCAGTCGCTTCAGGAATGCTTGTTTGTGCTACGACTCTTGAGGCGACCAGTGAGCAGAGTCCGCTGGCAACTAACAGCAAGATTATTTTAGGGAGTTTGGGGAAGTTGGGGAAGCGATCGGACATAACCATCAATCCAAAGTAATTCAAAAAGCTTTTCTAAGAGCGCACTCTCCCGTCAGGATACTTGCACCTACCATCGAATAGGCTAACTCAGATTTTGCACTAGTGGAGCTTTGCAGAAGTTTCTGATCCGTTAGGATGCGTGGTTTGAATTGTGAGTGCTGGATATTTACATCTTCTTAGCGTTGCGACCCGCTCGTCAACGGCAAAGCGAAGCGCTCTCTTCCTCCCACAATTAACCCCTTCGGAGGGGGTCTGGGGGAAGCGTCTTCCCAGAAGGGGGTTTGGGGGATCACCTCCAAGGGTCGGGTTGGGTCGGAACCCAGACTAATGCCGTGTAACCAATACACTAGAAGTCTGCGGCGTAAGTGAGATTACCATCGCGAAACTCAGGCAAGGGCCCCAAACTATCCGTGAGATTTTCCCCGGCTTCCACGCTATTAATTCGCTGCTATTAATTCGCTGCTATTGATTCGCCACCACGCAGGCAGCCGCTTTATCCTCTTGAGGTGGAATAAGCGCGACTACATGGGGCACGGGGCGAGGCGTGTAGCCCACGAGAGATTCCTTTTGATAAACCAAGGACGTGCTAGCCCCGGAATCGAGCATCACGGCATCCCTCAACCCAGCCTTAACCAAGAGGGTTCCCAAAGTCACGGAATCCACAGGTTCTGCGGATACTCCAACCACAGGCTGTCCCGATACATTAACGCCCCAAAAGGTACGGTGGCGGGCCGCATCAAAATCAAATAGAGTGCCAAAACTTTTCGCTGGCTGGGGTTTCCCGCCTTTCACCAGCCAAGCCGCGGACACAAAGGCATCGGTGACATCTGGCATCTCAGCCTGAACGCCTTCTAGGGTGTTGTGTTCTTTTGTGTCGAATGGAATAAATCTAACGGCTTTGGGACTGATGAGAACCAAGGGACGGCCCCCAATTTTTTTGAGTTCTGCGGGTTTACCTGGGATGAATTGATTTTCACCCTGGCTGAAAACTGGACCGATCATCGTATTGGAATCCAGAAATTCCAGCGAGAAAAAGCCCCCCGCCACGGCTGCTACGGCCTTTGTGTTGGCAACAATGTTTTCTACTTGATAACGACTTTTGGCATGGATGGTGATGGGTTGCCCGCCGGTGATAATGAGCAAGGGATAGGTGTCGATCGTTGCCCGATTGAGTGCCAGAGGGGCCTTAAAGTCAAAGCCCTGAGTAATTCTGGGTAGGCTTGGGCCTCCCCAGGCTTGGGGCAAAATCTCTGCTGTACGCGATTGGCCAAAGCGTTTAATCTCCAGTAAGCTTTTGGACTGCCCCGCGAATCCTTCATTGGCATCGTCCATGGTCACAGCAGCTTTATATCCTGCTTTTGTCACCATGGCAGCGACCCGCTCATCGTAGTAGCCTGTGGGGTAAACAAAATAATCGATGGGAATGCCAAGCTGGGTTTCTAACGTTTGCTTAGATTCAAATACTTCCCGATGCAATTGCTCATCGTCTAAAACTCTCAGGTCAGAAGGATGGGTCACACTGTGGGCGGCGATCGTCACGAGGGGATCAGCCGCCATTTCTTGCAGTTCCTCCCAGGTCACACTGGAGCGCCCTAGCTTTTTACCGACCTTTGCCGGATAAATGGCAAAGGTGGCAGGATAGCCGTATTTTTTCAGTAATGGATAAACATATTTGTAGTGTCCGGCATAGCCATCATCAAAGGTCAAAAGCACTGGCTTAGCAGGTAAGGGCAACCCAGTACTCAAGTGGATGGCGAGTTGCTGCAAGGTAATGGGAGTCATTCGCTGGTTACGAATTAGTTGCAGATGTTGCTCAAACTCTTCGGGTGTGACATCAAAGAAGACTAGCTTTTCTGGCAGAATATCGTGATACATCATCACGGGCACTCTCGCTAGCTTGGCCCGCTCATTAACGGCGGGCCAAGGGCTGACATTGAGATACGCCTCAATCTGACTTGACAGATCGGATAGGGTATTTTCTACCATGCCGATCGCCGTTTGCATCCAATAGGCGGGTTGCACCAATGGGTCAGCCTGAGCCGCTTTTGCCGTTTGCTTGGTTGTACAGGATGGCGGCGGAGCTTGGGCTAGCGTGGGGAAGTTAGAACTCAGAAGCAAGGAGAGGACAGCTAACCTGAGCAATCTTGAGCCGATCGGTTCACGACGATGAGTCCAACAGCGGGAGGACAAGAGCCAATCTTGCCAAAAAGTTTGCATACACAATTCTGAACGTGCTTGAAGAGGAATCACTGATAGATCTAACTCAATTCCAGCATTTTGTCAGGTACTTCAGATAACACGAGATTGAGAGAATTTAGGGGACGAGCAGATGAGTGAGATTCTGCCAAGCTCTTCACCCAGTCTTAGAGGGTTGAGTCGTTGCATATAGCTAGGCAATGATTCTCAGGGTTGGGGAACGATCGCAGCCCCAATCTGCTTCAAAACGCTCAGCACCTCATAGAGTTCATTCCCTGGATTGACCAACGAGAACAGCCGGGAATTGGCATATAGAGGCAGAGGTTGACGCACCAGCTTCAAAAACATAAATGTGTGTCCATTGGTGACCAGTCCAAAGCTAGGCAACTGAACCTCTGGGTTGCCAAACATGTAGGAGAGAGCTTGCGGCATAGCAGACTGAACGTCAAAGTTGACCCGTTTGGCTTCAATTACTAGCAGCCAAAAGCGATCGTTTAACACCAGAATATCAATCCGTCCTCGAATCACTTCCTCTTCATCTCCCATTTGCAGGTCAACACTCGTTTCAGTCTCAATCCGGTAGGGACGCTGATAGAAGCCTGCCAAATCCAAAAGGGGAGACAAGACAACCATCTTGACACTATTTTCCAGCACCGGAGGTTGCTGAAGTAGGGTTAAGAAATTGTCCTGAACTCGATTTAAGGTGGCTCGATCGGGGTCTGTCATCTCCTGAGCAGCGTTCATCCACTCTGGAAAAAACTTCAGATCTCTCGTCAGCTTTAACCCAAACCGGGTTTCTAGATCCACCAACGTCACATTTGCTGCCTGAATTACCTGAACCATGCGCCCTCTCGTTTTTCCCGATCTCCACTCTACATAATCGCCAGAGTACCGTTATGGTCGCACATTCCGGTGGTTAGATAGAGAAGTTAAGCATCAATGACGAGTGACCAATCCTCAACGATCGTCCACTGGATGTTGCCCGTAGAAGGGTAATGCCTCGGACCAAAGGGGGCGTTCACCCTTTTGCCAATGCTGGTGGGCTAAATCTAGCACCCCTAACACAGATTCCCCTAACCCTGTTTCAGCTTGTATCAGGCGATAGGGGGTGGGCCATGCGGCTAGGGTTTGCTGCCAGGTGGCGATCGGCAACACGGCATCCGCTAGAAGTGTGGTTAAACCCAGTGGATTACCCATCTCAATTTGGTATATTCCAGCAAACATAGCATCACGGCGGGCGGGCATTTCCACGGCGATCGTTCCATTGCCAATCATTTCATCGCTGGGCTGATGCTGGCTCCAAGCCAGAGCCGCCAAGGTAGACACGGCAAACAGCGGGATCTCCAATTCTTGGGCGAGGGTGCGAGTTGTCACCATGCCCAATCGAGTGCTGGTAAAACTTCCTGGGCCCTTCGCTACGGCAATAAACCGTAAATCTGCCCAGGTTTGCGGGGACATAAACTCTTGTAGGTGGACGTGTAAGTGGGTGGAAAGGGACATCCCTAAATCCCAGGTATGGTGGCGATCGTTGCCAGCAAAGTTGCTGAGGGCTAAACCCAGTTCGGGACTAGTGGTATGTAGGGCTAAGCCATAGGATTGGAGGTTATGCATGGACAATTTTGCGAGTAGCGATCGTAGAAGGAAGTAAGATAGTTTATCGATCTCCTATACCACTTTTATATAAATCATTGAATACATTGGGGTACAGAATAGAACCTTCATACCCATAGTGTTTATTATCGCATACTACTATACAGAGTCTATATAGACTTACATCTCTTCCATGAAGTCCAGGGCTGAATCTGCGATCGTTGGCTTTCTGCCCGTGAGCCAGTATGTCATCATCTCCCCCTTTCCTTTAATCAAAGTAGTGCCCCGTTTTTCTAGGAGGTATCGTTCCTTTAGATATTGGTGGGTTGTGGCAGTGACTTGGATGCCACCCGCCACACCTTGGGATTCCATGCGACTAGCGATGTTCACCGTATCCCCCCAGAGATCATAGGTGAATTTTTTAGTGCCAATTACGCCAGCCACCACGGGGCCCGTGTGGATACCAATTCGCATGGTGACCTTTTGGTGTCGTCTAGCCCGAAAGTGAGTGATAGCTTGTTGCATATCTAGGGCCATGTCTGCGATCGCCTCTGCATGGTCAATTCTGGGGTGGGGTAAGCCTCCAACCACCATATAGGCATCTCCCGTCGTCTTGATTTTTTCCAACTTGTGTCGATCGGCCAGTCCATCAAAGACAGAAAAAATCCGGTTGAGCATTCCCACCAATTCTGTGGGCAAGGTATGTTCCGAAAGTTCTGTAAAGCCCACAATATCGGCAAATAGCACGGTTACCTCAGCAAAGCTATCGGCAATCAGGGCCCCGCCTTTGCCATTTTTAGCCAAACTCCAGTCATTTTGTTTCAGGCGCTCAGCGATCACCGCTGGCAGAATGTTCAATAGCAGTCGCTCCGACTTCTCCTGCTCCGATCGCAACACCTGCTCCGCCTGCTTTAGTTCTGTAATATCGCGGGCTACACAGACCACAGAATCCACCATAGGGGAAATACTAGTGGCGAACCAAACCTCTTGGGTATTATAGAGAATGCTATATTCCAGCTTAACCGTCTGCCCTGTGCTGAGCGATCGTTGGATATAGCTAAGATAGGTATCAGCCAAAGAGTGGGGTAAAACGTCATGCAGCGTCTTCCCAATCAATTCCGTCGTGAGCTTGGAATTGTCACTGAGTTCAGCCACATTGGTTTGCACCACCTTGAGATAGCGCCCCTCGGCATCATGCACACTGATCACATCGGTCATGGCTGCAAAGAGCGCCCGCAGTTCTGCCTCAGAACTCCGCAACACTGCCTCAATCCGTTGGCGTTCTCGAATCTCCACGATCAGCCGCTGGTTTGCCTGCACCAAGTCAGCGGTGCGCTGAGCGACACGCAGTTCCAAATCCTCATTGGCTTGCTGAATCGCTTCCTCTGCCCGCTTGCGATCGGCAATATCCTCCACAATTCCTTCGTAATACAATAAATTCCCTTCCTCATCCTGCACGGCGCGGGCGCTCTCAGAAATCCACGTAAAACTGCCATCCTTGCAATAGACCTGCGACTCAAAGCCAAGCACCGCCCCGTTCTGCTGTAATAACCGCACAAATTCAGCCCGTCGTCCCGAAGTAACATATAGTTCCCGATCGCCCTGGGATAGCGCTGCCATCATGTCTTCAGGAGAATCATATCCGTAGATTCGAGCCAGAGCCGGATTAGCGCTAAGGTATTTTCCGTGCAAGGTAGTCTGAAAAATCCCATCCACGGCATTCTCGAAAATGCTGCGATATTTAGCTTCTGCCTGTTTAAGGGCTTCTGTCGCTTGCTTGCGATCGGTGATGTCAATGCCCACAGTAAACGCTGACTGGTTGCGGTTATATTTCTGCGCCACAATCAGGTAGCTCCGTAGCTCGTCATTCACCACAGCCGACACCTCTCGATAGGTATCCTGGGCAGGGCTGGCAAAAAACTCCCGCACAAACTCCTTAAACTCCAGGCTAGACCTGAGAAAACCAATATCCTGCCCCACAAAATCTGCTGGACTTAGATTGAAATTACCAGCCAGTTGGTGATTTACCCCTAAATAACACAAATCTGAGCTAATCCAGGACACAATGCCGGGCACAGCAGCTAGAGCCGCTTCCAATTGATCTTTAGCTGCCCGCAACGCAGATTCAGCCCGTTGGCGCTCCACCACCTCAGCGAGTAATTGCTCATTGGATTCTCGGAGTGCCAAGGTTCGTTCTCCAATGCCAATTTCCAGTTCCACCTTAGTTGTACATAGGGCAAGTTCAGCCGCCTTGCGTTTGGTGATGTCTACACAAGCACCTTCGTAATGGCGTATGTGTCCATCTGTGCCATAGACGACTCGAACATTTGCCAGCAACCAAAGAATTGTACGATCGCGCTGATAGATCTGGAACTCAAAATCCCTTAGTTCGCTCTGTTGGGAGAGTAATCGTTTCAGTTCTTCCCGTCGTGCCGGGTCAACGTAGACTTGCTCCTCAATTTTGGTAATGGTGGCGATCGCCTCTGCGGGAGAGTTATAGCCTAAGATCTTTGCCATCGCCGGATTCAGCATCACATAGCGGCCATCCAGCGTACTTTGGAAGAAGCCTTCAAAAGCATTGTCTAAAATATCCTGATATTGCCGCTCTGTCTGTTGTAAGGCGATAGCAATTTGCTGGTGGTGTATGACTAAAGCTTCCAGTTCCTCGTGGCACTGGCGTAAAGCAGCTAACTCATGCAGGAGTTGCTCTTGAGTTTTTGCTTCATCGTTCATAGGTTGCGATCGGTGTTGTGGATGAGAGAAGCAGTAATCATTTCGCCTTTGTCCTACCCTTTGAGCGCACCTGTATCCAGGTATACAAGCTGCATGAGGTCATACAACCAATACTCTATACAGGAATACGGGTGCATTGCTGTTCACCAGACAATTTTGTTGAAAATGTCTCTAACCTCAAATAAATTTTCCTAGTTATCCTACTGGAATTGCCGAGTCTGACCTAGATAGTTCACCCCAACTCGTTCAATAAATGTATTGAAGAATACTTGGTATCGCTCCTCATTAGTCCTGCTAAGGATCGTGGATTAAATAATATGCAACAGTCCCGCTGTAGGGGCATTCGCGTAGTGTGGGCTTTGCACTTAGCACTCGGCAAAAGGACATGATTGAGATGCAAAGGTTTTCGCCATAGCTTGCTTCCCAAAGGGTATGCTTCGCCCTTACCTAATCTCGAACATTTAGAACTTAGGACATTTCCGAGAAAGATGTTACCCCTCTAGGGGCGAAGCATCCGGCAGACAGAGCCTTGAATCGACCAGAAAGTCATTGCCCGGATGCTTCGCCCTTCCGGTGCTTTTCTAGAGATCTCCTTATTCAATTCCTGATCATAAAGCTTTTATAACAGTAGAACAGAGTAAGTTCTGTATAAATAGTTCTATGTGGGTGAATTAAGTAGTGCCTCCAAAAGAAATTCGACTCCTGGTGGAAATTACGATCGCCACTATCATTACCCTCACGCTCACTCGTATGCTTTTACAGAGAGTTATCGCAGCCAAAATCTCCCAGGATCTTTGTTCTGAGATTGACCAAGTTGTCGTGTGTTATGACCAACCAGAGCGGCTTTCAGGGGAAGCGACCACGACGATCGCCACCAGTCCCAATGGCTATTAGCTCGTGAGCAGTTCTCGGCAGACCCTGCGGCTTTGGAACATCGCCACAGGCAAATTAGAGCGATCGTGGACAGTTCACCCCGATTGGATGCCAGCGCCTCTGACCTCGCCCTCATCCCCGATGGAAAAACCCTGGCGACAGCCACTGGCGGTACGGTCAACCTGTGGGAACTGAAAACCAGAACGTCCTTGGGCAATCTGCGTGGCTCCTGGTATAGCGGCATTTTTGTGGATTTTGGGTTAAAGGGCCGAGCGATCGTTGCCGCCAGTAGCGACGGACTCAGGCTCTGGCAACCCAAGTGAATGCCCAGAAGATAGACTATCTGCGGCAGCAGGCTCAGCTTGGCAGCAGTAAGTGAGCCGCACTCAAAACTCAAAACTCAAAACTCAAAACGATTCCTATAGTGAACAGAAATTCTGCCAATCAGCATTAGGGATAGATCAGAATCTTGTAGGTCTCTGGGGTAGGAGCAATCGCTCGCTCAACGGCTGCTGCCAAATCCTGGAGGGAATATCGATCGCTCACCAACGCATCCACATCAATGCGGTGGTTGAACACAATATCGGCGGCGAGGGCTTGCACCCGGTAGGACGAACTGTAGCTGCCCATTAGGTCGATTTCGCGACGATAAAGAATATTTGGATTGATGGGGATTTCCAATTCATCAGGAAATTCTGCAAAAAAGAGAATCTTCCCCCCTTTGCGTGTGCAGTCCAGAGCCTGGAAGAAGGCTTTTTCACTGGGAACTGCCAATAAACTGGTATCCACTCCCATACCGCCCGTAAGCTGTTTGATTTTTGCACCCAAGTCGGGATCACGGGCATCAAAGGCAGCGGTTGCCCCAACTTCTAAAGCTTTATCAATCCGTGCGGGGATCAAGTCAGTGGCAATGGCCCGGGCCCCGAAGTAGTTCACCAGCATGATAAACATGAGTCCGATCGGCCCAGCTCCTGTCACCAGCACTGTTTGTCCGGGGGCAATTTGTGCCTTTTTCACCGCTTTCAGACAGCAATTAGTCGGCTCCACAAAGCTGGCTTGCTCAAAACTCACGGTGTCAGGAATCGGGATTAAGCCGCCATGCTGCACAATATGCCCTGGAACCTTGACATACTCGGCAAAGCCACCGCCACTGGGCGTAAAACCCGCCGTCGTTGTAATGTTTTTATAGACCTCACACATGGAAAAATTGTCGTTGAGGCAATAGCCACAGTGCATACAGGGGATATGATGCAGCACCACCACCCGCTGACCCACCTGCCAAGCCTGAGCATCTGCCCCCACAGCGGCGATCGTCCCTGCTGTTTCATGGCCAAAAATGCGGGGCGGCTCATAGAGCGGATAGCGAATCTTTTTGATATCCGATTGGCACAAGCCCACCACCTGCACCTGCACCAAAACCTCATCCCTGGCTAACTCTGGGACGGGAATTTCCTCATAACTCAGTTGGTTCACCCCACGGAATACCTGCGCTTTCATTCCCTTGTCTCCCCATAATTTGGAACTCTTCCGTAGTCTAGGGTAAGCTGCCTGCTGTCAATCTGATAAATCGTAAGTAAGGCATTACTTTAGTACGGGATGGCAGAAGTTTTTGACTTGTGAGGATGCTTATTTTGAGTTTTGAGTTTTGAGTTGAGTGCTGGCTGGATCGTTATTTCTGACAACCTGTGCGAGTTAAACCAAGGTCATGACGGAGTGACGCAGCGATAAAAACTAGGTTGGTGGTTTGAGTTTTGAGTTTTGAGTTTTGAGTTTTGAGTTTTGAGTTTTGAGTTTTGAGTTGAGTGCTGGATCGTTGTTTCTGACAATCTGAACGAGTTGAGCCAAGGTTATGACGGGGTGACGCACTGGTCAAAATTAGGTGAGTGAAGCGACGATCGGCTTCCTAGCGTCACGACCCGATCATCCCCAGCAAAGCGAAGCGCTTTTCTCCTCCCATAATCAACCCTTTTGGAGGGGGTCTGGGGGAAGCTCTCGTCCCCCAGAAGGGGGTTTGGGGGATCACCCCCAAGGGTCGGATGGCTCGGAACCCAGACTTACACCGTGTCCCTAATGCAGCAAGGCGAGGGTTTTTGACCCGTTAGGGGGATAGTTTTGAGTTTTGAGTGCTGGATCGTTATTTCCATTAGCCTGCATTAGTCAAAAATGCATGGAACATTTACCTGAGATTTCTAGAAAAGTTTATACCAGGCACCGGAAGGGCGAAGCATCCGGGCAATGACCTTCTGGTCGATTCAAGAGCTTGTCTGCCGGATGCTTCGCCCCTACAAAAGTAATATCTTTCTCGGAAATCTCCTAACGCATCTTCCAGGCTTATTCAAGGATTCAATAGGTTCAATATCTATTGAACATTCGCAATTGCTTGTTATAATTCAATGTATTGCAACAAATCTTCAGCTCTGTGAACCAACGATCGTTTGAAGAAGTCCATTTCGTAGAAGAATGCGGACTGATGTTTGAACTGATGGGCTTGCCTCGGATGGCAGGACGCATCTTTGGCTGGCTGCTGATTTGTAACCCGCCCCACCAATCTACAGGAGACTTGGCTGAGGTTTTGCAGGCTAGCAAAGGCTCAATTAGCACCATCACCCGGATGTTGATTCAAACAGGGTTGATTGAGCGGGTTGCCTTGCCAAGCCAGCGACGGGATTATTTTCGCATTCGGTTAAATGCATGGCCCCAAATGACAAAACAGCACCTGATGCAAGTTACAGCGTTTCGACAACTGGCTGAAAAAGGATTAATGCTTTTGGAGGGAGAAAATCCGCAACTACTCCAGCGATTGGAGGAAATGCGCGACATGCACGCCTTTATGGAGCAAGAGTTACCGCTGATGATCGATCGCTGGGAGCAACAACGATCGTCCCCAAAAATAGGAACGATCGCCGACCTGACTCCTGTGAACCAAACTCCGCCCGCATCCGTCCCGATGATTGGGTAATCCCACCGTTATTCTCCACCCCTTGTTTTCTGGAGTCCATTATGAAACTTCCGATCGTTGGTAAGGTTAACAAGCCGACTCCCTGGCTGATTGGGTTAGCTGTTGTTGGACTGCTTGGCGTGTCGGGCATTGCTTACACCGTGTCTCGACGGGGAACGCCCAATGCCCAGGATGTCGCTAAGGTGACCGTACCTGTGACGCAGAAAGACTTAACCGTGCAAATTGCAGTCAGCGGCAGCGTTGTCGCTGTCAGGACGGTGAACTTGAGTCCCAAGACAGCGGGGCGGGTGACTCGGTTGTATGTGGAGCAGGGCGATCGGGTGCGGCAGGGACAGGTGATTGCCGAGATGGAAAGCACCGATCTTCAGGCGCAAATCGTCCAGGCCCAAGCAAGCGTGGCCCAATCCCAGGCCCGGCTGGATCAGGCACGGGCAGGCAATCGCCCAGAGGATATTACTCAGGCCCAGTCTGCCATTGCCCAGGCGCAGTTCCAAGTCAGCCAGGCGCAGTCCCGCTTAAGCCTTGCCCAGCAACGGGTGCAACGTAACCAAAGTTTGGCGAATCAAGGAGCCATTTCCCGCGATAGCCTAGATGTGGTGTTGAACGAAGAACGCAGTGCCCAAGGCAATTTGTCCCAATCCCAGGCGCGGGTTGGCGAATTGCAGCAACGGCTGGCGCTGTTGCGGAGTGGGTCTCGTCCAGAGGAAATTGAGCTAGCAGCGGCTCAGCTAACCGAGGCTCAGGGGCGGTTGCAGGCGATCGAAACCCAATTGGCAGATACAATGATTCGGGCCCCCTTCTCTGGTACCATCACCCAAAAATATGCGATCGCAGGGGCGTTTGTGACCCCAACCACCTCTGCTTCTGCGACATCTTCTGCCACGTCTAGTTCGATCGTCGCCTTGGAAAGTGGGCTGGAGCTTTTGGCCCAAGTTCCCGAAAAGAATATTAGTCAAATTAAGCTGGGACAGCCGGTACAGATTGTCGCCAAAGATGCCTATCCCGATAAAACCTTTGAAGGACGAGTCCGGCTCATTGCTCCCGTTGCCGTGAGAGAGCAGAATGTGAACTCGTTTCAGGTGCGCGTCTCCTTAGTAACAGGTCGGGAGGTTCTGCGCTCTGGGATGAATGCCGATATCAAATTTGTGGGAGGAAAAATCGATAATGCCTTTGTGGTGCCAACGGTGGCGATCGTCACCTGCCAGGGCGAACAGGGCGCACTTGTTCCTGATGGACAGAATGTGCCCCAATTCCAACCCGTGAAGACGGGCTACACCGATAGTGTGGGGAACACCCAGGTTTTAACGGGGCTGCAACCCAACCAGCGTGTGTTTATGGAATTGCCCCCTGGCGCTAAGCAACCGAAGAAATGTCAGTCAACTACAGATACTGGATCTGGGGAATCATAAGTGAGGCATCAGAATTATGGATTTAATTGAAAGCGCCAAAATGGCAGTCAAAACTCTGACTGCCAATAAGCTACGAAGCGCCTTGACGATGCTGGGGATCATTATTGGCAACGCTTCGGTGATTGCGATGGTGGGCGTAGGACAGGGGGCGCAGCGATACGCCACGGGTCAGTTCAAATCCCTGGGGCCCAATGTGCTGTTTGTGGTGCCAGGAACCGATCGCGCCCGCAACCGCACTTTTGATATTCCCAACACGCTGGTCTTGGAAGATGCCGAGGCGATCGCCTCCCAAGTCCCCACCATCAAGGAAGTCGCCCCCCAACTACAGGCTCAGCGGGTGATTACCCAAGGCAACTTGAACCGCAGTACCTTGATCCTCGGGACTACCCCTGCGTTTACCTCGGTGCGTGATTTTACAGTGTCCAAGGGACGCTTTCTCACCGATGCCGATTTGAAAGGCACCGCTCAGGTGGTAGTCGTAGGATCAGACATTGCCAAAAACCTGCTGGGGGGCACTAATCAAGCGCTAGAGAAAGAAATACGGATTGAGAATGCGTCTTACCGAGTCATCGGTGTGCTGACAGAGAAGGGAGCGTTTCTGGGTAACAACCAAGATGACATAGTTGTGATTCCGCTTTCCACCATGTCCAGTCGGGTGGTGGGGCGATCGTCTCCCTACGGCACCACCCTCACCTTCATTTCTGCCTCTGCACGAGATGAGGCTAGTGTGGGAGCCGCTAAGTTTCAGATGGAAAATTTGCTGCGACTGCGGCACAAAATTACGGATGAAGATGATTTCACGGTGCGATCCCAGAAGGACGCGCTGAAGGTGGTCACCAATGTCACAAATGCTCTGACGCTGATGCTTGCAGCCATTGCCGGGATTTCTCTCTTTGTGGGCGGTATTGGCATCATGAATATCATGCTCGTCTCAGTGACCGAGCGCACTAAGGAAATTGGGCTACGGAAGGCGATCGGAGCCTCGCAACAGGACATCCTCGTGCAATTCATCATTGAAGCCGTCATTCTCTCTGCCCTAGGAGGCTTACTGGGCGCGGCGATCGGCATGGGTGGCACCCTCCTCGTGGGCAAGGTCAGCCCCTTGAAAGCGGGAGTATCTCCGGCGGCAGTTGGCTTGGCAGTCAGTGTGTCTGGGGCGATCGGTCTCTTCTTTGGAGTCGTGCCTGCCCAACGCGCCGCCAAACTAGACCCGATCGTTGCCCTCAGAAGTGACTAGTGGTCTTGGGCTTAAGTTCGACTACCTTAGTTTGGATGTTGAAGGGTAGATGGGTGGATGGGTGAAGGGTATCCGCATTTACGCCGCAGAGTACTAGTAATTTGAGGAGTAAGTTTAGCAACCATTCATAATGCAGGCATCTTGCCTGCTATGCAAGCGAGACAGTACATTAACTTCTGCCTTCTTGTACTAGTGCAAGAAGGCAGAAGTAAGTGAGCAGCACTCAAAACTCAAAACTCAAAACTATCCCTTAACTGGTCAACAACTTCTGCCAAGCTAGCCCTTACGCTTTACCAATCCCTAATTCCGATTCCCCATCATGTCCCACCCAACAATCATCCGTCTCGAAGATATTTCTAAAATCTATGGCACGGGTGAAACCGAAGTCCGGGCCCTAGAAGAGGTCAATTTAATTGTGGAGCAAGGTGAATATTGTTCCATCATGGGTGCATCGGGGTCAGGCAAATCCACCATGATGAACATGATTGGGTGCCTCGATCGCCCCACCTCAGGCCGCTATTACCTGGATGGCACCGACGTAGCAGGGTTGGAAGATGCAGAACTGGCTCATACCCGGAACCTGAAGCTGGGCTTTGTGTTCCAGCAATTCCATCTGTTGCCCCAACTCTCAGCCTTAGAAAATGTTATGTTGCCGATGGTCTATGCCAATGTGCCCTATGCAGAGCGCCATGAACGAGCCACTGTCGCCCTAACGCGGGTGGGATTGGATCATCGGCTGAATAACCGACCGAATCAGCTATCGGGGGGACAGCAGCAACGGGTGGCGATCGCCCGTGCCATTGTCAATCGTCCTGTGTTGGTGTTAGCTGATGAACCCACGGGAGCATTGGATAGCAAGACCACTGAAGAGGTGATGGGTATTTTTACAGAATTGAATGAAGCGGGGATTACGATCGTCATTGTCACCCATGAGCCAGAGGTTGCTCGCCGCACCCATCGCATCATTTGGTTCAAAGATGGTCATATTGTGAATTCCAATATGGCTCCTCAAGAGTTAGCTCAGACGGCTATCTCGTAAAAATTTATTAAAATCGCTAAGGAATTATTTGCAAAAAAAGCAGCCCCGATCGCTATATTAAGGTATGTTAATTGCTATTTTATTCTTATGCTGCGAGAAGATCTAAAAAAAGAACTAGATAAGCTGAATGATCAGCAACTCAAGCAGATCGCTAATTTAGTCAACAATCTGCTTGAGTTGCAATCTAGACAAGCTATACTACCCGCCCCGTTTCGGCAAAGAGCAATATCAGTGGAACGAGCAAGAGAGTTTCGTCAATGGGTTTCACAACGTCCCAACAACGGTTCAAGCTTACCCAATGAAGCCTTTAGCCGAGAAACCATTTATGCAGAATGACGAGCTATCTGCTTGACACCAATGTTGTAATGCGATTCTGCAATCCTGCTGATGTACAGCATCAGCTTGCAACAGATGCCATCTCTTCCCTACTCCTGCAAGCCGATGAATGTTTGCTAAGAACGCAAATCATTGTTGAATTTTGGGTTGTTGCTACAAGACCTAATGTTCTGCCAAGAAAATTTTGAGGGGTCGAAGACCCTCAAAATTTAACTCCAACTAACCTCCCAGCTTTCAGCTACCCGTCAATTAATCATTGACAGACTACTAGATCGGTTAATGGTTTGGGCTGGACTACGGAACAAACGAGAAGCACAATCGACCAGCTTCTCGATCGTTTTCCATTGTTGGAAGAATCTCCACAGGTTTTCCCAAATTGGCTGAACTTAGTTACAGCAGGCAAAGTAATGGGTAAACGTACCCATGATGCTCGAATTATCGCAGCCATGCTTGCCAATGGAATTACTCACCTTTTGACCTTCAATCCAAGTGATTTTATAGGGATGTCTACCATTACAATTATTCATCCCCAGGATTTAGCACCCTTTGCAGTTGAGGAGCCATAAAGCTTCAAGCGAATCCCACCGCATCGATCGCCGCTTCTAGGGCGATCGACACATGGGTCCAATGGGTGCCGCCCTGACAAAAGACCACGTAGGGTTCCCGGAGCGGGCCATCGGCGGAAAATTCTGAGGTGCTGCCATCGATGAAGGTGCCGCCTGCCATCACCAGTTGGCTTTCGTAGCCAGGCATCTCTGCGGGGACGGGTTCTAGGTAGGAGCCGATCGGGGAATGTTGCTGAATGGCGTGGCAAAAGGCTTTGAGCTTTTGCGGGGAACCCAGTTGAATCGCTTGAATCACATCCCGGCGGGGGGCATCGGGTAAGGGATTGACAGGATATCCCAACTGCTGAAAGACATGGGCCGTCAGGTGGTTGCCTTTCATCGCCTCGCCAACCATTTGAGGAGCTAGGAAGAGTCCCTGGAACAGGAGCCGATTGAGGTCAAAGGTGGCTCCCCCCGCACTGCCGATGCCGGGGGTGGTGAGCCGACAGGTGGCTGCCTCGACCAGATCGGCGCGGCCGGCAACGTATCCCCCCGCTGGCACGATCGTCCCCCCTGGATTTTTGATCAAAGACCCCGCGATCAGGTCTGCGCCCACCGCTGTGGGTTCACAATCAGCCACAAACTCGCCATAGCAATTATCCACAAAGCAAATGGTGTCTGGGTTTTGCTGCTTGACGAGGTGAATAATTTTGGCAATATCAGCGATCGACAAACTGGGTCGCCAGGAGTAGCCGCAGGAGCGCTGAATCAGCACCATGCGCGTGGCACTGCCCACCGCTTGAGCCAAGGTTGCCCAATCGATCTCGCCCGCTGGGGTGAGCGCTAACTGTCTGTAGCCAATGCCAAAGTCCCGCAAGGAACCTTGCCCCTCACCCCGAATGCCAATCACCTCCTCCAGAGTGTCGTAGGGCGCACCCGCTACGGAGAGCAACTCATCCCCTGGACGCAACACACCAAACAAAGCACAGCCGATCGCGTGGGTGCCCGACACAAACTGCACCCGCACTGCCGCCGCCGCCGCACCCATTACCTCTGCAAAAACCTGATCTAACGTTTGTCTACCTAAATCGTCATGCCCGTAACCTGTCACACTGGCAAAATGATGGGGTCCCACGCGGTGACGACGCAACGCTGCGAGAACTCGCCGTAGATTTCCCTTGACCTGGGTGTCAATTCCAGAAAAGATTTGATTTAGGTCTTGCTCTGCTTTTTCTAGCAGGTCTCGGCTCTTCATAACTTCCCTACGCTTTACAATAATTAACAAATTACATCGAGATTAAGGCATGACTGCAACTTCAACTCAAACACCTAAAGCATCCCGCGATTGGATCAACATTGTCTACATGGCTGTGATCCACTTAAGTGCCCTCTCGGTTCTACTACCGGGCAATTTCAATGGGTGGGCGATCGGACTCGCCTTCCTCCTGCACTGGATTACAGGCGGCTTAGGAATTACTTTAGGGTTTCATCGATTACTGACGCATCGCAGCTTCCAGGTGCCTAAATGGTTGGAGTACACGCTAGCATTCTGCGGCACGTTGGCGTGTCAGGGCGGCGTGATCGATTGGGTGGGGTTGCATCGATTGCATCACCTCCATTCTGACGAGCTACCTGATCCCCACGATTCTCACCAAGGCTTTTGGTGGAGTCACATGGGTTGGATGCTCCACAAAATTTCTGCCCAGGCAGAAGTACCCCGGTTCACCAAGGATTTAGGTAGTGATCCAGTCTACCGATTTTTACAAAACTACTTTATTCCGATTCAGGTGGTGTTAGGGCTAGGACTTTACTGGGCGGGAGGTTGGTCTTTTGTGGCTTGGGGTATTTTCTTTCGCCTCGTTGCGGTGTTTCACTGCACTTGGTTGGTCAATAGCGCCACCCATCAGTTTGGCTACCGCACCTATGAAACGGCCGATCGCTCGACCAATTGTTGGTGGGTCGCTGTCCTGACCTACGGGGAAGGCTGGCACAATAACCATCATGCGTTCCAACACTCTGCCCGCCATGGGTTGCAGTGGTGGGAAGTTGACCTGACTTGGATGACCATTCAGGTGTTACAAACTCTGGGACTGGCTCAAAAGGTGAAATTGGCAGAAGTCAAGGTGGCGGAAAAGGAGTAGTGTTTAAGCAATAGGGGTGAGCGATCGTTTGCCCCTATTCCATTTTTCTCCTTGCTCTCCAACCCATCCCTTACTGTAAAAAGAAAATCTGGGCTGTATTTTTGGGAAATTTGACATGGATGCTCTAATCCAACAACTTGATACAAAACTGCGCCAATGGCAGCCTGATATTGGGCAACAGGTGCGCTAGTGTCTTGCAGAAGTCATCGAATTAGCTGATCAGAATGCTCTAGATGTGCTTAGCTCTAGAGTGGTTGGACAAGAAGTATTGGATTTGCTTGATGAACCCGAAACCTGGTGAACTATGGTTAGCGGATTTAGGACTAGCTTCAACCCAATTCCGCTCCGCGCTCGAGTTCTCTACTTAATACCCTTCAAGGTAAATCTCAAATCCCTAAATTCCTATTCCAATAAAAAACGATCGCCCCTCAAATGGAGCGATCGTTTTACATTTATTTTTCCTCAAGAAGCGAGCATGGAGGGACTCGAACCCCCGACCCTCAGGACCGGAACCTGATGCTCTATCCACTGAGCTACATGCCCTCGCTTTCAGTGCCAGTATAGCATTCTAAAACAGAATGTCTTTAAGTGAATGGGCAGGGAAATTCTAAGGGCGATCGATCGATTTTGTATGGAAAATCATAACTACTCAGCCTACCCTCACCCTAAATCCCTCTCCCCAGGGAGAGGGATTTCAATCCGGCTCCCCTTCTCCCACTGGGAGAAGGGGCTGGGGGATGAGGGCAAGCTCGACATTGAGTTAGCAGCCTGAGTAGTTACGGAAAATCTAAAAAAGCTTTGATGAAGCAATGATTATTGCTACTCTTTAAGATTAAAACTTTAAGTCTCTGTACCTACTGAATCTGTACGTTGAATATACATCACTCCCTTCCAAAGTCGCCTAAGTCCTGGATTACAGACAAACTGAACCAACAAACTGCATCTCTATCATCGAATTCTTTAAAGACTATCTATATAGCTTCGATAGTCATAGGTGTAGATGTGCTTGAGTGGATGATTTTGAGTTGGCGATCGAAGTAGCAGGATTTGTCGGATGGCTAAAGAAAAGTCCACGGTGCGACTACAAGGAAACCATCCGCATCCAGTCTCTTGCAAGATAGAGATACCGCTGCAACTACTTTCAAGTGCGTTCATGTTTAGTTCTGTTTCAGAAGAAGATCCGGGTTCATTTATCACGGAACTCATTCGCTTTAGCAATCAAGCAGCGCTGCTCAAAACAGAGCGCTATCGATCCCATGAGCAAAATCAAGCGGCGCTTCAGACCTTAGAAGGTTTAGAGTCATTTTCCTACATCAATAATGGCGCAACAGAAGTCGTGAGTGCGGCTCCCTTAATGCCGTTGAACGATCGCGACTTAAAAGTGTTGGAAACTTTCTTTCAGGGGGATGGCATTCACGAAATGGCGATCGACATTGCCCGGTGTCTACGGCAGCTTCAGCCCGAACCCTGCTGGGACGATGATCCAATGGAAATGGAATTTCTGAAAGAGTATCTTTGACCAATACTGCGGACAGTTTTTGTAGAGGTGCTGGAAACCCTGTTGTACAGCCAGGATAGACCCTCACCCTAAATCCCTCTCCCAAGAGGGGAGAGGGACTTCAATCCGGCTTCCTTCTCCCGTTCTGGGAGAAGGGGTTGGAGGATGAGGGTTAGCTATTGCAAAAATGCCCGAACTATTGTTTGACTCCGCCTAGAATCTACATCAGCGGCGGATGCCAGGCTGTACTGAATGTACTACCATGACTGAAGCATTGGATACTTCGCAAAATTCCCATGATTTCCTCGCCCCCCAGTCAATCCTCGTTACTGTCCACTGACCTGCTTGCCTACTACCGCCAACTTAGTCTGGAATCGCTGACTGTAGTAGATGTGGAGACGACGGGCAGTGTGGCGAATGACTGCCGCGTGATTGAAGTTTCAGTGCTGAATGCCAGTCTCAAAAAGGGAATTTACTCGCAGCAAACCTATCTGGTGAATCCCCAGGTTGTCGTTCCAGAGATGATTACCCGGTTCACTGGCATCACCCAGGCGATGGTCGATCGGGGCACTCCAGCAGCGGAGGTGTGGACAGAGTGCTTACCTGCCTTGAGTACGGGGGTTTTGACAGCCCATAATTTGGAATTTGACTACGGATTTCTGCGGGCAGAGTATCAGCGCTTGGGAATTCCTTTCGTGCGCCCGCCACAGTTCCAATTTTGTACGGTGTTGTTGTCGCGGTTGCTTTTGGCAGACTTGCCCTCCCGCAGTTTGCCCGCCCTAGTGCAACATTTTGGCTTTGAGGTGGGGGCATCCCATCGGGCTGAGGCAGACACGATCGCCTGCTGGTTGTTGTCCAAGTGGCTACTGACTCAGGTGCAAAATGAAGCAGATGAACCCCTACTGTCGCGGTTTGCTCAGCAGTGGGTGAGGTTGCAAGATGCAGCAATAATTCTGGGGTGTTCCATTCTGCAAGCAGAGACAATTTTAAGCAAGGCGAAGATTACCTTCAAGAAGTCAAAGCGGGGCAACACGACCCTCTACCCACGGGGCGAAGTGGAGGCAGTGCTTTGGCAACGCGGTCGGCAACTTTCGCTGTCCTAAGGATCGTGGATTTAATAACATGCAACGGTTCAAATGTAGGGGCGAAGCATTCGGCAAAAGAACATGCTTGAGTTTCAAACGTTTTTGCCCGAATGCTTCGCCCTTAGTAAATATCGAGCTTCTGTAACTTATTTAATTCTCGATCCTGAGAAAGTGTTTGTAAATTAGCGTGTAGTTTTGCACTCGCCCCCCAACCCCCCAATTCTGGGGGGCTTTCGAGCTACTCTGGTTCAAAGTCCCCCAGAATTGGGGCCTTAAAGCCTTTCAGGCATCCATGAAAAGGGGGCGGATCGGGGCGCAATTTGTGTTTACAAACATTTTCTAAGCGATGAACGTTGAATCAGCCGTATAAATCCTTGATGTGTCTAGCTTCCCGGATGCCTGTGAGGTAGGCTCCATGCACCGAAGCTCGATACTGGTGGATGGTATGTTCCCCAGCAAAGAAGAGGCGATCGGCGATCGGTTCCGCAAGGGCGGCGAAATCTTCTGGAGTTGCACCCACACCCGGATAGGAATATGACCCACCCGTAAAGGGATCAGCCGTCCAACGCGAGACTAGCACTGCCTCTGGCTGCTCGACCTTGCCAAACATCGTTTTGAGCGTCTCTAAGACATCTGCTTCAATTTGCTGGTTAGATTGGGACTCCATCGCCAGCCCATAGTTCCCCAAACCAAAGGTCACCAAGGCATTGGCAGCGGTAAAGGTATGGGCATTCAAAAAGTAAGGATACTTGCCCTTGGTCTGGGATGTGAAGCCGAAAAACTGTACCTCTGTCTCCCAAAATGCTTTGGGAAACCGCAACGCAACCTTGTTGACTGTGCCCATTTCGATCCGATCGATCGCCGCCATCATGGGAGCAGGTAGCCCTGGATTAAAGGTGACTCGCTTCTGCTTCAGGACTCCCAAGGGCAGAGTCACCACAGCACATTGTCCCGTAAAACTTCCCTGATTTGTGGTGACGGTTACCCCGGCGTTGGTGGGGGCAATTTGGGTTACAACCTGCCCCAATTTAATAGTTAATCCTTTGGCAAGTAAGTTTATGACTGCATCGTAACCGTTGGGGAACAACACATCTTCCCCCGCAAAGCTGCGATCGTCTGCCCAGCTACGAGCCGACAGCTTTTCGATCGGCCCCCCTGTTTCAAATTCCATGTATGCCGCGAGTTGATATTGGATCAACAAATCCTGTAACTCGGCCGCATCGATGCGACGAATCGCTTCAGCAATACTGATGTCTTGGTCTTCTGCATCGGTCAACTCGGCAATTTGCTTGAGCAAGGCATTGTAATGTTCCTCGCTCTGGCTAACCACAGATTTCGGAATCAGCCGACCAGAAACATCGTACACCGCTTCGTTTGCGTCCTGGGTAACAAACGTCCTCGCCCTAGCTTTAGCTGCCAAGGGGGTAATGGGGTTGTCTTCAGGGCCATGAATCCAGGAGGCTCCCATATCTATAGGTACTCCCAGGGAGCGATCAGTCCAGATACGCCCCCCCACCCGATCGCGTGCTTCTAAGACGATCGCCTCAAACCCATCAGCCTTGAGTTGTTGTGCGGCTGCTAACCCTGCGATTCCCGCGCCAATGACAATCACCTGAGAGGGCGACTCTGCCTGAGTTGTCGTAGTGGGGGTTGCTGATTCCTCACTCTGCGACTCAGAATGGCAACTGGAAGCAAGGGCGAGGGATGCTGAAGCCAATAAGCCGTATTTGAGGAACTGTCGCCGCTGCTGGGAAAAGGATGGATGATTAAATGGCATAGGTATGAAATGTAGTATTTTTTACTATAGGATTTTGAGTCCTGAGAGGATATTTTAAAAGTGCTAGAGACCTTGCACTCGCCCCCTTTTGTGGTATGCCTGAAAGGCTTTAAGGCCCCAATTCTGGGGACTTTGAACAAAAATGGCTCGAGAGCAAGCCAGAATTGGGGGGTTGGGGGGCGAGTGCAAGACTGTACGCTAATTTACAAACACTTTCTATACATTTGAAATACTACGTTTTCAGACGTTCTTGCCTGTTCAAATCAGGCAGTAATTGTTCAACAGCTTAGGGTATGAGGGTAATCTTAAAACATCAACAATAGATTCTATTTAGTTCTCATTCCTTAGTAGCCATTCAAAGTTTAATGAACAGATATAAAGGTATTGATCCACGTTCTACATTATTGCTGCGCTTGGTGGGTTATGGTTTGTTAACTCTTGCTTTATTTGATGTAATTAGTATTTTTTTCCCTGCCTATTTCACCGATCCAAACTGGGAGTTTCAGATGCTAGGAGAACTAGTAGAAAAAGTCCCGGTTCCACTACTAGGAATAATGTTGGTCTTATTCGGTGAAGAGAGTTTCCGTCAGAAACCAGAGAGATTATTGGTAAAAATTCTGTCATGGCTGACGTTAGTTGTAGGCTTATTATTTCTGTTGCTGTTCCCTTTGGGAGTTCTAGATACAGGGAGAATTAACGATCGCAACACAGCACAGATTAACAACCAAGTTCTGACTCAACTGGCTCAACTACAACAGTTTAAAACGCAAATTGAACAAGCCACCACTGAAGCAGCTATTAATAATTTGGCAAGACAGGCGAATCCTCAAGCTCTCCTACCTGAGATGAATTCTCAAGCTTTAAAGAATAAACTCCTGTCAGATTTAGCAGCGGCCCAAGCTCGGATTCAAGCCGAAGCTGAAACAACCCGTAAAAGCCAACAATTGACGCTTTTAAAGCGATCGGTGAAGTGGAACTTAGGGGCAGTTGTTGCCGCAGTTCTCTTCATTTCAATTTGGCGCATGACTAGTTGGGCACGTCGTTAGAGCGATCGGTGCTTGAGCGTTTCCCTGCGCCCCCACGCTGGTTCACCTGCTCCAACCCCTCTTGGGCTGGCTCATAGCTAGGATCAAATCTGAGAGCCAATTCAAAGGCCTCGGTTGCCTCTGGCAGACGGGCTAAGTTTAGGTAAGTCAGCCCCAACTCGTAGGCTGGAAACACGTCCAGAAAGGCGCGATCGAAAGACTCCTGTCGCCAATAGTGACCCGTTTCGCCCATTTGAAGACACTGCTTAAAATAGGCAGTGGCACCTAACGGCAGCCCCACCTCTCGCAAAACCATACCAGTCAAGTGGTGTAAGGGCGGGTATGTGGGGAACCACGCCAACCCTTGCCGACAGATGAGCATTGCACTCTCGTAGTCTTCCTGGCTGGACAGCAAATCCAGCCCTAGGGTGAATAGCAGCGCTGGGAGACGAACGGTTTCTGAAGGCAACTCCCCTGAGAGCAAATGGGGACTGAGGCGTTCCAGTGCTTCTGCCCAGAGGACTTGAGCTTTTTCTAGTTGATCAGTCCGCAGGTAGTTGTTGGCAAGGGTCAGCAACAGCAACAAGCTCAAGGGTTCCTGTTCTCGGATTCTCTCCAGTAATGGAATATCTCGGTGTAAGTTTTTGGCGGCTAGGGATGCTGCTTCATAGCCATAGTGCAGAATTTTGAGACTACTCAATGGCTGAAGTTGAGTGGTTTTGAGGGAGTGCTGCTGGTAGGTTAGCTGTTCGTGATAGCGCCCGACGTACTGCAAATCTGACAGGTTGCGCTGAATGCGGGGCAGATGCAAGGCAGTGATGGGTTGTCCCACATCCAGGCGATCGATCTCATAAGCCAAGATATCGTCGGATGCTTGCAAGGCTTCACGCCAATTAGGAGACTCCACAATCAGTTCTTCATCGGCATCCAGGGTCAAAATCCAGGTGCCTGTCACTTGGCTAGCGGCAAAGTTACGAGCCGCTGCAAAATCGTCGCACCAAGTGAAGTGAGCAATTTTTGCCCCAAAGGATTGGGCGATCGTCACGGTTTCATCTTCTGATCCCGTATCCACAACGACTAGCTCATCCACATGGTTGCGGACGCTCCTGAGGCAACGGGGCAAATTCTCAGCCTCATTTTTCACAATCATGCAAAACGATAGTAATGGCCTCATAAATTCACCTTAGCCACTATTAGAAGTGTCCTGCTAGTCTGAGACGATTGGGATGAGAGCATTTACGGTAGTTAAGATGGCGAATTAAAGAGTAACCCTAAGAGCGATGGTTTCCGTGCCACCCACTTTTAGGGTCTATTAACTGGGTTTTATTAACAAGACCTTGGACATTTTTGTGGAGGTTCTGGAAACCCTGTTTTACAGCCAATGTAGACCCTTACCCTAAATCCCTCTCCCACGAGGGGAAAGGGACTTCAATCCGGCTCCCCTTCTCCCTTTCTGGGAGAAGGGGTTGGGGGATGAGGGCTAGCTATCGCAAAAATGTCCGAACTATTAATTAACAAGACTTCGGACATTCTTGGCATGGTTTCAGGAGGCTGGCAGATGACAGCAAACCATTCAGTAGAGGTGAATCTACCGAATTGATAACGATCGACAAAACCTGTCTGTAGTCCTGTCCTGACTAGGAAATGATATCTTAGCCACGTCTGACTCAGGATTTAAGGTCTAAAATCCGCTCACGTTTTTTCACGGGTTTGCTCACTGAAGCCTGACCGATTGCCCCCTCCCTATGTACTTCATCCCCTTCCTGCCATGCTAACTTCCCCTTCCTCAGAAGTAAAACCTGCCTGTTCAGAGATAGCCGTGAGTTCTCCAGAGTCTACCCTTGCAAAACCTGCCGTTAGCACGTACCTTTCGCCTTGGTTACTCGGCGTGTGCTATCCCTTGGGCTACTACGGGGTGCTACCGTTTTACTTCAATCACGTTGAGGTCACTGGGCAGGAATACTTGCCCACTAACGGCCCGGTGATTCTGGCTCCCACCCACCGATCGCGCTGGGATGCCATCCTGGTTCCCTATGCAGCAGGCCGGTGGGTGACGGGTCGAGATTTGCGGTTTATGGTGAGTGCGAATGAGATTAAAGGGGTGCAGGGTTGGTTTATTGACCGGATGGGAGGATTTGGGGTCAATCCAGACCACCCGACGATCGCAACGTTGCGCTATGGGGTGGAGGTGTTGCAAAGGGGCGAGACCTTAGTGATTTTTCCTGAAGGTGGCATTTTTAAGGATGGTCAAGTTCATGCGCTTAAGCCTGGGATGGCTCGGTTGGCGCTACAAGCCGAGTTGAGCAAACCGGGACTGGGGATCAAAATTGTGCCCATCACCATGCGCTACAATCCCCTCACTCCTCATTGGCGCAGTGATGTGAAGGTGGCGATCGGGTCTCCCCTCGCTGTGTCCGACTACGCAACTGGGGCAATCAAGCCCTGCGCCTCACGGCTCACAACGGATTTAGAAGCAGCCATGCAAGCGCTTGGCTAGTAGTTTTGGGCTTAAGTTCGGCTACCTTGGCTTGGATGCTAAAGGGTGGATGGGTGAAGGGTGGATGGGTGAAGGGTGGATGGGTGAAGGGTGGATGGGTGAAGGGTAGCTACATTGCCGCCTCAGACTACTAGGATTAAGCTGCCACTAATTCTCTGCTTAGGATCATGGATTAAATAACATACAACAGTCCTGCTGTAGGGGCGAAGCATACCCTTCGGGAAGCAAGCTACGGTAAAAGGACAGGATTAAGTTTCAAAGGCCTTCGCCAAATGTTTTGCCAAAGCCAGATTTCGGGTTGTACCAGAGTTGCTGGCTCAAATTCTGGCATAGTAGTAAGCTAATCCTTTGATTCTAGTCATCAACATCTAACAATAGTTCGGACATTTTTGCGATAGCTAGCCCTCATCCCCCAACCCCTTCTCCCGTTCTGGGAGAAGGGGAGCCGGATTGAAGTCCCTCTCCCCTTTTGGGAGAGGGATTTAGGGTGAGGGTCTATATTGTCTGTACAACAAGGTTCCCAGCAACTCCACAAAAACTGTCCGAAGTATTGATCTAAACAACATAGGCTTAGACGGAGATATTTTGAATCAACTGTGACATTTTAAGAAATATAAGTGAGCGATAGAAAATACTGAAATGAGCCAGTAGTGATCAGATCCAAATAACCATGTATGCAATGGAATGGGTTGACTCAAGCACTTCTAACTACCACCCTTGTAGCGACTAGCTTACTGAGTGGAACGATCGCCTGTGCCACAAGTGCCAGCCAGTATCGATCGCAGGGTTTAAGCTATCGATCGCAGGGACGGTTGCCAGAAGCGATCGTTGCTCTCCAGAAGGCGGCTGACTTGGAGCCTAAAAATCTGGCGGGTCAAGTTGTTTTGGGTTGGACACTCCATCTAGCAGGGCAGGAGCAACGAGCCGCCACTGTGCTAGAGCGAAACCTCAGATATAATCCCTACCATGTCCAGACTTTGAATGCCCTCGGTATTGTTTACCTGGTACAGGGAGAGTTGCTGTCGGCTGTTCTGACCCATGGCTGGGCAGCTATCTTGGCACCCAATAATGAAATTCCCTACTATAACTTGAGTTTGTCCTTTGAGCGGTTACATTGCTATGACTGGGCGATCGTCACTGCAACCAGAGCAGCCACCCTAGAACCCGAAAATCCCCACCCTCTTGTGGCCCTGTCGATCGCCCACTGGGGGAAGGCAGAAACGCAAATTGCTCAGCAGATCTATCGGCAGGCAATCAGTGTAGATGGTAGATATCAAAATAGCGATTTCTTGGCATACCTAAATGAAGCTGGATTTAGTGCTGACCAAATTGAGCGATCGAGGCAGGTATTACAGTCTCTTTGAAATCTAATAGGTCACGGTTCCTCGATAGGGGCGTTCGCGTAGCGTATGCGTTGCAATTAGATATAGTCCCTGATTGAGTTGCAAAGTACCTTGTTATTTCTGTCTTTAACAAGGAGCTTAAGCTAATTGCTTAAATCTTAAGATAAGAAACAATCGTTAGACTCACGCTGTTTGGTGCTAGTTTTCTAGAAATGGTGGTACAAACCTTTGCAGAAAAACTTTGTCAAGGTGGTTTTTATGAATGACTAGACTAAGAAATGCTGATACTAAGCAACGATCATCCCTGACCTAGAGTGTCTACGATGCAAACAGAAACCTCCCTTTAATAAAGATTTATTTATGTCTGTACAGCTATCTGAGCGACGAATGCATGGGATTCGTTGGATATTAACGATCGCTTGGCTTCTGGTCATTGCGTCGTTATTCTATGATCCCTGGACTCCGCTACTCACCCAGCCGAACCACCCTTGGAGTCCATTCCGATTACCAGACACCTGTGTTTTAGTCCAGGGACAGTGTTTGGTTGAGCGTCCCTATCCTTTGGGCACCACCTTGTTTTGGGGCGCGATCGTTCCCGCAGCCATCTTTATTCTATTGGTGTTTGGACATGAAGTATGGCGACGCATTTGTCCGTTGTCGTTTTTGTCTCAGATTCCCCGTGCCTTGGGGTGGCAGCGACAATTGAAGCGGGAAAATCCCAAGACAGGCAAGGTTCGGTATGAACTGGCAAAAGTTAAACCTGATTCTTGGCTGGGTAAAAATTATCCCTACGTGCAGTTTGGCTGGCTGTTTGTGGGATTGTGCGGCCGCATTTTGTTTTTTAATGCCGATCGCTTGATTCTGGCATTGTGGATGCTGTTGACGATCGCCGCTGCTATCACCGTTGGCTATCTATATAGCGGTAAATCTTGGTGCAACTATTTCTGTCCTATGGCTCCAGTACAACGGATTTATAGCGAACCGGGGGGGCTGTTTGGCAGCAAAGCTCACACCAGTGACCAAGTGATCACGCAATCCATGTGCCGCACTGTATTACCGGATGGTAAAGAGCAGAGTGCCTGTGTTGCCTGTCAAAATCCCTGTATTGATATTGACTCGGAACGGGTGTATTGGGATGCATTGAGTAAACCAGAAGAATCATGGCTGCGCTATGGCTATGTTGGTTTGGTGATCGGCTATTTTGTCTATTACTATCTATATGCGGGGAGTTGGGGGTATTACTTTTCTGGTGCATGGGCCCGACAACCCGATCAACTGGCATCCTTGGTGGAACCTGGATTCTATGTATTTGGGCAGGCGATTAATATTCCTAAATTAGTTGCGGTGCCCCTAACTCTGGGCAGTTTTACGGCGATCGGCTATCAGCTAGGGCGATGGATTGAAAAACGGCTCAAAGCGTACAGCCGTCATCACTCCCCCAAACTAACATCAGAAGTCATTCGACACCGCCTGTTTACCCTTTGCACCTTTGGAATTTTCAATTTTTTCTTTATTTTTGGCGGTCGCCCCTTAGTCCAATTAATGCCGCTTTGGAGTCAATATGTCTATGATTTCATCCTGGTATTGCTCAGTACACTCTGGTTGCATCAAACGTGGCAGCGCAGTCCTGATCTCTATACACGAGAGAACCTAGCTAGCCGTTTCCGCAAGCAGTTAGAGAAATTGCACTTTAATGTTTCCCAGTTTTTAGAGGGACGTTCCTTAAGCGATTTGAACACCCACGAGGTTTATATCTTAGCCAGAGTTCTGCCTGATTTCACCAGAGAGAAACGCCATGAAGCCTATAAGGGCGTGGTTCGAGAAGCATTAGAGGAAGGCTATGTCAATTACTCCAGCAGTTTAGAGGTTTTGCAACAACTGCGTCAGGAATTGGGAGTGACCGATGATGAACACCGGGAAGTGTTGGAAGAAGTGGGCATTGAAGACCCAGAACTGCTGAATCCCGATCGTAAACGCAGCTTAGAAAACCAAATTCGCTTGAGTGGCTACCGCAAGTCCTTAGAGCGGCTGATGCTCTTGCAGCGCAAACAATTGGGTGCTGACGGGAGTCTTGATAGATTGCTAGAACATGACTCAGCCGAAATTCGGGCATTGCGTCGCCAATATGCCGTGACCTCCCAAGAAGAAGCCTGGATTTTGAGTGGTATTTCCCCCGAAGCTGGGAACTTACTTAGGGGTGAGTTTTTACTGGAGCAATTACCCGCCCTCATTACTTGCTACCGTGCCCTCTATCAACCGATACTGCGCGAACATAAGGCAGTGTTAATGCTATTGCGAGATAGCATTCATCACAAAAAGCAACTCATTGTGCGAACCATTTTAGGAATTCTGGAAATACTCCAAAATGATCCAGGAGCGATCGTTCTGGCACGGCGGTTAGGACATTTAGCACCAACGGTTTTAGTGGAACTTTTGGAATTTCAGAACTATCGAGACCATCTCCATCCCGATGTCTTGGAAGGTCTAACGCCACACAACGAACCATCAAGCACCTGTTCACTGGATTATTCTGTGGAAGAGATCTTGAGTTTTCTAGAACCCCTACTCCAGGATCAAAATCCGCTGATTCAAACCGCTTGCCTTTACATCAATGCCCAACTAAACCTGGAAAAAAGCAAGGAGATCGCCCGTGATTACGCCAGTGTGCAAGGCTCTCCCTTGTTTCAAGAGACTGCCAAGCTGCTCCTGCCGTTGTCCGAGCCATATCCACCGCTAACAACCTTTCCCATGTTGGAGAAAGTCGTGCATCTATTCAACAGTGATTTCTTCCATCGGATGCACAGCGAAACCTTAATTGCCCTGTCCGATCGCGCTGAGGTCAGAACCTATACTGCCAATGAAGTCATTACAGAACCAGGGGACACTTGCCGGGAATTACTGCTGCTGATTGAAGGAGATGCCAAAATTCACTTCTATCTGCAAAATCAGGAGGTGCGAGTCGAACAGCTCCATCCAGGGCAAACCTTAGATGAGTTAGAAGTCTTAGCCCATAGTGATTCAAAAAATACCATTGTTGCTGACAGCAACGTCACACGAATCTTGGCCGTTCCAGTCGATACCTTTGATGATTTCCTAGACCTCGATCGTGACTTTGCCCGCCGGGTTTTGGAACTGGAAAGTCGGCAACTCCAGCGGTTCATGCGATCGCTCCAGACCCTGTAGCTCTAGCTAATTCTAGAGTCCAAGCAAGGGTAGAAAAACTTAATCCTTAGGAGATTTCCGAGAAAGATGTTACCCACGTAGGGGCGAAGCATCCGGCAGACAGAGCCTTGAATCGACCAGAAGATTATAGCCCGGATGCTTCGCCCTTCCGGTGCCTAGTATAAACTCTTCTGGAAATCTCCTTAGTCTACTAAAGCGATCGGCTCAACAATAAGCCAATCATTGGTTCTGCATAGTAACTCTCTATGGAGTCCCCAATTGATCTTTTGCAAGTGAATCCCTATAGTGTTTGGATAGGTTATCGACTATCAGAACTCGTCTTTCCATAGACTTTTCTCGATGCATTTCCTTGCTCACATCGCAGGGAAAGACTTTGAATGGTTCCCTTTGAACTCGATAGTTTTGTAATGCTATAGGTTTGTAATGCTATAGGCAAGTTTTGATTATACCTTTTTGATTTCAACCCTATATTGGGCTGCTAGGAGATTCTATGTCTAATTTTTCAAATGTTTCGCGCCGTCAATTTGTCACGATCGCCGGTGTTTCAACAGCAGCAGTATTACTAAAAGGTTGTTTAGGAAATCCACCAGAAACAACGACTTCAACCTCAACCCCAGTTTCCAGCCCGGTTTCGAGTGCCCAACCTGCGGCAGCCCCTGAAGTACAGACCATCAAGCTAGGTTATTTGCCCATCGTGGAAGCAGCCCCCCTCATTATTGCAAAGGAGAAAGGGTTCTTTGCCAATCATGGAATGCCCGATGTCAAGATCGACAAACAGGCAAACTGGGGTGCAGCACGAGATAACGTGAAAATTGGGTCTGCTGGCGGTGGAACTGATGGTGGACAGTGGCAGATGCCAATGCCTTACCTGATTTCAGAAGGCATCATTACCGACAAGGTGAAAGTGCCAATGTATATCTTGGCACAGTTGAATACTCAGGGAAATGGAATTGCGATCGCCAACAAACATTTGGGCAAGGGGGTATCCATCAAGATCGCTGAGCAAGTTGCATTTTTCAGCAAACTAAAGTCAGCAGGCGCGAAATTCAAAGCAGCCTATACCTTCCCTAAAGCCAATCAGGAGTTTTGGATTCGCTATTGGCTAGCTGGAAATGGCATTGATCCTGATTCAGAAGTTGAGTTGTTGACTGTGCCAACGGCTCAAACGGTTGCCGACCTGAAACGTGGTGTCATGGATGCCTTCAGCACCGGTGATCCTTGGCCCACAAGGATTGTGGCAGATAAGATTGGGTTCATTTCAGCACTCACCGCAGAAATCTGGAAGAACCACCCCGAAGAATACCTGGCAATTCGGAAAGACTGGGTGGACAAAAATCCTAATGCGACCAAGGCGTTGCTTAAGGGAGTGATGGAAGCTCAACAGTGGTGCGATAACTTTGACAATCGCAAGGAAATGGCCAGCATTCTCTCCAAGCGCGAGTACTTTGGGGTGCCAGAAACCGTTCTCCTTGAGCCGCTCATGGGCAAATACAACCTCGGTGAGCGATCGGTGGATGATAAATCAATGGCGGTGTTGTATTGGAAAGATGAGAAGGGAAGCGTATCCTATCCCTATCAAAGCCATGACCTCTGGTTCTTGACGGAAAGTGTCCGTTGGGGATTCTTGCCGAAGGATACTCTAGCGAAGGCGAAGGACTTAATCAAACAGGTGAACCGTGAGGATATTTGGCGGGAAGCAGCCAAGGAGATGGGAGTTGCCGCAGCGGATATTCCGACTAGCACCTCTCGTGGGGTTGAAGAATTCTTTGATGGCACTAAGTTTGACCCTGAGAATCCCCAAGCCTATCTCGACAGCTTGAAGATTAAGCGGGTTTAACGACTGATTGATGAACGTGCTGGAACTGAAGCACCCTGCTTCATGCCAACGTTTTGGAGCTTGTACCAAGCACCATGTATAGTGCAATTTAAGAGGTGAAGCATTGGGCAACTGACCCAGAGTCCTCTGCCCAATGCTTCGCCTCTATCAATTAACTAGTAGTCTGTCAATCATTAATTGACGGGTAGTTAAAAGCTAGGAGGTTAGTTGGAGCTAAATTTTGAGGGTTGAAGACCCTCAAAATTTTCTTGACAGAACACCAGTTTTCCAAAAGATAGTTGATACTTCTGTGCTTCCATTTAGAACCTATTTGAGAAAGAACTTTTTTACTTGAAGGATATACCAATGACGATCGCCCGTAAACGCCCAACTGAAACCTTATTTGATTCCCCTTTCTTTGTTCGATTTAAGGTAAAGGAACGCTTGGGTGACCTGATACCCCCGCTTGTTGCGATCACGATCTTCCTCATTCTCTGGCAACTCTTCTCTTGGATTCCAGGTGTAATATTGCCGGGTCCCTATAGGGTTGTGAGAGAGACATCCACCCTGATCTTGTATCCTTTTTATAGTAAAGGTGAAACCGATAAGGGGTTGTTCTGGCAGGTTCTCGCTAGTTTACAACGGGTGACGATCGGGTACATAGCCGCCGCTGTTGTCGGTATCAGTCTAGGTATCGTGGTTGGATTAAACAAGATTTTGTCCAAAGCCCTCGATCCGATTTTCCAACTGTTGCGAACCGTGCCGCCTTTGGCATGGGTGCCGATCGCCCTAGCCACGATTCAGAAAAACGAACCCACGGCTCTATTCGTGATTTTCATTACAGCAGTATGGCCCATTCTGATTAATACAGCCGTTGGTGTGCGCCTAATTCCCCAAGACTATACCAATGTTGCCCGTGTGTTGAAGCTCTCCCGCAACAAGTATTTTTTCAAGGTGCTATTTCCCGCTGCCCTGCCTTATATCTTTACAGGATTACGAATTTCGATCGGACTCGCTTGGCTAGCGATTATTGCGGCTGAAATTGTCATGTCTGGCACCCTGGGGATTGGCGGCTTCATCTGGAATGCATACCAAAATGGCCAAGTCAGTGAAATCATCCTGTCGTTGATTTACATCGGTGTTGTGGGTCTGTTGCTCGACAAGTTTATGTGCTGGTTGCAAACCGCGATTTTGCCAGAAGGTTAACTGTGCTAGGTTTCAAGTTTTAATTTGTTTGGTATCAGTCACCCGCCTTCCCCACTCCTCAATCTCCATTTACTATGACCCCTTTTGTTACTGTCGAGAATATTGAAAAGACGTTTGCCTTATCCAATGGCGATCGGTATGTTGCATTAAAAGGCATTGACCTAGAAATCAACAAAGGAGAATTCATCTCCCTCATTGGTCACTCTGGTTGTGGCAAGTCCACCCTGCTGAACATGATTGCCGGGTTAGACCTGCCCACCGATGGCGTTGTAATGCTGGACGGTGAAACAATTCGCCGACCAGGGCCAGACAAAATGGTGGTTTTTCAAAATTACTCCCTCCTGCCTTGGTTGACAGTGCGAGAAAACATCGCCTTGGCAGTGGATGAAGTCCTGTCCTATGTCAGTGCTAAAGAACGGCAGGAAATCATTGAACATCACATTGATTTGGTGGGGTTGCGTCTTGCTGCTGACAAGCCTCCGGCTCAGTTGTCCGGCGGCATGAAACAACGGGTGGCGATCGCCCGGGCCCTTGCCATTCGTCCCAAATTGTTGTTGTTGGATGAACCCTTTGGGGCGTTGGATGCCCTCACACGGGGCAATTTGCAGGAGCGATTGATGCAAATTTGTGATGAAAACCATGTCACAGCAGTGATGGTCACCCACGATGTGGATGAAGCTATATTGTTGAGCGATCGGGTTGTCATGCTCACCAATGGGCCAGAGTCCAAAATTGGGCAAATTATGACGGTGGATATTCCCCGCCCCCGCAAGCGATTGGAAGTTATCAATCACCCCAGCTATTACTCCATGCGGAGCGAGATTATTTACTTCTTGAATCAACAGAAACGGATTAAACAACTCCGGGCGCGCAAAAAAGGAGCCGTTGCCCGCCACGGATTAGAGAAAGTCAACCTGGAATTTGGCTTTGTCCCCCTCACGGCTTGCGCGCCCCTGGCCGTTGCCAAGGAGAAGGGATTCTTTGCCCACCATGGCTTGGATGAAGTGAACTTGGTGCGGGAAACTAGTTGGCGCGGGATTCAGGACGGTATTGCAGGTGGCTATCTGGATGCGGCACAAATGCCATCGGGGATGCCAATTTGGTTGACATTAGGAGGCATGGACGGGCGTGTGTTGCCGACCGTCAGTGCTTTGACCATGACTCGCAACGGCAATGCTATTACCCTCGATCAACGGTTCTATGATCAGGGCATCCATATCTTGCAAGATCTAAAGCACATGTTGCTAGAAACCCAAGATAAACGCCATGTGTTTGGTGTAATACATCCAGCATCGATGCATAATCTGCTGCTGCGCTATTGGTTGGCGGCGGGGGGCATTGACCCCGATCGCAATGTTCATCTAAATACCATTCCTCCTGCCCAAATGATTGCTAATTTGCAAGCAGGGAACATAGACGGATTTTGTGTGGGCGAACCTTGGAATGTCCGAGCAGCGGTTGAGGGTATTGGCTATACGATCGCCACTGACCTAGAAGTATGGGATGGGCACCCCGGCAAAGTCCTGGGTGTGCGAGAGGAATGGGCAATGGCCTATCCCAATACCCACATCGCACTAGTGAAAGCACTGCTGGAAGCCTGTCGCTATTGCACAGACGAGGCGAACCATGAAGAAATCCGAGAAATCCTATCCCGCCGGGAATATCTGGGAACTGACCTGCAATACATTTACTTGGGTGATCCCAACTCCCAAATATGCAGTCTCCATCCCTCGCCCAAGGAGTACGCCCATCACCAGTTCTATGGTCAGGGAGTCAACCGTCCTAGCCGGACTGAGCATCTGTGGATGATGACCCAGATGGCCCGCTGGGGCGATGTTCCCTTCCCTCGCAACTGGGTCGAAATTCTAGAGCGGGTTTGCCGAGTCAGTGCATTCAGCACGGCGGCACGGGAATTGGGCTTATCTGAAATCACCTACAGCCGCGGCCCAATCCAACTGTTTGATGGCACGACCTTTAATGCCGATGATCCGATCGCCTATCTCAACAGCTTGCAAATCAAACATGATATTTATATGGCAGATGTTCCCTTGACTCATACAGCTATCACAGCCTAACTAGGTTCGTAGATCCAAGGTATGGCGTTGTCAGCGGTCATTTGCTATCAACTCTTAATTTCCGACTCCTAACTCCATCCCTGTTAACATTCACTTTCCCTGACTACTTATCATTTGCTATTTTTAACAATGCAGACTCTAACTCCACAATCAACCACAAAGCAGGACTCCACCAAGGAACCGTTTCTGATTATTGATAATGTGTCTAAGGTCTATCCAACTCCCAAAGGTGAGTATGTTGTCCTAGAGCATGTCAATCTAGCCGTTCAAGAGGGTGAATTTGTCTGTGTGATTGGTCATTCTGGCTGTGGCAAATCAACGTTGTTAAATATGGTGGCAGGTTTCTCGCAGCCTACGGATGGATTGGTGACGTTACATGGCAAGCGGATTACTGAGCCAGGGCCCGATCGCATGGTCGTATTTCAAGGCTACGCACTATTGCCTTGGCTCACGGCCTACGAAAATATTTACCTTGCTGTAGATGCTGTCAAGCCCAAGCGCTCCGAGGCGGAGAAGAAGCAAATTGTCCGGGAGCACCTAGCAATGGTGGGGCTGACAGAGGCTGCCCACAAGCGACCAGGGCAACTTTCAGGCGGAATGCGGCAACGGGTGTCGATCGCCCGTGCGTTGGCCATTCGCCCAGAAGTGCTGATTCTTGATGAACCCTTTGGGGCGCTGGATGCAATTACTAAAGAGGAATTGCAGGTTGAGTTGTTGAAAATTTGGAATGATCACCGCTGCACAGTGCTGATGATTACTCATGATATTGATGAGGCGCTGTTTCTTGCCGATCGCTTAGTTATGATGACTAATGGGCCGGCTGCCAAGATTGGCGAGATTATCGAGATTCCCTTCCCCAGACCCCGCGATCGAGACCGGATTATGGAAGATCCTGAATTCTACAAACTACGGAACTATATTCTGGATTATCTCTATAACCGCTTTGCTCATGATGATGAATAGTCGCACTTAGGAAATTGCGGTTCAACACAATATCATTTGGGTAGGATAGGCAGAGCAAGTCATGTCTATCCTACCCATTTTGCTTATTACTGTATTTTGAGGTGCTTTCGATCGCTGCAACAGACAACCGCTATACTGTTCAGCACTGAGTAGATTCACCTCATGGAACCCCAAGAACTGACCCAAATTGTCACTGCCCATCAGCTTGCGATCGCTAGACATGACCAATATGAAGCTAGGTTCGATCGGATTGATGCCACCCTTGATCGGGTTGCCCAACAACAAGAAGCGACTGCACAGTTGGCTGCCATTAGTCGGCAAGACATCGCCAACCTTTCCCAGAATGTCACCAACCTTTCCTAAGATATCGCTAGTCTTTCCCAAAATGTCGCTAGCCTTACCGTTGAGCAACAAGTTAATAGACAAGATATCGCTAGCCTTAGCACTGAGCAAAAACTCAGCAGGCAAGATATCAACAGCCTTACCGCCAGCATTCTAGACTTGCGTAACTTGGTGGCTGATTACATCCAAAGTCGCAACTAGCCTGAACAATAAGCGCAACGCAGTGCCTTTTAGCTACGTTTAGAAAGCAGCTATTGCGATCGAGGGGTGAAAGCAGGACAGTAGCCATCCGCAGTAACCTTAAACCCCAATAACGGTGAAGTAGGGTTGCGGCAGTGCTGTCCTCGGTAATGTCGGCAAAGGGCACAGCACTCACGGAGCGGTGAATCATCTAAAGTACGGATAATTCGCTCATCCTGGTTTAACAGTTCTCGCTGAGACAAGCCGCGTAGCACCAGTTCCTCTCCTTGCCAACGGACTTCGATCAAGCCTGTGTCAGCAAAATTTTGCCAGCGTGGATCACCAGCGATCGATCCGGGCAGCGTGACCGTCACTTCTGTTCCATGCTGAATCAGTTCTCCTTCATAGTTGCCCTCCGGGGGAGCAGGCTGTAAAAATATTTCCCCCACTGGCAAATCTACGATCGCTCCTGGGCGAGGCGAGTGCAGATGGTAGCGATTGCATAACTCATCTAAATTATTCAAATCAGCCAGGTAAGTTGGAGAGCCATGGACTAGCACCACATGCTGGGGGCGCAGATTGTGAATGAGTTGGGTCGTCCCAGAGCCATCACAGTGTTCAGCCAGCAGATACGTTTCGATCGTCGGCATTTGGGTAGTGGCAGCAATGGGCAGGCTATGGCTAGGGTGCTGCTGTAACACCAACCAAGGCGTAGCATTCTGATGCCAGTAGGCAGCCAAATCAGCCGATTGATCCGTTATCACAATGCAAGGAGATTGCCCCAACGATCGCCGCTGTTCCGCCGTTTGGAGGTGACGCACCCGGGGACGGACTCGCTCATCCCAAAATAGGGGTTGATGTTGGGCAAAGTTTTGCACCGCCACGGGCAAATAAGGCAACAGTTCCAGGTAGGCATTGCAGCCTGCGGCCACACTCCCATCCACCCAAATATCCAGGTCACGCCCCGTGAACTGATGATGGCTACGCAACAGCATGAGTAATTCTTGCCCTAGTCCCAAGGTGGGAGTGGGCATCAGGATAGATTGCTTAGCCCCGATCGCCTGGGCAATTCGCTCGGCTAGCTGATTTTCCTGCTGTCGCCTGCGGGGATAACGAGCCGTGCCATAACTGCCTTCAATAATCAACACATCGGGCTTGAGTCCCCGCAATTCCTCCAGAGGCAGACCTTCCACCAAGCGGGAATTCGATAAAAAACAGTCGCCTGTATAAAGCAGCGTATAGGGGCGGGGGTCTGGTTCCCCGACCTGGTGGGGAGGCGTATAGGTGAGCAGAAACAGCGACGCTCCAGGCAAATGCCCGGCGGGAAAAAGCTCCGCGCTCAAACCATCCTGAAACTCAACGGGCGATCGCCAGGGTAGGGCCTGACAAAACCTGGGAGGCACGGATTCCCCCAACCAATTTAAGGGGAGCAACTCTGTGGTGACTTCACTGGCATAAATCGGCACTTGGGGAAATGCCTGGTGCAAGGGCAGTAATCCTTGGGCATGGTCGGCATGGGCATGGCTACAAAGCACGAGATCGATCGCCTGAGCCTGCCCTAAATCAGCGACCAGAGGCGAAATATCCCGCAAGCCACAATCCAGTAAAATTTTGTAGGGGCCCATGCGAATCAGCAGGCACACCCCTTCATCAGCATGACCTACGCCGTAAGCCAAGCAATCCAACTCAAATTGCCTGTTCCCCTGACTCACTTTCTCCCAAAGTCCTGCATAATCCCCAGGGGGAACTTTAAAGATAGGCACTTAGGGACGAGAATTAAATAAACTAAGTTCTTCGTCTAACAGGCAGGATGCCTGTCCTACACGTTGTTTAATCCACGATCCTTAGACCTGATCCGAATACGCCTGTGTTTAGCAGGGGTTAATGGGCTGAGCCATTGCCATGATAGTCATCAGAGTCATAGAAGCCGTTGCGGGTGCCGAAATACAGACACGACACAGTAAAAATGCCTGTCAGAACGACTAAAACAAGTTTGACATCCATAAATAGCCCTATCCATTTAGCATTAATTTCTAGATATTAATTCCCGATAAAAGGAAACCACTCTCAAAAAAATTTCAGCGGTTTTCCAATTCATTGGATCTTAACGGTATTCTAAAGCACGCCTTTAAGATTTTGCCAACCTAAAGACTTTTCTCTAAAGTTTCCTAATTTCTCAAGGTTTCTAATAGATTTCTAAAAATTATATGGTTACCCTTTCCCCCAACTTACCGATCGCCCTCCCCTGGTTCAACCGCCCATCGCCAGAAGTAGCCCCCGATCTCTTGGGGTGTAGCCTAGTTCGCCGTTTACCCGATGGTCAGGTCGTGCGGGGTGTGATTGTGGAAACTGAAGCCTATGCCCCAGGAGACCCCGCCTGTCATGCTTACCGACGGCGCACTCCCCGTAACTCCATCATGTTTGGCCCCGCGGGACAGACTTACGTTTACCTGATTTACGGCATGTATCACTGCCTAAATGTGGTGACGGATGCGGACGGCTTGCCCAGTGCCGTCTTGATTCGAGCGTTGCAATTAGATGCCATACCCAATTGGATCAGCCCCAATTCAAAATCAGGGGCAAAGCTGAAGGTCGATCGCATTGCAGCCGGCCCCGGCAAACTCTGCCAGTCCTTGCAAATTGACCTGAGTTTGACAGCTAAGGAGCTACATCCTACCCAACCCCTATGGATAGAACATCGCAGCCCCCAATTTGTCACGGACTACAGCCAAAACAGAGTTAGCTTTGTGCAAACGACCCGCATTGGGTTGACCCAAGGAATTGATATTCCCTGGCGCTGGTATGTAAAAGGATGTCCAGCGGTGTCGAAGGTTTAGCCGATCGGGTCAGATTTGGCTTCAAAAAATGCGTCGGCTTGCTGCCTATGCTCCCGTGTTACATGGGCACTCAGAGTTCGTAATGTAACCGCAATCACTGTGGCATCATCGGTAAAGCCGATCGCAGCCACAATATCAGGAATCGCATCAGCAGGGGACAGAAAATAGGTGAGAGCAGCCGCCACCATTCCCTTGGCATAGATAGGCGTTTGCATATCCACCATGCAAAAGTAGAGTGCCAGGACATCTTTCATGAACGGCACTTTGCCGACAAAGCGCTTCGCATAGTTGAGAAAGCTCTCGTCTGAAGGATTAGCCAACGGATTTAGCTCATTCATCGCGGTTAGATTCGGTACTACGCTTGGGGAGTTGTTCGGCTTCGGGACAGTCATCTGAAACGAGGGGTTCGGTGTCGCCTCTGGAAACCGTTGCCAGCTTTTGAGTCACGGCTCCGATGCTTTCTAGACGAACCATTTCCTCCCAAGAACACGATTCGTCATCTTCCTCAGTTTCGTAACGTAGAGTTACCAGGTCTCCTTTAATATCTAAAATGCGAGCGCGTTCGATCCAGCGCTGCTGGTCCCGCAAGAAGATATAGACTTCACGACCCTCGCTGCAAAGTTGGCAGATCTTGCGGTGTAGCATGATTTGATTCTCCTGAGCAAATTGCTCTTCAAAAACTGACTGTGCCCACAACTCCACCCGTTGGTGCTCAAATTACCGCAGAGTGCGGCTTTGAACGTTCTTCGGGAGTCATGGACAGCAGCAAGTAGGTTTACCATTCAAACTTGTTTGTGAAATTCACTTAAGCAAATTGACCTAGGAATGAAGCGAGACAGAGTTCAGAATGTGGAGGAATGAACTGAGTAGCCTGTGAGGTGCAAATCTGTAAGAGGTTGTTCAATTGAGTTTAGTAAGCAGAGGACAGAGAAGCGAAAGAGGGAAGTAGCGATCGAATTTAACTTTGGGCCAACTATTAAGCGTTCGCTATAGTATCCATCATACCTAGATAGAGTACAGCAATTACGAGAAATGGCATAAAGTTTCGACTTCCAACTCCAATTTTTGATTTAAATCATTGCATCTATTTACATCTTATCGATCGTTGGCGTGATTTTTGTGGCAAGTATGGCATTGAGCAGGGCTAAAGAGGCGATCGTTCTATCCCGGCAGACGACACAACCAGAACAAATGTTTCTGATTTAAGTTGACAATTCTAGCAAGATCTCTGAATTCTGCGAGAATCTAGGCATCTGAATCGTTAAGTCAGTGCCTACCCACTAAGGCTGTGTAGAACCCAATGGCTCCATAGAGTAGTCAGGCGTTACATCAGACAGACTGAAGAACCATACCGGATCACGAAATGGAAAGCCAAACTTCCTCCTCCCCAAAGATTCAGTTGACCCAGACAGACTTGCAGCATTTGCTGCACTTGCGAGAGCGTAAACCTGCTAGAACAGCTAAACTGTCCCGTCCCTCTAAGGGTGAGCGTGTTGCCGATGTTGTCACCTCCACTGTTGGCTCCTGGCGATTCATCATTATTCAGAGTTGTCTATTAGCAATTTGGATTCTCCTGAATATCGTGGCTTGGATAAAGCACTGGGACCCCTATCCTTTCATCCTGCTCAATCTTGCCTTGAGTTTCCAAGCAGCGTATGCTACTCCATTTATTCTGATGAGTCAGAATCGGCAGTCTGGTATTGACCGACAGAAGGCCCAACAGGACTTAGACTGTGACTTGAAGGCAGAGATGGAAATTGAGTTGCTGCATGAGAAACTGGACTCTTTACGAGAGAAAGAAATTGCTGCACTTAGCCTTCAACTCGATCGGCAGTATGAAATTATTCAACGACTGGAGGGTTTATTGGCACGGGAAATGGCAGTTAATCATCCTGAGATGCCGGCTGCATTGCAAGAATGACAGGGTAAAGAAGCTAATTTATCTGGTAGTAACACATCATTAATTACTGCAATGTGTCACTACAGAGTTGGTCTGGAAATTGCCTTAAGTCAATGCCTGCCCACCTAGAACCGACACTACACGTTCTACACTTAAGTGAAATACTAATTCACCCATGAGTCCTCCCATCCTTTCCTCTACTTTCTTGCTTACCCTCCTGCTCGTAGTGGGGCTGTTCTTCTTTATCAGAGCGTCTGTCAAGGATAGAACGGAGTCGGTGCAATGGATTGCTGAACAGTCTGAGGACTCGCTGCTGGCTCAATTACAGGCCTATTTTGAGGGGCGATCGTATCGAGTGGCGACCCTGAATGCAGCTCAAAATCAGGTGACCTTTGAGGGAGTTGTCCGCCCCAGCTTATTTCTGGCAATTTTTCTGACGTTACTGGCAGCGATCGGGTTTCTCTGTCTTGTGCTGGTGCTATCCATGCTAGCGCCTCAGTTTACCCACATTTTTTTGGGACTGGTGTTGCTGTCTCCCTTGGTAGGGTTGTTCTACTGGCGCAAGGCAGAGCGACCAGAACAAGTTTTGCTCCAAGTCAAACCTTTGGATACAGTCCAACCTGCCAAAAGTTTGCTCATCGTGACCGCCCATCGAGACGAGTTGGCGGCAATCCAGCAGGCACTGAGCTTGAAAGAGTACTCGTAGATTTATCGCATAAAGAATTCACATAGATTAGCCCCACTACGTCTGATTTACTTCGGCAAATCGGGCGTAATGGGGCTGAGTAAAGGATTAAACTAACGCTTTGTAATGAACCGGCGGGTGTAGCGATTTGACAAAAACTGAGATTTAGATTTCCTTATATACAGTTATACAGTTATTAGGATTTTGGCTAATTTGCTCAGTTAAGTCTTACCGGCTACGAATTGGAACGATGACCTCCTCTGGTTCACCTAGCAACTCTCGTAAACTAGGGAATAGAAAATGGTTTTCCTCGGCGTATTGAGCGCTGAACAACCCCTTTTCCGCCCAGAAATAGCGATCGGTTGTATGTTCGTTGCGTTTGACTAGTAGCAAAGCGGGGGGAATAATCCCTTGACCTTTGATGAAATTACGGGCTGCTGTAACCGGTTTCTCCTCACCGCTCTCGATGCTAAATTGAGGCACTAGCTCCAGAACCCTGCGTCCCTCTTGACGGCGACGGCTTTTACGCTTACGTCTCCTTGCCAACCTCTTAACCTCCTATCTGCGCCTGCGTTGTTGTGTAGTGATAGTTACAAAACCGTTGTGAGTATATCGGTTTGAGCCAAAGATTTCAACTTCTTTTAATTACTTGATACAAAGTTCGTAATCTTTCTGTTTGAAAATCTTCAAAAGGGGGTGTTTGCGGGTAAGGTTGGCAAGGTTTACTTGGGGGAAATTTTGCCAAGTATAAGGTGGAAGAGATTTTCCCTCTCTAGCACCAGATTCAGTAACCTAACCATGACCAACTTTTTTGAGAGTCTGGAGATTTCTCAAAAAAATAAATTCCAAATTTCAGTAGGTTCGTTATTCATTCTCAGTAATTGCTCAACTAGGGTTGACAGAGTAGGGAAACCCGATAAATTGAAGAGATGACAGAACTCCCCGACCTCAAGCAACTAACCTCCGAGGACAAAGATGCCCTGATTGAAGCGTTG